>WNGC01000223.1_pt1 | contig 30990 bp, 28 predicted proteins | sample 5400051 | NCBI WGS metagenome assembly WNGC01 (sample SAMN13153368, study PRJNA577476) | soil metagenome | isolation source: 20 cm soil or saprolite under grassland replicate 2 | place: USA:California | collected 2016-06-15
AGCGTCTGGAACGCCGGCGTCGACGCATCGTGGGATTTGGATGTATTCGGCGGAATCCGCCATACCGTCCAGGCGCGGGGGGCGCTGGTAGGCGTGGCGGAGGAAGATTTGCGCGACGTGCAGGTGACGCTGACGGCGGAGCTGGCGCGCGCCTACTTCGAGCTGCGCGGAGCGCAGGAGCAGCTGGAGGTCGCCCGCCGCAACGCCGAGAACCAGCAGCACACCTTCGACTTGACGAAGCAGCGTCTCGACGCGGGTCGCGGCAGCGCCTTCGATACCGAGCGGGCGCAGGCCCAGCTCAGCTCCACGCTGGCCTCGATACCCGCCCGCGAGGCTCAGGTCGCGGCGGCCCAATACCGCATCGGAACGCTGGTGGGTCGCTCACCGACCGAGGTTGCGCACGAGCTCGCGCAGACCGCGCCGCTGCCCTCGCTGCCGGAGGTGACCTCCATCGGGACGCCCGACGCGGTGGTCCGCTCTCGGCCCGACGTGGCCTCGGCCGAGCGGTTCGCCGCCGCCCAGGGAGCGCTGGTAGGAGCAGCCAAGGCGAGCTACTTGCCGCGGCTCACCATCGGGGCGAGCGCCGGCTACGCGGCGCCTGAATTCAACACGGTGGGCAACCAGGGCACGCTGCGCTACGTGGTCGGGCCGGTGCTCACCTGGCCGGGTCTCAACCTGGGGCGGGTGAAGGCCGAGGTCGACGCGGCGCAGGCGCGGGAGGACGCCGCCCGCGCGCAGTACGGTCGCGTCGTCCTCGCGGCGCTCGAGGACATGGAGACGAGCCTCGCCCGGTACCGCGCAGCGCGACTCCAGGTGGAACGCCTCCAGGAGGCGAGCGCCGCGAGCGAGCGCGCCGCCGAGCTGGCGCGCATGCGGTTCCGCGAAGGAGTCACGGACTTTCTTCAAGTGCTGGACGCGGAGCGAACGCAGCTCGAGGCGCAGGATCGGCTGGCGCAGGGGCGGATCGACGCGGCCACGGCCTACGCCGCGTTGTACAAGGCGACCGGCGGGCGATGACCGTTTATCGTGTACCCGTCCCCAAGGTGAGCCGCCCCTGTAAGGCGATCTGAAACGGCACGATCACCCCGCCGCCGGCGCTCGCGACCGAGCCGAACCGGCCGTTCACGGTGTAGCGGAACGCTCGGGTCGCCGGGTCGAAACCGCGCACGTACAACAGCACGGCGTCCGGCGACGTGGCGTATCCCCAGCCGAGGCGGTGGGCCGCGCCGTGCCACCACTCGTCGAGCCCGCCGAGCAGGTTCACCGTCAGCAGCGACACGGTGAGCCGGCGGTCGGCGCCGAACCAGGCAGGGTGCCAGTTGATCTGAAGGTCGAGCGACGGTTGCCACGGGCCCGCGCAGGAGTTGCGCCCGGCCACCCGGCCCAGCTGGCGCTCGAGGCAGCCCCGCACCCCTGACGACGCGCTCGCGAGCAGGGCCCGCATGCCGTTGGCGACGCCCGAGTCGCTCGCCGTCGCCGGGTCGAACAGAAAGGCGCGGTCGTTGCGCGCGCCGTCGCCGTTCACATCGGATCCGACCAGCGGGGTGAACGGCGCTCCCGACAGCAGCCGCCCGATCATACCGATCTCCAGCGCGTCGCTCAGCGGATAGCTCAGCGTCGTCAGCACGGCATGGCGCCGCTCCAGGTCGCTCGTCGCCCACTCGGCCACATTGGGATCGGCGGCGGTGGTGGGGGCCGCGAACCCCTGCGTCGTGGAGCAGCACGCGAACGACGACTGATCCATGGAGCGCGTGAGCGTGTACGACACCCGCACCGTCGCCCCCCGCTTCGTGCTGCCCGCGAGCGCTACGGTGAGCTGCTTGGTGTCGGATTCCAAGTCGGAGCGAATCACCATGACGCGCCCGAATTCGGGATGCGCGCGTGACGCCGTAAGGCTCAGCGCTCCGGTGGACGGAACGATCGAGTCCGCGGGGACGTAGACGGGACGATCAGCTTCGTTCGAGAGCGTGAAGCCCGGCGTCCCCACCAGGTTCAGGTCGCGGAATCCGTATTGGCTCTTGCCGCGCGCATAGCCCGCGTCCACCGTCAACGAGAAGTCGCCGAGGCGCCGCATCATGCCGAGCGACGCCCGCCAGGTGTGGGGCGCCGTGAACCGGGGATCGAACGTGGTAACGTCGGGCCGGGCGGCGGCGGAGGCACCATTCGTCGAGTCGGCGCAGCGCGCCGGGATGGCGGCCTGGCTCGCCTCGTAGGCCGCCCAGTCGGGCGTCGGGACGGCCGCACCCACGCACGCGAGCTGCGTCTCCGCGGTGATCGTTCCGGGCGCCTTGAGCGCCGTGCTGTAGAGGCCCTCGGGCGCGGGGCTGCGGAAGTCACCGACACCGCCACGCACGTACGTCGTGTGCCGGGTCTCTCCCTCCCCGCTCCCCAATCCCCACGTGAAGCCGATGCGCGGCGAGAAGTGCCGCTCGCGTGGCAGCCGATCGACCCGTACGCCGAACAGCGAGTCCACCGCCCCGTTTGCCGGGGGCGCGCCGTCGAATCCGGCGGTCTCGATCCGGACACCGTACATGACGTGCAGACCGGGAGCCGCATGCCAGGTGTCGCCGGCGTACACCGCGGCGTTCCAGGCCGTCCCGTCCACGTCCTGGGGGGCGAGGGTACGGGTGAACGTGGATGGGCTGTCGGCGGCGAGCGCCGCGAGCGAGGGGAAGGTGTATGTGCCGAGCTGGTTCGGGATCTGGTCGTCGTGGCCCCTGATACGGTTCAGGTAGCTGCCGAGCTTGACGCGGTGCTTCGTGTCGCCCGACAGCCAGGAGAGCTCGTCGGTGAGCTCGATGGTCCGGTCGTCGGTGCGCTGCGGCGCGGCGTTGTTGCCGCCGAAGGTGAGGGTCGCGACGTCCTGGCCGCCGTCGCCCAGGGGAGACGCGACATCGACCTTCGCCGTGGGCAGTGCGAGCAGGGGGCTCACGTCCTTGTGAAGGGCCGCCACGTATCCGCGGGCCTCGTTGATGAAGTTCGCGCCGAGGTACGACGTGAGCGACGCCATGATACCGCCGCTCCGCTCCGAGCGCTGGGCGCCGGTCGCGGGCAGAGCGAGCGTGCTCACGTGGGTGGGCTCCTGCGAGATCCAGTGCCCGTCGAGGCGCAGGGTGACGGTGTGCACGGGCGATACCTGCCAGTCGAGGCGCAGCAGCCCGAGCGTGTTGTAGCCGGCGCGGTCGTCGGCGCCGGGCAGGACGGCGGGCATGCCGGTGGCGCCGGCGAGAGCGCGGAACCGTGACGCCGAATCGGGACTCACGCCCAGGCGATCGAGGGTCGCGGCGTCGGCGCTGGTGAGCGAGGGCAGGGCCTGGGTGCGCCAGCGTCCCTGGAGGGCGGCGAACACGAACATCCGGTTGCGGACGATCGGCCCGCCCATCCCGCCACCGATCTGCGTCTGGCTCATCCCTTGACCGAACGGCGTGGCGGTGGCGTCGCCCCAGGCGGCAGTGCGGTCCCGCAGCGTCGCGGTGAACGACCCCTGCGGCGTGTTGGTGCCGCTGCGCGTGGTGGACGCGACGAGGCCGCCGGAAAACTGGCCGCGCGCCACGTCGTAGTTGTTCGTCACCACGCGGATCGCGCGCACGGCGTCCTGGGGGACTTCGCCCGAGCCGAGCGACATGCCGTCGAGCGTGACGTTGTTGGCCGTGGGCCGCTGGCCCGCGACGGAGAAACTGGCGGTGCTGGTATCACCGCCCCCGATCGCGAGCACGCCCGGGGCGAGCGTCGCCACGGTGTTTAGGTCCGACGCGTCGGCGGGGAGCCGCGCGACTTCGTCCCTGCCCAAGGCCTCGCCGGTGGCGCCTCTCCCCACGCTTGCGCCGCGCCCGCTGCGTCGTGCCGTGACGCTGACGGCTTCGAGGGAGACGGCGGCGCCGCCCATCTGTACGTTCGCGACGATGCGGTCTTCGTCCGCCTGGCGGCCCACGCTCACGTGCGCGGGCGCCATGCCGATGTAGTGCACCACCAGCTCGTAGCGCCCCCCGCCGTCCGGAAACAGCAGGGTGAAGCGCCCGCGGGCGTCGGTCGCGACCTGGCGCGAGCCTCCCGTCTCGCGCGACGTCACCTCGACGGTAGCGCCGGCGACCGGCTGGCTGTCGGGCCCGATTACCGTGCCGACGATGATGTCGGTCGTTGCCCCGACTTGGGCGACCGCGTTGCGAGGTACTGTGACCGTGAGGGCGGCACACAGAGCCAGCGGCCCGAGGTACCGGAGTCGGGTTGTCACGCTACGGTCCTACCGCAGTGCAGCTGATCGTAAAGCCGACTTGGGTCGTAGTCCCGGCCGCTATCGTGAAGGCCTGGGGGTTGGGGCTCGCGAGGCTGCAGTTGCCCGGCAAGCCGGAGAGCGTCACCGCGTGGTCGCCGGCGGCGATCCCGGTCGCGGTGACGCTGTCGTTGGCGCCGATGGTGCCGGATTGCCCGGTGTCCAGAGTCAGCGTGTACCCGGCGGGCAGGTTCGACCCGGTCGTCGTCGTCGTGACCGTCAGGCTACCGGTCGCGGGGGGTGACGCCGCGCAGCTGATCGCGAAGCTCGCCTGCGCGGTCTCGCCACCGGACACGCTCACGGGCTGTGGATTCGCGCCGCCGACGGTGCAGTTCGGTGCGACGCCGCCCAGCGACACCATGTGGCTGCCCGCGGCCACGCCGATGAACGTCACGACCGCGTTGATCCCCATCGGCTGGGAGATGGTGTCGTCCAGCGTCACGCTATAGCCCCCCGGGACATCGGCGCCCGAGGTCGTCGTCGTCACCGTGATGTTCCCCGTCAACGGCGCGAGGATGGCGAATGCCTGGCTCCGTGCCGGGGGGAGCGCAGTCCCGGGCGCGGACGCGACGAGCCGGTAGCCCGTCCCAGCCTTGTCGATCCGGAGATGGCGGAACGTCGCGACGCCGTTCGCCGCCGCCACGGTCGTGGTGTCGCCGAGCGAGACCCCCCCACCCCCGCCGGGGCTCGAGTCGAGCGTGAGCGAGACGAGGCCGCCGAAGCCGGAGACGACGTTGCCTTGATCGTCGCGCACCACGACCCGGACCGGCGGCAGTGATTTTCGGGCGTGCGTAGTCTGCGGCTGATCAGCGAAACCCAGGCTGGCGGGCGGGCCGGCGACGGGCGGAGCCCCACCCCCCGATCCACGGAAGAACGTGTCGAGGCGGCAGCCCGCAATCACGGCCATGAGCGCCAGAACGGCGAAGCTCTTCATTGACGCGCGGTGACGACTGCAATCGCCGCACCGTCCTCGAACCCTGAAACGGCCTTCGGCGAGTGCGGCCGAGCGGCAACACCTGTGTCACCGCTGTCGCAATACGGACGTACCCCGTAAGATTCGCGTGACGCGTGGATACAACATGGCCCGAGTCCTGATCATCGACGACGACGTCACGCTGCGGCAGGTGCTCACCAAGCATCTCGAGCACGCCGGTCACGACGTGCGCCAGGCGCCCGACGGCGACTCGGGCGTCCGTGCGTACCAGCGGCACGCCGCCGACCTCGTGATCGTCGACATCTTCATGCCGGGGCAGGGCGGGTTACAAACCATCGGGCGGCTGCGGCGCGAATGGCCGGGCGTGAAAATTCTCGCCATGTCCGGCACCAAGAGCGCCGGAGCGCTCGACGTCGCCGGACATGCCACCTCGCTCGGCGCCGACCGGTTCATCACGAAGCCGTTCGAAGCGGCCGAGCTGCTGGGGCTGGTCGCCACGCTGCTCAAAGAGGGAACCGCTCCGACGCCGTGACGCGTTCGTCGTCCTGGGGAGCGGTCTCGTCGCTCCCCGGCGGCGTTTCGTCGCAGCGTGATCCAGCCCCTTGGCCCGGCGCCCCCGGTCCCCCGTATACTCCACCGATGGCATCGCGCGCGCCCCTCACCACCGCGCCGTATCCGCGCTGGTGGTTCGTCTTGGCGATCTGGACCGCCTGGGGACTGCTCCTCGCGACGCAGGTGACGTGGTACACGAGCCTCGGGACCAGGCCCACGCCGTTCCTGACCGCGCTGCGGCTCAATATGCCCGGCGCGCTGGTGTGGGCCGTGTTCACTCCCGCGGCCATCTGGCTGGCGCGACGCGTGCCGCCGTTCGAGGGTCCGCATTGGCCGCGCGGCGTAGCCGTGCACCTGGTCGCCAGCGCCGTCGCCGTGTTCCTGGAAGTGCTGGTGGTGACAGTGAACGGGCACTGGGTGCGCGGTCCGATGCCGGACGACGGGCCGATCCTCGGGTCCGCGCTGCGGTGGTCCATCTGGTGGTACCCGTCCGATTGCTGGCTCTACTGGGCGATCGTCGCCGCGGACTACGGCGTCACGCACTATCGCCGGCTGCGCGAGCGCGAGCTGCGCGCCTCGCAGCTGGAAGCGCAGCTCGCCGAGGCGCGACTCCAGGCCCTGAAGACGCAGCTGCAGCCGCACTTCCTCTTTAATGCCCTGCATACCATCGGTCAGCTGGTGCGCACCGGTCAGGACGCGCTCGCCGTCCAGGTCGTGGCGGGGCTGGGCGACCTGCTGCGGCGCGTGCTGGACGGCGCCGGTACCCAGGAGGTGTCGCTCAAGCAGGAGCTCGAGTTCCTGCGCAGCTACCTGGACGTGGAGCAGGTGCGGTTCCGCGATCGCCTCAAGGCGGTGGTGGACGCGGAACCCGATACGCTCGACGCGCGGGTCCCGTACCTCATCCTTCAGCCGCTGGTCGAGAACGCGATCCGCCACGGCATCGCGCCCCGCGCCACCACGGGCCGGCTGCTGATCTCCGCCCGGCGCATTGCCGGCAGCCTCCACCTCACGGTGCGGGACGACGGCTCCGGACTGGTCTCCGGTGGGATGAGCCGCGACAGCCGTGGCGTGGGCCTCGCGAACACGAGCGAGCGGCTGCGGCAGCTGTACGGCGACGCGGCCTCCGTCGAGGTGGTGGGCGCGGACGACGGCGGCACGGTGGCACGGGTCGTCGTGCCGTTTCGGCTCGCGGCCGCGGAGTGGGAGCGGGGGGCCTGAGGGCGATGCAGCCGATCCGCACGCTGATCGTCGACGACGAGCCCGCGGCGCGCGAAGGGATGCGGCACCTGCTCGCCGCGGATCCCGAGATCGTGATCGCGGGCGAGTGCGCGGACGGCCGCACGGCCGCGGCGGCGATCCGCGCCGGCGCGCCCGACCTCGTGTTCCTGGACGTGCAGATGCCCGAGCTGGACGGGTTCGGGGTGCTGCGCGAGGTGGATCTGGAGCAGGCCCCCGCGCTCGTGTTCGTGACCGCCTATGACCAGTACGCGCTGCGCGCCTTCGAGGTGCACGCGATCGACTATCTCCTCAAGCCGTTCACCGATGAGCGGTTCCGCGAGTCGCTCGACCGCGCCAAGCGGCAGGTGCGCCAGGGCCGCATGGGCGAGCTGTCCGGCAAGCTCGAGGCGCTGCTCGAGCAGTACGGCCCCGACTCGGGCCCTCGGCGCGGCCGGCCGCGCTACCTCGATCGCCTGCTGGTCAAGGCCAGCGGGACCGTCACCCTGCTGCGGGCGGCGGAGATCGACTGGATCGATGCGGAGGGAGACTACGTGCGCATTCACGTGGGGAAGAGCTGGCACCTGTTGCGCGAGACCATGAAGAACCTCGAAGGCCAGCTCGACCCGGCGCGGTTCGTACGCATCCACCGCTCGACCATCGTGAACCTCGAGAAGATCAAGGAGCTGCAGCCGTTCTTCCGCGGCGAGTACGTGGTCGTGCTGCACGGCGGCACCACGCTCAAGCTGTCGCGCGGCTACCGCGAGAATCTCGAGCGGCGACTCGGCCGCGCCATCTAGCGTCTTGGCGCGCGCGGCGCGCCACTCGTCGCACGGCCGTTTGCGGGCGGCGCGACGGGGGCTAAGCTGGTCCCGCGCTCACCGACGAGAGCGTGGAGTTCGGGTCGCGCGCGGAGTCTGACGGCAACTCCCCCGACCGGCCAACCCGGCGCGCGAGCGTCGGGTTTGGTTTTTCGGGACCGGATTTCGTCGCTGCGACGGCGGACGCCCGTCGTGCGGGAATCGCGGCTCGTCGCATATTCGTCGCCCCCCGGCGCCGGGGTCCGTAGCGTGGCGGGAGTTGAGGAGTCCCTCCCATCCCGTCACTGCAGGAGGACCCATCATGCGCTTGATCGTTCGAGGCTGGTTGGCCGCGACCGCCATCGCGAGTCTGGTCGCGGTCCGCGCGTACGCCCAGGAGCCCGTCACCATCACGGGCAAGGTCACGAGCGACGGGGGACTCCCGTTGGGGCAGGTCGAGGTCGCGCTGCCGACGCTCGGGCTCGGCGCCCTGAGCAAGGACGACGGCTCCTACACGCTCGTAGTGCCGGGGGCGCGGGTATCGGGGCAGACCGTCACGCTCTTGGCGCGGCGCCTGGGATACAAGTCGCAGAGCGCCCAGGTTGCGCTCGCCGCTGGGGGGGTGTCACACGACTTTGTGCTCGCCGCCAATCCGCTGCAGCTGGGCGAAGTGGTGGTCACCGGGGCCGGCACCGCCACCGAGACCGAAAAGCTCGGCAATGTCCGCAACAACGTCTCGTCCGACGCGATTCAAAAAGCCGGCGAGGCGAACATGGTCCAGGCGCTCGCCGCCAAGGCGCCCAACGTGACGGTGGTGCAGCAATCGGGGGATCCGGGCGCCGGCTCCTACATCAACATCCGGGGCACGAGCTCGATCCTCGGCTCCAACCAGCCGCTGTTCGTCGTGGACGGCGTCCCGATCGACAACTCGACCTTCTCGACGTCCAACTTCAACGGACCGGATGACGCCGGCGGTACGCTCGCGCAGGCCGGGCAGACCGAAGGCACGGTGGCGACCAACCGGGCGGCGGACATCAACCCCAACGACATCGAGTCGGTGGAGATCCTGAAGGGCCCGGCGGCGAGCGCGATCTACGGCGCGCGCGCGGCGGCGGGCGTGGTGCTCATCACCACGAAGTCCGGCCGCTCGGGGCCGACCCACTTCACCTTCCGGTCGTCCACCGCCTTCAACGACATCAACCACAGCTATCCGCTGCAGACCAGCTACGGCCTCGGCAGCCGGGGGATCCACGCCGACACGTCGCTCGGCGGCACCTGCGATCAGCCCGGGTCCGGCATCTGCGGGCGCTCGTGGGGTCCGGCGATTCCGGCGGGCGGGGCGGTGTTCGATCATGCCAACGAGCTGTACCGGGTCGGGCACAGCCTCGACAACGGGTTCACCGTCTCGGGAGGCAACGACCGCACGACCTTCTATCTCTCGGGCGGGAACACCTACGACCAAGGCGTGATCATCGGACCGAACGACTATTTCTCCCGGACGTCGGTGCGCTTCAAGGGGTCGCATCGCGTCGCCGACAATCTCCGGCTGGGCGGCGATCTGGCCTTCGCCGACAGCCGCGCCAAGTACCTCCAGCGCGGCAACAACACCAACGGCCTGCAGCTGGGCGATCTGCGCACACCGCCCGACTTCGACAACCATCCCTATTTCGTCATCACGCCCAACGGCACCCTGCAGCAGCGCTCGTACCGGCTGCAGCATCCGACCGACGCCTCGCTGCTCGATGATCGCACCTTCGACAATCCGCTGTGGACCATCTTCCAGGCGCAGAGCTCCGCCGACGTGGGCCGGGTGTACGGCAACGTGAACGCGGAGTACCTGGCGACTCCCTGGCTCAAGGTGAACTACACGCTGGGCGCGGACTATGCGACCGACGAGCGACTCGAGGGTTGCGCCCAGACGTCGGCGGCGCCGTGCATCGCCGGGCGGGTGATCGAGGGCAAGATCGTCAACTATGCGATCGATCATAACCTCACCGCCACGGCGACATATACGCTGAGCTCCGGCCTCGGCGGCACGGTCACGCTGGGGCAGAACCTCAATACGCGCAACCAACGCCAGCTCGGCGACGTGGGCCGCACGCTGGTCGCGCCGCAGCCGTTCAAGGCGTCCAACACCGTGAGCCGCGACCCGGTGAGCGACCAGGAGCAGGTGATCCACGACGCCTCCTGGTTCGGACAGGGCACGCTCGACATCAAGAGCCAGCTGTATCTGACGGCGGCGGTGCGGAACGACGGATCGTCGACGTTCGGACGCAGCAACCTGCGGAGCTGGTTCCCCAAGGGCAGCGCGGCGTGGGAATTCACCAAGGCGCTGGGCGAGCGGGCGTGGCTGTCGTACGGCAAGGCCCGCGTGGCCTACGGTCAGGCCGGCCAGGAGCCGCTGCCCTATTTCACGTCGCAGACCCTCACGGAAGCGCTCTTCGCGACCGGCATCTCGCAGGGCACGGCCAACACGCCGACCCAGAACGGGCTGGGCGGCATGGTCACGCGGTCCGAGCTGAAGGCGGCCCCGGCCCTCAAGCCCGAGCGCTCCAAAGAATTCGAGGCGGGTCTCGATCTCGGCTTCTTCAAGGATCGGGCCGACGCCAGCATCACCTGGTACGACAAGAAGTCCACCGACGTGATTCTGCCGGAGCCGCTCCCCGTGTCCACGGGCTACTTCGCCCAGGGGTCGAATGCGGCCTCGATTCAGAACCGCGGCTGGGAGGTGTCACTCAACTTGCGGCCGCTGCAGCGGGGCGACTACGGATGGGACGTGGGCCTGCAGTGGGCCCGCAACCGCAACAAGGTGCTGTCGCTCGGCGCGGGCGAGCAGTTCATCCTGATCGGCGACTTCAACAATCAGATCGCGATGGTCGGCCAGCCGATCGGCGTGTACCTGGGGAGCGGCTTCCTGCGGTGCGGCGTGTCCAACGGCACCACGAACGTCGTCGACGTCGCGGGAGGCGGCACCGACAGCCTCGGCGCCGTGTGCCAGGGGCACCCACGGGGCGCGCTGTACATCGACCCGAACGGCTTCCCGCTGCAGGACCCCGATCCGCGCCTGGTGCAGGACCCGAACTACGACTGGACCGGCAGCGTGCGCTCGTCGTTCCGCTACCACAAGCTGCAGGTCTCCGGCCTGCTCGACATCCGGCACGGGGGGCAGATCTGGAACGGCACCAAGGGGGCGCTGTGGAGCTACGGCACCCACAAGGACACCGAGCAGCGGGCCGTGTGCACGGCGCGCACGGAAACCGGATGCACCGGCAACACGAAGATCTTCGGCCAGGGCGGCTGGTATGACGGTCCCGTGGTGGGGCCGGGGTCCGGGGTCCCGGCGTCCATCGGCGAGTATTGGTATCGCGACGTGGTCGGCTGCCCGTTCCTCGGCATCGACGAGCCGTGCATCGAGAACGCCGGCTTCGTGAAGCTGCGAGAGGTATCGCTGACCTACACGCTGGACGCGCCGTGGGTACAGCGCTCGCTCGGCTTCTCGAGCATCGACCTGCGGGTGTCGGGCCGTAACCTGCACACGTGGACCAGCTACAGCGGCTACGACCCGGAGACGAACCTGGGCGGGGCGATTTCCGCGGGCCTGGGCGCCGGCGGCGTCGACTACTTCAACAATCCGCAGACGCGCTCGTTCGCGTTCTCCGTCACCCTCAACCACTAACCCGAGGAGACCGACATATGCGTCGCACCATCGATGTCGCGCTCGTCTCACTGGGGCTGCTCCTCGGAACGACGGGCTGTGACGCGTTCCTCACGGGAAACAAGCTCTCCGAGAACCCGAACCTGCCGACGGCCGCGTCGATCCAGCCGCTGTTCGTCGGCGTGCAGGCCGGCCAGTTCACGTTCCAGGAAGCCACCGCGGCCATGATGACGTGCGAGTGGGTCCAGGCGTGCGGCGCCGCCAACGGCCGTTTCGTGCAACAGGCCGGGCAGTACGTGTTCGGGGAGACGTCCAACATCGCCGCGAACTTCGCCGACTGGCTCCAGGTGTACGGCGGCGGCGGGCTGGTGGACATCCGGCGCGTGAAGAACCTCGCCCGGGCGGCGGGCGACTCAACCTGGCTCGGCATCGCGAAGGTGTGGGAGACCCTCACCATCGGCACGGCCTCGGACCTGTGGGGGGACATTCCCTATGCTCAGGTGGACACGAACGCGACCAATCCGCCGCTCGACGACCGGTTCGCCATCCTGGCCTCGCTACAGACGTCATTGAGCGAAGCGATCGCCGAGCTCGCGAGCGGCGTCGGCGCAGGGCCGGGGAGCCGGGACTTGGTCTTCAACCCCGGCGCCGATCAATCGGTGGCGACGCTGCAGGCGAAATGGACCAGGGTGGCGTACACTCTGAAGGCCCGCTACTACATGCACACGGCGGAGTCGTTGGGTGTGCCGGCGTACGCCGCCGCCATCGCCGCGGCCCTCAACGGCATCAGCGATCCGACGGGCCAGGGCGACCTCCGCTCGTTCCACACGAAGGTCACGGCCGAGCGGAACATGTGGAGCCAGTTCCAGGTGAGCTCGGGATTCGGCACCGACCTGGAGGCGGGCAAGGCCCTGGTGGACTACATGAATGCCCGGAACGACCCGCGGCGGGCCGCGTACTTCTGCCTCAACGCGCTGGGTGGATACGGCGGCGACGACTTCAACGTGATCGTCGACCCCGACTCGATCTCGAACTTCGCGTGCCTGCCGCCCCGGTTCGCGGCGGACGCGCGGATTCCGTACGTGAGCTGGGCCGAGAACGAGCTGATCCTGGCGGAGGCGTACGCCGCGACGGGCGACACCGCCAGCGCGCGCCTGCATCTCAACACCGAGCTCGCCTCGGTTCCGCTGCCCGCGGTCGCGAGCGGGCTGAGCGCGGCGGCGCTGCGGGACACGGTGATGATGGAGAAGTACGTCGCGCTGTTCCAGAACATCGAGACCATCAACGACTACCGCCGCACCTGCATTCCGGCAGTCACCCCGGTCTCGAACGGGCAGGGGTTCAGCCACGTCCCGGGGCGGCTGTACTACCCGCAGGCGGAGCGCAACACCAACACCAACATCCCGGATCCGAGCGCCCAGCTGGCGAGGCACGGGTTCCGCAACAAGGGGGACGTGCACGCGTGCCAAGGCAGCGACGCTCTTCCATGAGACGCGTGTCGGTTGTGGCGGCCTCGCTGTGCGTCGTGGCGGGATGCTATGACTACCACCCGCTCACGACACCGAGTCCCACCGAGGGCAGCTATGTCGCAGCCACGCTCACCGACGCAGGCTCGGCCGATCTGGCGCGCTACCTCGGGCCCGATGTGTTCGTGGTGCGGGGGCGCTACCTCGGAACCGGCGAAGGGGGCGCGGGCGGGGTCGTCGTGTCCGTGGCGTCGGTCGAGCTGAAGCGGGGCAACACCGTGCCGTGGGCGGGCGAGGCCATCGTGCTACCGCGCGCGGCGGTCGCGTCGCTCGACGTGCGGCGTCTGGCGAAGGGACGGACGGCGCTGCTGGCGGGCGCCGGCGCGGGCGGACTGGTGTTTACGACGCTCGCCTTCTCACTGCTCGGGAGCAGCGGCCCGATCGGAGCGGGGGGCGGGCACCCGGGGAAGCAATAGTCGGCGCTTTGCCGCCACGAAGCGCGCGATGTCACGCAGCGTGCGGAAGTCGTCGATCTCGAGCTCGTCGAACGCGAGCCGGAAGCCGAACTGCTCTTCCAGGGCCGCGAGCAGCTTGACGAACAGCAACGAGTCGACCACGCCGGCCTCGAACAGATCGAGGTCCGGCGCCGGTATCTCGACCTCCAGCCGCTCGAGGAACAACCGCGCGATGCGGGTCTCGAGGTCTTGCCCCTTAGTCATCGGGGACGTGCTCCGTCGCCAGCAGGTCGTACAGCAGCCGGTCGTACGGCTTGCCGTCGATCCAATGGCAACGCCGCTGGCGTCCGATGAAGCGAAAGTTCAGGTGCTCCAGCGCGCGACGGGACGGCACGTTGATGTCCACGGTCCACGCGCCGATCACCTCCAGCCCCAGTTCCTGGAAACCGTACGTCAGAATGCGCGACGCCGCGCGCCGGGCGAAGCCGCCGTAGCGCTTGCGTCCCAGCACCGCCCACAGCGAGCCGGCCGTTTTGAAACGGCGATCCACGTTCGACAGGCCCACCACGCCGATCGGCAGGTCGCTCTCGTCCGGCGTGAACACGCGCAGCACGTGCAGATCCCGCTGCGTCATGACCTTGAGCGACACCGCCGTGGGGGCGAGGATGCCGTTTCCGAAATCCAGCCACTTGTAGTTTTCCTCCTGGCCGATCCAACCCGCGACGAGCTCGATCAGCTCGGGATTGTCGAGGGGCAACAGCTTCATACCGTGCACCCCGTCGCACGGTTCGGGCCATGCTGCCCGTTTGCTCCACACGTCGTAAGTGCGCCACGCGCTTGCGCGACGCAGTTAGTGTGGCGGAGCAGCAACACGGGGGACGCACCAACCTGTGTCGGAGCGTTTCACTTCGATGCATCGAGGCGGGGCAGCGATGGTCCCGGGCTCAGCTGTGCCCGGCGCCCCGTCGGTTGGCGATGTACGCGGCGATCGTTGCGAGGGACCGGAAGTTCTCGACTTCCACGTCGTCCAGCTCGACGCGGAGCCCGAAGCGTTTCTCGAGCTGCACCAGCAGCTCGACGAACCCCACCGAGTCGAGGCGCCCGGTCGCCAGCAGGTCGGTGTCCGGCGACGGCACTTCGATACCGAGGCGCTTGGTGAACAAGGCGGTCAGCTCGGCCTGCAGGGAATCGGTCACCATGGTCATGGCGCGCTCACCGCCTCCGGTGCGAACAGCTCCTTGAGTCGGCGGCGGTCGATCTTGCCGTTGCTGGTCTTGGGCAGCTCGTCGAACGCGAGCCAGCGCGATGGCAGCATGTAGGAGGGCAGCGCGTGGGCCACCGCCGCGCGCAGCGACGCGGGCGTCGCGGCCACGCCGGCGAGCGGCGCGTACGCGCAGCAGATGGCGACGCCGTCGAAGTCCTGAGTCGCGACGCCCACCACGGCGCATTCGCGCAACGTTCCCAGCGCGTGCAGGGCCGTCTCGATCTCGCCCAGCTCCACCCGGTAGCCGCGCGTCTTGACCTGTGAGTCGGCCCGCCCGAGGAAGCGGACCAGGCCGTCCGTCCCGACGCTGGCCAGGTCGCCGGTGCGATAGATGCGGTCGTCGGGCCGCGTGGCCCCTGGGTACGGCAGGAACGCCCCGCGCGTCTTCTCGGGATCGCGCCAGTAGCCCGGGCTGAGCCCCGCGCCCCGGATGTAGAGCTCCCCCACCTCGCCGGGCGGCACCGGGCGGAGCGCTTCGTCCAGCACGAGCAGCTCTTCACCGTCGCAGGCGCGGCCGATGGGGATCACCTCGTCCTCGCTCGCGGGGCAGGCTGGGACCCTGTAATAGCTGCTGGCGATGGTGGCTTCCGTGGGACCGTACAGGTTGGTGAACGACGCGTGCGGCACTCGCTGCATCCAGTACATCAGCGCCGGTGTGGGGAACACCTCGCCGCACCATAGCACACGCTTGAGCGAGGGGAAGTCGCCCTGCTTCACGACGTCGAACTTCGCCATGTAGTTGAGCGCCGACGGGACCGAGAACCATTGCGTCAGCTGCGCCCGGCGGATCAGATCCGCGAGCTTGTGCGGCAGCAGGTTCAGCTCGGGCGGCACGAGGTGCAGCTCCGCGCCCGCCGCGAACGTCCCGAACATGTCGAACGTGGACAAGTCGAAGTGGAGCGGGGGATGAGCCGAGATGCGGTCTGTCGCCGTCGTGCCGAAGTAGGGCACCGCCCACTCGATGAAGGCGCGCACGTTGGCGTGGGTGATCATGACGCCCTTGGGCGTGCCGGTCGATCCCGATGTGAAGAGGATGTGCGCGCCGTCCGCCGCCGTATTGCGGCACGCCGGGGGCTCGGCGGAATAGCTCGCCAGGTCGCCCGCGGAGAAGCGCGCCTCCACGCCGCTCGGTGGAGGCGTGGCGTCGAGCCACCCGACGGCGTGGGTGCGCGCGAACTCGGGCGCGGCGAACACGCCCGCGAGCGTCGGGCCGACGGCCCCGCCCGCCAGGATCCAGCGGTTGTCGCACGCGGCGATCATCTTTTCGACGCGGGCCACGGGGCTCCCGGGGTCGAGCGGCACGTACATCGCGTCGGCCTTGAGCACGGCGAGGATCGCCACGATCGTGTCGGGGGACTTGGGGCTCAACAGGCAGACCCGGTCGCCCCGCGCGCACCCCGCCTCCCTGAGGAGGCGCGCCAGCCGGTTGCTTCGAGCCTCGAGCTCGCCGTAGGTGAGCCGGCGGTCCTGGAACACCAGCGCACCGGCGTCGGGGCGCCGGCTCGCCTGCTCCGCCACCCACTGCTGCAGCAGGCGACTCACGGCGTCACGCGAGCGGCGGCACGCTCGCACACCACGCCGATGTGCTCCAGCTCTTCCGGGCTGGCCGGCACGTCGAGGATGATGGTGCGGTAGCCCACGCCCACGTAGCGCGCCACCTCGTCGGCCACCCGCTCGTAGCTCCCGACCAGGTACGGACAGAACGTCTTGTAGTTCTCGAACGGCAACATCCAGTACGGTTGCTCGCTGTCCTCACCTGTCGCGGTCTCGCCGATCTTCGACAGCTGCTTGTGCCATGCCGAGTCGGAGACCTTCATCGCGAGCTGGTGGGTGAGTTGGCCCTTGCGGTCCTCCGGGAAGCGGGCGCGTGCGACCGCCCACGCCTCCGCCGCGCCCTCGCGCGCGATGATCCCGATGCGGATGCCGAGTGCCGCGGCGTCGATCGCCGGCCCCCCCTCGTATGCCGCGACCGGCTTGGGATAGCGCACAGCCAGCGCGCCGAGCTGCCGGGCCGCCGCCAGCCCCGCCTCCGAAGAGCCGGAGACGAACACCCCCGGCTTGAGGGCGGGATCGAGCGGCGGCGTCATCTTCACGTTGGTGACGCGGTAGTAGCGTCCGTCCAGCGTCACGGGCTTGGGGCCGCCGAGCAGCTGCAGAATGAGCCCGGTGTATTCGACCAGCCGGGTGTAGCGCTCGTCGTGAGGCGTGCGGTCGTCCAGCGCCTCCAGATCGTTCTTGAAGCCGCCCGCCACCATATTGAGATAGATGCGCCGCCCGTGCAGGAATCCCAGCGTGGCGACCATCTTGGCGACGCTGTAGGGATGCATGTACACCGGCTGCACCGCCACCAGCGGGCAGAGCCGCTGCGTGTGCGTGATGATGTCCTGGGCGATGAGCCACGGGTCGACGAGCCCGTTGTCCGTGTAGACAAGGATCCCCTCGCACCCCGCGGCGTCGCTCCAACGGGCGATGTCCAGCACCTCGCGCCGGTAGACGAGCGGGGACGCCGTGTAGGACGGCGGGCAGGTCGCGAACACCTTCAATCCGGACTCGATGAGTCGAGCGGTCATGCCACCTCGCCAGACTGACGTGAGAAGCCTGCGACGGTCGCAGGCACCGTGTGCAAGAAGCGGGCTGTTTTTCCGGCCCCGGCGTCCGGAATGGGCGTGTGGCGTCGACGCCACGCAGCGCCCGCGCGGAGTCCTCCATGGGCGATCGCGTACGGTTCTTGCGGCTCCCCTCCCGTCTCCTCACTCCCAACAGTCACCGAAGGACCCTCGTTGAACATCATCGGCATCAGCGGCTTCGAGGGCTCGATTCCGTTCAAGCGAGCGCACTCGCCGAACCTGGACGAGCGTGAGTACCGCATCTCCCAGGGACACGACTCGGCGGCGGCGCTGGTCGTGGACGGGACCGTGGTGGCGGCCGTGGCGGAGGAGCGCATCAGCCGGCGCAAGCACACGGGGGACTTTCCCAAGGGCGCGATCGCCTACTGCCTGGCGGAGGCCGGTCTCGCCATGAACGACGTGCACGAGCTGGTGCACGGCTTCGACTATGCGCCCTACCGGGGCGTCTACGCGCTGGACCCCGTGTCGCACGACCTGTATCGCGACGTCTATTCGCGCGAAGCCCTGCTGGCGCTCGTGGCGCGGGATGTTCCGGGCTTCCCCGCGGAACGGGTGCGTCACGTCGCGCACCACGCGGCCCACGCGGCCAGTGCGTACTACACCTCGGGATGGGACGAGTGTCTCGTCGTTGTGATCGACGGCATGGGCGAGGCCCAGAGCGCGAGCGTGTATCACGCGCGTGACGGGCATCTGGACCGGATATTCCAGATCGGCGCGCCGGACTCGATCGGCATCCTGTACTCGGTCGTGACGCTGCACCTGGGGTTCGACTTCAACGCCGACGAATACAAGATCATGGGGCTTGCGCCCTACGGAGACGCGGAGCGGTTCTGCCGCTTCTTCGAAACAGCGGTCGAGCTCGAGCCCGACGGTGGGATCCGCATCCCCCTGCTGCGGCTCAACCGGACGCGGGAGGAGCGCGAGCACTACCTCGCAACGCGCGCCCGCCTCACCGAGGCGCTGGTGCCGCCCCGCCCTCCCGACGCGGAGATCGGCGACGTGCATCGGGACGTGGCCGCCGGGCTGCAGGCGTGTCTGGACCGGGCCATGCTGCACCTGTGCGGGCGGTTCGCGGAGACGACGGGCTTGCGCCGGCTGGCGCTGGCCGGGGGCGTGGCATTGAATTGCACCGCGAACGGCAAGCTGCTCTGCTCGGGGACGTTCGATGACATCTACGTGCAGCCGGCGGCGGGTGACGACGGCACCGCCCTGGGCGCGGCGTTATGGCGCGCCGCCGAGCTGGGCGAGGCGCGGAACGAGCGGTTCCCGGTTCCCTTCCTCGGGCCGGGCTATGGCGCCGAGGCGATCGACGCGGCGCTCGCCGCGTACGGCGACCGTATCGAGGTGGCGCGTTTCGCGACCCTGGCCGAGGCGTGTGCGGAGGCGGCGCGTCTCATTGCGGCGGGACGGGTGGTCGCCTGGTACCGCGGCCGCATGGAGTTCGGGCCGCGCGCCCTCGGGCACCGCAGCATCCTCGCCGACCCCGGCCACCCCGAGATGCGGGATCGCATCAACGCCATGGTGAAGATGCGGGAGGCGTTCCGGCCGTTCGCTCCCGCCGTCTCGCTCGAGGAAGTGGATCGCTGGTTCGAGGTGGCGCCCGGAACCGAGCTGCCGTTCATGATCATGACCGTGGACGTGCGCCCGGAGTTCCGGGATGCCCTGCCCGCCATCACCCACGTCAACGGCTCGGCCCGGGTGCAGACGGTGGCCGCCCGGGACAATCCGGAATTTCACGCCCTGCTGCAGGCCGTCGGCAAGACCACGGGGAGGCAGATGGTGCTGAACACGAGCTTCAACGTCAAGGGACAGCCCATCGTCAACACGCCGCGCGAGGCGCTCGACACGTTCCTCGGGACGGGGATCGAGTACCTGTTCCTCGAGAATACGCTCGTCAGCCGCCGGTCGCGCTAGGCCGCTTCGACTTTCGCCGGTACTCCCGAGACGATCACAGCGGCGCCGAGCGACAGGCCCGGCGCGGGCGTGGCACCTTGCTCGCCGAAGTACGCTTCCTCGCCGTGCTCGCTCAAGTCGAGCCCGCTGAGCTGCTCCTTTACGCCCGCCTTGGCACCGAGCGTGGCGTTCACGAACACCATGATCAGGGCCGTGCCCGCCGCGGCGATCGCGACGGCCGCGAGCACCGCCACGAGCTGTATGCCCATCTGGGCGAAGTTCCCGGCGAGCCAGCCGTCGCCCCCGGCGGGGTTCGCCACTTTGGTGGCGAAGACGCCGGTCAGCAGCGCCCCGGCCACTCCGGCGAGACCGTGGCAGGAGAACACGTCGAGCGAATCGTCGAGCCGTGTGGTGGCGCGGATCTGGATCGCGGTGTAGCTCACGATCGCCGCCAGCACGCCGACCGCGATGGACGCCGGTACGGTGATGTAGCCCGCGGCGGGTGTGATCCCCACGAGACCCACCACCAGCCCGGTCGCCGCGCCGACGGCGGTCGCTTTGCCGCCGCGCGCCAGGTCGAGGCAGACCCAGGTGACGAGCGCCGCGGCGGCGGCCGTGTTGGTATTCGTGAATGCCAGTGCGGCCAGGCCGTTGGCGGCGAGCGCCGAGCCGGCATTGAAGCCGAACCAGCCGAACCACAGGAGCCCGGCGCCCAAGAGCACGAGCGGTACGTTGTGCGGCACGATCGGGGCTCGCTTGAAATCTTTGCGCGGCCCGAGCATGCGCGCCGCCACCAGGGCCGAGACGCCGGCGCTGATGTGCACCACGGTGCCGCCGGCGAAGTCGAGCGCTCCGAGCTTCTGCAGCCACCCGCCCGCTCCCCACACCCAATGCGCCAGCGGGTCGTAGACCAGGGTGGCCCAGAGGAGAATGAACACGACATAGGCGCGGAAGTGCATGCGCTCCACGATCGCGCCCGAGATGAGGGCGGGCGTGATGATCGCGAACATCGCTTGAAACATCGCGTGCGCCTGCAGCGGGATCGTGGCCGCGTACGCCGGGTCCGGGTCGAGCCCGACGCCCCTGAACCCCGCCCACCCGAGGCCGCCCCACCACGGCGTCCCGTGCCCGAACCCGATCGAGTAGCCCACCAGGACCCATTGCACGCTGATCAATCCCAATGCGACCATGCTCATCATCATCGTGTTGAGCGCGTTCTTGGGGCGCACCAGGCCGCCGTAGAAAAACGCGAGCCCGACCGTCATCACCATCACCAGGGCGGTGGAGGCGAGTACCCACGCCGTGTCCCCCGCCGAGATGGCGGCGGCGTCGGCCAGGACGGGAGCGGTGATCATTCTTCCTCCTCACCGGCCACGGCACCGGCGTGCTGCGCGCTCTCGAGCGCGGCGCGCTGCACCTTGTCCGCGTTCACCGCCGTGAGCGCCGCGTTGTCGGACTCCCCGGTGCGGATGCGGATCACGCGCTCGATGGATTGGACGAAGATCTTGCCGTCCCCGACTTCGCCCGTGCGGGCGGACGAGAGGATGGCCTTGATGCACGGCTCCACGAACGGCTCGGAGCAGACCATCTCGATCTTCACCTTTTCGTGGAATTCCATGACGACGGTGGTGCCGCGATACTGCCCGATGACTTCCTGCTCGCCCCCGTGACCCGAGACGCGGCTCAAGGTGATCCCGGTGACGCCGGCCCGGAACAGCGCCGCCTTGACCTCCGGCAGGCGCTCAGGGCGCACGATAGTGGTGATGAGTTTCATAACGGACAAGCTAGCCCCCGGCGATCATGGTGTCAATCAATTAGTGCATAGAATGCACAAATTTTATGTCAGCCAGCAAAGTGTTACTCACAGCACGTTGCGTGCCGTCACGGTTTTCTGGCAGGCCATACTGTCTCGTGCTGCCGCCGCGGAACGACCATCCCTTGCCGCCGTTGCCCGCACCGCTGGTCGCTTGACCCCGTCCGGGGACAAACCTCCTGCGGAGTCATGCTCAGGTCGGTCGGCACGGAAGTCGCCTAACCCCGGGCGTCACCGAACGGGGAAGGTCCCATGTCCACAGCAACGCGCGTCGCGGTCCTGCTGGCGGGGTTGTGCGCCGCGGCTTCCGCGGCACGCGCGCAGTACCCACAACGGCGCGACGGGTTCTGGATCGGGTTCGGGCTGGGATACGGGACGGCGACCGTGTCGTGCGACAACTGCAACTTCGGGCCGCGCACGGGCGGCGTGACCGCGTTTCTGAAGCTCGGCGGCGCACCCAGCCGCAACCTGCTCATTGGCGGTGCGATCAACGGCTGGGCGCATTCCGACGGCAGCGCCACGGAAACGGTCACGAACGCGACCGCATCCATCTACCTGTACCCCCGACGGCGCAGCGGCTTCTTCGTCACCGGCGGGCTCGGGGTCTCCAACTATCACGTCAACTCGGACCCCTCGTGGGACGGGACCGGGTGGGGATTCACGGCCGGCGCTGGCTACGATCTCCGGTTCGGGCGCGACGTGTCGCTCACGCCGGTCGTGAACTACTTCTGGGGCGGCGTGGGCGACGTCAACCGGCCGACCCTCGGGGTCGTTGCGACCGGCTGGCGCCAGAACGTGCTCGACGTCGGGTTGGGTGTGACGTTCCACTAGATTCGGCCGCTCCCTTGCCGAGGGCGCGGAGCAAGCGCACGGCCTGGGCCTGCTGGACTGGCGGGAGGGCGGCGACGGCACGCCGCATCGCGTCGGCGTGCAAGGGAAAGATTCGCTCGATGACGCGCCGACCCGCCGCGGTCAGGGCGACCAGGACCACCCGGCGGTCGTGGGAGGAGTGCCGGCGGCGCACCAGGCCCCGGGTCACGAGCTTGTCCACGACGTACGTAGTGCTCGAGGACTCGACCAGGATGCGGCGCTGCACATCGCACACCGCCAGCTCACCCTTGTGGTACAGGACTTCCAGCACACCGAACTCCGTCGTGCCCAATCCGAAACGGGCGATGCTCGAGCGCGAGTGATGGTCCACGGCGTCGAACGCCCGGGCCAGGACGACCCACAGCTTCAGGGCGACGTCGTGTGGCGGCAACGGTGATGGCATCTCGCCTCGGGAACCGAGAAACGCGTCGTCGTGTTCCTCGATTGGTAGAAGTAGAGTATCTTGATATCGAGATAATATTGACTGGAGGATGCCACAATGCTAGGGGATCTGGGATTACTGCTGCTGCGTCTGACGCTGGGGACGGTGTTCCTGGCGCACGGGGCGCAGAAGGCGTTCGGGTCGTTCGGCGGGCCGGGGTTCGAGGGCGCCACGGGCTTCATCGCGAGCATGGGGTTCCGACCGGCGCGCGCATGGGCGGCGCTGGCGGTGGGAGGGGAGCTCGTAGCCGGGGTACTGTTCGTGCTTGGTCTGCTCACACCGCTCGCCGGACTGCTGGTGCTCGCCACGATGGCCGTCGCGATCGCCAAGGTGCACGGGCCGAAGGGCTTCTTCGTCCAGAACGGGGGCTTCGAGTACAACCTGGTGCTGATCATCGCGGCCGTGGCGGTGGCGGCCGTCGGACCGGGAGCGTTCTCGCTCGACCATCTGCTGGGGCTCGCGCGGTAAGGCCGGCGAATTCGTAGATTCCCCCGTCGCATTCACGGGCGGGGGACTGTGGATACGCTGGTCCCGAAACTCTTCACCACGCTGAAGGGATACAGCCGGGGGCAGCTCGTCACCGACCTGTCCGCGGGGGTCATCGTGGGCATCGTGGCGCTGCCGCTCGCGATCGCGTTCGCGATCGCGAGCGGCGTGAGTCCCGAGCGCGGCCTGTTCACGGCGATCGTCGCGGGCTTCGTGATCTCCGCCCTGGGCGGCTCGCGGGTGCAGATCGGCGGGCCGACGGGCGCGTTCGTCGTGATCGTGTACGCCATCGTGCAGCGGCACGGCGTGGAGGGCCTCGCCATGGCGACCCTCATGGCGGGGATCATCCTGGTGGGGTTCGGCCTCGCGCGTCTGGGCGCCGCGATCAAGTTCATCCCCTATCCTGTCACCATCGGCTTCACGAGCGGGATCGCCCTGATCATCCTGTCGGGCGAGGTGAAGGATTTCCTGGGGCTGAAAATGGGTCCCGTGCCTGCCGAGTTCGTGATGCGCTGGCGCACGTTCGCGGCGCACTTCGCCTCGCTCAACCCCTGGGCGGTGGGCGTCGCGGGGGTCACCGTGGCCATCATCGTCCTGTGGCCCCGGGTCAACCAGCGCATTCCCAGCCCGTTCGTCGCGCTCATCGCGACCACGGCGGCGGTGCAGCTCGGGCACTTGCCCGTCGACACCATCGCCAGCCGGTTCGGCGTGATCAACGCCGTGCTGCCGGCCCCGTCCCTTCCCGCGGTCACTTTCCGGCAGATCCCGGGACTCATGGGCGCGGCGTTCACCATCGCCCTGCTCGGCGCCGTCGAGTCGCTGCTCTCGGCCGTCGTAGCGGACGGGATGATCGGGGGCCGCCACCGCTCCAACATGGAGCTCGTGGCCCAGGGCGTCGCCAACATCGCGTCGCCCCTGTTCGGCGGGATCCCCGCGACCGGAGCGATCGCCCGCACCGCGACCAACGTGAAGAACGGCGGCCGCACTCCGGTCGCCGGCATCACGCACGCGGTCACGCTGCTGCTCATCACGTTGTTTTTCGGTCGCTGGGCCGGCCTGATTCCCATGGCTACGCTGGCGGGGATTCTGGTGGTCGTCGCCTACAGCATGAGCGAGTGGCGCACCTTCGTGGCCGAGTTCCGGGCCCCGAAGAGCGACGTGGCGGTACTGCTCACCACGTTCCTGCTCACGGTGCTGTGGGACCTGACGGTGGCGATCGAGGTCGGGATGGTGCTGGCGGCCTTCCTGTTCATGCGGCGCATGGCGGAGGTGACCAACGTCAGCGCGCTGACGCACGAGCTCCAGGACCCGACGGACGACTTCGAGGGCGATCCCAACGCGGTGCGGCGCCGGGTCGTGCCGCCCGGCGTCGAAGTGTACGAGATCACGGGGCCGTTCTTTTTCGGGGCGGCGGAGACCTTCAAGGAGCGCCTGGGGCGCATCGCGCTGCGGCCCAAGGTGCTGATCCTGCGCATGCGCCACGTGCCGGCGATCGATTCCACCGGCCTGCATGCGCTGCGCGACCTGGTGCGGCGCAGCCGCCAGAGCGGCACGCTGGTGCTGCTCTCCGACGTGCACGCGCAGCCGGTGGTGGCGCTCGAGCGCTCCGGGCTGTACGACGAGCTGGGCGAGGAAAACGTGCACGGCAACATCGACGACGCGCTCAACCGGGCCCGCGAGCACCTGGGGCTCGCGGCGGAGCCGCGGCCCACGTTCGCGACGCCTACCGTGGCGCGCGAGGGGAAGTCCTGAGCGCGACGCTGCGGTGAGGCTCTAATTTTTCCCGCGCGTCACCTTCCACTGTCCCGTGCGGTTGTCGCGACTGCGCGCGGCGCGCGTCGTGTACGTCCCTTCAATCACGTCCCCGCGCAACTGCCCTTCGAACGCGGTGAACAGCTGTCCACCGGTCTCCGGGTCGGCGTACGGGGCGAGCCTGCCGGTCACCCGTCCCTGGGCGACCCGCACGAAGTTGATCGTCAGCACGGACGAGCGGGGAGACGCAGCGCCGGCGGGGGGCGCGGAGTTGTTCCAGGTCTGGAGGGGGCGGCCAAGGCCCTGGGGGATCATGACGACGTCCCCGAACGCCGAGTCGCGGCTGGCGGTGAGCGTAAAGGAGATGGTGCCGCTGCGACCGGTTTCGACGCTCGAATAGGCACCCTCCCAATGGCCCGTCAGGGCGGCCAGGTCGCCAACCGTCCCAGCCAGCGGGACGGGCGTCTGGGGTGCGGCGGCGCACCCGGCGGCAAGCCCAGCGATGACCACGGCGATACTGCGGGGATGCGCTCTCATGGAGCTCCTTAGGGCCAGCGATGCCACACCGGCGTGCCACTCTCCCCGCGCTCTAGGGGCGCTGGTACCGGTCGCGCTCCTCGCGCGGCAGAATCATGGCGCGGGCGACCGCCGTTGCATCGACGGCGATGAGCAGGCCTTCCCGCGGGAGACTCTGCACGCCCACGATGGTGCCCGCCGGCGAGTTCCGCTGTGGGAAGAAGTCGGGCGCGGCGGCGCGGATGACGTCGAGGTCGGCGGGCTTGGCGTTGACCACGTAGATGGTGAGCTTGGCGACGTCGGCCGGCGTCACGCCGGCGATGCGGAGCACCGTGGCGAGATTCGCGAACGCCTGCGTCGCCTGGGCGCGGAGATCGCCGGCCCCGACGAGCTGGCCCGTCGAATCGAGCGAGACCTCCCCGGACACGTACACCGTCGGCCCCACCTTCACGGCGTGCGTGAAGCCGGGAAGGGCCGCGAGGGTGCCCGGGTTGATGTAGCGCGCGTTGACAGGGTCCGGCCCGGACCGGAGGGTGCCGGGCGTGGGGGCGACGCAGGCGGCGAACACAAGAGCGGCGGCGGGAGTCAACAGGGCGATCCGCATGCGATGCTCCTCGAGGTGGGTGGTCTGAACGTCAACGCCACTTGTATACGCCACCCACGGGTCGGAGTTCAAACCCTCAAAACAGGAACCCCGCGCGGACGTAAACGGCCGTGCGCTCCGGGCTCCGGGCGGCCGCGATCGACAGCGTGGTGGCACGACGGTGCTGCCAGGCGAGCCAGAGCCCGCCACCCGCGGCGGCGTGCCAGCGGTCGGACGACTCGCCCGGTGTCCACACGCGGCCGGCGTCCGCGAGCCCGAACAGGCCGACGTCGGCGAACGGCAGGCGGCCGGCAGGGAACCGCAGCTCCACGTTGGCGTACGCCCCCCGCCGTCCCGCGAAGCGCTGCTCGGCGTAGCCCCGGACCGTCGTCTCACCGCCTACGTAGACCAGCTCCTGGAACGGGACCGTTCCGCTCACCGCGGCCCCTTCCGCACGCAGCGCGAGGGTCGCGGCCGGCGGGTCGCCCGCCGACAAGTACGTCGAGGCCTCGGCCGACAACATCCCGAAGGGGTTGGAGACGTCCCCAACCGCGGGATGCCACCGCCCGGCTACACTCACGTGTAGTCCGCGGGCGGGAGCCACCGGCACGTCGCGCGTGTCCAGCTCGAGCGCGGCGCGCACACCGACTTGGCCGAAGTCGCCCGTGCCGTACGGCCGTGTGAGGGCGAGGATGGTGCCGGCGTCCCCCGCGGCATGCGTGTACTCGACCAGCGGCCCCAGGGTGAGCCCGAGTCGCGGCGCGAGCGGGATGGCCACGCGCGGCCCGAGCAGCACCTGAGTCTGGCGCACGCGGTACACGCTGTCCGGCTGCGACCCATCGGTTTCGTTCCCCGTTCCATAGAACCGAATCAGCTCCAGGCCCGAGGCGCGGAGCTGGACGTAGAGGATCGCCGGGAAGAGGGGCCTCCGGAACTCACCCGCCGCGTCCACGCGGTAGGTGGCCGCCTCCGTCGCATACTCGCCCTCCGCGAGGAGGCGGGTGCTCGGGGGCAGCGCACGGAATCCATAGCGGGTGTGAGTGATCCCAGCACCGATGAGGAGTCCGATGTCGGGGGAATAGCTCACGCCCCAGAGCGGCACGGTCTGGGGTCGCCAGGCGTCGGTGCCGCTCTGCGAGGACGCTTGCGGTGGTCGTGACAGCGCCAACGCGCCCAGGCCTGCAAGCGCCAAGGAGCCGCGGATCGAGGGAGCCACAAGCCGGAACATCCCGCTCCCGCATCGCGGGAGCAAGGCGGGGCCCGCATTATCATTAGGCAATCTTGAGGGGGGAGCGAATGATGAACCGCATATCGATGCTGGGGTTGGCGGCACTCGCCGCCGGACGGCTCGCGGCACAGCAGCCCGCGCACCCGATGCACCCCATGATGGACGACCCCATGGCCATGCAGGAGATGATGGGGCCGATGATGCAGGTCATGCTGTACACCCCGCAGCACCTACTGGCGCGCAAGGATGCACTGGGACTCACCGCCGACCAGGTGGGCCGGCTCACCACGCTGCGCGGTGCCACCCAGGCCGCGCAGGACGCCGCCATGGGTGAGGCGAAGGCTCACATTCAGGAGCTGGAGCAGGCGGCGAACACCGCCACGCCGGACACGAGCGTCCTGAAGACGCACTTCCAGGCGGCGCACGCGGCCATGGGGAAGGCGCACTGGCTGGCGCTCGCGTCAGCCGTGCAGGCTCGGGCGACCCTCAACGACGCACAGCGCGCCAAGCTCAACGCGTGGGCCGATTCGATGCAGACGTGGATGCAGCAGCACCGCCAGATGATGAAGCCGGGCGAGTCGCACTGACCCGCACCGCGTCCGCAACCACCACGGCCCCGCTCGGGGCACGCCGCCGCAGCACGACCCGGTTCCATCCGGCCGGGAAGCTCCACGTCGCGAGCAGGTGCCAGCTCCCGCCGCCCGTCCGCTGATCCACGCTCGTGGTCGCCACCGTGTCGCCCGCGGCCGTGACGACCGCGTACACGGCGAGCGATGAGCGGTTCGACCCGCTGGTCCAGCGGGCCTCGACCGTGCGCGTGCCCGCGGTCGCCACCCGGAACGAGAACACCGCCCCGTCCGTTGCATCCGGTTGGGTGGGCGCCCAGCGATAGCCGCCCCCGTAAAAGTCGGGCGTGGTGTCCGATGCCACCCACGTCGCCGGCACCGCCGCGCCGGCCACCGTCGTGTCGTTGAACTGAGCCGAATCGTCCACGACGATCTCGCCGCACAGCGCCTGCACGCGGTGCACATACGCGATCCAGGGCCAGTGTGGTCCGGGATCGGTGCGATTCGCCGGTTGCAGCTGCCCGTGCCCCACGATGTGCTGCCAGTCCCGCGGGATGTCGCGGTCGCGCGTGACGTCACACACCACGGCCGCCGATGCCTCGAGCTGCGCGTCGGGGAAGGAATCCTGCGACGCGAAGCCGGCGTGCTCGATCCCGACCGTGAAGTGATTGCTCTGCACCCCGTTGAGCCGGCAGTCGTGGCCGCGGTTCAACGTGCAGTCGTACAGCGCGGCGATGTGCCACGCGCGGTTGCGCTCCAGCACGACCTGGGAGATTTCGCTTCCCTCTTCGCTCACCACGTAATGCGCGCTGACCTGCGAGACCTGATTCACGAGCCAGCTCCAGCAGCTCGCGTAGTTGCTTTCGCAGGTGTGGATGATCACCAGGTGGATCAGGCCGGTCGAATCGGCCGCCCGCTGGTCGAAGTTGGGCGACGGTCGCCATATCGCGGGCGCGTAATCCGGCGCTCCGCTCGCCGCAGGCGGAGGGCAGGCGCCCGGTGCAGCGGGGGGCGCGAGGCCCGGGCCGGCTCCGGTGCGTGCGAGCGCTCGATCCACCTGGCGCGCGTATGCCGCCCGTGCTTCGGGGAGCTCGATGCCGCTATAGCGCGACGCGACAATGGACCAGGCCTCGATACGCGTCCGGTCGATGCCGGCCTCGCGGGCGTACAGGTCGAGTAGTGCGGCTGCGGCGCGGATGTTCGCCACGGGATCGCGGCGCGCCGCCTCCACCGGCACGCCCGCGAGCGCCGCTCCCCGTTCCAGTGCCGCGCCCCGCAAGGCCATGACCCCGAACGCAGGCGCGCGCCCGGGAAATTCCTCCGCCCCCTGTACCATCTGCCAGCGCGTCTCCGCCCAGCCGACCCCCTCGAGCAGTTCCGCCGGCACGTGGAACTCCGCGCCGGCCGCCCGGAATGCCGAGTCGAACGGAGATGGCCGGGAGACCGGGGGGGGCGCGACTTGGGCGACGAGCTGCCCGGCGGGGCAGGGCGCCACCGGCGCCTGACGGCAGGCGGCGAACAGCAGGAGCAGCGCCGGCGCCGCCTTGCTCACGGGCCCTGCTTCACGTCGAGCAGCAGCCTTCCCGCGAGCTCGGTCACCCGATACGGCTGCTTCGCGGGGAGGCCCAGGACCCACTCCAGTTGGCCTTCGAAATCACACACCAGCTTCACCTCCCGGACGGCGGGCAAACCGGGCACGAGGTCGCGCTGCGTCGGGACCGGGTTGCCCTGGTCGTCGTGCGCCCGGGCGGGCTCGAGATGGACGACGAGGCGCTCCCTGCCCGCCACCGACACCACATCCCCCGACCCGCAGCTCCGGACCGGACCGGCGGCGTACTCCACCCGGTAGCCCGGTACGCTGTCGCTCGCGAGCTCGAACACGACGCGGTCGTAGCCGCGCCCCGGGGCGGCCGTCACCGAGCGGAGCAGGGCGGCCGGGGGAGAGGCACCGGCCCGCGGAGGGGGCCGGAGCCGCAGGAGCGGAGCCGTCGTGCCGGCGAAAACGGTATCCTGGACGCCCGGCGCCTCGCGGGCGGAGGAGCGCGACTCCTTGCCGGGGCAGGCGGCGCTCGCGAGCGCGGCCAGTGCGACCGAGATCGTGCGTCGGAACATCGTCGGGCTTATACCCCAATAGATCCGCTCGATTGACATATCAATATTTATTGATATATTACTAGCCATGCCCGCGACGACGCTCCCTGAGATCCGCCAGGCGGCACGCGCGTTCCAGGCGCTCTCGGACGAGACCCGGCTGGAGATCGTGCGGCTGTTGTCGCACGGAGAGCGCTGTGTGTGCGAGCTGCAGGACGCGCTCGAGGCCGCGCAGTCGCGCTTGTCCTTCCATCTGAAGACCCTCAAGGATGCCGGACTGGTAATCGACCGGCGGCAAGGCCGCTGGGTGTACTACGCCTTGAACCGCGACGCGCTCGACGCGATCGCCGGGTTTGCCGCCGCCGTGAAGCCCGGCAAGCACGCCGGCAGCTGCGCCCAGGCGTGTTGCAGCCCATGAGCGGCGAAGAGATCAAGGACACCGTGAAGGCGAAGTACGGCCAGGCCGCGACCCGCGTGCTGGGGGGAGGGCAAGGCGGAGGCTGTGGCTGCGATCCGGTCAGCTCGAATCTGTACGACGCCGCAGAGACCGCAGCACTTCCCGAAGGCGCCGTGCTTGCTTCGCTGGGCTGCGGCAATCCTACCGCGTTGGCCGAGCTGCACGAGGGAGAAACCGTGCTCGACTTGGGATCAGGCGGTGGGATCGACGTCCTGCTTTCGGCTCGGCGCGTCGGCGCCACGGGGAAAGCCTACGGTCTCGACATGACCGACGAGATGCTGGCGCTCGCGCGCGAGAACCAGTGTACGGCCGGGGTCACGAACGTCGAGTTTCTCAAGGGCGAGATCGAGCGCATCCCGCTCCCCGACGCCTCCGTGGACGTCATCATCTCGAACTGCGTGATCAATCTCTCGGCCGACAAACGCCGGGTGATGCATGAAGCGTTTCGGGTGCTCAAGCCGGGCGGCCGCTTCGCCGTGTCGGACGTCGTGGTACGGGGCGACATCCCGGACGCGGTGCGGCGCAGCATGGAGCTGTGGGTCGGGTGCGTGGCCGGGGCGCTGGAGGAGGAAGAGTACAAAGGACTCCTGGCCGCGGCCGGATTCGTGGACGTCGGGATCGAGCCGACGCGGATCTACGAGGAGGTCGGCGGCCGGATCATGGGAGCGTTCGTGCGCGCCCGGAAGCCCGTGTGACGGCACGATCTCTCCGGGTGCTCTTCCTCTGCACCGGCAATTCCGCCCGCAGCCAGATGGCGGAGGCGCTGCTCAACTGGAAGGGGAAAGGCCGGTTCGAGGCCGAGAGCGCTGGGTCGCGTCCGGCGAGCCGCGTCAACCCGCTCGCGATCGAGACACTGCGCCAGTACGACGTCCCGTGGCGTGGCCGCCCCCCGCGCGGCATCGACGGGCTGGAGCGGGAGCCGTGGGACTTGGTCATCACCGTATGTGATCCGGCCAGGGAGTCGTGCCCCATCTTTCCCGGGCAACCGATGCTGGCGCACTGGGGCATGCCGGATCCCGCCGAGGTGGACGGCGACGAGGTCACCAAGCGGGCGG
>WNGC01000249.1_pt1 | contig 30915 bp, 26 predicted proteins | sample 5400051 | NCBI WGS metagenome assembly WNGC01 (sample SAMN13153368, study PRJNA577476) | soil metagenome | isolation source: 20 cm soil or saprolite under grassland replicate 2 | place: USA:California | collected 2016-06-15
ACGAAAAGATCAAGGTATACGACAAGGGCGTCCAGAAGCAGAACGGGCCCGGTGTCTACGACCTGCTGGTGAGCTATCGCGCGGGCGACATGTGGGCCCCCCGCGTGGAGCAGGCTGAAGCGCTCAAGGTCGAGCTCGGTTATTTCATCGACTGCGTTACACGGCATCGGACACCAATCAACGACGGTGTGGCCGGCTCCCGCGTCGTCAGGCTCCTGGAGGCGGCCGATCAATCCCTGAGCGAGAGGGGCAAGGCCATCCAGCTATGAACGACTATCAATGTATCGCTCCCGACGTGAAGTTGGGTATGGGGGTTACTCTGTCGAAATTCATCAACCTCTACGGCTGTGAGGTGGGCGACAACACCAAAATCGGCCCCTTCGTCGAGATCCAGAAGAATGCGAAGATCGGCAGCAACTGCAAGATTTCCAGCCATACGTTCATTTGCGAAGGCGTCACCATCGAAGACAACGTCTTCGTCGGTCACGGAGTGACGTTTATCAACGATACCTACCCGCGCGCCACCGCCCCGAACGGTGAGTTGCAAACCGAGAAGGACTGGAACGTCGAGCCGACGCTCGTGAAGCACGGAGCTTCCATCGGCTCCGGCGCCACCATCCTCGCCAACATCACGATCGGCGAGAATGCCTTGATCGGCGCCGGGAGCATTGTGACCCGTGACGTGCCGGCCAACACGATCGTCGCCGGCTACGCGGCCCGCCCGCTGCGGTCGATCGTCGATGTCCGCGGGGTCACGCGATGACCATCGCCGGGAAGATACCCTTCCTAGACCTCGTCACGCTTCACGCGGAGCTTGAGGCGGAGTTGGTGTCCGTGTTTCGATCAGCTCTGAAGACCTGTGCCTTCATCGGCGGCCCCATGCTCGAAGAGTTCGAACGCGATTTCGCCGCGCTCTGCGAGGCGGAATACTGTGTAGGCGTTGGAAGCGGCACGGACGCGCTACGGTTTGCCCTCATCGCCGCCGGCGTGAAGCCGGGCGATACCGTCATCACCGTGCCGAACACTTTCATCGCCACGACGGAAGCCATCACCCAGGCCGGCGCCGCGCCAGATTTCGTCGACATCGACGAACGCACCTACAACATGGATGGAGCGAGACTCGAGGAGTATCTTCACACGCGATGCCGCCGCGACCCCTCGACTGGCCAGTGGCTGAACCAGAAGACGCGCCGACCGGTCACTGCGATCGTCCCCGTTCACCTCTACGGCCAGCCGGCGAATATGGATCGTCTTCAGGAGATCGCGGAGCAACACGACTTGATCGTGATCGAAGATGCTTGCCAGGCGCACGGCGCCGAGTACTTTTCCCAGCGGGAGAACTGTTGGCGGCGGGCCGGCGCGATGGGACGTGCGGGGACGTTCAGCTTCTATCCGGGAAAGAACCTCGGTGCGTGCGGCGAGGCCGGCGCGGTGACGACGAACGACCGCGAGCTGGCGAGGCGCGTTCGAGTGGTGCGAGTGTACCACCTCTACGTGATTCGCGTTAAGAATCGCGACCGTGTGCAGGAATATCTAGCGCAATCCGACATCGGCACTCAAATTCACTACCCGATCCCACTGCATCTCCAGGAGGCCCACGCCGACCTCGGGTATGCGAAGGGCGATTTCCCGATCGCCGAACGGGTGGCGACCGAGATTCTCTCCTTGCCCATCTACCCCGGGCTCAACGCCGATCAGCAGCGGCGAGTCGTGCAGACCGTCCTGGAATCGCCGGCCATCCTGCGCCTCAGCGCCGCGTAGCACCGAGGCGCTCCCCTGCAGAAAGCCTTGAGAGCCATGGCCATGTCGAAGTCCGGCACCGTGGCCACCCACGAGGGGAAGATCGAGATCGATCTCGACGACTCCCATCACCCATCTGGGGCCGCCATGACCGCTCGAGTGCCAAGGTATGTACTGATCACGCCCGCCAGGAACGAAGTCGCATACATCGAGAACGTCCTGCGATCGGTCATCGCTCAGACGACGCGGCCCGTCCGGTGGGTCATCGTCAGCGACGGTTCCACGGACGGCACCGACGAGGTCGTGAAGAAGTATGCCGCTCGACACGACTGGATCGAGCTCGTGAGACGGCCGGAGCGCACGGAACGACACTTTGCCGGCAAGGTCGATGCCTTCAATGCGGGATATGCCAGGGTGAGCGGCTTGGAGTACGAGGTCATTGGCAATCTGGACGCCGACATTTCGTTCGATGACGACTATCTGGCGTTTCTTCTGCGCACCTTCGTCGAGAATCCCAGGCTCGGAGTAGCGGGTACGCCCTTCCGAGAGGGGAACGGGACCGGCGACTATCGGTTCAGCATCGAAGACGTCCAGGGCGCATGCCAGCTGTTCCGACGAGACTGTTTCGAAGCCATCGGCGGATATCGGCGCCTGAGATCCGGCGGGATCGATCTGGTCGCGACCCTCAGTGCACGCGCGAAGGGATGGCAGACCAAGATCTTTACCGAGAAGGTCTGTCGGCACCATCGACGGAGCGGCAGCGCGCTGCGCACCGGGATGTCCGCGTCACTGCACCGGGGGCGCATGGACTATCTTCTTGGATGCCACCCCGTGTGGGAACTCTTCCGAAGCGCCTATCAGATGACGAACCGACCGTATGTCGTCGGCGGAGCTCTGACGCTCCTCGGGTATCTCTGGACCATGCTGCATCGGGCCGAGCCGCTCATTCCCGAGGAACTCGTGGAGCTCCGGCGACGCGAGCAAATGCAGCGATTAAAAGGGGTCCTCCGCCGTACCCGCTCCTAGCTGCGTTCCTCACCCGCCCAAGACGCCATGACCAGCGAACCGAAGCACATCAGCGTGTGCGTTTGCACGTTCAAGCGGCCACGCTTTCTCGAGCGCCTGTTGCAGAAGCTCGGCGATCAAGAGACGGCTGGACTCTTCACGTATTCCATCGTCGTGGCCGACAACGATCAGATGCAGTCCGCGAAGGATGTGGTGTCGGCATTCGCGGCGGCGTCGAAGATCCCGATCACGTACTGCGTGGAGCCCCGACAAAATATCCCGCTGGCGCGGAACAAGGCCCTCGAGAACACGAGTGGGGACTTCGCCGCCTTCATCGACGACGACGAGTTTCCGAGCCATGACTGGCTCCTCACATTGCTCAGGGCCTGCGGCGCATACGGCGTGGACGGTGTCGTCGGGCCGGTGAAGCGATACTTCGACGAAGAGCCGCCGAAGTGGATCGTGAAGGGCAAGTTTTACGAACGGCCGACCTATCCCACGGGGCGCGTCATCGACTGGCGAATGGGGCGGACCAACAATGTGCTCCTGAAGAAACGCCTCTTCGTCGCTGGCGACGAGCCGTTTAGACCGGAGTTTCTCACGGGTGAGGACCAGGATTTCTTCAGACGAATGATCGACAAGGGCCACGTCTTCGTCTGGTGCAATGAGGCCGTGGTGTACGAGGTTGTTCCCCCGATACGCTGGAAACGCACGTTCATGCTAAGGAGAGCCTTGCTTCGCGGCAAGATCGCCTTGATCGAACCGACGTTTGGCGCACGCGCCGTCGCGAGATCCGTCGTGGCGGTTCCGATATACACGTGTGCGCTGCCCCTGACCTTGTTGTTGGGACATCATCGGTTCATGATGTGCCTGGTCAAGCTGTGTGATCATTTGGGGACACTGTTGGCTCTCCTCGGCATCAACCCGGTCAGGGAACCATATGTCACCGAGTAGCCGACCCGACGCGTTCGGGCGTTCATCGTGCCGCTTTGAGAAAAGGCACTTGCGGTGACCGCCAGAAATAACAACGAGAGCGACACCACGCTCGAGAGAGACAGGCGCATCGGTGACGTTGAACACCTGAAGCGCGACCTAGCGGGAAAGTCGATCCGCGGTAGCATGAGTATCGCCGTTTCCGAAGTGGGCTGCAGCATCTTCAGGCTTGCGGGAACGGTGATTTTGGCTCGCATGCTCATGCCTGAGCACTTTGGACTCATCGGCATGGTCACCGCGTTGACTGCCTTCGTCGAAATGTTCAAGGACTTGGGCCTTGGCACTGCCACCATCCAACAAAGCGAGATCACTCACGCGCAAGTCAGTACGCTTTTTTGGATCAATATGGGTGTGGGTACCCTGATTATGGTCCTGATCGCCGGTGCATCGCCCCTCATCTCCTGGTTTTATGGCGATAGTCGAGTGCTCTGGGTCGCGATTGCCATTTCCTCTTCCTTCTTCTTCGGCGGCTTGACTATTCAGCATAAGGCCCTGCTGCTCCGCCATATGTACTTTAGTCGCGTGGCGCTTATTCAAGTGTCCTCCACGGCCTCGGGCTTTGCGATAGGCATCTTCTTAGCCTGGCAAGGATTCGAGTACTGGGCTTTGGTCTGGAAGGAAGTCTGCCGAGTCATTGTTGAAGCAACTGGAGTTTGGCTTCTGTACCGCTGGCTCCCTGGACTCCCGAAGCGCAGGTCGGGCATCGGTATGTTGCTTCGGACAGGCAAATATCTGACCGGATTCAACGTCGTAGTGTTCTTGTCACGCAATCTCGACCAGATCTTGCTCGGCAAGTTTTGGGGGCCCGTTTCGGTCGGATTGTACAAGCAAGCTGGCCAGCTCCTGTTGCTGCCAGGAAGTCTCTTTAGCTTTCCCCTGACGTACATCATGACACCTGCACTCAGCTCGCTGCAGGATGAGCCGGAAAGGTACCGCAAATACTACAAAAACGTGGTTTCGTTTCTGTGTTTTTGCTACATGCCCACGATAGCTTATCTCGCCGTCTATTCTGAGAGCATCGTTGCGTTAGTCCTGGGCGAAAAGTGGATTGCATCTTCGTCCGTTCTTCGCATTCTTGCATTCGCGGCCTTCGTGGAGCCCATTATCAACACTTGCGGAATTGTCATGGTCACCTATGGCCGAACAAGCGCCTATTTTCGTTGGGGAGTAATCACTGGCACGTCTCTGGCTATTGCGGTTTGCATCGGAGTCAACTGGGGTCTCACAGGTGTTGCCACAGCGATCGTAATCTATACCTATCTCACTCTTTTGCCCTTATTGTGGTTCAGTTTTAAGGACACGCCCATTTCAATCTCAGTTTGTTTTGAAGCGGTATCTCCATCCGCCTTCGCCAGCGTCGCAATGAGTGTTCTACTCGTTATGATTGGTTATACGTTTCAGCCTTCGACTGCCCTTGCAGAGATTGGCTTTTCGCTTCTCGTAGCTCCTCTTTTATACTGCGGCGTGTGGGTGCTCCTTCCTGGAGGTAAACAGACGCTCATCGAGCACTGGTCTCACCTACGGCTCGCCCTCGAAGGCCTACCATTTGGGGCTCGCTCCCGTGGCGTTCGGGTCAGGACATAGGCATGAACGCGCTACGTATCTTGCTACTGGCTCCGGACAGTAACCCGGAGTCGTTTAGCAGCGCCCTCGTTGGCTATTGCCACGGCGAAGCCCTGGCGCGGCTCCATTCCGTGACCCTCGTGGTCCGTCGCTCGAACGAAGAGGCCGTGCTCCGCAAGCAGGCACCCTTCCGTGCCGTCGAGGCCATCAGCCTTCCGTGGCTCGATCGCATCTTTGCCTGGAGTTTTCGTTGGATCTTTAGAAATGATTACGCAGCACAGGCTGTGACCGCTTTCAGTTATCCCTTCGCTCTGGCCTTCGAGTGGTCCGCGTGGCGGCGTCTGCGCACACGGATCATGGCTGGCGACTTCGATGTGGTCTTGCGTCTGAATCCGGTAACCTCGGTCTTACCCAGTCTCTTCGCCTACCTCCTCCGGCGGGGTCCCGTCCCCTTTGTGATTGGGCCGATCAACGGTGGCTTGCCGTGGCCCAAGGGGTTCAGCCAGACACAGAGGCAGAGAGAGTGGGTCTCCAACCTGAGGACGTTGTACCGTCTCATGCCTTTCGCCCGATCCACCTATCGTGATGCGGCAGCGATCGTCGCGGGCTCATCGCAAACGTATGCCGAATTCTCGGCGTATCGCGAGAAGCTTTTCTTTGTTCCGGAGAACGGCATCAGCGCTTCCCTTTGTACGGATGCATTGTGTAGCCTGCCGCGCAGCGACAGGCTTGAATTGATCTTCGTAGGAGGTCTCATTCCCCGGAAGGGCTGCGATCTCGCCTTGCGGGCGGCCGCACCGCTTTTGCGAAAGGGGCTGGCCCGGTTCACCATCGTCGGCGACGGCCCGGAGCGAAAGCGCCTTGAGCAGCTCACGAGTTCCCTTGAAATTGAAGAGGCTGTCTCATTCTGTGGATGGCTGATCCATAGCGAAGCCTTGAAGCGAATGCGAGCGGCCGATGTTCTTGTCTTTCCATCGCTTCGCGAGTTTGGCGGCGCTGTGGTCCTTGAAGCCATCGCCATGGGTGCGGTGCCCGTGGTCGTGGACTTTGGCGGGCCCGGGGATATCGTTCATCCGGGAGTGGGTTACAAGGTGTCCCTCACCAATGAAGGCGATGTCGTGTGTCAAATCGAGAAGATTCTGGCCAACCTCGAACGCGATCGGGATCTCCTGTACCGGCTGCGGCAGCAAGGCATGCGCTATGCCCGCGAATGCCTAAGCTGGGAGGGGAAGGCACAGATCATGACCCAGATTCTAACTTGGGCCGTAGGGCGAGGTCCCAAACCGGATGTTCATCCACCCAAGACGTCCAACCAGACACCCGCGGGGACGAAGGGTGCGGCACAACGACGCGGGCTGCTCCAGGCAGTGGATCAAGACGTCGTGACCTATCGAGCAATGATCGACACTGAATCCTAGGGGCCAAAGAATTCATGTGCGGTATTTGCGGACAGTATAATTTCGGGAGCCAGACTCCTGTTCTCCGTCAGCACATCGAGGAGATGGCCAACGCCCTTGTCCATCGAGGTCCCGATGATGAGGGCTACTATGTCGCAGGGCCGCTCGGACTCGGTTTTCGACGGCTCTCGATCATCGATCTTGCGGGCGGCCACCAACCCATGTCGGACCAGGAAGAATCCGTTTGGGTCGTCTTCAATGGTGAAATCTACAATTTTCAGGAGCTCCGGCGAGAGCTGGAAGCATATGGGCACGTCTTCCGAACCAGATGCGATACGGAGGTCATCGTCCACGGGTATAAGCAGTGGGGCGATGAGGTGCTCAATCATCTGAACGGCATGTTCGGATTGGCCATCTGGGACAGCCGGCGACATCGGTTAGTCCTGGCACGGGATCCGTTCGGGATCAAGCTCATTTACTACCAGATAGATGAGGGTCGTGTGTCTTTCGGCTCAGAGATTCGTGCTCTGCTTGCAGCCACTCATCACAGGGCTGAAGTAGATCCTAGTTCCTTGCATCTGTTTCTCAGCTATCGCTACACGCCGTCCCCGTATACGCTATTCAAGGGAGTCCGAAAGCTCGCGCCCGGAACCAAGGCAACGTTCGAAAACGGCTCCTATCGGCTGAGTAGATGGTACAGATCCAAGCCTGCTCCGTTCGAGCCGATGAAGTCCGACGGCGAAGCCAGAGAAGAGTTGCTCGCACTCTATAAGAAGGCCGTCCAGAGGCAGCTCATCAGCGACGTGCCTGTCGGCTTGCTGCTCAGCGGTGGCATCGACTCTGGCCTCCTGCTCGCGCTCATGAATCTCTACGGGAGTTCCTGGCCGACTTACTCCGTGGGCTATGGTTCAAGCTTTGCCGATGACGAATTGGCCGCCGCTGCAGAGACGGCTCACACATTGTCGTCGCGCCACACCTCCGTGACCCTCACGAGATCCACATTTGAGCACACGCTTTCGAAGATCGTCGCTTGCCTCGAAGAACCGATCGCAGCGTCCTCGATTGTTCCAATGTACTTCGTCTGCGAACGCGCCCGGCAGGACGTCAAAGTCGCGTTGATCGGTCAGGGGCCCGACGAGCTGTTTGGCGGTTATCGTCGTCATCTCGGCGTTCATTACGGCGCGTTGTGGGGAAGTCTACCGAAATGGGTCCGTGCCCCCATCTCCTCGGCTATCACGGCACTGCCGAGAAATGAGACGCTCAAGCGAGGAGTGTACTCTCTGGGCATTCCCGAGCGAATGCGAAGATATCAGCACGTCCTCTCGATCCTGCCAGAACATAGAATCGCTGAGCTCTTTCAGGATGGCCTGGTCCGCCCTAACACGGGCGACAGAATTTTGGAATGCTGGGAAGATATGGCCGAACTCATGACGGAGACGGACGAGCTTGGAGGGTTCCAGTTTCTGGAGGTGCGCTCCACTCTCCCCGATGAGCTCCTCATGTATGCGGATAAACTGTCGATGGCTCATGGTCTGGAACTGCGCGTCCCCTACCTGGATAAAGAGATCGTGGAGTATGTCGAACGATTGTCGGCTCACTTCAAGGTGAGGAATGGTGCTCAGAAGTGGTTGCATCGCCAAGTCTGTGGGACATATCTCCCCCGCCAGATCCTCAAACGACCGAAGCGAGGGTTCGCTGCGAACGTGGTGGACGACTGGTTCCGGCTTCAGATGGACAACAGAATGGCGGAGATCCTGCTCGATAGTGATTCGCGAATGTATCAGTACCTAAGCCAGCGCGCAGTACAGAAACTCTTCAGGGAGCATTCCGCACGTCACAACAACAATCACAAGATTTTGTTTAGCCTCGTCGTCTTCGAAGAATGGCTCAGATCTTACGGCGTGTGATGGATCAGTCGGAACACGACGCGTTCATCGTCGGGCCGGACGATCCGGTCCTGGTGACCGGAGCCACCGGGTTCATCGGGTCCAGACTCGTCGAGAGTCTCTTGGATCGTGGATGCCGCAATATTCGCTGCTTTGCCCGGCCCTCGAGTGATGTGGCGAAGATCGAGGCGATGGCTACTCGCCGCCGTCACGAGGGAGCACGGGTCGAAGTCTTCAGAGGCAATCTGCTGTCCCGCGAGGATTGCGCCGCGGCCACGGCCGGGATTGCGGTCATCTTCCACTTGGCGGCTGGTACCGGTGAGAAGTCGTTTCCGGATGCGTTTCTGAACACGGTTGTCACCACGCGCAATCTTCTCGAAGCGAGCCTCGAGCACGGCTGCCTGCGCCGGTTCGTCAACGTCAGTTCCTTTACCGTCTACACGAACGCTCAAACTCCCCGGCGCAGGCCCCTGGACGAGTCGTGCCCGGTCGAGGAGCGTCCCGCGCTCCGAGGGGACGCGTATTGCTTCGCCAAGGTCAAACAGGAGGAGCTCGTCAGCGAGTACGCCAGGAAGTTCGGGATCCGGTATGTCACCCTCAGGCTCGGCGCTGTCTATGGCCCGGGCCACGAGGAGATCACGAGCCGGGTCGGCATCGGGACTTTTGGCGTCTTTCTGCACCTGGGGGGTTCCAACCAGGTCCCGCTCACGTACGTCGACAACTGCGCCGAGGCGATTCTCCTGGCGGGGTTCAAGAAGGGGGTCGACGGTGAAGTATTCAACGTCGTGGACGACGATCTTCCTTCGAGCAAGCGGGTTCTGCGCCTTTACAAGCAGAATGTGCGGCGCTTCACCTCACTCTATCTACCCCACTTCCTGAGTCACGCGCTCTGTTACGTATGGGAGAAGTATTCGGCCTGGTCAGAAGAGCAGCTGCCGCCGGTCTTCAATCGGCGGAGATGGCGCTCGCTCTGGAAGACGACGCGGTACAGCAACGAGAAGCTCAAGGCGCGCCTCGGGTGGACACCGAAGGTGCCGATGGCGGAGGGACTGAGCCGTTACTTCCAGAGCTGCCGGGAGCGGCAACGCATTGCTTAAAGTTGCCATCGTCGGATGCGGCAAGATCGCGGACGCTCACGCGTCGGCAATCCAGAGGATCAAGGGATCCGAGATCGTTGGAGTGTGTGACCGCGAGCGGCTGATGGCGAGGCAGCTCTTCGAGCGGTTCCCGATAAAGCGCCACGGCGACGATCTGGGGGAATTGCTGCGTGAGGCCCAGCCTGACATCGTCCACATCACGACACCACCGGAAAGCCATTTCGACATCGCGAGATTCTGCCTGGATCGCGGATGCCATGTGTACGTAGAGAAGCCCTTCACCCTCCGCGAAGATGAGGCCCGAAGACTTGTGGCCCTCGCGAACGCCCAGGGGCTCAAGCTGACGGCCGGACACGATCTCCAGTTCAGCCACGCGGCGAGACGCATGCGAGCGCTCGTCCAGAGTGGCTATCTGGGCGGATCTCCAGTGCACATGGAGAGCTCCTACTGCTACAACCTTGGGGACGCCGCCTACGCGCGAGCGCTCCTTGGCGACAAGCAACATTGGATCCGCAGATTGCCGGGAAGGTTACTGCATAACATCATCAGCCACGGGATCGCCAGCATCGCGGAGTTCCTGACCGGCGATTCGCCTGAGGTGCTCGCGGACGGCTTTGTCAGCCCTCTTCTCACGAAGATGGGGGAAAGCGACATCGTCGACGAACTCCGGGTCATCATTCGCGATGCGGAACGTACGACTGCCTATTTCACCTTCTCCTCGCAGATGCGACCCGCGATCCATGGGTTTCGTGTCTATGGCCCGAAGAACGGTCTCGTCCTTGATCATGATCAGGACACGGTGATCAAGCTGCGAGGTGAGCGGTTCAAGAGCTACGGCGAGAAGATCATCCCCTCGATGATTTTCGCCGGGCAGCATCTCGGCAACGTCGCGCGAAACGCCAGGGCGTTCCTGGCCAACGACTTCCACCCGACATCCGGTATGAAGCATTTGATCGAGTCCTTCTATCGGTCGATTGTTGACGGGACGCCGGTGCCCATCCCGTACCGCGAGATTCTGCTGACCGCCAAAATCATGGACACGATCTTTCGTCAACTCGATGCGACGCGGTCACACCTTCGACCAGAAGGCCAGATGTCCCTCCACACCGCACTGTTAGACAAATAGCCGCCCGTGAACGCGTGCGGCGAGGACATCAAGATCCAGGGAAGGCTGATCCGGGTCGCTCGGCTCGAGGCGGACACGTATCAGTTCCTGGAGGATCCGGAAGCAGCGCTCGATGCCCTGCGGAAGTGTGGAGTCCGGATTGACCTCTTCACATTTATGCAGAGACTGCCTGACGCGTCGCCGAAATATGCTTACCCGATGGAGTGGGACAATCTGGCCGCCTTGCCGGTCTCCACCTTCGACCACTGGTGGACGCAACAGATCGGCTTCAAGGCGCGCAACAAAGCCAAGCAAGCCGAGAAGAAGGGAGTCGTGATCCGGGAGGTTCCTTTCGACGACGCCCTCGTTCGAGGAATCTGGACGATCTACAACGAGTCGCCGCTTCGCCAGGGGAAACCCTTCCCACATTATGGGAAGGACATCGAAACGGTCCGCAGAGAGGCGGGGACCTTCCTCGACCGAAGCATCTTCATCGGGGCGTTTCTCGGCGAGAGCCTGATCGGCTTCGTGAAGCTGCTCTGCGACGAAACCCGGACACAGGCGGGCCTGCTGCACATCGTCTCCATGATCCAGCACAGAGACAAAGCTCCGACGAATGCGCTGGTCGCCCACGCAGTCCGGTCCTGCGCCGCGCGTCAGATCTCGAACCTGGTCTACTCGAGGTTCAGCGACGGAAACAAGCAGCGGGACAGTCTCATGGACTTCAAGGAACGCAACGGGTTCAAGCGGGTCGATCTCCCTCGCTACTATATTCCTCTGACCAGCGTCGGGCGGGTCGCCCTGCGCTTGGGCCTGCACAAGAGGTTCGCTGATCATATTCCCGAGTCCATCCTCGTCAGACTCCGCGGGCTCCGAAACAGCTGGTACAGCCGTAAGTTCCAGTCCGCAACGGAAGCTTCTTAAGACAAGAGCGTATGCCAGGGATCGTCGGTCTCGTCACCAGGATGCCACGCAGACGGGCTGAGCTGGAGCTGCTGCGGATGGTCGAAGCTCTTCGCCACGAGTCGTTCTACGTGACGGGAACGTGGGTCGATGATTCCTTGGGGCTCTACCTGGGGTGGACCGTGCGGAAGGATTCCTTCGCCGACGGTATGCCGCTCCGTAACGAACGCGGCGATGTCGTGCTCGTCTTTTCCGGCGAGGAATTTCCCGAGCCCGGGACTGCTCGGCGCCTCACGCCGCGGGGGCACCGGCTTGGCGCCGAGGGGCCTTCGTATTTGGTGCATCTCTACGAAGAAGACCCGTCGTTTCCGGCGGGATTGAACGGAAGATTTCACGGACTGCTGGCGGACCAAAACCGCGGAACGATGACGCTCTTCAACGACCGGTACGGGATGCACCGCATCTACTACCATGAGGCAAAGGAGGCCCTTTATTTCGCCGCGGAGGCGAAGGGAATTCTCGCGGTCCGTCCCGAGCTCCGGAGCGCGGACCCGCGGGGGTTGGGGGAGTTCGTCGCCTGCGGCAGCGTCTTGGAGAACCGGACCCTCTTCGAGGGCATTCACGTCTTGCCGCCTGGGGCGGCTTGGGTGTTTCGTGACGGCTCGGTCGAGCGGAAAGGCACATATTTCCGGCCGCAGGAGTGGGAAGACCAGTCCCCGCTGGAACCGGAGTCCTACTACCGGGAGCTCCGGGACGTCTTTTCACGCAATCTCCCTCGGTACTTCGAGGGCCAGGAACGAATCGGGATGTCGCTCACGGGCGGGCTCGACAGCCGGATGATCATGGCCTGGCAGAAGCCTTCCCCTGGATCCCTTCCCTGCTACACCTTCGGGGACGGAGCTGGGAACCGACAGTGCCGCGACGTCGTCGTGGCACAGCAGGTGGCACGGACCTGCGAGCAGCCCCACGAGATGATCCCGTTGGGGGAAGAGTTCCTCTCACGCTTTTCCCACTACGCGGAGCGCAGCGTGTATCTCACCGACGGATGCGTCCCCCTGACGCATTCACCCGACCTGTATCTCAACGAGAGGGCCCGCGAGATTGCCCCGGTCAGAATGACGGGAAACTATGGCAGCGAGGTATTCCGCCGTCACGTGGCGTTCAAGCCGGTGGAGCCCGCCCCACAACTGTTCCGTCCCGAGTTTCTCGCCTACGTCCACGAGGCGAGCAAGACGTACGTGAAGGCGCGTGAGGGGCACCCACTTTCCTTCGCCGTGTTCCGGCAGGCCCCCTGGCACCACTACGGCCTTCTCGCGTTGGAGCAGACCCAACTCTCCTTGCGGTCCCCATTTCTCGACAACGACGTGGTCCGGACGGTCTTCCGCGCGCCGGCATCGGCCCTCGCGAACAACGACGTCTCCCTGCGGTTGATCGCCGACGGTGATGAGGCTCTTTGGCGTATCCCGACCGACCGCGGTATCGGGGGACGCCGGGGACGTCTCTCCACGGCCCTATCTCGCGGTCTCCTCGAGTTCCTGTTCAAGGCGGAATACGCCTATGACTCCGGGATGCCCCAGTGGGTAGCCCGAACCGATCATCTCCTCTCCATCTTCCGCTTCGAGCGCCTGTTCCTCGGAAGGCATAAGTTCCACCACTTCCGGGTCTGGTACCGGGACGCCCTCGCTCCATATGTTCGTGAGATGCTTCTGGACCGACGCACTCTGTCGCGGCCGTATCTCGAACCGAGGGGGCTCGAGACCATAGTTGCGGGACACCTCAAGGGAGACCGGAACTACACCACCGAGATCCACCAGGTGCTGGCCCTGGAACTCCTGCATCGACTTTTCCTTGATCCTCAAGGCCCGCGAGCTTCCTGTCACGTGCCCGCTTGAGCAGGTCGTGAATGCCTCCTAGCACCGCTGCAGTCGTCTGTGGTATTGGCATCGTGGCGCTCATGTTGTTGGAGCGCGACCGTAAATCGCAAGTGTCTTGGGCTCTCTGGGTCCCCCTCGTCTGGCTGTCGCTGGGCGCATCTCGGTCGGTTTCGCAATGGCTCGGAGGAGTTGCGTCCGTGGACGCAGTTGAGTTGGAGCTCGAGGGGAACCCTCTCGATGCGAAGATATTCGCCGTGCTCCTGGCGGCTGGTCTGCTGGTACTCCTCGCGAGACGACGGCGTGCCCGAACGTTCTGGCGAGCAAATGGACCGCTCCTCGTCTTCTTCTTTTATTGCGCCGTCAGCATTCTATGGTCGGACTACCCTTTCGTCGCCTTCAAGCGGTGGATCAAGTTCGGGGGGGACCTGGTCATGGTTCTGGTCGTCCTGACCGATCCCAAGCCGACGACCGCCATAAAGTGGCTCCTTGCGCGCTCGGGTTTCGTGCTGATTCCGCTCTCTATCCTGCTCATCAAGTACTACCCGGATCTGGGGCGGCAGTACAGCGCGTGGACCGGGGAGGCGTACAACGTTGGCGTCGGCACCCAAAAGAACGACCTCGGCCGCATTTGCTTGATCTTCGGACTCGGGTCCTTTTGGTATCTACTCGAGGCATTCCGGGGCGGAGAGCGCGGGCGGCCGGCAGCGCCGCTGATGGCTCACGGTGTCATGCTCGCGATGGCGCTTTGGCTCTTCCGGATGGCCGACTCTGCCACCTCGTTTGGCTGTTTCCTCACCGGCAGCGGCCTCATGGCGGTCGCGAGCCTGCGCACGGTCGCCCGAAGGCCAGGGGTCTTGGGCCTCCTGGCAGGCGCGGTCCTGCTCGTCGCCGTGTATGGCCTAATACTCAATCCTGAGGCGGGGCTTACCGAGGCGGCGGGGAGAAGTTCGACGCTCAGCGGTCGGACGGAATTGTGGGCTCAGTTCCTCCAGATGCAGAAGAACCCGTGGTTCGGCGCCGGCTTCGAGAGTTTCTGGTTCAGCTCGGAGCTCAAGGAGATCTGGAGGACCTGGGAGCGTGTGAACCAGGCGCACAACGGCTACCTCGATGTCTTCTTGAACCTGGGCTGGGTGGGAGTGGCTCTGCTCGGTCTCGTCGTGGCTCGGGGATACGGGAACGTCTTCCGTGCGCTACGCCGAGATCCGGTGGCAGGCAGGCTCAAGCTGGCGTTCTTCGTCGTCGCGCTGCTCTACAATCTGACGGAGCATGCGTTCAGGGAGCTCCACCCGATGTGGATCGTGTTCCTCCTGGCCATCACCGTCGTGCCGGAACCGAGTACAGAGGCTCGGAGAAGTCCTTCAATGACGGCGCCTTCAGTCCCTGAGACTACTGCACGCTGAGGCCCTGCGGAGGGTTGGGAGAAACCGACGCACTGCTCCCATAGCAGCTGTTCGCGTTGAAGGTGAGCGGGCTGCCCGTGCCGTCCGCCGGTCCCCGCATGACGTTGAGGTAGCAGCGCTTCGCCGGAATGTCGTGGGCATTCCCGGAGACGTCCGGGCCGATCGGGGGGAACGGGACCGACCCGAACCAGGCCGGCTTGGCAGAGAGAAAAAAGGAGGGCGGCAAGGAGTGACTATTAGGAATCGGCTGTCCCGCGGGGACTTCCGACGCATTCCACCGACTGGTGTTCGTCGCGTAGTCGAAGTTGCCCCAGCGATACAGTGTGCTAATCGAGGCCGCGTCGAAATCAAGCCCGGCGCTAAAACCCCCGCAGCATCGAGTGAACCCAAGCTCAAAAATTGAGCGAGCAAGGGTTAGTTTGAGCCCCAGGGGACCGTTCGAATACTCATAGTTGTTATGGTAGCCGGGCGTACCGAGCACGTTGCCAATGAAGTTGTTGTAGCGATGAAAACTATTCATCTCGATCGGGATCGTGTTTTCGATGGCCCCAGTGTCCGTGCCCAGGTATCGGCTTCGGAAAACCGTCAGAAGGTTGCTCGTGCCGTGATTTAAATCATACACGAGTCCGTTTCCCACCTGTCCTTCGCGCAAGTTCATCGCGGCGGCGCCGTGGTGCGTCGCCGCGTCGCCCAGGAACATGAAGGTAGGGCTCAACTGCTGGTACATATAGATCATGAAGTTGTAGGCGGTCACGTTGCCCGAGGACTGCCCCTCCAGATGAGGCGACGTGATCTGCTGGAAGATGTTGTTGAGGACGAGGGAGTCGGATGCCGGGAACAATTCCACGCCATAACTCGTCGAGACTGCCCTTTGGGTCCCGAAAAAGTAGCTATCGCGAACCTCGCAGTGCGCGCACCCGTTGAGCCATACATGGTCGCGGTTCGAGTTAATGGACCTCACATTCTTGACCCAGCAGTTGTAGCCATTGCGGAGGGCAATGCCGGTAAGAGCCGGGGAGCCGGAATGGTCAATCGACAGGTCCTCGATCCCATCCTTGACCGCGGTTTCGGTGATACCGCCCCACCACCAGACCCCGGGAGACTTGCTGGCGCTCCAGTTGGTCATGTGTAGACCAGGGGAAATTGTCACAACGTTGCCATTGATTGCCTGTATTGCGACAAGTTGGGTCTGGGCTCGATTCCCGTCCCGTCCCATATTCTCGCAGCCCCCGGTCTGGTACGCACATGCGCCGGTAACAAATGGCCCGCTCGCAGACGGAGACGCATCGTCAAGCTGGTCGAGAACAATGATCTGCCCGACGCTGAGCCCGCCGACGGAGCTGAGGGTGATCTGCGTCGTGCCTTGCGTATAGCCCGCTGTCCAATTGGCGGTGCCTCGGGGCTCGCCCTGCCAGTTCCCGGACGAGCCACGCACGCAGATATTCGCAGACATACCGCCACAGGCGGCCCCGCCTCCGGTAAAGACCAGGAAGGTGCGGTCGGGACCGGCCCCGCGGAGCGTGACGTTCCGAACCCCGGCTGCCATGAAATCGATCCCGCCCGACAAGTTATACGTGCCGGCGTTCAGGAAGACTACTTGGTTTGCTGGACAAGCCGCGAGCGCATTGTTGATCTGCGTGTGCGTCGCGCCCGGACTGAGTGTGGCACAACGTGTCGTTCTGTTCGGGATGCTACTAACGACTCCGGCTTGGCTCCAGTCTACGGCGCGACTGCGATCAAGAATGCCAGACCACAGCTGTGCACGAGCAGCGGAAGGAGTGGCGATGATGAGGAGGAGCGCGACAAGCCAAGCGAGTCGCCGCAGCGGAAGGAGAAGCAGAAACGACTTTGGGTGTCTCACTTCGGATGTCTCATTTGACCGGCTCCCCTCATGCCACAATGAATTACCGAACGAGCGAGCCGCGGTCGCATCTGACCGTTCCAGAGCCTCCGCGTCAATCGCGAACGGGCAACGACTATGCCCAGCAACGATTATGCCAGGAAACTGACGGCGAGAACCAGCGTGAAAGAGAACCGTTACGTGGCGCACTTACAACCCGAACGACGAACAGCCTGCTCCCGCATGATGGCGAAACCGAGACAGTGTCACACCTCGAATAGGCGCAAAATGACAATTTATGGGATCGATCCCTTTCGGATTTTGAGACTGATCTCTCCCACTCGTGGCCGAGTTGCGGTGGCATTCCTGAGGATCGGCGAGGAGGATGGACATGCGCATTAGTGTTTTCGGCCTCGGCTATGTCGGTAGCGTGTCCGCCGCGTGTTTGGCGCACGACGGTCATACCGCGATCGGCGTCGACGTGAATCCGCAGAAGATGGCGCTGGTGGCAGCGGGCCACGCGCCCGTGCTCGAGTCGGGCCTCGAGGAGCTCGTGGGAGAGGGCGTCCGAGCCAATCGGCTGCTGGTGTGCCCCGACGGACGGGCCGCAGTGCATGACAGCGACGTCAGTCTGATATGCGTCGGCACCCCCAGCAACGGCAATGGCAGCCTCGATCTGCACTACGTGGAGCATGTCTGCGAGGAGATCGGTAAGGCGCTGGCGGCCAAGCCCGGGTACCACGTAGTGGTCGTCCGCAGCACCGTGTTACCAGGCACCGTGCAGAAGCGACTGATCCCGCTTCTCGAAGATCGATCGGGCAAGCGTGCTGGGATGCATTTCGGCGTTTGCATGAACCCTGAGTTCCTCCGCGAAGGCAGCGCGATTCGTGACTATTACCATCCGAGCCAGGTCGTCATCGGCGAGTTCGACAAGGCCAGCGGCGATGCCATCCAGGAACTGTACTCCACCGTGGATGCGCCGATCACGCGAACGACCATCCCGGCCGCCGAAATGCTGAAGTACGCGTGTAACGCGTTCCACGCCGTGAAAATCTCATTTGCGAACGAGATCGGGAACCTGTGCCTGGCGCACGGGGTGGATGCGCAACAGCTTATGGCGCTCTTCTGTCAGGATCGCCAGCTCAATGTCTCGCCGGCCTATCTTAAACCGGGCTTTGCCTTCGGAGGATCCTGCCTCCCGAAAGATCTCTCCGCCTTGCTGCATCGGGCGAAGGAGCGGGATCTGGTCGTGCCGCTGCTGAGCGCGGTCCTGGAAAGCAACCAGCGGCAGATCCAGCGGGGCATTGCGCTCGTCGAGCAGACGGAACGCAAGCGAATCGGGGTGCTCGGCCTGAGTTTCAAGGCTGGAACAGACGACGTGCGCGAGAGTCCGTCGGTGCCGTTGGTGGAAACCCTCGTCGGGAGAGGGTATCAGGTGCGTGTCTATGACGAGCACGTAAGGCCGGACAGGCTCATTGGCGCAAACAAGACGTATCTCAATCGCGAACTACCGCACATTGCCTCGCTGATGTGCTCGTCGGTCGAAGAGGTTGTGGCGATGGCCGAGGTGGTGGTCATCGCCAACGGCACGGCAGCGTTTCGTCAGGTGCCGGCATTGCTGCGTGCGGACCAGATTCTAATCGATCTCGTTGGACTCACCACGGGGTACGATGGAACACGTGATGAGCAAAAACATCGCTAGCCCGCCAGCCCCGCTGCGCGCATGGTCCTAGCAGGAGGCCGATCGAGGTGACATCGAACCGCGTATCGCACAACGCTCACGTGGCCGAGCCGATGCAGGCCAATACTCACACCGCGGACGCGCCCGCCGGTCGGCGCGTCCTCATGCTGGTGGAGAATAGCTCCTATCCCCATGACTACCGTGTACGCCATGAGGCCAGAGCACTGACCGACGCCGGATATCAGGTCGCCGTGATCGCCCCTGCGCGCCCGAGACAACACTGGCATGAGACCATCGACGGGGTACACGTCTACCGGTACCCAGCGCCGCGGGAACCGGGCGGAATCATCGGCTACTTGTTCGAGTACGGTTATTCGACCGCGGCCTTGTTCATACTGTCCTTGCTCGTCTACCTCCGCGAAGGCTTTGACGTCATTCATGCAGCCAACCCACCGGACACCCTCGTGCTTATCGCGGCAGCCTACAAACTGCTGGGCAAGCGCTTTGTGTACGACCACCACGACCTGGTCCCTGAGTTGTATTGCACTATCTTCCCCGATCGAGGCAACGGCCTGATGCATCGCACACTCGTTCTTCTGGAGAAGCTCTCCTTGCGTTACGCCGACCACGTCATCGCGACGAACCAGTCTTACAAAGCGCTGGAAATGGAGCGTGGTGGCGTTCCCGAAGAGCGCATCACCATCGTCCGGAATGGCCCGGAGCTGAAACATTGGCAGGTCGCCGAGCCCGACCCAGCCCTCCGGTTGAAAGCGAAAACGATCATCGCCTACCTTGGCGTCATGGGATTTCAGGACGGAGTGGACTACCTCCTGCGCGCGATCCACCATCTCGTTCATGACCTCGGACGAACCGACGTCTTTTGCGTCTTGATCGGCGGGCTTGGCGGTGCACAGCCGAGCCTCAAGCAGCTCGCCAAACAGCTGCGCCTCGACGATTACGTTTGGTTCACCGGCTACGTCTCGGATGCTGATCTGCAACGATACATCGCCACTGCCGATATCTGCGTGGACCCGGACCCATCGAATCCCTTTAACGATCGCTCGACCATGATTAAAATGCTCGAATACATGACCGAGGGAAAACCAATCGTCGCCTTCGACTTGCCCGAGCATCGCTTCACGGCGCAGGCGGCGGCCATCTATGTGCGTCCCAACGACGAGCTCGAGTTTGCGCGCGCCCTGGCCCAACTTGCAGATGACCCGGAGCGGCGCCGGACGATGGGCGCCTTGGCGCGCCAGCGCGTCGAGACAGAACTGGCCTGGCATCACTCGGCACGGAATCTTGTGGAAGCCTACCGGCGGCTGTTCCGAGCCATCTGAAACTCTTTTGGAAAGGTTCCCTTCTGTTCTGATACTGTACGGTGGCGCGAGTAACCAGCGAACAAGCGCGTGACGCTGACCTATAGGATCGACCCGCTCTCTGACCCACGGTGGGCGGAGTTTGTCGAGAGACATCCCCGCGCATCCGTGTTTCACACGCCCGGCTGGCTCCAGGCGCTTCGGCGCACCTATGGATATGTGCCCGTGGCGTATACGACGACTCCCCCTGGTCGAGACCTTACCAACGGCCTCGTGCTGTGCCGAGTGCGGAGCCTTCTCACCGGTCGGCGACTTGTCTCACTTCCCTTTTCAGACCACTGCGAGGCGCTGATCGATAATCCTGACGATCTGGCACTCTTGCTTCGCTCACTCGAACTCGATGGAACGACCGAAGCATGGAATTATGTCGAGATCCGCTCGCGGACCGCCGCCGGGGTGCCGCCACCGTGTTCGAAGCCGGCCGATGCGTTCTATCTGCATACGATCGATCTTACGCCGAGGCTCGAGGAGATCTTTCAAAGGCTGCACAAGAATTGCACGCAACGGAAGATCCGGCGGGCAGAGCGGGAAGGGCTCACGTACGAGGAAGGTCGAAGCCAGGTCCTCTTGGAGAAATTCTATCGGCTCCTGCTTCGGACGCGACGGCGGCATCAATTGCCTCCCCATCCCCGCGCCTGGTTCCGCAACCTGGTGGACTGCCTCGGCGACCAGGTGAAGATCCGCGTCGCGTCCAAGGATGGACAGCCGATCGCCAGCATCCTCACGCTTACGTTTAAGGACGCATTAACCTATAAGTATGGGTGCTCCGACCAGCGGTTCCACAATCTCGGCGGGATGCACCTTTTGCTCTGGAGAACGATTCAGGAAGGGAAGCAGATCCACGCCCGCGAGCTCGATCTAGGTCGTACGGATGCCGACAACCACGGTCTCATCGCCTTCAAGGATCGCTGGGGCGCGGCGAAATGCCACCTGACATACTGGCGGTATCCGGCACAGCCGGTCCCGGCCACCTCCACCGGCTGGCGAATGCAGATGGCAAGGAAGGTGTTTTCGCGTATCCCAGACAACTTGCTCGTTGTGACCGGAAAGGTGTTCTATAGGCACATTGGTTAGTGTCATGAACGGTCCGATGCTCGATCATTATCGCTGCTCCCAGAGCTTGGAGGCATTCCGACTCGTCGGCAAGCTCTCCGAAGATCCCGGGTACTTCTCGTTCGGCGCCGGGACCGTGTGTTACGGAAACTCCGCCTCGGGATCCCGGGCGAAGCACGTCACCGACCCTCTCTATGACGTCCTCGGGGATGTCAGGGCTGACGGGGGGCTCATTCAGCTCCCGCTCGATCCCAACGAGGTCATCGAGAACTTGCGGTACGAGCGTTACCTTCAAAACGTGACCACGCAACGAACCCTGCTCGGTGCCCACACACGGGTCAGCAGCCTGTACTACTGGCTCCGCCCATTCATGCCCATCGCCGTGCGGAAGCACCTCCAGCGGGCGCACCTCCGGGACTGGAAGACGATCCCCTTTCCACGGTGGCCTGTCGATCGAACCGTGGAGCGGATCCTCGAACAGCTGCTCGTGCTCGCCATGAAGGCCCAAGGCCTCGACCGGGCGCCATTCATCTGGTTCTGGCCAGATGGCGCGGCGAGTTGCGCCGTCATGACGCACGATGTCGAGCATCTCGCCGGCAGGAATTTTTGCTCGACGTTGATGGATCTCGACGAGTCGGCGGGCATCAAGTCGTCGTTTCAGATCGTGCCGGAGGAGCGGTATCCAGTTCCACAGACCCTTCTGGAAGAGATGCGGCACCGCGGATTCGAGATCAACGTTCATGATCTCACTCACGACGGCCGACTCTTTTCGAGTCGTGAGGCTTTCCTACGCTGGGCGGAACACATCAATGCCTACGGACGACAATTCGGCGCCCTTGGGTTCCGTTCCGGAGGGCTCTTTCGTAACCAGGCCTGGTACGGCGCCCTCACGTTCTCCTACGATATGTCTGTGCCGAGCGTCGCGCACCTGGAGCCGCAGCGGGGCGGCTGCTGTAGCCTGATGCCGTTCTTTCTCGGGCGAATCCTCGAACTCCCGGTCACGACCACCCAGGATTACTCCCTGTTCCACATCTTGAACGACTACTCGATCGACCTGTGGAAGCAGCAGCTCGACACGATCAGTGGACACCACGGCCTTGCCACCTTCATCGTCCATCCCGATTACGTCATCGAGAAGCGCGCCCGGCGGATCTATCAAATGCTACTGGAGCATCTTGTGGAGATGCGCAACAGACGGAACATTTGGATCGCCCTTCCCGGAGAGGTGGATCGCTGGTGGCGAATGCGGAGTCTGCTGACTCTCGTCCACGACGGCCAGAAGTGGCGCATCGAGGGATCGGGCAAGGAGCGGGCCCGCCTGGCGTTCGCGACTCTCACAGACGACACCCTCACCCTCAACGTCGAAGACTCCAACTAGAGCTGGACGGTCGTTCGCGACGCGGAACACGCCCCCTCCACCCTTGAATCCCCTGAGCGTATTCACCACCCGCATCCCATCCTGGGAAGGGATGACGACGGCGAGGCCGGGCACCGTGCGTGTCGCACGCGGCGTCTGCTTCACGCTCCTGGTTGGCCTGACACTCGTGGTCTTCCGAACGCCGCTGAGCTTGTTGCTCCACGTCGCGATGGAGCGTGAAGAGTACTCGCACATCGTGCTGATCCCGCTGATCAGCGTCTTTCTCCTCGTGCTGGACCGGAAGCGGGTCTTCGCGGTCGTCGGCTCCGCGTGGGGATCCGGGATCGCGCTGCTCGTCGCCGGGGGATTGCTCTACGCGCTCGGACGTCGATACGCGGCGCCGCCGACCGAGAATGACCGGCTCGCCATCGCGATTCTGTCGCTCGTTCTCATCTGGATGGGCGGTTTCCTCCTCTGTTACGGCGTTCGCGCGTTCCGCGGCGGCCTCTTTGGCCTGTTGCTCCTGATCCTCATCGTCCCAATTCCGGACGCCGTGTTGGAGCGTGTGATTCTCTGGCTCCAGATGGGATCCACCGAGGTCTCCTACGCGATGTTCGAGGCGCTAAGTGTCCCTGTCTACCGGACGGGGTTCGTCTTCGCGTTGCCGGGGGTGACGATCGAGGTCGCCAAAGAATGCAGCGGCATTCGCTCGAGTTTGGCGCTGCTCATCACCACGCTGCTTGCTGGTCACCTCTTCCTCCGGTCCGGATGGGGAAAGGCCGCCCTGATGCTGGCGGCCCTCCCGCTGCTCGTCGTCAAGAACGGAATTCGGATCGTCACATTGTCATTGCTGTCGATCTACGTCGATCCGAGCTTTCTGACGGGTCGGCTCCATCAGGAGGGTGGGATCGTATTCTTCCTCCTGGCCCTCGTGATCCTATCCCCGGTTCTGCTGTGGCTGCAGAAATCGGAGCGCATTGGGAGACACTCGTAACATGGGCACGCACCCCCGTGAGCGGAGTCGGGCCCTCATGACCTGGGGCGTGAGAAACGGCCGCGATCCTCGCACCGGAAATCCTGGCCCACCTCCATTGCAGAGAACTGGACAGGGCTGTGTAGGCGACGTCACAGGTAACCCAAAGTTCCAGGAGAACTTCTCCATCCTTTTCAATTCGTTAAGCGATCGAACGCGTCTTGGCACCGCGTTTGCGGCTTGGCTGAACGGGACACCATTGAGGAACGAGGCGGGCGGCGATGGCCGCAGCTCTGGGCGCAAGCGTCGCGGGAATGACCGCGACCAGGGAGCATTTGGGGACGCATATGGTATTGACAGACAGTCAGAAGAATTTCTTCGTGGCCGTAGCGGCAAACGTCAGGTCGGGCGGATCGCAGGCGCTCCTGCGAGAGTTCAAGAAGCGCTACAAGTCTGAATGGCTCCATTACGGACTCGCACGCGATCTGAGCCAGCCCTTCCGGAATCCATCGGCGAAAATTCCGATCGCCGTTCGGCCCCTTCGTGACGAAGACATCCCACGAATGTTAGGCATGGAGGCGACGCAACTCTCCGATCGCGGACCATATGTCCGAATGCATCGCTTGAACTTCATCGAGGTTGGCATCGGAACCTGTTTCGTTGGGGCCACCGAAAATGACGAACCTTGTTACATGCAGTGGCTGATTCCGGCAAGGGACAATACGAAGATTCAGAAATACTTTCGCGGGATCTTCCCGATACTCGAGCCGGATGAGGCGCTTCTTGAGTATGCGTTTACTCCTGAACGCTGGCAGGGCCAGGGCATCATGCCCGCTGCGATGGCGCAGATCAGCGAGAAGGCCAGGGACTTTGGCGCACGCCGCGTGATCACCTTCGTCGACAGCAGCAATGTACCGGCACTGAGGGGTTGCCGGAAGGCGGGCTATGTGCCGTGTTTGGCGCGCATCGACAGATGGCGACTATTCCGTCGCCAGTTCGTCTTCCAAGAGTTGGCCTACGATCAACAGTGGGGCACCACGATCCTCGGCGCCCGGACTCCTCGGACGTCTCCGGTATCAGCGGGTGTGTGAGAGTTCCGCCTCAGGTGCCACACGTCAGAGGCCTCAGGGCCCCGCCCGGCAAGGGCGCCGCTGACCTCCTCCAAACTTCCGGAATTTCCAGGCGTTCGATCGATTCTGCTTGACGGCCGATCCGGATTGACCGAAAAAAGAGCGAGGCTATTTTAACGAGCACCATGGCGCACGAGAACGCTCTTCACCGTAGCGATAGGGAAGATGGCGCGGTCCCCGTCCGTCACGCCCCGGTCCCCTTGGCGTCCAGGGGCCGCGAAATGTTGCGGAACCTCATGCTCAGGTTCCGTCGCCTCTACCTCGTTCGCGTCTGGAAAATGGATATCGGCGAAGGGACCGTGATTTCGTTCAGTGCCAAGCTCGACAAAACCAACCCGCGTGGCATTCACATCGGGACGTACACCGTCGTCACATTCGGTGCCGCCATCCTGACGCACGACTACGTCAACAATCTCAATCGTGACGTCCACATCGGAGACAATTGTTTCATCGGTGCACATTCCATACTTTTGCCCGGAGTATCGATCGGGAACAATTGCATCGTTTCAGCGGCCAGCGTCGTTGTACGGGACGTGCCTGCGGGATCGCTCGTGGCCGGAAACCCGGCGCGCGTTGTCGAGCACAACGTGAGGACCACCCACTACGGTGTTCGCGTGAGGAATGAATGTCAGTAAGGTCAGCCATACTTTCGCAGATCCAAGACATTGCAGCGCACGAGAAGAAGACGCTGCCACCTCTGACAGATGATTTGGTTCTGCTAGACTCGGGACTGGACTCTCTCGCGATCGCGATCCTCGTGGCCCGTCTCGAAGAGACACTTGGACTCGATCCGTTCACTGACTCGGACGACATTTTCTATCCGGTGACTCTCGGTGACTTCATCAGCTTCTACGAAAAAGCCGCCAAATCACGTGACCTCGATCCGGGACACACTGGGTAGCGCTTCGGGCTGTCAGGGCCGTTTCCTGTGGGGTGCCAAGGCCAGCATTGCTCTGAGCGATCTCCTGCACGGCACGAGCCTTGGCGGTCGTCTCCTGGAACTCTCGGGCCGGTCAGTGCTCGTGACGACTCAGGATCACCTTGTCACGGCATTGGCGCTGATCGAGCTCGACGGGATCGCACGTCGGCTCGTCGTGTGCCCACCCGACCTCTCGCCCGAGCACCTTCCAGCCGTGATCGCCAACGCCAGCGTGGACGCGATCGTGTCCGATCGGGATCCGTACGAGCAGCCCGCTCGTGGCGTTCCGTTGCGCGTGTTCTGCCATCTCGACATCACGCCGCTGGAAGATGTGCCAGTCGATCGCCGCGCAACCGAGTGGGTGCTCCTCACATCCGGCACGACGGGTGCCCCCAAACTGATCCTTCACACGTTCGCGGGCTTGACGGCGCCGATCAAGAGCGGTCAGCACCAGGGCGCCGACGTTGTCTGGGGCACGTTTTATGACATCCGTCGCTATGGCGGTCTCCAGATCTTCCTCCGCGCCGTCCTCGGTCGTGGATCCTTCGTGCTCTCCGGCGCCGACGAATCGCCGGGCGATTATCTCTCGCGGCTCGGCACGCACGCGGCCACGCACATTTCCGGCACCCCGTCGCATTGGCGTCGCGCGCTGATGAGCCCGTCCGCCCGGACGCTTGCGCCACGCTACGTTCGCCTCTCAGGAGAGATCGCCGACCAAGCGATCCTCAATACTCTGCGTTCATTCTACCCGCAGGCTGGAATCGGCCATGCCTATGCGTCGACGGAAGCGGGCGTCGGATTCGAAGTCACTGATGGTCTCGAAGGCTTTCCAGCGAGCACGCTCGATTCGCGCGGTGACGTGGACATGAAGGTGAAGGACGGTTCGCTCCGGATCCGTTCTGCGCGAACCGCGGTCCGCTACCTCGGCGAGGAGAGCCCGGTCCTCAAGGATGACGAGGGCTACGTCGACACGGGGGATATCGTCGAACGACGCGGTGAACGCTATTACTTTCTCGGTCGACGGACCGGCGTGATCAACGTCGGAGGTCTCAAGGTGTACCCCGAGGAAGTCGAGGCGGTGATCAACCGACACCCGGCGGTTCGAATGTCCGTCGTCCGGTCACGGCGAAATCCAATCGTGGGTGCCCTGGTCGTCGCCGACGTGGTTCTGAAAGGCGAGCCCGTTGCGGACTTCACGCGCGAGATCCTACAGCTCTGTCGCGAGAACCTCGCCCCGCATAAGATTCCTACGACGATTCGTTTCGTGCCTGCGCTCGACGTTGCTGCGGCAGGCAAACTGGCTCGGCATCATGCGTAATGTTGTCGTGACCGGTGGAAGCCGAGGACTGGGCCTCGCCATCGTCCGTAGGCTGACGACCGAAGGCTACCGCGCCTTCGCCGTGGCACGGAAAATGAGCGATCAGCTGGCGTCGGCAATCGAGCAGGCCGAGCAATCCCGTCCGGGGTCGCTCCACTTCATCCCGTTCGATCTCGGCGACATTCAAGACATCCCAGGTTTGGTCAAGACGTTACGCAAGGATTTTGGGCCGCTCTACGGGCTGGTCAACAATGCGGCTCTCGGTTTGGACGGCGCCCTCGCGCTGATGCACAATTCGCAGATCGAGCGTCTGATTCGCGTGAACACCATCTCGCCGATCGTCCTCACCAAATACGTGGTCCGTCACATGATGGCTGATGGGGGCGGGCGTGTCGTGAACGTCTCATCGATCATCGGGTTCACTGGATACAGTGGCCTTTCGGTGTACGGTGCGACGAAGGCGTCGATGATCGGCTTCACCCGGTCACTCGCGCGCGAAGTCGGTCGGCTGGGTATCAACGTGAACGCCATCGCGCCAGGGTTCATGGACACGGCGATGACTCAGGGCCTCGAGGGCGAGCGCCGGGAACAAGTCGCGCGGCGCAGCGCGCTGCGCCGATTGCCCGAAGTCGAAGACGTGGCGAACGCCGTCGAGTTTCTCCTCGGGCCCAAGGCCAACGGCATCACGGGTACCGTGCTCACCGTGGATGCCGGCACGACAGCATAGGCCTATGGAAACGAAGGAAGTCGTGATTGTGGGCGCAGGTCCCTACGGGCTGAGTATGGCTGCCTATCTCCAGGACGCCGGTGTCGAGCCGTATGTGATCGGGCAACCCATGGCGTTTTGGAAAGGGCACATGCCGAAGGGAATGCTCCTTCGCTCTGGAATCGAAGCCTCGAATATCGCCACGCCGCAACAACACCTGTCACTGGCGGCGTACGAACGAGCAACCGGAACCAAATTCAGAGCGCCTATCCCGATCGAGGACTTCATCGCCTACGGGGAATGGTTCCAGACCCACGTCGCGCCAAGACTCGATACCCGTAGCGTTCGACGCGTTTCACAGAATGGCAGTGGCTTCGAGCTCACCCTCGAGGACGGTGAGAGCGTCCACGCTCGAGCCGTCGTCTTAGCACTGGGGATAGGGCTCTTTACTCACCGTCCCGAACAATTTGCTCATATCCCGACCGAGCTTGCTCCTCACTCCTCAGGGCTCACCGATCCTTCACAATTTAAGAGCAAACGTGTTGCGGTCATTGGCGCAGGCCAGAGCGCGCTCGAGCATGCGGCGTTGCTTCATGAAGACAAGGCCGACGTTGAGATCCTCACGCGTTCCGCTGGTCCTGAATATCTCGCCTATCCGTGGCGTCGGAAGCTCTTCAGGAAGCTCACCCCTGGACCGCTGAGGCCTTTTTCCTACCGGGTATTTCCGCCGACCGATCTGGGGGGATTCACGACGGTCAGGACCATCGCGGACCCGGACAAATTCAGGAGGAAATCTCCGGCAGTCCAGGAAGCGTTGGCCAGAGAGGTCACGAAGCCAATTGGTGGGTATTGGTTACCGTCCCGGCTCCGGGACGTACGAGTCAGGACCGGAGTGGCTGTGGAGCGCGTCGAGAGGGTTCACGATGGACTCAAGCTCGCGCTGAGCGATGGCAGTACGACGTGGGTGGATCGCGTCGTTCTTGGCACGGGCTACCGGGTTGATGTCGCAAAGTATCCCATCCTCGACGAGAGGTTGCGACGGAACATCCAGAGAACTCCCGATGGATACCCGAGCTTGACAATGAACCTTCAAACATCGATCCACGGCCTGTACATGGTCGGCGTCGTTGCGGAGCGAGCGTTGGGGCCGACATTACGATTCGTCACGGGCACCTCCAATGCTGGTCCGCGTTTGACAGCAGCGATCACCGGCGGACGGTTATCCGCGAATTGTCGCGGTCGTTCATGCAGTATTGGGACTCCGGCGCGCCACCGTCTTGACGTGGCGATTCTCGCGAGCCCAAGAAAAGGCGACGATGAACATTGAGGCGACGCTATCCGATCTCGGCCCCAACCCGCCAGGCGCGATCGTCCTGGGCGGTAATTTTGTCGGCTTGGGCCTCGTCAGAAGCTTAGGAGCTCGGGGTATCCCGACGTGGGTATTCGACCCCACCCGATCGCAATCGATCGCCCAGTTCTCCAGATACACCAAACGCTTCGTGACGTCCAAGGAAGACACCCATGAGTTACTGCTCAGAGAGGGACGACAGAGCCACTTGAATGGCTGGGTGGTGTTTCCAGGCACTGACGAGCATGTGGAAGTGCTCTCGACCCATCATCGATCGTTGAGCACGATCTACCGCTTGACTGTACCTCCACTCGAAGTGACACGATTTGCTCTGGATAAGCGGCTGACGTACCGCAAGGCAGGTGAATTGGGCATCGCAACTCCATGGACATTGGTCAGCGATGGTCCCGATGACCCCCGCGCGAACGATCTCCCCTATCCCGTGATCCTCAAACCCGCCGTCAACCATCATTTCTTCCCACACACGAACCTCAAGGCCTTGCCGGTCTTCACTCGGGCTGATTTTCGACGACGCTATGCTCAAATGAGCAAATACATTCCCCCTGCGGAAATTCTCATTCAAGAGCGCATCCCTGGAGACGGAGAAAATCAGTTTTCCTTCTGTGCGGTATGCAAAGACGGACACGCCTACGCCTCGCTCGTGGCCCGGCGGCGGAGACAGTATCCAGTAGACTTCGGCAATGCGAGCACATTTGTCGAGACAACGAGCCAGTCAGTCATCGAGGCCGATGGACGGCGATTCCTGGAGGGTATCGGCTTCGATGGCATGGCGGAAGTTGAATTCAAATTCGACCCACGCGACGGTCGATACAAGATTCTCGATGTCAATCCCAGAGCCTGGGGCTGGCATACGCTTGGGAAGGCGGCCGGGATCGACTTCCCGTATCTGCTGTGGCAGCAAAAAATGGGGCTCGACGTCTCGCCCATCCATTCGCAGGAGAGCGCGAGTTGGCTCCGCGAGATCACTGATTGTCTCGCCATCGCGAAGTCCCCCCATCGCAAGGCTGAGATCAAGCGCCTCCTGCGGGCAATAGGAAGTGGCACGTTGACATCGGCGACGTTCGATCTGTTTGATCCGCTGCCCTTCTTTGCGGAACTCGGCCTGTGGGCCTCACAGGGCTTCTTGCGACAACGAAAGGCGAAGGCATTTCTCGGCGCGTGAGACGGTGTGAAGGGTGACGATCATCCAACAAAAACGTGCGGAGGATGTCCATGTCCAAAGCGCTTGTCATTGCGGCCGCAGCCACCGCCGACCTCGAGCCCGCCCCGGTCATCCCTGAGTGGGTTCTGAACGGCACCCCGGAAACGCGAAGCAAGGAAGTGGTGAGAAGCCATGACCGCACCTCGTACGTTATGGTCTGGGATTGCACAGCGGGGCTTTTCAACTGGCACTACAACAAGGACGAGACTCTTGTCGTGATCTCCGGCGAGGCCTTCATTACGACGGAGAAAGGCGAGGAACGTCGGCTCGGCCCGGGAGACATCGTATTCTTCCCGGCCGGAACCTCCTGCACATGGCGTGTCACGAAGTACATCAGAAAGGTCGCGTTCCTCCGACACACCATGCCGCGGCCGTTTGGATTCGGGGTGCTCGCCTGGAACAAGCTTCTTCGGATCATACGGGTGATGCCCGAATCCTCGTTGATGCTCGCGGTGTTCTTGACGGCGTGAGAACGTGCCGGCGAGCGGAACGCACGCCGACGAACTCGACATGAACGAACCGGACGCGCGGCTTTTCCCCGGCGACCTCGTGGAAGTGAGAGCTCCAGAGGAGATCCTCCAGACGCTGGACGCCGACGGAACCCTCGACCATCTTCCCTTCATGCCCGAGATGGTCGAGTTCTGTGGAAGGAGATTTCGCGTGGCCAAGCGGGTCGTGAAGACCTGCTACTCGGGGTCGATCTCGACCATGCTGGGGTTCAGGACCGATGACGTCGTCCTGCTCGATCGCCTGCGCTGTTCGGGCCTCGCGCATGATGGCTGTCAGAAGGCGTGCATGATTTTCTGGCGCGAAGCGTGGCTCCGTAAAGTCGGAGACGCGGCGGTCCAATCACACGCGGATTCGAATGCTCGCGAACGATTGCGAGCTCGCCTCAAAACCTCGACGGGCCCGAAGACGTACTTCTGTCAGGCCAGCGAATTGCTGAAAGCCGCCGGGACCTTGTCGCGGTGGGGGCGATTCCGGAAATGCTTCAGCGAAGTCCGGGCAGGCAACTGCAGCGTCATG
>WNGC01000322.1_pt1 | contig 30914 bp, 23 predicted proteins | sample 5400051 | NCBI WGS metagenome assembly WNGC01 (sample SAMN13153368, study PRJNA577476) | soil metagenome | isolation source: 20 cm soil or saprolite under grassland replicate 2 | place: USA:California | collected 2016-06-15
AATTGCATAACGCCTCCCTCGATGCCCTTCTATGCATTCCGTACTATCAGTCCAGCGCCTTACGGAATCACTATAGCCGCAAGAAGCATGTAACCTGCGAACGCAGCCAAATCGATAAGAAGATCAAAGGTTGCGCAGTTCGGCTGGCTGGCGCGCGGTGCGATCGCTTTCTCGAAGCTGAGCGTGGCTGCTTCCCTAAGCCGAGTCCCGCCCGCGCGGCGGTAGCACGCCTCATGGCAACAAATTACAATGCGACCATGTGTAGAGCGGGCTTTACCCTGTTCGAGTTGGTGTGCCTGATCGTCATTCTCGGCGTGCTCGGTGCGGTTGCGGCACCGCGCTTTCTGGACCTATCGGACGAAGCGGCGCGCGCAAGCGTCGAGCGGCATGCACGCTCGTTCGCGAACGCCGTTCAGTTCGTGCGCATCGAGTACGACCTGGAAGCTGATACGGCGAACGCCAACACCATCCCCAGCAACCCAACCGGTGCGAATCGCTGCCGCAACGTGTTCAACGGCATCCTCACCGCGCCTGCGCCTGTCTGCGGGGGAACTCTCGCCTGCACCAGCGCGCACGTTTTCCAGGCCGTCGCCATCGCAGCGCAAAACTGCGAGTTCCTCTATATCAAGGATCCAAGCCCAGCGCGCTTTTTCACTTACGACGCCACCAACGGGGTGGTGACGGTGACGAATCCCTAGAGATTGCGCAGCAGCTGTACCGCCTGGTCCACCCGCTCGACGGCGAGTACGTCGAGGCCCGCGATCTTCGCCTTGGGCTGGTTGGCGCGAGGCACGATCGCTTTCTCGAAGCCGAGCTTCGCCGCCTCCTTGAGCCGGTCCTGGCCGCGCGGGGCCGGCCGCACCTCGCCGGCGAGCCCGATCTCGCCGAACACCACGACCTTTTCCGGAATCGCCCGGTCGGAGAGCGAAGACACGACCGCGAGGCTCACGGCGAGGTCGGCCGCGGGCTCGCCGATGCGCACGCCGCCGACGGCGTTGACGAACACGTCCTGCTCCCAGGTGGCGATGCCGGCGTGACGATGGAGTACGGCGAGCAGCATGGCGAGGCGGTTCTGCTCTAGCCCCACGGAAAGCCGGCGCGGGTTGGGCGCGTGGGCGGCGTCGACTAGGGCTTGGATCTCTACCAGCAGCGGCCGCGTGCCCTCCAGCGTGGCGACGACGCACGACCCCGGCACGGCGTGCGGATGCTGCGAGAGGAACAGCGCCGAAGGGTTGGTCACGCCGCGCAGGCCCTTGTCGGTCATCGCGAACACGCCGAGCTCGTTGACCGCGCCGAAGCGGTTCTTCACCGCGCGGATCAGCCGGAAGCTGGAATGCGGATCGCCCTCGAAGTAGAGCACCGTGTCGACGATGTGCTCGAGCACGCGCGGGCCGGCGATCGCCCCCTCCTTGGTGACATGGCCGATGATGAAGAGCGCCGCCCCGGCGCGCTTCGCGTGCCGAGTCAGCTGCGCCGCGCACTCGCGCACCTGCGCTACCGAGCCCGGCGCCGACTGCAGCGTCTCGCTCCACAGGGTCTGGATCGAATCGATCACCGCCACCGCCGGCTTGCCGGCGTCGAGCGCGCCGAGGATGCGCTCGAGCTGCGTCTCGGCGAGCAGCCGCACGCTGCCGGCGTCGAGCGACAGGCGGCGCGCGCGCATCGCGATCTGCTCCGCAGATTCCTCGCCGGTGACGTACAGGACTTCCTTCAGCGTCGCCAGGGTCTGCAGGAGGAGCGTGGACTTGCCGATGCCGGGGTCGCCGCCGAGGAGGACCACCTGCCCGGCCACCAGCCCGGCCCCGAGGGCGCGGTCGAGCTCGCCGACCCCGGTGGGAATGCGGGCCAGCTCCTTGGCTTCGATGTCGGCGAGCGCCACCGACGGCGCGGCAATTCTTTTGGCGCCTCTTTCAGCGTAGCTTTCGCTCAGCGTCCCGGCGGCCCCGCACGACGGGCAGGTGCCGAACCACTGCAGCGCCGTGGCGCCGCACTCGGCACAGGCGTAAACGGATTTCGGCTTCGCCACTCAGGCCGCCTCGGCCACCGGCACGCGCGGCGCGAGGGCGCAGAGCAGCTCGTAGCTCAGCGTGCCGGCCGAGGCCGCCACCTCGTCCGCCGACAGGCCCTCGCCCCACAGCGTCACCGCGCTGCCGACGCCGGCGCCCGGGATGCCGGTGATGTCGACGCAGATCATGTCCATCGATACCCGCCCAACGGTGCGCGTGCGCCTTCCGTTGACCAGCACCGGCGTTCCGCTCGGCGCGTGGCGCGGATAGCCGTCGGCATAGCCGCAGGCCACGACGCCGACCGCCATCTCGCCCACCGCCTCGTAGGAGAAGCCGTAGCCGATGCGCTCGCCGGCATGCAGCCGCTGGGTGGCGATGATCTCGGCGCTCAGGGTCATCGCCGGCCTGAGATTCAGCGACTCGGCAGTACAGGCGGCGAACGGCGAGCAGCCGTAGAGCATGATCCCGGGACGCACCCAGTCGCCGCGCGCCTCCGGAAAGCGGATCAGGGCGGCCGAGTTGGCGAGCGAGCGCGGCGCTTCGAATCCCTTGGCCAGGGCGTTGAACCAGTCGAGCTGGCCCTGGACGCCGCCCGCGCCGTCCGCGTCCGCGAAATGAGTCATCAGCGTGACGCTGCGCACCTGCGGGTGCATGCGCAGCGCGTTGTACGCTGGGCGCAGGCTCTCCGCGCCGAAGCCGAGCCGGTTCATGCCGCTGTTCACCTTCAGGTAGACGTCGATCTCGCCGGCCAGCGGCGCAAGGCGCAGCATCTCGACTTGCTCGGCGTTGTGAATCACCGGCGTGAGGTCGTGCTCGAGGAGCAGCGGCAGGTCGACCGGCTTGAAAAAACCCTCGAGCATGAGGATGGGCTTGCTCACGCCTGCAGCCCGCAGCCGGACTGCCTCCTGGAAGTCGAGCACCGCGAAGCCGTCGGCCGCGTCGAGCGCCCGCGCGGCGCGCTCCACGCCATGGCCGTACGCGTTCGCCTTGACGACCGCCCACAGCCTGGCGCCCTTGGCATACGCCTTCGCCACCAGAAGGTTATGCGCGAGCGCGCCGGCTGAAATGGTTGCGCGGATCGGGCGCGGCATCAGTCAGAGAGCGTCAGGGTCGGTCTTGTGCGAAGTCTTATTGTGCTATAACCCGGCGCTACAAAACGATAAAGCGTCCGTGAGCTCCGGCTTCTACATCATCATGGCGGCGCAGTTTTTCTCGTCGCTCGCCGACAATGCGCTGCTGGTCGCGGCCATCGCGCTGCTGATGCAGGCAGACGCGCCCTCGTGGCTCACGCCGTACCTCAAGTTCTTCTTCGTCGTGTCCTACGTGCTGCTGGCCCCCTATGTCGGCGCCTTCGCCGACCGGCTGCCCAAGGGGCACGTGATGTTCATCGCCAATACCGTCAAGATCCTCGGCTGCGTGCTGATGCTCTGGGGCGCCGATCCGCTGCTCGCCTACGCGGTGGTCGGCCTGGGCGCCGCGGCCTATTCGCCGGCGAAGTACGGCATCCTCACCGAGTACCTGCCGCACCGCAAGCTGGTGGTCGCCAACGGCTGGATCGAGGGCCTCACCGTGGCCTCGATCATTCTCGGCACCGTCTTCGGCGGGGTGCTGATCCATTCGCGCGTCTCGGGAGTCCTGCTGCACTTCGACTTCCCGATGATCGACACGCCGATCGACACTCCCGCCGAAGCGGCGATCGCGGTCATCGTCATCGTCTACGCCGTCGCCGCCCTCTTCAATCTGCACGTGCCGCGCACCGGGGTCGCGCTCAAGACGCTGCCTTCCCATCCGTTCGACACGCTGAAGGACTTCGCGCGCTGCGTGCGGCACCTGTGGCGCGACCCGCTGGGCCAGATCTCGCTTGCCACCACCACGCTCTTCTGGGGCGCCGGCGCGACGCTGCAGTTCATCGTCATCGAATGGGCGCGCGCCGCGCTCGGCTTCGACCTGTCCAAGGCCGCGATCCTGCAGGGGGTGACGGCGTTCGGCATCGCCATCGGCGCAGTCCTCGCTTCGCTTCCGCTCGGTATCGGCATGGGCCTGACGGTGCTCGCGATGATCTTCGTGCACCAGGTCTGGGCGGCGATCGTGCTCATGATATTGATCGGCGCGATGGCCGGGTTCTTCGTGGTGCCGATGAACGCCTTGCTGCAGCACCGCGGCCACCACCTGGTGGGCGCTGGTCGTTCCATCGCGGTGCAAAACTTCAACGAGAACACCTCGATCCTGGTGATGATCGCGCTTTACTCGCTGCTGCTGGGCGTCGGTTACTCTATATACACGGTGATCCTGGTATACGGGCTGTTCGTCTCGGCCACCATGGGGATGGTGCTGCTCTGGTACCAGCGCAACCACCGGGTGCATCGCGAGGAAGTCGACCGGCTGCTCGCCTTCGCGCGCGCCGAGGACCCCCACCCCCAGCGCTGAGCGTCCCCGGCCCCGCCTTTAGAGCCCGGCCATGGTGTTCCTGGCGAAAACCAGGTCGGCCCAGGCCTTCGCCTTGTCGGGGAGATTGCGCAGCAGGTAGGCCGGGTGGTAAGTCACGATGAGCGGCACCCCGGCGTAGCTGTGCAGCCGGCCGCGCAGGCTGGCGATGCTGGCATCGCTGTTGAGCAGCGTCTGCGCGGCGAAGCGCCCCATGGCGACGATCAGCTTGGGCTCGATCAGCTCGATCTGGCGCAGCAGGTGCGGCGCGCACTTCCGTACCTCCTCAGGCTCCGGGTTGCGATTGCCCGGCGGGCGGCATTTCAGGACGTTGGCGATATACACGTTCTCGCCGCGCTTCAGGCCGATCGCGGCGAGCATGTTGTCGAGCAGCCGCCCGGCCTGCCCGACGAAGGGCTCGCCCAGCCGGTCTTCCTCGGCGCCGGGCGCCTCGCCGATCAGCAGCCAGTCGGCGTGCTCATCGCCGACGCCCAGCACGGTCTGCTTGCGGGTCTTGTGCAGGCCGCATGCCGTGCAGGCCGGCACGGCCTGTTTCAGCTCGATCCAGAGATCGCGCGGATTTTTCCCCTTGCTTCTGAGGCGCCAGACCGGCGCCAGGCCCATCTCGGCGAGCACCGCGTCGCGCCGGCTCATTGCAGGGACAGCGTCAGCACGAGCGCATCTTCGCGTCCCGACGGCGCAGGATAGTAGCCGCGCCTGACGCCGATCCTGCGGAAGCCGAAGCGCGTGTACAGCGCCTGCGCGCCGAGGTTGCTCGGCCGCACCTCCAGAAACAGGTTGCGGGCGCCGAGCGAGCGCGCGAGGCTGGCTGCGTCGCGCAGCAGCGCGCTGCCGCGCCCGCTGCGCTGGTGCGCCGCGGCGATCGACAGATTGAGCAGGTGGGCCTCGCCCGCCGCGACCATCAGGATGAAGTAGCCGACGAGCTCGGTCCCCAGCCGCAGCGTGCGGCATTCGTATCCGGCGCGCAGCGAATCGGCGAAATTGCCGCGCGACCACGGATGGCTGTAGACGGCGCTCTCGATCGCCATCACCTCGGCGAGGTCGCGCTCGCGCATCGACGCGAGCTCCGCGGCGTCCTTTAGCACTGCGCTCATCGCGGCTGCTCGTCGGTTGTGAGGGCCACCTTGTCGCGCACGTAGATCGGCGCGGCGAGCGCGGCGTCGATGCCCTCGCCCGCCTGAAGGCGCGGGCCGGCGAGCCTGGCGACCGCCACGGCGCTCGGATGAACTTCAGGCAGCACGCGCGTCAAGCCCAGGTCTCCGTAAACCGCAAATCCGTTGCCGCAGCCCACCCAATTCTCTCCAGGCGGTCTCGGCGCGACCGATGGTGCTACGCAAACTGCCGGAATCACTTCGCACCACCGCGCGCCGCGTTTCTCGAGCGCCGAATAATACACTTCGCGCATCCGGGCATCGAGGCAGGCCACGACGCGCGTCGCTCCCGATTCCTCGGCCAGCGCCTCGAGCGTCGAGATGCCGATGACCGGCAGTCCGCGCGCAAAGGCAAGGCCCTGCGCCAGACCGCAAGCGATCCGCAGGCCGGTGAACGAGCCGGGACCGGCACCGAAGGCGAGCGCGTCGAGCTGGCCGGCGCCGATCCCCGCCGCGGCGAGCAGGCGCTCCAGCATCGGCAGGGCGAGCTCCGAATGGCGCGTTGCGGCCCGGCGCTCGAGCGCCGCGATCTCGCCGTCGGCCCAGAGCGCGACCGAGCACCACTCGGTGGAGGTCTCGATCGACGCGAAACGCATCCGGCGATTCTATGCCTGATAGAATTTCCTTCATGCACGAGCACCAGATCGCAGTCATCCCCGGCGACGGCATCGGGCGCGAAGTGATCCCCGAAGGCATCCGCGTCCTGGAGGCCGTCGGCGCGAAGCACGGCATCCGCTTCAAGTGGCAGGAGTTCCCGTGGAGCTGCGACTGGTACCAGGCCCACGGCAGGATGTGCCCGCAGGATGCGCCGGAGATCCTGCGCAAATTCGACGCGGTGTATTTCGGCGCCGTCGGCAATCCGTCCCTGGTGCCCGATCACATCGCGGTCTGGGGCCTGCTCATCGACTTCAGGCGCCTGTTCGATCTTTACGTCAACCTGCGGCCGGTGCGCCTGTTCGAGGGGCTGCCCTGCCCGCTCGCCGGCCGCAAGCCGGGGGACCTCGACTACATCGTGGTGCGCGAGAACACCGAAGGCGAGTACGGCAACGTCGGCGGGCGCATCTATGAAGGCACCGAGCGCGAGGTAGTGATGCAGCAGGCCATCTTCTCGCGCAAAGGCGTCGACCGGATCATGCGGTACGCCTTCGAGCTGTCGCGCACGCGCAAGAAGCATCTCACCTCGTGCACCAAGTCGAACGGCATCACCATCACCATGCCGTACTGGGACGAGCGCTTCGCGGCGATGGGCAGGCAGTACCCGGACGTGCGCACCGACCAGTACCACGTCGACGGCCTCACCATCCAGATGGTGCTCAACCCGGAGCGCTTCGACGTCATCGTCGCTTCGAACCTCTTCGGCGACATCCTCTCCGACCTCGGTCCGGCGACCGCCGGCACCATCGGCATCGCCGCCTCCGGGAATATCAATCCCGAGCGCACCGCGCCTTCCATCTTCGAGCCGGTGCATGGCTCGGCGCCGGACATCGCCGGCAGGAGGATCGCCAATCCCATCGCCACGATCTGGTCCGGCGCGCTGATGCTCGAGCATCTCGGGCATCCGCAGGCCGCGGCCGACATAGTGCGCGCGATCGAGCGCGTCATCCTCGAAGGCCCCCGCACGCCCGACATGAAGGGTAAGGCAAGCACGTCCGAAGTCGGCGCCGCCGTCGCCGACGCAGCGCGCGGCGCCTCGAAAAAGGCGGCTTGAGCGGTCCGGGTCTCCACGCCGACAGCGCGCGCAACCGCCTGATCGGCATCGGGCTGATGTCGCTGACCTACGTGCTGTTCACGCTGCTCGACGGCAGCGCGAAGTGGCTGGTGGGCAGCATGCCGGTGATCGTCGTCGTGTGGCTGCGCTTCGTGACCCACGTCGTATTCGCTTCCGCGCTGCTGCTGCCGGTGCGCGGCCTCGCCCTCGTGCGCACCGGTCACCTGCGCTGGCATGCGCTGCGCGCGCTGATGTTCGTCGCGATGACCTGGATGAACTACTGGGCGCTGCAGTACCTGCAGCTGGCGGTGACCTCGTCGATCTTCTTTCTCGTGCCGATCGTGATCGCGCTGCTCGCTGCGCCGCTGCTCGGCGAGCGGCTCGACGCCGGGCGCTGGGGGGCGATCCTCGCCGGTTTCGCCGGCGTGCTGGTGATCGTGCGGCCCGGCAGCGCGGAGTTCCATCCGGCAATGCTGCTGTCGATCGGCAATGCCTTCCTGTACGCGCTCTTCAATCTGATGACGCGGCGGCTTGCGGCGTATGACCCGCCAGAGACGATCCAGTACCTGCCTGCAGTCGGCGCGGCAATTCTGCTGGCACCGTTCGCGCTCGCCGCCTGGGAATCCCCCGACAGCTGGCAGGAGTGGACCCTTGCCTGCCTGCTCGGGGTGGTGGGCGGGCTCGGTCACTACCTGCTCGCCCTGGGGCATCGCTATGCGCCCGCGACCGTTCTGGCGCCCTTCCTGTACCAGCAGGTGATCTACATGGCGATTTTCGGCTACCTGGTGTTCGGCGACGTGCCGTCAGGCACGGTCTGGATCGGCGCCGCGGTCGTAGTGGCGAGCGGGCTCTACCTGTTCGCCCGCGAACGCGCCCGGCGATAAGCCCGCGAGCGCACACTTTTTTTGACATTGGGTCTGGACGGGGGGATGGTGCTCCAGTAAATTGCCTGCGGGGGAGCTGGGGAGCGATGGCGACTCGCCGCAGGCGCACAGCCGGCGCAAGGAAGGCAATTACCCGTGGCAGGGACAAGCCTGCCGGCGGCGCCATGCGCGCGCGCACGGCCGAGCGCGCGCTGCGCGCAAGCGCGGCCCGCTTTCGCAGCCTGACGCAGCTTTCCGCGGACTGGTACTGGGAGCAGGACGCCGAATTCCGCCTCACCCACACGTCGAGCTATGTCGGCGACAAGAGCGGCCTGGACGCCTCGATCTACCTTGGCCGCAAGCGCTGGGAGCAGCCGGCGCTCAACCTGACCGAAGCGGACTGGGAGCGGCACCGCGCCCAGCTCGAGCGCCGCGAGCCGTTCCGTGATTTCGAGATCCAGCGCGCCGCCAGCGACGGCCACAGCGTCTGGCTGTCGCTGAGCGGCGAGCCGGTATTCGACGACCGCGGCCGCTTCAAGGGCTATCGCGGCGTCGGCCGCGACGTCACGGCGCAAAAGCGCGCCGAGCAGATGCTGCGCCTGGAGCACCAGGTCGCGCATGCGCTGGCCGGAGAGCACGAGCCGAACGAAGTCGTGCGCGAGGTGATCCGGGCCGTGTGCGAGGTCGAGGGCTGGGCCTGCGGCCGCTACTTCAGGCTGGACGAGGCAAGCGGCCTGCTGCGCTTTCAGGACGCGTGGTGCGTGGCCGACCCGGTGGTGCGGCAATTCGTCGAGCGCTCGCGGACGATCACCTTGCGCCCGGGCGAAGGCCTGTCGGGCAACGTCTGGCAGAGCGGCGAGCCGATCTGGTCGCAGGACACGGTGCACGACCCGCGCGTGCAACATAAGAGGCTGTGGGAAGGCAGCGGCCTGCGCGGCGGCTTTGCGTTCGCCGTCGTCGCCGAGGGCAGCGTCATCGGCGTTCTCACGTTCTCGAGCCAGGCGGTGCGCGAGCCCGACCAGCGCCTGGTGCAGGCCGCGCGCGTCATCGGCAGCCAGATCGGTCAGTTCCTCAAGCGAAAACAGGCGGAGGAATCGCAGCGCGAGAGCGAGCTGCGCTTCCGCAGCCTGGTGCAGATGTCCTCGGACTTCTTCTGGGAGACCGACGCGCAGGACCGCTTCACGGAGATGGTGCACGGGCCGAACTACGTCGATACCGTCGCCGGCGCGGGCGAGGCCGGCTGGGGCGAGCTGCGCGCAATGTTCCAGGCGCGAGCGCCGTTCCGCGATTTCGAGTTCGGGCGCCCCTGGCCGGACGGCAGCATCCGCTACTTCTCGGTCAGCGGCGAGCCGCGCTTCGCCGCGGAGGGCGCCTTCCTCGGCTACCGCGGCGTCGGGCGCGACATCACCGAGATCGCGCTGGCGCGCGAGCGCATCGCCTCGCTCGCCTACAGCGATCCGCTGACCGGCCTGGCGAACCGCACCAGCCTTTCTCCGGCGCTCGAGCAGGCGGTCGAGCGCGCCCGCCGGCGCGGCGCCAAGCTGGCCGGCGTGTTCATGGACCTCGACGGCTTCAAGCAGATCAACGACGCGCACGGCCACGATATCGGCGACGGGCTGCTGGTCGACGTCGCGCGCCGGCTGCGCACGGTCCTGCGCGCGAGCGACTTCGTGGCGCGGCTCGGGGGCGACGAGTTCTTCGTGGTGATCGAGGAAGTGCACGACGTGCCGGCGGTGGACGGCATCGCCCGCAAGCTCCTTTCCGAGCTGCTCGAGCCCTACGAGCTCACCGGCGGCAAGCGCGCGCAGATCACCGCCAGCCTCGGCGTGAGCGTTTTCCCGGACGATGCCGGCGATGCCCAGACCCTCATGAAGCACGCCGACATGGCGATGTACGCGGCGAAACAGGCGGGGAAGAATTCCTACCGGTTCTACCCAGTCGAGCCGGCCGGCGAAGCCACCTACGAGCGCACCAGCCCGCGCGCGGCGTAGCGTTTTCTTCGGCTCGCGATTAGAACCTCGCCTCCATCCAGTGCTGCATGAGATCGAACAGGTTCTTCGTCGCGTTCGAATACTGCCTGGGCGTCGTTTCGCACGCGGTGCATTCGGTGCCGCCGTGCGTTGCCCCCTCGATCACGTAGAAGTCCTTGTCCGGGCTCGCGGCCATGTCGAAATACTGTTCTGCGTCACGGATGAAGTAATGCCCGCCCATGGCCGTAACCAGCAGCGGGATGGTCATCTGCTGAAGGTTGCAGGGGGTCGAGTTGTTGCTAGAGCACCAGGCAATGCCATCCATCGAATCGCTCGAACGTACCGCGCGCACGCTCAGGAACGACTTGACGGTCAGAAACATCGTTGAGCCGAAGCCTTTCTCGTCTCCCGGCGCGAGGCTCGCCACGCGGACGCTCTCCACGGGGAAGCGGTCCTCAACGGTGCCGTCGTTCTTGACGAGCTTGCGCGGCAGCAGCGTGCTGTGGTGGATGCTGAGGTCGATCTGGCTCAGCCGGGCGTTGTCACCGAGAGGCACGATGAAGGGCGCGTCGCCCGATCCACTCGCTTCGATCTCGTCCAGGCGCGCCAAAGCCTGGCTGATGAGGTAGTTCATGCGCTCCGATTGGGCCTTGAAGTAGCGATCCTTGAAGGCATCCGAGTAGCGCGCGAGACCTCCGGGCAGGTAACCGTTCCTCGCGTCAAACGGATCGAGCTGAGGGTTCGTGCTCGGCTGGCGGCTCTGGTTGAGGACCGCCGGGTCGTTCGTCACATTGGCGCTGAGGCTTCGCACCGCGTTGATGCCGTTGCCCGGATGCGCGTCCATGAGAATGACGCCATCGGCGCGCGGCAACCCGGCGAGGGCGCTGCTGCACCTGATGAGCTTGCCAGGCTGCTGGCAGAAGGCCACGCCCTTCTCGGCGACCGCCTGGTAAAAGGTCATCGTCGGCCCGCCGCCGCTGTGGCCGAGCAGGACGACCTTGGTGATCCCCGGCTGGCTGCGCAGGTAGTTCACGCCCTGCTTCACGTCAAGCGCATTGTTTTCCCACGGCGCACACGCCGCTTCGTTGTTGTCACAGCGCGGGTTCATGCCCAGCACGACGAACCCGCGCGCGGGAAGCTCCTTCGTGCTGATGTGCGAGAGGAAATTCGAATTGCGGTGCATGGCGATCACACCGACATGCGGGCTCGGATACTTCGCGGCGTCCGGCCAGTACAGCGCGCCTTTCGCGGCGCCCGAGAACTGCACATACGCCGGCGCCGGCGCCGCGGCGAATGCCGGTGCGCCCAAGGCGAGCGCGCCAGCGATGACAAGCGCCTTTGTGGCTTTGATCATGGGCGGCCGCGGCGCAGGTCGCGGTTCGCGTCCTCGAGGTCGCGGCGCAGCTTCTCGCGCTCCTCGGGCGACATCTGGCGCTGCTTCTCCGCGGGCCGGCCGCCGCGATCGCGGTAGACGCCGCGCATGTCCTCGCGCATGCGCTGGCGCTCCTCGCGGCTCATGTTCTGCGCCTTGAGCTTGCCTTCGTTCCTCTTTCCGGACTGCGCGGCCGCCGTTCCCGCGGCGAGCGAAAGGATCAGCGCAAGGAGGAGGCCTTTCATGGCTGCGGGAATGTTACGCGGGTTCGCTTTCGAAGGCGTGTCGCCGTTGCCGAAATTTGTAACAATGTATTGCCCGATGCCCGAGCTCAAGACCCGGATCCTCGTCGTCGACGACGACCAGCGCCTGCGCGACCTGCTGGTGCGCTACCTCGGCGGCGAGGGCTACGAGGTCAAGGCCGTTCCCGACGCCCCCGGCATGGACAAGCAGCTCGCCCGCGAGCGCTACGACCTGGTGGTGCTCGACCTGATGCTGCCCGGCGAGGACGGCCTCGCCATCTGCCGGCGGCTGCGCGCCCAGAACAGCGCGCCGGCGATCATCATGCTGACCGCGAAGGGCGACGACGTCGATCGCATCGTCGGCCTGGAGATGGGCGCCGACGACTACCTGCCCAAGCCGTTCAATCCGCGGGAGCTGCTGGCCCGCATCAATGCCGTGCTGCGGCGGCGAGCCCCCCTGGGGCCGCCCGGCGCGCCGGCCTCGGGCACCGAGACCCACCGTTTCGGCCGCTTCGAGCTCAGCCTCGCCACGCGCAGCCTGACGCGCGAGGGCAAGGCGCTGCCTCTCACCACCGGCGAATTCTCCGTGCTCAAGGTCCTGGTGCAGCACCCGCGGGAGCCGCTGTCGCGCGACAAGCTGATGGAGCTCGCCCGGGGCCGCGAGTACGAGGTGTTCGACCGCTCGATCGACGTGCAGATCTCGCGGCTGAGGAAGATCGTCGAGGACGATCCGTCGCATCCGAAGCATATCCAGACGGTGTGGGGCTTCGGCTACGTTTTCGTGCCGGACAACGAACCTAAGTGACGCTGTTCGCCCGGTCGTTCCTGCTGATCGCGCTGCTGATCGTCACCGCGGTGCTCGCCTCCTTCCAGATCTACCTGGTCTACGAGCGCGAGCCGCGCTCGCGCGAGCTTGCGCAGCAGACGGTGAGCGTGATCAACCTGACCCGCGCGGCGCTGGTGAGCGCCGACCCGTTCCGCCGCCGCCAGCTGCTGATCGACCTCAACGAGAGCGAGGGCCTGCGCGTCTACCCGGCGACCCTGAGCGAGCGGCTGGCGCCGCTGCCCGGCGATCCTTTGCTTACCCGCGTCGCGCAGCGCGTGCGCGCCGCGCTGGGCGAAAACACGCGCTTCGCCTATGCCCGCGACGGCGAGGAAGGCTTCTGGGTCAGCTTCTTCATCGACAGCGACGAGTTCTGGGCGATGCTGCCGCTTGAGCGCTTCGCGCCGGCGCTCGGTCTGCAGTGGCTCGGCTGGGGGCTGGGGCTGCTCGCCCTGGCGCTCGCCGGCGCCTGGCTCATCGCCTTCGGCATCGCCCGGCCGCTCGCCGGGCTGACGCGCGCCGCCGGGCGCCTCGGCCGCGGCGAGCCTCATCAGCCGGTGCCCGAGGAAGGCGCGCGCGAGCTGCTCGCGCTCGCCGCCGCCTTCAACCGCATGGCGAGCGACCTCGCCGACATGGAGCGCGAGCGCGCCATGGTGCTTGCCGGCATTTCGCACGATCTGCGCACGCCGCTGTCGCGCCTGCGCCTGATGCTCGAGATGAGCGGCGCGGAGAGCACCGCCTCCGATGCCATGATCACCGACATCGACGAGATCGACGCCGTGATCGGCCAGTTCCTGGATTTCGCGCGCAGCGAAACCGGGGACAAGTCGGACAACGACCTGAACGAGCTGCTCGACGATCTCGCAGGGCACTACGCGCGCCTGGGGAGAAAGGTGTCGTTCAGGCATCAGCCGATGCCGACTTTCGCGTTCGCGCGGATGGCAGTGCGGCGCGCCGTCGCCAACCTGGTCGACAACGCGCTGCGCTATGCCGGCGAGCCGGTCGAGATTCGCACCTCGATTGCGGAGGGGAAGATCTGGATCGAAGTCCTCGACCGCGGCCCGGGCATTCCCGCAGGCGAAGCCGAGCGCCTCAAGCGCCCGTTCACGCGGCTCGATGGCTCGCGCGCCGGCCCCGGCGGCGCCGGGCTGGGGCTCGCCATCGTCGAGCGCGTGGCGCGCGCGCACGCCGGCGCGCTGCAGCTGCTGCCGCGCGATGGCGGGGGGCTTCTCGCCAGGCTGGTGCTCGCCATGGCTACGCGATAGGAAAGCGCTCGAGCGGCTCGTAGCGGCCGGAGATCGAGCGGACCAGCAGGAACTCCTCCACCGGCCACTCGATGCGCGGCAGCCCGGGAAGCTGCCCGGGCTCGCGCGCCTTGCGCACCAGCGTGATGTGCGCGGCGAACGCCCGCCGCTCCAGGATGAATTCCTGCAGGTAGAGCTGCATCTGCAGATTTTCGGCGAGCTTCAGCATTTCAGGCGGCGTGGCGTGCGGTCCCGCCCAGATGATGCCGTTGTGTTTCCAGTAGGCTGCCTGCTGAACGGGAAGCGAGTGCGCCAGCCCGCGTACCCGGCGCGCGCCGGCGATCGCCTTTTCAGGCTCCGCTTCGCCGAGAAAGGCGAGCGTCAGATGGATCTTTTCCTCGGCGGTGGCGCGGCCGCCCGACTCCAGCGCCGCCTGGCGCGCCCAGTCTGCCAAGGCGCGCGCGGCCGCGGGCGGCGGCCAGACGGCGAAGAACAGGCGCATTACTCCTCGGCGAGGTGCTTGCGCATCAATTCGGCGAGCGCGCGCTCGGCTGAATCCGCCGACTTGTGCAGCGCGGCGGCGACCAGCTCCTGCTCGCGCCGCCCGCGGTTCTGCGACAGCTTCCAGCGCGTCTCGAGCCGCGTCACGGCGATCTCGAAGTTGACGATCCCCTCGAGCATGCGGTCTACGTATTCGCGGCGCAGCGCGTCGAACTTCGCCAGCCACTGCGGGTCGAGGGCCGTCACGAGCCGGCGCTGCGATGCGTGCTTCGCGCTTCGATCCTGAATGACCTTGGGCACCCCGTAGGCATGGACCGCCGCGTAGTTCCAGGTCGGCACGCGCTCCTGCTCCTCGTACCACCGCGGCGAGACATAGGCGTGCGGCCCGGAAAACACGACCAGCGCCTCGTCGCCGAAGAAGTCCTGCCATTGCGGGTTGGCCCGCGCCATGTGCATGTCGAGGATCAGCTCGCTTTCCGTCTCTCTGACCTGTACCGGAAGGTGGGAAGCGCGCAGCCCGCGCGTAACCAGAACCGCAAAGCTGTTCGCGCGCAGGAACGCCAGCAGCTCGGCCCGGTCCTCGATGCGGTTGTACGGCGGAGAATACATTCAGTCGATGAGCGCCACGGCCTGCGCCGCGATGCCTTCGCCGCGGCCGATGAAGCCTAGCTCCTCGGTGGTGGTCGCCTTGATGTTGACGGCCGCCGGCGGCACGCCGAGGTCCGCGGCGATGTTGGCGATCATGCGCGGCATGTGCGGCGCCATGCGCGGCTCCTGGGCGATGATCGTGGCGTCGAGGTTGACGATCTTCAGGTCGAGCTCTTTCAGTTTCCTCGCAACGTCGCGCAGCAGCCTGCGGCTGTCAACGCCGGCGTAGCTGGCATCGCTGTCGGGATAATGCCGCCCGATGTCGCCAAGGCCCGCGGCGCCGAGCAGCGCGTCGCAGATCGCGTGCGTAAGCACGTCGGCGTCGGAATGCCCCAGCAAGCCCTTGTGATGCGGGATCTCGACGCCGCCGATGACGAGCTTGCGCCCCTCGGCGAAAGGATGCACATCGAAGCCCTGCCCGATTCTCATCGGCGCCTCGCCAGGATGGCTGCTGCGATCGCCAGATCTTCCGCGTAGGTCACCTTCAGGTTCTCCCGGCTGCCCGCGACCAGGCGCGGCTTGAGCCCCATTTGCTCGATCGCGCCGGCCTCGTCGGTCACCGGGTGTTTCGCTCGCTGGAGCGCCTGCGCGAGCAGCCCGGCGCGAAACATCTGCGGCGTCTGCGCGAGCCAGAGCTGCGCGCGATCCTCGCTGCGATCGATACGCTGTACCCCGGCCTCGTCTTTTGCAACCGCTTTCACGGTTTCCGCCACCGGCAGCGCCAGGATCCCTCCCACCTCGTCGGCTTCGGTTTCCCTGATCAGGCTCTCCAGGTCCTTCTCGGGGAGGCAAGGCCGCGCTGCGTCGTGCACCAGCATCCAGTCGTCGGCGTCGACCGCAGCCATGGCGGCGACCAGGCCGTTGTAGACCGAGTCGCGCCGCGTTGCGCCGCCGCAGTAAAGGGGCTCCAGCTTGCCGGCGAAGGCGCTCCAGTCATGGCGGGAGAATGCCCTGTCTTCCGGCGCGAGCACCACGAAGACATGCTCGACCGGTGGCACGCAGATCGCGCGCACCGCGTGCCAGAGCATCGGCTTGCCGGCCAGCGCCGCGTACTGCTTGGGCCGCTCGCCGGCGAGGCGCGTGCCGCTACCCGCAGCCGGGATCAAGGCGAACAGAGGCAAGTCAAAGTTCTTGTAAATTCAGGACGATATAATTACACGGTTTGCCCGCCGATGCATCGCGATTCACTTCCCGCGCACAGGCGCTACACCCGGCTGAGCGGCTCTTCGGACGCTCTCGCCCTGTCTCGCCTGGCGAGCTCGGAAAAGCCTCTGGCGGTGATCAGCGCCACCGCGCTCGATGCGCAGCGCCTGGTCGACGAGGTCGCGTGGTTCTCGCCCGGGCTGCGGGTCTGCCTCCTGCCCGACTGGGAGACGCTGCCATATGACCAGTTCTCACCCCATCAGGACCTGGTGTCGGAGCGGCTGGCGACGCTGTACCGTATCCAGCGCGGCGAGTTCGATGCAGCCGTCGTGCCGGCGCCGACCGCGCTGGTGCGGCTTTGCCCGCCCGCCTATATCGCAGCGCACACGTTTTTCCTCAAAACGGGAGAAAAACTTCCGTTAGATTCCCTGAAGGGACAGCTTGTCGTCGCCGGCTACCAGCACGTCACCCAGGTCGTAGCGCCGGGAGAATTCTGCTTCCGCGGCGGGCTGATCGACCTGTTTCCGGCGGGCAGCGCGCTGCCCTACCGCCTCGACCTGGATGACGAGCTCATCGAGGCGATCAAGACGTTCGACGTCGACACGCAGCGCACGCTCTACGCGGTGAAGGAAATCCGGCTGCTGCCGGCGCGCGAGTTTCCGCTCGACGAGGCAGGCCGCGCGCGCTTCCGCAGCCGCTGGCGCGAGCTGTTCGAAGGCGATCCGTCGAAGAAATCCCTGTACCGGGACGTTTCCAACGGCGTGCCGGCCGCCGGCATCGAGTACTACCTGCCGCTGTTCTTCGAAGCGGCTGCGACGCTGTTCGACTATCTTCCGCAGGGCTGCAGCGTCGCGCTGCACCACGACGTGTCGGGCGCGATCCAGGACTTCTGGCGCGAGGCGAGCTCGCGGTTCAAGCTGCAGGGCGGCGACCCCAACCGGCCGCTGCTGCCGCCGCCGCAACTCTTCGTGCCGGCGGAAGAATTCCACCTGCGGCTGCGCGAGCACCCGCGCATCGATTTTCAAGACAAGGAGGAGGACCAGGACGACGGCCTGGTCGCGCTGCCGCCGCCAGGCGTCGCCGTGGACCGCCGCGCGCAGGATCCGCTTGCCGCGCTCAAGCGCTTCCTCGACACATCGAATCTGCGCGTGATGGTAGCCGCGGAGTCGCCAGGGCGGCGCGAGACGATGGCAGGCTACTTTTCCGAGTACGGCCTGAAGCCCGGTTTGTGCCGGGACTTCCAGGAATTCCAGTCGGGCGACAGGTCTTTTGTGCTTGCTGTGTCTCCCTTGGCAAGCGGCTTCGTGGTGCCCGCCGAAGGCTGGGCGATCGTCACCGAGGCCGAGCTCTACGCGGGCCTGGTCCGCCACCGCGCGCGCAAAGGCGAGACGCGCAGCTCGATCGAGGGGATGCTGCGCGACCTGTCGGAGCTGAAGGTCGGCGACCCGGTGGTGCACGAGCAGCACGGCATCGGCCGCTACCAGGGATTGCTCAATCTCGAGCTGGAGGACGGCCAGGGCGAATTCCTTCTCCTGGAGTACCAGGGCGGCGACAAGCTCTATGTGCCCGTTTCGCAGCTCGGCGTGATCGGCCGCTACAGCGGCGCGCAGCCCGAGGAGGCGCCGCTGCACAAGCTTGGAAGCGACGAATGGGACAAGGCCAAGGCGCGCGCCGCGAAGCAGGTGCGCGACACCGCCGCCGAGCTGCTCGCCCTGTACGCGCGGCGCGCCGCGCGCCACGGCCACGCCTTCGGCATCAAGCAGCACGACCTCGAGGCGTTCGCCGAGGGCTTCGGCTACGAGGCGACGCCAGACCAGGCGGCGGCGATCGAGGCGGTGATCGCCGACATGACCGCCGGCAAGCCGATGGACCGGCTGGTCTGCGGCGACGTCGGCTTCGGCAAGACCGAGGTCGCATTGCGGGCCGCGTTCGTCGCCATCGCCGACCGCAAGCAGGTCGCCGTCCTTTGCCCGACGACGCTCCTCGCCGAGCAGCACCTGCAGACCTTTGCCGATCGCTTTGCCGACTGGCCGGTGCGGATCGCCGAGCTGTCGCGCTTCAGAAGCTCGAAAGAGGCGAGCCGGATCATCCAGCAGCTCGCCTCCGGGGAGGTGGACATCGTCATCGGCACGCACAAGCTGCTCGCCAGGGATGTGAAGTTCTCCGGCCTGGGGCTGGTGATCATCGACGAAGAGCACCGCTTCGGCGTGCGGCAGAAGGAGGCGCTGAAGCGCCTGCGGGCCGAAGTCGACGTCCTCACCCTCACCGCCACGCCGATCCCGCGCACGCTGGCGCTGTCGCTGGAGGGAATCCGCGATTTCTCGGTGATCGCCACCGCGCCCGAGAGGCGGCTCGCGATCAAGACTTTCGTCGCGCCCTGGTCCGAGGGGCTGATCCGCGAGGCGGTGCTGCGCGAGCTGAAGCGCGGCGGCCAGGTCTACTTCCTGCACAACGAGGTCGACAGCATCGAGCGCATGCGCGAGCGGCTCGCCCGCCTGCTGCCCGAGGCGCGCATCGCGGTGGCGCACGGCCAGATGCGCGAGCGCGAGCTGGAGCGGGTGATGCGCGAATTCAACGCGCAGCGCTCCAATCTGCTGCTGTGCTCGACGATCATCGAGAGCGGGATCGACATCCCGACGGCCAATACCATGGTGATCCACCGCGCCGACAAGTTCGGCCTGGCGCAGCTGCACCAGCTGCGCGGCCGGGTCGGCCGCTCCCACCACCAGGCCTACGCCTACCTGCTGACGCCGCCCGAGGATGCCCTCGGCGCGCAGGCGAAGAAGCGCCTCGAGGCGATCCAGATGATGGAGCAGCTCGGCTCCGGCTTCTACCTCGCGATGCACGACCTGGAGATCCGCGGCGCCGGCGAGGTTCTCGGCGAATCGCAGTCGGGCGAGATCCAGGAAGTCGGCTTCTCGCTCTACGCCCGCATGCTCGAGCGCGCGGTGCGCGCATTGAAGTCGGGCCGCGCGCCTGCGCTCGAAAAGGATCTCGATCTCGATACCGAGGTCAATCTCCACGTCCCGGCGCTGCTGCCCGCGAGCTACTGCAGCGACGTGCAGGAGCGGCTCGCGCTCTACAAGCGGCTCGCCGATGCCGCTGCCCCCGAGCAGCTCGAGGCCCTGCGCGAGGAGCTCGTCGACCGCTTCGGCGAGCTGCCCGAGCCGGCGCGCGCGCTGCTCGAATGCCATCGAGTACGGCTCGCCGCGCGGCCGCTCGGCGTTTCGCGCGTCGACGCGACCCACGAGGCCGTGCAGCTGCAGTTCGTGAAGAACCCGCCGCTCGACGGCGCCAAGGTGATCGAGTTCATGCGCGGCCGGCGCAACGCGCGCCTCGTCGGTCCGGAACGCATCCGCGTCGAGGCCAAGCTGCCGGCGTGGCCCGAGCGCGCGCAGGCGGTGAAAGAGATCCTGCACTCGCTCGCCGCGTGAACCTGATCCTGCAAGGTCCGGCGCTCGAGCAGGGCCATGTCGACGAGGCTGCGCGGATGACCCGGGCAAGCTCGGCGGAGCGCATCGCCCCTCGCGCATACAGGCTCGCAAACGCTTCCCAGGAGAAGTCCCTTGCCGCGTGGTGCGAAGCGCGGGAGATCGACCATGCCTTCATGCCCGAGGGCCGGCGTTTTGCGGACCTGAAGCTGCTCGCCATGGACATGGACTCGACGCTGATCACCGTCGAGTGCATCGACGAGCTGGGCGAGCTGGCCGGTAAGCAACGCGAGATCGCGGCGATCACCGCGCAGGCGATGCGCGGCGAGATCGATTACACGGAAAGCCTGCGCCGGCGCGTGGCCCTGCTCCAGGGGCTAGAGGAATCCGCGCTCGGCCGCGTCTACGACGAGCGGCTGCGCCTGACGCCCGGCGCCGACCGGCTGCTGGCGGCCTGCAAGCGGCACCTTGTGCAGCTGCTATTGGTGTCGGGCGGCTTCAGCTTCTTCACCGAGCTGCTCAAGGCGCGCCTCGACATCGACTACACGGTTTCCAACGTGCTCGGCATCGAGCGCGGCCGGCTGACCGGGCGCGTGGTCGGCGACATCGTCGAAGCCGAAGCCAAGGCGGCCAAGTTCCGCGCCGTCGCGAAGGAGCTGAAGGCCCGCAAGGAGCAGACCGTCGCCATCGGCGACGGCGCGAACGACCTCAAGATGATGGCCGAGGCCGGCGTGTCGATCGCATTCCACGCCCAGCCGGTGGTGCGCGCGCAGGCGAGCTGCGCCCTTAACTGGTCGGGCCTGGACGGCGTGCTCAACCTCTTCGAATAGCCTACTTCGCCGCGATCACCATGATCTCCACAAGCGCCTTCGGGTCGGCGAGCCTGGCCTCGACACAGGCGCGCGCCGGCAGGTTCTTCGCATCAACCCAGGCGGTCCACACCTCGTTCATCGGCGCGCGGTTGCGGATATCGGTGACCCAGATGGTGGCCGACAGGAGTTTCGACTTGCTCGAGCCGCACTTCGCGAGCAGCCGGTCGATCTCGTCGACGATCCGCAAGCTTCATTGCACCCACTTCCGTGCGTTGCGGAAGATGCGCATCCAGGGCGAGTCCTCGGCGCTGCGGTCAGGCGACCAGGAAAGCTGCACGTTGCGGAAGACCCGTTCCGGGTGCGGCATGACGATGGTGAAGCGGCCGTCGGGCGTGGTGAGCCCGGTGATGCCCCGCGGCGAGCCGCTCGGATTGTAGGGGTAGGTTTCGGTGACGTGGCCGCGGTTGTCGACATAACGCATGGCCACCCAGGTCTCTTGAACGAGATTTCCCGGATACTCGGCACGGCCTTCGCCGTGGGCGGTGACGATCGGCATGCGGCTGCCGGCCATGCCGTCGAAGAACAGCGACGGGCTCGGCGTGATCTCGACCATCACCAGACGCCCTTCGAACTGCTCTGAGCGGTTCCTCACGAATGCCGGCCAATGCTCGGCGCCCGGGATCAGCTCCTTCAGCGCCGCCATCATCTGGCAGCCGTTGCAGGCGCCGAGCGCGAACGTATCGCGGCGCGCGAAGAATTGCTCGAACTCGGCCCGGACCCTGGAGTTGAACAGGATCGTGCTCGCCCAGCCGCGGCCGGCGCCGAGCACGTCGCCGTAGGAAAATCCGCCGCCCGCGGCAAAGCCCTTGAACCCCGCCAGCGAGGCGCGGCCGGCGATGAGGTCGGTCATGTGCACGTCCACCGCCTCGAAGCCGGCGCGGTCGAACGCCGCCGCCATCTCGACATGGCCGTTCACGCCCTGCTCCCGAAGAATTGCGATGCGGGGGCGAACGCCGGTCGCAGGAGTAACGTCTTTCTCTTGAAAAGTCAGATGCACCGAGAGGCCCGGATCCTTGGGATCGATGATGCGGTCGAACTCCTCCCGCGCGCATGCCGGGTGGTCGCGCAGCGCCTGCATGCGCCAGGTGGTCTCGCTCCAGGTGCGCTGCACGTGGTCGCGCTTGTTCGAGTAGAGCTGCCTGCCGTTGCGCGTGATGAGAACCTCGTCGCGCGGGTTGAGCTGGCCGATGAGATGCGAGCACTCGCCTAGACCTGCGTCGCGCAAGGTCTGCATCACGCGCGGCCGATCCGAGGCGCGGACCTGCAGCACCGCGCCCAGCTCCTCGCAGAACAGCGCGGCGAGCACCAGGTCCTTGGCGCGGCCCGCGAGCTGCTCGTCGTCGCCGCGCTTGAACGCGTCGACGTCGTCCGCCGCCGGGTCGAAGCTGATCGAATCCATGTTGAGCGTCACGCCGCAATGCCCGGCGAACGACATCTCGCAGACGGTGGCGAACAGCCCGCCGTCGGACCGGTCGTGGTACGCGAGCACCAGCGGCGCCAGCTCCTGCAGCGCCGCAAAGAAATTCTTCAGCAGCGCCGGATCGTCGAGGTCGGGGCAGGCATCGCCAAGCGCGCCGTGGACCTGCGCCAGGATCGAGCCGCCGAGGCGGTTCCTGCCGCGGCCGAGGTCGACGAGCACGAGCTCGCTGTCGCCGGCGTCGCTGCGCAGCTGCGGCGTGAGCGTGCCGCGCGCGTCTTCGACCGGCGCGAAGGCCGAGACGATGAGCGACAGCGGCGCGACCACTTCCTTTCCGTCCCAGGCGGTGCGCATGGACAGGGAGTCCTTGCCCACCGGGATCGAGATGCCGAGCGCCGGGCAAAGCTCGAGCGCCACGGCGCGTACCGTGTCGTAGAGCGCGGCGTCCTCTCCGGGATAGCCGGCGGCGGCCATCCAGTTGGCCGACAGCTTCACGCTGCCGAGCGAGGCGATGCGCGCCGCCGCGAGATTCGTGATCGCCTCGCCGACGGCCATGCGGCCCGAGGCCGGGCCGTCGAGCAGCGCGAGCGGCGCGCGCTCGCCGATGGCGAAGGCCTCGCCCGCGTAGCCTTCGTAGTCGAGCAGCGTGACCGCGCAGTCCGCCACCGGCACCTGCCAGGGACCGACGCACGGGTCGCGCGCGCATAGCCCGCCGACCGTGCGGTCGCAGATCGAGACGAGGAAGGTCTTGTCGGCGACCGCCGGGTGGCGCATCACGCGGTGCGCGGCGCCGTGGAGCGAGACCTTCTCCAGCGAGAACGCGCTGCCCGCCGGCGCCGCGTGGCGCGCCTCGCGCTGCAGCTTCGGCGGCTTGCCGAGGATCACCGACAGGTCGATGTCGACCGGGTGGTTCTTGAAATGGGAATCGTCGATCAGCAGCCTGCCGTCGTCGGTCGCCTTGCCGATGACGGCAAAGGGGCAGCGCTCCCGGTCACAGGCCTGCTTGAACCTTGGAAGATCCTGCGGTGAGACCGCGAGAACGTACCGTTCCTGCGCCTCGTTGCACCAGATCTCGCGCGGCGACATGCCGGTGTCTTCCACCGGGATATCCCTCAGGGACACGCGCGCGCCGCGGCCTGCCGCATGCACCATCTCGGGCACCGCGTTGGACAGGCCGCCGGCGCCGACGTCGTGGATCGCGAGGATCGGGTTGGCATCGCCGAGCTGCCAGCAGCGGTCGATCACCTGCTGCGCGCGGCGCTGGATCTCGGCGTTGCCGCGCTGCACCGAATCGAAGTCAAGGCTCGCGAGGTTCGCGCCGCCGCCCATCGAGGAGGCGGCGCCGCCGCCCATGCCGATCAGCATGCCGGGGCCGCCGAGCTGCAGGAGGAGCGTGCCCGCCGGCAGCGGCGCCTTGGCCGAGTGCCCGGCGCGGAGGTTGCCGAGGCCGCCCGCCAGCATGATCGGCTTGTGATAGCCGCGCACGACGCCGGCCACCTCGGCCTCGAAGCTGCGGAAGTAGCCGCACAGGGCGGGCCGGCCGAACTCGTTGTTGAACGCCGCGGCGCCGATCGGGCCCTCGATCATGATCTCCAGCGCCGAGGCGATGCGATCGGGCTTGCCCGGGTCGTTCTGCTCCCACGGCTGCACCGCGCCCGGGATGCGCAGATGCGACACTGAATAGCCGACCAGGCCCGCTTTCGGCTTTGCCCCGCGCCCGGTCGCGCCTTCGTCGCGGATCTCGCCGCCGGCGCCGGTCGCCGCGCCGGGAAAAGGGGAGATCGCCGTCGGGTGATTGTGCGTTTCGCACTTCACGACCGTGTGAGTCAGCTCGGCATGCCTGCGGTAGGTTTCCTTTTCATCGGGGTAAAACCGTTGCGCTGCGCGGCCCTCCAGGACCGCCGCGTTGTCGGCGTACGCCACCAGCGTGCCGCGCGGATGCACGGCATGCGTGTGCCTGATCATCGCGAACAGCGACCGAGGCTGCTTCTCGCCGTCGACTATCCAGTCGGCGTTGAAGATCTTGTGCCGGCAATGCTCGGAGTTCGCCTGCGCGAACATGGTGAGCTCGGCATCCGTGGGGTCGCGCCCGAGGCGGCGAAAGGCCTGCTCGAGGTACTCCAGCTCGTCTTCGCTCAGGGCAAGCCCGAGCCGCAGGTTCGCCTGCGCCAGCTCCGGCAGCCGGACGAGCTGCAGCGGACGGGGGACGACATGCTCGAACAGGCGCGCTGCATCCTCGAACGACTTGAGCACGGTTTCGGTCATGCGGTCGTGCAGCAGCGCGGCGATTTCCGGGCGGCTGGAATCGACGTAGTAAGCCGTACCCCGCTCGATGCGCCGCACGCGCGCGAGGCCGCAGTTGCGCGCGATGTCGGTCGCCTTGGACGACCACGGCGAGACGGTGCCGAGCCGGGGCACGACGAGAAACAGCGTCCCGTCCCCCGGCTGCGGCGCAGGGCCGTATTCAAGCAGCCGCTCGAGGACCTTCGCCTCGCGCTCGCCGAGCGCGCCCGCCACCTCGACGAAGTGCCAGAACCCGGCCGCGACGGAGCCAACGCCGGGGTCGAGTTTCTGCAGCGATGCGAGCAGCTTGGCGAGGCGGAACTCCGAAACCGCGCGCGGTCCCCGGAGGCGGAGAATTTGGGGCACTAGTTCTTTACCTGCGGCTCCTTCACCGTGCCGCCCAGGATCAGGATCGCGCGCAGCGCCTGCGTCGAGCTCCTGACGTCGATGACGATGCGCCCGGACAGCGCGCCGCTCTGGGCGATGTCGGCGCTGGCGCCGGCGTTGAGCGCCCCGGCGCCGATATTGACGTTGCGCAGCGCCACCGCCCCGGCGTTGTAGATCGCCTGCCCGTTCATCTCGGTAAACTGCGTGCGGCCGGTGACCTGCCGCCCCCCAGTCTGGATGGCGCGCGACAAGTCGAAGCTGCCGAGCACGCCCTTGTTGACGGTGAAGTTGCCCTCCAGGCGGCCGCCCGAAGCGAGCTTGGCCGGCTCGGCTCCGGTCATCCAGAACCTGCCGGTGCCCTCGCCGCGGCCCTCCAAGAGCAGGGCCGGCGCGAATACCCCGGCATTGATACCGCGCGCGGTGACCGCGCCTTCCACGTTCCAGGTGCCGCCCCAGCGCACCTTGGCGGTGCCCGAGACGCTGCCGTTCAGCGCCGCGCCGTCCCACGAGGAGATGTTCATGCCGCGGCGCGTGAGCGTGCCCTTCATGCCGAACTGGTCCAGCGACAGCGCCGGCGCGATCGGCAGCGTAAAGCTGCCGGCAGACATCTCGAACTCGAGCTCGGCGCCCTTGGACGAAAGGTTGATCACCAGGTTGTCAGGTCCGGCCAGCGAAGCCGCGCGCGGCAGGCCTGAGGCGTCGAGCGCCACGTCGACATCGAGCGGCGGAAGCGGCAGCGGTCCCTCGAGCTTCAGCTGCTTCGCGACGACGCGGCCGAGCTTGAAGTTCTCCCCGTTCGCCCTGGCAAACAACACCTCGCCGAGCACGTCCTGCGGCAAGGCGGCGCCCTCCAGCTCGATGCGCCTGAAGATCTTTCGTTCGTCGAACAGCGCGTCGAGCGGCGGAAAGGCCCGGGCCTCGGCGATTCTGACGCGCTCGCCGATGCGAACATCCTTGAACTCGTAATGCACCCCCCTCCATAGCGAGATCCTGCCGGAACCGACCCTCACCGGCTGGCCCAGCGCCTCGCGCGCCGCCTTCTCGTAGTCGGCGGTCGAGATCGGTATGACGTGCAGCGCCCCGAGCGCCACGCCGAGGATCACGACGAGCGCGATGGTTACCGGCTTGCCCCAATTCCTCTCCTGGCGCCGGTAGGCCGCGGCGACGCCCGGTCCCCGCTTCAATGCCTTCGCCCGCCGGTCCTGCGGCGCGCTTTCGCCGGAAGCCATGTCGCCGCGGGTCTTCGCCGCCAGGATGGCTTCTTCCTTCGCCTTGCGCGAGCGCTCCTCGGACTCCCGCGCGCGCCTGTCTTCCTCCTCGCGGAACTTGCGTTCTCTTTCCTCGTTCTCGCGCGCGAGGCGCTCCTCCTCCTCCTTGGCCCTGCGCTCTCCCTCCTCGCGCGCAAGCTGCTTTTCCTCCGCCTTGCGCTGCTCCTCCTCTTCCCTGGCCCTCCGCTCCTCCATCTCGCGCGCCTTGCGCAGCCGTTCCTCCTTCTTCGCGCGCTCGGTTTCCTCGTCCTGCTTGCGGCTTTCCTCCTCGCGCTGGTTGAAGGCCTCGAGATCGGCGAACAGAGAATCGGCAAACTTGTCGCTCCCGGTGGCCGCTTGCGGCCGCGGCGGCGGCGTTTCCGCAGGACCCTCGGACTGCTTCTGCTTGCGCTCCTCGGCGCGGCTGGCGCGCTCATCGCGCTCCTGGCGCGCGCGGCTCATTTCTTCCCGCGTCCTGCGCTCGGCCTCTTCGCGCGCCTTGCGCTCTTCCTCGATCTGCCGGAGCAGCGCCTCGGCTTCGCGCCGCGCCCGCTCTTCGGCTTCCTGGCGGATGCGCTCGGCTTCCTCGCGCGCCTTGCGCTCGACCTCCTCGCGGGCCTGGCGCTCTTCTTCGAGGCGCCGCTCCGCCTCCTCGCGCGCCTTGCGCTCGGCGTCGAGCTTGGCCTTCAGCTCCTGCGCCTTGGCCACGGCGTCCGCGCGCGCCTTGTGCGCCGTCTCTTCACGCAGGTTTTTCTCGGCCTCGACGCGCAGCTTGGCTTCGGTCTCGGCGCGCACCCTGGCCTCGGCTTCGGCGCGCTGGCGCTCGCGCTCGGCCTGCGCCTTCTCCTCAGCGTCCTTGCGCGCGCGGTGAAGCGCGGACTCCTGCTCCTTCGCGCGGCGCTCGGCTGCCGCCTTGGCAGCCATGTCGACCGCGGGCGCTTTCGGTGCCGGTGGCGGCGGCGGAGGTCGCGTCGGCTGCGGCGCGGTATTGGCCTTCTGCGACGAAGCGAGCGAGCTGAAATCCAGATCGATCGCCGTATCGAGCTTGCCGGCCGGCTTGGCGCCTGCCGCGGCGGGACCGGCCGCCGCACCCGACGATACCTCGCGGATGAATCCGTCCTTGTCGAGCTGGACGATCAGCCGCTGGAACTCGGCGTCGTACTCGTTGCCGCTCTTCTGCGCGACATCGGCGAGCGTCGCCCTGCCATCGATCGCCGCGAGCACCACGCGGTGCTCGCGCTTCAGAAGGCTCGTCTTGCCGGAAGCTTCCTGGACTCCCTTTCCGGACTTCGAGTAGATGGCGTTGGAGCGCATTCTTTACGTCCTATTATATTAGGCGGCCGGTCCGTAGCCGCCGCCTCCCGGCGTCTCGATCACGAAAACATCGCCCGCCGCCATCTCGGTCTGGGCGAAAGGTCCGAGCTCGTCGCGCCTGCCGCCGGCCCGGATCACATAGTTGCGCCCAGGCAAGCCGGGCTCGCCTCCCGCCAGGCCGTGCGGACGCACCAGGCGACGGCCAGAGAGGATCGCTGCAGTCATCGGCTCGAGAAACCGGATGCGCCGCACCGCGCCGTGGCCGCCGCGCCAGCGTCCCTGTCCGCCCGATGCGTCGCGGATCGCAAAGCTCTCGAGCAGCACCGGGAAGCGCCACTCCAGTACTTCGGGATCGGTGAGGCGCGAATTGGTCATGTGCGTCTGCACCACGTCGGCGCCGTCGAAGCCCGGCCCGGCGCCCGAGCCGCCGGCGAGCGTTTCGTAGTACTGGTAGCGCTCGTTGCCGAAGGTGAAGTTGTTCATCGTTCCTTGCGAAGCGGCCAGGACGCCCAGCGCTCCATAGAGGGCATCGGTGATGCATTGCGAGGTTTCCACGTTGCCGGCGACCACCGCCGCGGGGTAGCGCGGCCGCAGCATGCATCCCTCCGGAATCAGCACCTCGAGAGGCTTCAGGCATCCGGCGTTGAGCGGTATGTCGTCTTCGACGAGCGTGCGAAACACGTACAGCACCGCCGCCATGCAGACGGCCGCCGGGGCGTTGAAATTGTCAGGCAGCTGCGCCGAGGTGCCGCTGAAATCAATGCGCGCGCTACGCCGGTCCTCTCCAATATGAATGCGGGCGCGGATGCGCGCTCCATTGTCGAGCGGCAAGTCAAACTCTCCGTCCTTCAGCACGCCGATCACCCGCCGTACTGATTCCTCCGCGTTGTCCTGCACGTGGCGCATGTACGCGCGCACCACCTCGAGCCCGAAATGCTCCACCATGCGCCGCAATTCCTGCACGCCTTTTTCGTTGGCCGCGACCTGCGCCCGGAGGTCGGCGATGTTCTGCTCGACGTTGCGCACCGGGTACTTGCCCGAGGTGAGCAGGGCAACGGTTTCCTTCTCCCGGAAGCGGCCCTGCTCGACCAGGAGGAAGTTGTCGATGAGGACGCCTTCTTCCTCGACGGCTTTCGATTCCGGGGGCATCGAGCCCGGAGTGATTCCTCCGATGTCCGCGTGGTGTCCTCTTGATCCCACATAAAAAAGAATCTGTCGAGAATCAAAAACCGGGGTGATCACCGTGACATCAGGCAGGTGAGTGCCCCCGTTGTACGGCGCGTTCAGAACATAGACATTGCCGGGCCTCATGCTTCCGGCATTGAGGCGGATCACGGTCTTCACCGATTCGCCCATCGAGCCCAGGTGCACCGGCATGTGCGGAGCGTTGGCGATCAGGCTGCCCTCGGCGTCGAACAGCGCGCAGGAGAAGTCGAGCCGCTCCTTGATGTTCACCGAGTAGGCGGTGTTCTGCAGCCGCAGCCCCATCTGCTCGGCGATCGACATGTACAGGCTGTTGAAGATCTCCAGCATGACGGGATCGATCTGCGTACCAATAGCGGTTTGCGCTCTTCTGGATTGCACTCTGTCTAAAACCAGATGATTCAAAGGCGTAACGGTGGCACGCCATTCCGGTTCGACCACGGTCGTCGCATGGGCTTCGGCAATAACGGCAGGCCCGTCGATGCGCTGCCCGGCACCGAGGTCCTCGCGCCGGTAGAGCGGCGCCGCGTGCCACTTGCCGCCCGTGAACACGCGGATGCCTTCGACGGGCTTGCCGGGTTTCTTCCTGTCGAGCTCCTGCTCCTCGTGCACACCGCCCGATGCAATGACCTCCACCGACACCGCTTCGACGATCAGGGGCTTGCCCGGCATCAGGAAGCTGAACTGCTTGCGGTACGCGGCCTCGAACTCGTTCACCATGTCGGCCACAGGACCGAGCGCCACCATGAGCGCGGTGTCGGTGCCTTCGTACTTGAGGTGAGCGCGCCGCAGCACGCGCACCCGCTGCGGCGCGACCCCTTGAGCGATCAGGCTGTCGCGCGCGTCGATGGCCAGCTTGTCGGCAGCGTCCTGCAGCGCGGCTTCATCCTGAAGTTTCGATTCGAGCGCCTGCTCGCGCATCGCGCTCTGGTCGGCGAGTCCCATGCCGTACGCCGACAGCACCCCTGCATAGGGGTGAATGAAAACGCGCGTCATGGCGAGCGCATCGGCGACCAGGCAGGCGTGCTGGCCGGCCGCGCCGCCGAAGCAGCACAGCGTGTAGCCGGTGACGTCGTGGCCGCGCTGCACCGAGATGTGCTTGATCGCGTTCGCCATGTTGCCGACCGCGATCTGGACGAACCCTTCGGCAACCTGTTCGCGGCTGCGGCCGTCACCAATTGCTTTTGTGAGAGTTGAGAATTTTTGCCTTACCGACTCTGCATCGAGTTCGTCCTTGCCGTCTTCCCCGAACACCTGCGGGAAATATTTAGGCTGGATCTTGCCGAGCATCAGGTTGGCGTCGGTGACGGTGAGCGGGCCTCCTCTCCGATAGCAGGCAGGGCCCGGGTTCGCGCCCGCCGAATCCGGGCCGACGCGGTAGCGGGCACCGTCGAAATGCAGGATCGAGCCGCCGCCGGCGGCGACGCTGTGGATGCTCATCATCGGCGCGCGCATGCGCACGCCGGCGACGCGGGTCTCGAATTCGCGCTCGAACTGGCCGGCGTAATGCGATACGTCGGTGGACGTGCCGCCCATGTCGAAGCCGATGATGCGCTCGAAGCCCGCGGCGAGGGAGGTCCGCACTGCGCCGACGATGCCGCCCGCCGGCCCCGACAGGATCGCATCCTTGCCCTGGAAGCGGCGCGCGTCGGTGAGGCCGCCGTTCGACTGCATGAACAGCAGCCGCACGCCTTCGAGCTCGGCGGCCACCTGCTCGACGTAGCGCCTGAGGATCGGCGACAGGTAGGCGTCGACCACCGTGGTATCGCCGCGGCCGACCAGCTTCATCAGCGGGCTGACGCGATGCGACGCCGAGATCTGCGTGAACCCGACCTGCCGGGCCAGCTCGGCCACCTGTCTTTCATGCTGCGGGAAGCGGTAGCCGTGCATGAAGACGATGGCGATCGAGCGGAAGCCATCGGCGTAGGCCTTCTCCAGATCCTTCCGGGTTTGCAGAACATCGAGCGGTAAAAGGACCTCTCCCCTCGCAGCGATTCTTTCCTCGACTTCGAAAACCCCGGAATAAAGCATCTCCGGCAGCACGATCTGCCGGTCGAAGAGCCGCGGGCGGTTCTGGTAGGCGATGCGCAGCGCATCGCGGAAGCCGCGCGTGATGAACAGCACCGTGCGCTCGCCCTTGCGCTCGAGCAGCGCGTTGGTGGCGACCGTGGTGCCCATCTTCACCGCCTCGATCGCGCCCGCCGGTATAGGTTGGCCCTCGCTCAGGTTCAGGATCTTCCGGATCCCGGCGAGGGCCGCATCCCGGTAGCGCCCGGGATTCTCGGACAGCAGCTTGTGCGTGGCGATCGAGCCGTCCGGCCGACGGGCGACGATATCGGTGAACGTCCCGCCGCGATCGATCCAGAACTGCCAGCGGCCGGAATTGCGTGGCTCAGCCATTACAATCGCATCCTAACTTGGAAAGCGTAGAGTCGGTCGTCATCGGCGCGGGCGTGGTCGGCCTCGCGGTGGCGCGCGCCCTCGCTTCGGCGGGCCGCGAAGTCGTCATCCTGGAGGCCGAGGATGCGATCGGCACGCACACCAGCTCGCGCAATTCGGAAGTCATTCACGCGGGAATCTATTACCCGAAAGGCAGCCTCAAGGCGACGAGCTGCGTGCAGGGAAAGCGGCTGCTCTACGAGTA
>WNGC01001771.1_pt1 | contig 30908 bp, 32 predicted proteins | sample 5400051 | NCBI WGS metagenome assembly WNGC01 (sample SAMN13153368, study PRJNA577476) | soil metagenome | isolation source: 20 cm soil or saprolite under grassland replicate 2 | place: USA:California | collected 2016-06-15
AAAGAATCAAATCTGCGCCGGGAAGATCGGCAATCACCAAAGCGGGACGCCGCTTTTCGCCGCCACTATCAGCGCGCGGAAAAGGAATGACAACGATTTCGCCTGCTACAGGTTTGACCATTCGGCATCCTCTTCTGGTGAATTCCAATCGCGTCCGAGAACCGATTCGCTCAGCTCGCCGCCGTTGAACGCATTTTCATCTGAATCACTTGAGGCGACCTCTTTATCGATCGATTCACGCGTGCTCATGTCGATGTTCGGTCTTTATAACATCAAAAGTTTGTGAACGCGAGACGCGTTCACCAGCACGCGCGACGCGCGCGGTCCCAAGAATCTTTTCCGCTGAGACAGCGGACGCTACAGAAGAACGGCGAAGAGCTGCCGGGGACACATTTGTCGCCCGGCAGCTCATCTTATTCTCGTTAGATTCTATGGGTTGGGGCCGTTGCGTTCAGGTTGGGCGGCGCTTCCATAGTATCTACCGTGGAATCTCAGTTTATTGAATGAGGAGCTGTGGCTCGCCGTAGATGAAATCGTCCATCATGACGATGTCGTGCTTCTGATCGTCGTTCGGCCCCGGGGCAACGTTGCCGGCCGTGATCCGAACCGACGCGATGCGGGCGTCTTTAAACACGATGCCGAAGAAGGACAGGTTTCCATCACCGGGCGAGGCGGGGACAAAGCTGCTGAACAGCAACTTGCTGCTGGCATCGAAGTACTCGACCAGCGTGCTGGCCTGGTCAACGTCTGTGAAGACCGCGCCGAAGCCCCTGACTGCTGCAGGGGCAGTGCCATTGGTACCCGGTATGGAGAAGGACGCTTCGGTTATGTTGCTTCCTACAGGCGTGAACAACCGCGACGGGCTGAAGGTCCTGAAGATTTTGCCGTAGGTGATATTACCAAAGAGCACAGCCAACCCGCCCTGGGTTCCACCTGATGCAGGAGCCTGCGAAAGCCCCAATCCGGGTGTTTTGAACTGGCTGCCTCGGGTGTTCAGGAACACGAGGAACGGATTTACCGGGGCTGTCGTATCCAGAAGGTTAGGGTTGCCACCGTCCCAGTTGATCTCGCGGCGACCGTCTTGCAGCGGACCTGGGTTATTAGCGTTGTTGGGGTTCCCCAGAGCAGCGCGGAACGCATCGACTGAGCTCTGAATGGAGGCAGCGTCTGCTCCGGCCGCCTGGAATACTGCCGGCGTGCCTTGTGCGTGAGCTGTCTCGCTCACGGCAAGTAGCATCGACAGCAAGCCAAAGGTGGCTATGACGGTCGAACGGATGTTTGAGTGGGTTACTGATTGTTTAGTTTGCATGGTTTTTCTTTTCTAAGGTTTGGTTTTGGTTTGTCCGGCGTGTTTATTGTTGTGCCGGTTCATGTGCGTAAGCGGAAAGGGCGACTGAAACCCGCCACGACCGCGTGTTTTTTTTATCGCTCCCGGCAGCGCTGTAAAAATTCCCTGGTCGTGTTAGACTTAGCGGCGTCGAGTAGTCTCCATGACAACGCCCTCATCCACGCGGCAAGAGGTCACCCAACTGCTCGGCGAGTGGAGCAACGGAGACGACCGCGCGCTGGAGAAGTTGGTCCCACTGGTGCACCCCGAATTGCACCGACTGGCGCATCATTACATGAGCCGTGAGCGCGCCGGCCACACCCTGCAAACGACCGCCATTCTAAATGAAGCTTACCTGCGGCTAGTTGATAACACGAAGCCGGTCTGGCAAGGGCGAACCCACTTTATCGCGGCTGCCGCGCAGTTGATGCGGCGCATCATGGTTGACCATGCCCGCGAACGCCGCTCGCTCAAACGTGGCGGCGGCGCGCTGAAAGTAACCCTGGATGAAGCTGCGTTAGTAACAGAAACGCGATCGCAGGAATTACTCGATCTCGATGAAGCGTTAGAAGGGTTGGCCGCGCAGGACACGCGTAAAAGCCAGATCGTTGAGTTGCGCTACTTCGGCGGTTTGACGGTCGAAGAGACAGCTGAATTCCTGAAACTCTCTCAGCGAACAGTGGAGCGAGAGTGGACCATGGCCAAGGCCTGGCTTTATCGGGAGCTGAGCGAGGACAAAACCTGATGAAAGCTGAGCGCTGGAAACAGATCAACGATCTTTTCCAGTCAGCGGTCGAACGCGCGCCAGAGGAGCGGGCGGCATTTCTTGATGAGGCTTGCCACGATGACGAAGGCATGCGCCGCGAGGTAGAATCTTTGCTCACCTCCCATAAGCGCGCGGAGAATTTTATTGAAGTACCAGCATTCGAAGTCGCTCCCGAACTGGCAACTAACGACAGCGCCAGTGTATTGGTCGGAAAATTGATTGGTCATTACCGGATCGAGTCCCTCATCGGCATCGGCGGAATGGGCGAGGTTTATCTGGCGCGGGACGAGCGACTGCGACGCAAAGCGGCGCTCAAGCTTCTGCCGAAGAGCCTGACAATGGATGAGGCACAGTTGAGCCGGTTCAAAAACGAAGCGCGAACTGCCTCGGCATTAAATCATCCGAACATTTTAACTGTTTACGAGATCGGCGCAGAGGGAAACATGCAATTCATCGCGACCGAGTTTATCGAAGGCATCACCCTTCGCGCGTCCCTGGCGCATGGGAGAATAAATCCGGATCGAGCATTGGAAATTGCCGTGCAAGTAGCTTCGGCGCTGGCTGCCGCGCATGATGCCGGTGTCGTGCACCGCGATATCAAACCTGAGAACATCATGCTGCGACCGGATGGATACGTGAAGGTGCTCGATTTCGGGATTGCCAAGCTGACCGAGCAAAGGCGAGCGTCAGACGATCACAGAGTCGAAACAACGACGCTGCTGCAAACGAGGCCGGGGTTAGTGTTAGGCACGGCGCATTACATGTCTCCGGAACAAGCGCGCGGCCAGAAGGTGGACGCGCGCTCGGACATCTGGAGCTTGGGCGTAGTGCTCTACGAAATGGTGGCAGGGAGTCCTCCGTTCCGGGGCGAAACGCCGAGCGACTGTATTGCCTCCATCCTAACAACGGAGCCACCACCTTTATCCGGTGTACTGGCGGACGTTCCGCTGAAGCTCGAATCCATTCTGCAAAAGGCTTTGCGCAAAAACAGTGATGAACGTTACCAGACGATCAAGGAGATGCTTGCCGACCTCCGCAATCTCAAGGGCGAACTGGAAACAAAAAGCTCCTTGCCGCAGGCCAAAGCGCGTGCCGATTCTAACATCAGCGAAATCAAACGTCATAAGCGGGGAGTGTTAGTCACTCTGGCGACGGCGCTCCTGGCGGCTGCAGCATTTGCTTACTTTTTTTTCTTTGTCGCCCCGGGGCCATTGCCGAATGAAAAATCCATCGCCGTTCTGCCATTTGAAAACCTGAGCGAGGAAAAATCCAACGCCTACTTCGCCGATGGGATCCAGGACGAAATTCTGACCCGGCTCTCAAAGATCGCAGATCTGAAAGTGATTTCGCGCACGTCCACGGAAAAATACAAAAGTAAGCCGGACAATTTGCGTGAAATCGCAAAACAACTTGGAGTCTCCAATATTTTGGAAGGAAGTGTGCAGAAAGCCGCCGATCAGGTCCGCGTGAGTGTGCAGTTGATTAACGCGACGACGGATGGGCATCTCTGGGCAGAGAGTTACGACCGGAAACTTACCGACATTCTTAAGGTCGAAAGTGATATAGCCAAGACCATTGCCCAGACGCTGCAGGCCAAGCTGACAGGCTCAGAAGAACACGCTATTTCCGTCAAACCGACTGCTGATGCCGCGGCTTATCAGTTGTATCTTAAGGGGAGATTTTTTTGGGGCCGCAGGAGTGGCGATAACATACAAAAAGCCATTGAGTATTTTGAAGAGGCAATAAGGCAGGATCCTAACTACGCCCTCGCCTATGCCGGTCTCGCGGAAGCTTGGATCACACTGCCGGGTCATGCCTCCGCTAGACTGCAGGATGTTAAGCCCAAAGCCAAAGAGGCCGCCCTCAAGTCCCTGCAAATTGACGATACTTTGGCTGAGGCCCACACTGCTCTCGCGCAGGTTTTATTTTTCGATCTGGATTTCGCGGGCGCTATAAAAGAGTTCCAGCGCGCGATCGATCTCGACCCTAACTACGCAACCGCGCACCATTGGTACGCAAATGGACCATTGCTGGCGTTAGGAAGATTTGACGAAGCAATTGCTGAAGGTGCGCGCGCAGTAGAGCTGGATCCGCTCTCGCCAATAATCAATGTGAACCAGGCTAACAATTACATCATCGCCGGACGCTATGACGAAGCAATCCACCAAACCCGTAAAGGACTCGAGCTCGATCCTGAATTTGGGTATGCCCATTTCAACCTTGGTCTGGCGCTCGAGCTGAAGGGCGATTTGCCTGGCGCCATTGCTGAATTTAGGCGCGCGCACCAGCTGAACGGGGATCCCATGAGTCTGGGATATTTAGGTAATCTTTATGGTAAGACTGGTAACGTCACGGAAGCGGCGAACATACTGACCGAACTGGAGCAGCTAACGAAGACGAAATATGTTTCAGCGTATGCGTTTGCTCTCGTCCAAGGGGGATTGGGCAATAGAGCCGAGGCGCTTCGATGGCTTGAGAAATGTTATGTGGATCGCTCGCAAGAGATCGTTTACGTCAGAGTTGACCGGCTCCTAGACCCGCTCCGTGATGATCCTGGCTTCCAAAATTTGGTCGGGCGTGTCTTTTCTGGTAAACTGGAATGAGTCCGCGCAATTTCTTCGCCGAACTGAAGCGGCGCTACTCCGGCTCAATCCGATGTTCGATCCGCTCTTCCAAAAATTGACAGAAGAACGTGTCTCAAAATCTCGGTGAGTAACATTTGCCGCCGCTTCTTCCAACAGGTAATGGGCGATGACTGTCCAACAAGCATGCGCACACTACTCGTGTTCTCACTCATGTTTCTTCTCGTCCTGCCGGCGCTCGCGCAGGATAATGAAGCCAAGCTCAAGACCGCAGTGGAAAATCGTTACCAAGAGTGGCTCGCCGCGGCGAACAAGAAAGACGGCGCAGAAATGACGAACCTCTACGACGAGAACGCTGTCCTCCTGCCAAAGTCGGAGGAACCGGTGATCGGCAAGGCTGCGATCGGCGAATATTACGAGAAGCTCTTCGCTAACCCGCAGTTTGTGCCGTTCACGCTCACGATCGATTGGAACAGCTTCGACGCGGTGGGTGACACCGCGATTGCGACCTCGGTGTTCGAAGGTGACGTGACGAGGAACGGCAAGCAGATCCATTTCCGCGGCAAGAACCTGCTTGTTTGGAAGAAACAGAACGACGGCTCGTGGAAGATCTTCCGCTACATGTACGACGAGATCCCAGCAAAAAAATAACAGATCGATCGCTTGCCACGCGCTGGCCTTGCCGACGCCGGAGGTGAAAGACTTCTAACTTTTCCGCTGCGACAGCGGACGCTGCAGCTTAAGCCCTGGCGTAGATTTCCGAACCGCTCTTCGTAAACTCAGTTGCCTTCTGTTTCAATCCTTCCTCTATCGCCGCTTCTTCTGTTATTCTGTGTTCCGCTGCGTACTTTCTGACATCCTCGGTGATGCGCATCGAGCAAAAGTGCGGGCCGCACATGGAACAAAAATGTGCGGTCTTCGCGCCTTCGGCGGGGAGAGTTTCGTCGTGGAACTCCCGCGCGGTCTCGGGATCGAGTGAAAGGTTGAATTGATCTTCCCAGCGAAATTCGAAGCGCGCTTTGCTGATCGCGTTGTCGCGGTATTGCGCGCCGGGATGGCCTTTCGCCAAATCGGCGGCGTGGGCGGCAATCTTGTAGGCAATGACGCCGTCTTTGACGTCTTTCTTGTTTGGCAATCCGAGATGCTCCTTCGGTGTCACATAACAAAGCATGGCGCAGCCGTACCAGCCGATCATGTGTAGAACGGTGCTTCGTCGCACCACTCGAGTTGTTTCTCCATGTTCTCCTTGATCAGGTGCATGGGGATGTGGCCGGGGCCTTCGTTCATCACTTGTACGTGATGCGCCCACGCGCGCTTGGTCAACTCGCCTTGAGTGTATAGCTCTGCGAATTGGGCTTCGTCGTTCGCGTCCGCAATTGAACCCGGCCGCAAACCGTCGCCGATGGAAAAGCTGACGTCGTACGCGGCCATGATCTCGCAGATTTCGTCCCAATGCGTGTAGAGAAAACTTTCCTGATGATGCGTGAGACACCACTTGGCCATGATCGAGCCGCCCCGCGAGACGATGCCGGTGGCGCGGCGCGCAGTGAGCGGAATGTAACGGAGCAACACGCCAGCGTGGACGGTGAAATAATCAACCCCTTGCTCCGCCTGCTCGATGAGAGTGTCGCGATAGATTTCCCAGGTCAGTTCTTCGGCGCGGCCGCCGATTTTTTCTAGTGCCTGATAAATCGGCACAGTGCCAATGGGGACGGGGCTGTTCCGAATGATCCATTCGCGCGTGGCGTGGATGTTTTTGCCGGTGCTGAGGTCCATCACGGTGTCGGCGCCCCATTTGGTGGCCCAGCGCATCTTCTCGACTTCTTCCTCGATCGATGACGCCACGGCGCTGTTGCCGATATTGGCGTTGATTTTCACCAGGAAATTGCGGCCGATGATCATCGGCTCGGACTCAGGGTGATTGATGTTCGCGGGAACTATTGCTCGCCCTCGCGCAATCTCGCTCCGAACAAACTCAGCAGTAATTTCTTCCGGAATTTCCGCGCCAAACGCATTGCCAGCATGTTGATGCGCGAGGTGATTGCGAGCAAAAGGATGAGGTAAGAAGGAAGAATTATGAAACTCAGAGTTCCCATTGCCGTCCTTCTTAATTCTAGAATCATCCTTCTGACTTGCGATTCGATGGTTTTCGCGAATTGCGATGAATTCCATTTCGGGCGTGATGATTCCCTGACGCGCGTACCAAAGCTGCGTGACGGGATGATTTGCCGAAGCGCGAAGAGGCTTCCGCTTCGGAAAAGTTGATGATTGAGAGTTGAGAGTTGAGAGATGTTTGGAGCTTGGAGCTTGGGATTTGGAGTTTCCGTTTCGACGCGCAGTCTCCGCGTGCATTTCAGACAGATACCCGTCATCGCGCGGCATGACCGCTCGGCCCGCGATCTCTTCAACGTCGCCACGCGCGCGAATCCAGGCCGCTCGCAATGGCGGCAAACCTTTTTCAACCTCACCATCGAAACGGTTGTCGCCCCACGGACCGCTGGTGTCATAAACGCGCACCGGCTCGTTCGCCTCGACCTCGCCAGTTATCGACTTCGTCGGCGCAAGAGTGATTTCGCGGAACGGCACAAGAACGTCGGGATGAATTTTGCCGCTGACATAAACGCGTTTCGAATTCGGCAGCTGTGTATCGCCGTTTGCTTCGCCGTTTTTGTTTCGCTCAGTCATATTTGGGCCACGGACTTACACGGATCAAACACGGATGATTGAATTTCATCAGGTCTTAATCCGTGAAAATCTGTGTTCATCTGTGGCAAAAAATTAGCCCATGCGCGGAAGAACGCATCGCTGACATCGTCAGTCCGGCATCGGACCCTCGCTCCCTGCGTCGGCATTACCCGCATCAGGTTCAAGGGGTCGTCCAATTGGACCTCTCAGCCATTGCGGCTCCCCCGCATTTTCTTTCTCGGCCAGAATAAGACCGGGCTATGGGAAGTCAACAATACCCGGGCCGTATAGAGCGACCTTCTAAGGCGCCAGACCTGGCGTTTTACAAAACGCGATGCAAACTCCCTAAACTGGCGACAAGAATTATCCCGCGGGCGTCGTAGCGGCTTCTTCTTTTATATTGGTGTGGAAAATGGCGAGCCATTGACCGTTCTCCAGTTTCCAGACCGATCCAGCGTTGTAGGTGCCCGAGGCATCCTTTCCATCCGCCGTGCCGTCGACTTTGACCTTATAAGTGGTAACGACGACGTCCTTTTCATCGGAGAACATCTCAAAATCGCTAATCTCAAACGATTTCATGTCCCAGTTTTTCATATCGGCGAGTTCATTCTGAAGACCGGTGGAGATGCGATTCGCGTAAACGCACCGGATATCTTTGTCGACGAGTTTCTTGAAGGCGTCCGAGTTCTTGTCCTTGAATGCCTGCCAGGCTGATTTTTCCCTGGCTTCCATCGCGGCTTTGTCCGGCGTTGCGGCGATGGAAACTGCGACGGTGGCAACGAGGGCGACGATTGTGCAGGTGAGATATTTTTTCATTATGTCCTTTCGTTGGGGTTGAGTACTGAAACCAGCTTCCGGTATTCAAGCACACTGTTCAAGGCGGAACCGCTGTCATCTACGCGGTCCGAGGTCGCGGTTGCAATCTCACGGAACAATCGGAGCGGACTCGAGAGACGATCTCCGTGAAGGAGTCGATGTCTGCTGCGGAGTGAAAAATGCGGATTTGCCTACCAAATTGATCAGGCTTGCGTCTGCTTCCTTCAGCTGACCTTCCTGAACAACGGGTTGAGTCGCCGTCGACTTAATCTGCTTGCGATAATCTGCGACGAGCATCGGCGGCTGTTTCTTGACTCCCATCGTACGATAACTCTCGATCCCAACGCCGATCGCGCCTGCCAGATTCGCGCGCCAATCTTTGCTTGCAATCAATTTGCTCTCGCCGCCTTCTGTTAGGAATCCTCCTTCAATCAGCACCGCCGGCACTTTTGTCAGGCGAAGGACAGCGAACCGGGCGCGTTTGATGCCTCGATCATACTCGGGAACATGGCCGAGCAGTGAATGATAAATACAAGCGGACAGCGCCATGCTCTGAGCATCCACTTCGCTGCCGGGCTGCTTGCTAAATGAGGCCGAACGCACCGCGTTGTCCGACGTTGACGGCGCTCCACGCGGCGTAAACGAAAAAATTTCGAAGCCGGTTGCGTTCGGATCATCGCCACTGGCGTTGAAATGGATGCTGACGAAAATTGAATCGCGCGCCGCGTTGGCGATTTGTGCGCGCACTTCCAAGGGCACAAAATAATCACCCTCGCGGGTCATGATCACGTGCAATCCTTTGGACTGCAAAAGCGGCCTGAGCTTTCGTGCCACGTCGAGCGCAAAATCCTTTTCGTATCCATACTTGCTTACCTGGCCTTTGTCGTGGCCCCCGTGTCCGGGATCGAGAACGACAGTCTCAACTTTGCCAACTGCAACCCGGTGCGGACGCACGAGCGGTTCGATGGTTTTGGCCACGTCGGTTCGCGAGACAAGATATTTGCCGTCCTGCTCAACCAGCGGGAAGCACAACCAACTGCGCGCACCGTTAATCATTGCCTCGCGGCTGCCGCTTACAAATTCCAGAGAATGCTTCTTCGTTTCGAGTTCCATTTTGTCACCTGCAGGCGCTACGCCTGCGAGCACTTCGTAAAACTGCGAGATGTTGTCGACGGTCAGGTAATCGTGACCGTTTACTTTGACGACCTGCCATTCGCCGGCGGCAAATGTTGTTATTTGCGCTACGGCAATGCCGACGGTGACGACTATTGAAACGTTGGTTGCGTTAGTCACTAAGCTCAACGTTCCAATAAGCCAGATCGACAAAATGTTTCCAGAAATCGTGCTGCGGCGCGGAAAACGTAATCTGAACAAACGGCCGCCACTTTGGCCGTTTGGGTTTGCGAATCAAACTCATGTGCGCCTCGCGCGGAAGCCGATTGCCCTTGTGCGTATTGCAGGCGATACACGAGCAAACGACATTTTCCCACGTTGTTGTTCCTCCCCGATCGCGCGGCACAACGTGATCCAGATTGAGTTCGCTGCGATCAAACACCTGCCCGCAATACTGGCAGGTGTTCTTGTCACGCTCGAAAACGTTGTGACGAGTAAATTTTACCTCTTTCTTCGGAAGCCGATCGAAAACCAGGAGAACAATCACGCGCGGGATACGGATCTTGAACGAAATAGTCGTGACTACTTCATGGTCGGGCGCGTCCGCCGATAGATCGCGCCAGCTTTCGAAATCGTGCGCCATGAAATTGTTCGCCTCATCCGACGAAACAATTTGAGCGTGCCCGGCATATACCAACGCGAACGCGCGGCGGGCCGTGCAGATGTTCACCGCCTGCCAAAGCCGGTTTAGCACCAGAACCTGACTGTTTAACGATGTATGCAAGTCTCTATGATACGCAGCGTTATGCCCACCTTTTGCAGACTTCCGCGTAAATTTGCGCGACGGTACCATTGGCGTTTTTCGCTGTCAACGGGGGCCGCTCTGGGCTTGACGGGTGTTAGCATGTGGGGCGTCGCTGCGAAACGCCGGTAAATCGCTTTGGCGTCTGACACAGACGCCCTACAGTTCAGAAACGCAACAATGAAAGGGCAATTTCCAGCGGAGCAGACCGAGTCGGGAGAATTTCACCGGCAGCCGGACGTGTTCCGTGAATGGATCTCGAGTGATGGATCCACACCTTACGCCGCCGCGGCGGATCGCTATCATCTTTATGTTTCACTCGCGTGCCCGTGGGCGAGTCGCACTATCATCTTCCGAAAACTGAAGGGACTCGAAGAGGCAGTCGGCATGACGATTGTCGATCCAATTAGGGACGACAAAGGCTGGGCCTTTCGCGATCCCTCCGGCAAGATTCCGCCGGGTGCGCCGTTTGAATCAACCGACCCGGTTAACGGCTTCCAATTCCTGAGTGAGGCTTACAGCGCAACCGACCCGGATTATGATGAGCGTGTCACGGTGCCGGTTCTCTGGGACAAGAAAACGCGCAGGATCGTCAATAATTGCGAGGACGACATCTGTCGCATGTTCAACAATGTGTTCAACGACTTTGCCAGAAACAAAGATTTGGATCTTTTTCCGAAAGAAATCGACGCCGAGCACGCGAAGCTCTCGGGTTTTCTGCACGACAACGTAAACAACGGAGTCTACCGCGCCGGTTTCGCCACGCGCCAGCAGCCATACGAAAGAGCTTGTCGCAGAGTTTTTGAAGCGCTCGATCAACTTGAAGAGCGTTTGTCGAAAAATCGGTACTTATTTGGCAATCGGATTGTTGAGGCTGACTGGCGACTATTTTGCACGCTGGTTCGCTTCGACGTCGTTTATCACGGCCATTTTAAATGCAATCTGCGCCGGATCATCGATTATCCGAATTTGCAAGGCTATTTGATGGATTTATATCAGCTGCCTGGCATCGCCGATACTGTCAACTTCGACCACATCAAGCGCCATTATTACATAACGCACACCCAAATTAATCCTACCCGGATTGTTCCCATTGGTCCGGTCCTTGATCTCACACAGGCACACGGACGCGAGAAAATGAACTGAAACATTCCGTCAAAAGTTCGCCGATTGGGTGAATTTCCTCCGCGTGGCGGATCGCACGGAATGGGCCGCGTCAAAACTGGCAAATAGGCTTTGCCAGTGCAGCAATTCTTCATAGAGTCGTGCGCTTCAACGCGACGCAACCATGCATTTTCTCGCTTTAAATCTCCTCAACTCGGGCGTGCAAGTGTCGATGGTCTGCGCCGCGATCGGACTCGCCTTCGCCTTCCTATTGATTGCGGTGGTGATCCGGTCGCCATCAGGGAATCAACGGATGCTGGAGATTGCGGCTGCGGTACAGGAAGGGGCCAGGGCGTATCTGAATCGACAGGTCAAGACGATCAGCGTGATCGCGGTAGTCATTTTCATTTTGCTATGGGTCTTCAAAGATCATCCCACAGCGATTGGATTCGTAGTCGGTGCCTTCTGTTCGCTGGCAGCAGGTTTCATCGGAATGCGCGTGGCGGTGTTGGCAAATGTGCGCACGGCGCAGGCTGCCGGAGTTTCGAAACTCAAGGCTTTGCGCATGGGATTTAATGGCGGCTCTGTGACTGGCTTGCTTGTGGTAGGGCTGGCGTTGCTCTCGGTCTCAATCTTCTACACAATCGCCGCAAAGTTGATCGGAAGCGACGCGGCGATACGCAGCCTGGTGGGACTCGCGCTGGGCGGCAGTCTCATCAGCGTTTTCGCGCGATTGGGCGGCGGCATTTACACAAAGGCCGCCGATGTAGGCGCAGATCTGGTCGGCAAAATTGAGAGCGGCCTGGAGGAGGACGATCCGCGCAACCCGGCCGTAATTGCCGACAACGTCGGAGACAACGTGGGCGATTGCGCAGGCATGGCTGCGGATGTTTTCGAAACTTACGCGGTTAGTTTAGTCGGCGCGATTCTGGCGGGTCTGTTGACACTTGCCGGAAATCCAGCGGCAATCGTTTACCCGTTCGTCCTTGGTGGAATTTCCGTGCTCGGAGCAATCTGCGGAATTTTATTTGTGAATGTCGCGCGGGGTAAACCGGCAGGCGTGTTGATGGGAGCGGTGATAATCAACGTTTTAATCTCTGCAATTCTGTTCTGGCCGGCGACGCACAGTCTTTTTCCCGCCGGAGTCATGATCGACGGCGTGTTACGGCCCGCTGCCCATCTCTATTTTGCTTCGCTAGTTGGCCTCGTCATGACTCCGGTCATCGTCGCACTGACGAATTACTACACCTCATCTCACTTTCGGCCTGTCCAGAAAATTGCACATGCATCCGAGACCGGGCACGCTACAAACATCATCGCGGGGTTGGCAGCCGGCGAACACGCCACAGCGCTGCCCGTGCTCTTCATTGGAGCGGCGATCCTGGTTACTTATCATTTCGCCGGGCTGTACGGAATCGCGATCGCGGTGATGGCGATGTTGTCCATGGCCGGCGTCATCATCTCGCTGGATTCATTTGGACCGATCACAGACAACGCGGGCGGCGTGGCGGTAATGGCGCATCTGCCCAAGGAAATTCGGACTGTAACAGATGAACTCGACGCAGTTGGCAACACCATGAAAGCTGTCACGAAAGGTTATGCCATCGCTTCAGCAGGATTGGCCGCGCTGGTCTTGTTCGGGTCGTACGTGGAAGAATTGCGCGGGCACATCACAGGCCGTGGAGAAGCGTTTACATTGGTATTCTCGCTCAGCGACCCGAAGGTGATCATCGGGCTTTTCATCGGTGGATTGCTTCCATTCGTCTTCACGGCGTTTAGCATGGACGCGGTGGGCAAGGCCGCAGGCGCTGTCGTGCGCGAGGTGCGCCGTCAATTGCAGACAAAACCAGGAATTCTGACTGGGCAGGACAGACCCGAATACGGGACATGCGTGGACATCGTGACAAAAGCGGCTTTGCGGGAAATGATTGTTCCTGCATTACTCCCGTTGGTTGCGGTTGTGCTCGTGGCCGTCATTAAGCCGTTGGGTCCTGTCGTGCTCGGAGGATTGCTGGTCGGTACAATCGTCACCGGATTATTCATCGCCATCGCAATGACATCGGGCGGCGCCGCATGGGACAACGCGAAGAAATTTATCGAGGAAGGCAATCTCGGTGGCAAAGGATCTTTTGCTCACGCGGCCGCCGTCACCGGCGATACGGTGGGTGATCCCTATAAGGACACGGCTGGGCCTGCCATCAATCCCATGATCAAGGTCGTCAATATTCTGGCAATCTTAATCATCCCCATTTTCTTTTAGCCAGGGACATCGCGCTGCGATTCTCCCGAAAGCCTTCGGGACAACGTGGCGTTCCAACACCTTTGTTACCTAAAAATACTTGGTTAAATCAAAAACGCGTGCCAGAATCCGGCGTTCCTCCCGCCGCCATGCCCAGCGTCCTAGCATCGCCTGTACGAATTAAGTTTTGGGGAACGCGCGGCTCCATAGCAGTCCCCGGTTCCGGGACCCTTCGTTTTGGCGGCAACACGACTTGTGTGGAGGTGCGCGCAGACAGCGAAATGATCGTGCTCGACGCCGGTTCAGGGATTCGCCCACTGGGTGTTGCTTTGGATAACGAGTTTGGGACGCAACCAATAAAGCTATCCCTCCTGATCACGCATGCGCATTGGGACCACATCCAGGGGCTTCCCTTTTTTAAACCGGCTTACAATCAAAAAAACGAGCTTCGCATTTTAGGATTCGACGGGGCTGGCGCCGGCTTCAAAGAAATCATGGCCGAGCCGATGAGAGCGCCGTTCTTCCCGATCGCGATGCGCGAGCTCTCCGGGAAAATCGACATCAGTAGGCTGAGTGAAATGACGTTTTCCCTCGGCAAGGTGCAAGTGCGCGCGATTTTTGTGAATCATCCTGGCGTCTGTGCGGGCTATCGCCTCTTCACCAGTGCTGGTTCAATCGCTTTTCTGCCGGATCATGAGCCATATGAATTTTTCCTGCATTCGGCTCGTGGAAATAAGATAAGTCCGGAACAAGCAAAGAAAACTGCTGCCGATGGGCATGAGGCCCTGGTCCAATTTCTCCACGGCAGTGATATTTTGATTCTCGATGCGCAGTACACCGACGAGGAGTATCAACGGCATATCGGGTGGGGACACGCTCCGGTCTCAAGCGCCGTTGCGCTCGCGCTCGACGCCGAAGTTCACAAGCTTCTGCTTTTTCATCACGACCCGGGTCACGATGATCAGATGGTGGACAAAATGTTAAAATCGGCTCGTGCGCTCGTAGCAAAAAGCGGAAAGCTGCTGGAAGTTGAAGCGGCCCAAGAAGGCGGTGAGATCCTGCTCGAGGCAAAGATCGCGGTCGCATAAGCTCCGCGAGTGCCGATTTCTCAGCATTTGCAGCAGGGAACATCGTTCCTAAATTTCTCGCTCGTTGCCTCGTGGTGTAACGGTAGCACTGGAGACTCTGGATCTCTCTGTCTAGGTTCGAATCCTAGCGAGGCAGAAATCACGTTTGCAATAAAATCCGTCACGCCATCAGATGTGTTCAGTTGGCCTGGGCCGGACGTACAATCACGTCGCCAGCGTCATCGTAAACGCGGATCACAGCATCATGTGAACGGCTGTAGAATTTCGCGTAATCAACCCCATTGCTGGCCGCGTTTGGCTCAGCGTACGACTGTCGACCGGAGCCCGTCCAAGGGCGGAATTTTATAGTGTAATTAGCGGGTCAGCTAGAGATATGGCGGTGCGCCGGTAGCCCAGGGCTTCCGGCGTACCGCAATTGCGCTCCCCTGCCGGGGTCGGCGTTGGGGTTGAATTCGCAACCAGCATAGCTATCGCAGCCGAATTGCGGCACACAATCGGGCGAGTGGATGAGCTGCCGATCAGATAAAATCGTATGGGTACGCGATAGGACCGATGCGATCACTCTGCGGCGGAACCATCTTTTTGAGGATTATTTGGCGATGGGATACCACCGCACGGGGACCGGTATACGAAATTTTATTAGGGGTCGGCAGTGAAAGAAGAGCGACGCATCCTGATTGTTGATGACGACAGGGACAGTACTCACCTGCTCAAAATCCTTCTGGAAAAAAAAGGAGGCTACGTCGTACTCGAGGAGAACGACGCTGTTAAAGCTCATCAGAGTGCCCACAATTTCAGGCCCGACCTGATCTTGCTGGACATAATGATGCCATGGAAAGATGGAGGCGAAGTAGCGAGACAAATCGATGGTGATCCGCAGTTGCAGAGAACGCCCATCATCTTTCTCACCGCGCTGGTGACGAAATCCGAGGCTAGAGCGGGCCTCCGCATTCAAGGGTATCCAGTTCTGGCTAAGCCGATCAACATTCCAGAGTTGATCAACAAGCTTGAGGAAAATCTACCCACGGGCATGACAGTCTGAAGGAGTTGAAAGGTGAACTTTGAGAAATTTCAAAACCAATCGCGACTTTATGTCATTGGCGCACTGGAGTCTGAGGAAGTGGAAGAATTTGAGCGAGAGCGCGAAAAGTTTGGCAAAAAGGCTGAAGACTTTGTTACGCACTGTTATGCCTTACATGAAGGGTTCGCCCTTAGCTTGCGCTCGCTAAAAGCTTCTGCCGCTATCAAAGAACAGCTCATGTCCATGGTGCGACAGCGGAAACAGGTGACGCATGCTGAAAAGGTAGCAGCCGTTGCTTTAACGGGCCGAACTGTCAGAGCCGATTCGATTCTGAGCAGGCAATTTTTGCAGAGCAAATGCAGAGCAAATGAACAGAGAAGGCGGAGTAGGAAACGAATCGTCACGTTATGAAAACCACAAGGAGATAAGTATGCAACACCTGATTCTACTCGCGGTCTTATTGGGGGATCGTCCTTTACGTGCTGATCGTCGCGGGCTGTTTATGTTACGTTGGGCGGCACCGGCGTCGGACGTCCTAATCGCTATTTGGATTGCTGACGCACACCGCGACGGAAAGCGTTCTATTGTGCGCGCCGATGAAAAGCTGACTGCTCTCGTGGAACTTGAATCGGCAGTTGAGCCTTTCAGGGCCTCTTCCTTTTGTAAGAGTGAACGGAACAGTTTTGCGGGCGGCAGTATAACTGCCCTTGACAGTGGACAGAGAATCGCCAAACGGATCCATCTCTAACAAAACCTCTTTCTTTGCGCCCTTCACCGGAGCAAATCGCATCTTGCCCGTTCCAATCTGTCCATCTCTACCCGACAGATAAAACTTCGTTGTTTTCCCGTCGGCAGATTCGGTTATTTTGACAGCGCTGGCCTCCACGTGGCCATGGTCGAACTCAAAGACGATTTTCAGGCCAGCCGCTTTCCCTTTGTAGAAGACGGTGTCATAGGTTTTTGGCTCAGCGGAGGCGAAGGGAACGACCAAGCGAACAGCGATAAGCGCCACAGTGAAAATCAACGTTCGATAGTTCATAAAACGAGCCACAAGCTCAGCCCCCGACAAGCGCAAGCATTTATTACTCCCTGAAATCGCCCTTGTGCTCGTGCGTTTCGATCACGTTACCAGCGTCGTCGTAAGTTCCGTTCTGCCGAATTAGCGGCTGCCTATCGTGCCTGTGCCGCCTGTGATGGGTTTGGATTTGTCCGTAACACCGCCGCCACCGCCTTTGACGTCCTTTGATGGCTCCAGGTCACGAATTCCCACATCACGAATTTTGGCCTTCTTAAGTCGGCGCCAAACCGAGCGGACTACATCGATATTTGGCGATCGGTCCTCCATAACCAACTATTTCGTAGCGACGTTCGCTCCGGGAGGTTCGACTGACACATTACTCGCAAGCGCGTTGATCGCCAAGCACTTCTTTGAAATCGCCCGCTGTTTTAGTACGCCTCGATCAGGACATCACAACTTTCGATTCGTGTCGTCGAACGGAATGACGCGCTCAACATTGCCACGCGAATCGAAAATCCGAACCTCACCTGAGCGGAAGTAGGCGCGGTTCTGCGCGTAATCGATTGCGTGATCTTTCTCCGGGAACACAGGCTCGACGCCGGGAGCTTCAAAAGCTTTCCAGCCCCACCGATGCGGTCTGATTTCAATCACTGTCATTGACGGAACCACCGCTTTGCTGCAGCGCCTGGTTAGCCTTCTGAATACGAGGCAACGGTTGTGTACTCCCGTTTGGATCCGGAGAACTGGTCGTAAATCTGACGATGACGCTGCAGACCGTACTCATCATTTCGGGTTTCGTAGGTCCGCACCCATTCAATTAGCGAACTGAGCGTCGCCTGTTGCTCTTCGGCTGATGGAAATTTTGTTGTCTCCCAAGGCCGGCTGTTGCAGTGGGCTACGCACGCTTCAATCCCAGGGTTTAGAAACCTAAGCTCTGTGCAGTGGGGAAGTAATGCTTCAACCAGATCGCTATAGCAGCCCTCAATGACCCATTCTGGGTTTGAACTCAGAAAGTCGCGGAGTAAGCGAAGACTTTCCTCCAAGGATTTGCGTTCCGCAGCCTCCTCCCATGCGATTTCGTCCAGGGATAGACGCGGGATGTTTTTGGTGCCGATCAGACGCCGAGCCATGGTGCTCTTACCAGCTCCAGCGTTGCCGAGAAGGATGATTCGCATAGAAGCCTAACGAGAAAGAGATAAGTCACGGCAGGGCGTCCTGGCAAACACACTGAACTTATTTGGTCATGGGGTCGTTGGCTTCATCGATTGGTTAGATCCATCAGCTTGTAACAAGATATTGAAGTCGAATAGATGAAGGATCTTCCCATCAGTGAGCGTAACGTCTGCATGATCGGGGCGGACAAACCAAATGCGTCGAACCGGCGCCCAAAATTCTGCCTCAACTTGAGGCGGTCTGTGCCATAGCAAACGCTGAATCTGCTCTACGTCCGAATCTGAAACGTGAGCTCTATAAGGCCCACCAACTGTCAGCGGGTAGAGGCACGAACTTAGAACGGACACGAGCAGGACAATGGAGATGCGCTTCACGGATCTAACGAGGCAGAGCTAAGCCACGGCAGGGTCTCGTGGCAGCGTTGTTGGCGATCATTCCCTCAGGGATACTCATTGCGCTACCGCCTTCAGTTGCTCCTGCGCCCACTGAAGGTCCTGCTGCATTCGTGTCCGGCGCGCCGCTGTTTGCTTCTGGAAATCAGCGTCACCAGCGTTGGCGTCGAGAAGGGCAACCTCCTTCTGAACCAAGCTAACGAAACCGTTGAGCGCTTTCACCAACAGGTCACGCTGCTCTTTGCAAGCTTGGCTATCGGTGTGGTCGCCGCATTCTTGCTGGAACAATTTGGCGGCGGGCTCAATCTTCGCTCGCTCCAGCTCAATCAGGTAGCTCAGCGGAAGCGCTTGCGCGGTCATCGCCAAAATCAACGCAGCAGCGGCAGCAACCGCCTTCACCGCGAAACGCTCAGGGGCCGTTGGCTTCATCGATTGGTTTGACGTGCATTAACCCACGACGACAACGAGTTCGTAAATCTTCCACTTCCCATGATCGAATCGAACCTCTGATTCATGGCCATCCACGGTTCGAACACGATATGTGCGCGGAGGATCGCTACGACGATGCACATACGACTTAATCGGTGGATGACCACTGCTCCGCATAGCTCGGGCAATCTGCGCAATGTCTTCTGGAGGCACATCGCGGATGCAAGGGTGTTCGACTGTACAACAGCCGGCGACCGCTAAGGTAACCACGAGCGGTAGACCATTGAAAGTGGCGTTCACGATCTAACGAGAACAAGCTGAGCGACCGCCGCCGACAAGGTGCTCTGCTTCGACTGGAAACCTTTTAATCATCTGAAATGTAAATGTACGCCGGGCGGCGGTTCGCTCCAGCGCTTGGTTAGGTCTATGCGTTTGTTTAATAGCCACGGAGCTGCTTCAACTCTGTTGCCGTCAGTGCGCGAATCTTCCAACCGGTGGGTACTTTACCAGGATACTCCACGCTCTCTAGGGTCGTTTTCGGGCGTCCGGCAGCGAGTCTCTGGATCTGGAGCTTACCAAGCGCCGCCTCAAAGTCGCCTCGCGTCGAAAAGAGACCGCCGCCTTTTGGAGATATTGAATCCACGCTCGCATCCTGCGCTGCATAACCGTGATGGCCGCTGCCGTCGGTTTCGACGAACCAGCAAATCAGCACGTCCGTCCCGGGTCCGGCAAGAATACGTGGGGTCGCGGCCGGGTCAGCTGGCGCGGGCGCGATCTGGAGTACGAGCAGAGCACATAACGTCGCAACGCATCGCATAGACCTAACGAGATATATATGGAATTTCTCCGTAATATTTTTACGGAATTATTCCGTCTAATCCGGCTGCTTGCGAGAGAAGAGTCCGATAAATGCGGAGTCATGGAAGAATTGTGCCGAATTGTTCGGGATTGGGAACCGCAATGATTCGCGTGTGACCCTTTCAAGTTCCAGAAACGCAGTCAGCTTTTCATCCGCGTGCACAACGAAACGCTTTCCGTCGTCGCGATGCGCGTCAGCAATCCAGATCGTTCGCCCCTCGGAATCAATAGCGGAGACCCAGTCCAAGCTCCAACCTGCCGTCCTCAAAGTTTCTGAGTGGGTGTGAGTCAGGTCTATTTTTTCTTCAGTTCTTTTTCGGCTTCTTCAGCTGCTTCCTGGCCGATCTTTTGTCCCCATTCCTCACCGATTTTCAGCGTTTCTTGCATCAATTGCGGAAGAGCCGAAAGGACTTTTTGGCCAGCCGAGGTCTCATAAAACGCATTTATCGCCTTCAAATCCTCGATCGTGTAATACTTGTCGTAGACTGGAATGATTTTTTCGATCAAGTCACGGGTGTTCATCTTTTGCTGGAATTTCGTCCAAAACGTCTCCGGCACTTGCGGCATCTGGGTCCTGAAACTTGTCAGCATTTGATTCACCATTTGTTCGGAAAGCTTTTCCACTCCGGTCAACCGGAGCAGTTTCTCGATTTCCTTGCGTTTCTCCGGGGAAACGTTGGCTTGGACTGTCACCACGAGCGAGAAAACAACCAGCAGAGGCAGGATAACTAATTTGTTCATGTTGGCGCGAGTTTGCGTCCCCGCTTCATAACGCACAAGCAGTAATGTTATTTCAATCGGGCAATCGCTTGAGGTGCGCGAGTAGGCCGCGGCGTTGGCGTGGGCGTGGGCGTTCGCGTAGGTGTTAGCGTGGGCGTTGGCGTAGGCGTTAGCGTAGGCGCTGGCGTAACAATAGGTGTAGATGTTGATATAGGAGTGGCACTCGGCGCAGGAGTCCGGCCCGGAGTAGGACTACCAGTAATTATCACATTTGTTTCCTCCCCTCCTTCATTTGATCCTTTTTGATAAGTGATAAGAAGCGTGGCACCCGCTACCGGAAGGACTTCCGCTTCAGCCGGACCTGCGATGATCACTTGGTTACCGACTTCCGGTATATTTTGCCAATTAACGCCCCTACTAAAATCGATTCGAGTCGCGGTAAGAACATTCGCCATCCCGCCAACCTCACCACTCAGTGTGACATGGACGACGCCGCGGTCGGTGCCTCCTTCCTGAGCAAAATTTGTGATCTTAAGGAAGCGATCTTCAGGGACTGTGATTGTCAGCGGTGAAGTTGTAGTGATCTTGCTCTTGAATCCTCCAGCAAAAACCAAGCCAGGATTCAGAAGAAAGAAGGCAGCCAACCACCAACTGAGATGCATTTTGTTCGTCATATGCTCAGACGCCATAGGCCCAACGAGACAGAGATAAGCCACGGCAGGGTGTCGTGGCAAACACACTGAACTCATTTCGAGGTGCGGGCCGTTGGCTCCAGCGATTGGTTAGGTGAACTCGTCTTTTTGGGCCATTTGATTTCAAGCTCCTTCTTCAGCTTGGTTGCCTTTCTGTGGGAAATCATCCAGGAAAGTAGCAAGACAGTGACCAGCCCTGGATAAAGCAAGGTCACAACGTCATGTAATGTATGTTTATGTGGAAAGCTCGCCAAGAAGATATAAAGCGGAGTGGCGATGAGAAGTCATCCCCAACACGTCCAAAGAAGCCTGCTCATACTTTTCAACTCCAACATCTGCCACTCTGCGAACTTGTCTGGGGGCACTCCAGGAAACTGCTCTGCCGTCAGTGCCTTGAGTTTCGGTCTGCGGATGGCATAAAAGATACCGCCAATGAGTAATAGGATTGGTATCAACATCGAGGGAAGTGTGCGCTAAAAGGCTGCAGGATGGCAAGCCTGTTCACAGCTTTTTGAAATCGCCTTTGTGCTCATGCGTCTCTATCACATTCCCAGCCGCATCGAAAACGCGGATCACAAGATTCTGCTCTTTACTTCGTCGAGCCCTCTACTTCTCCGCGTTCTGAAAAGCCGTGATTAGCCACTTCCCGTTAGTTTTGACCATCGTCATCGTGGTGATTTCTTTCAGAGCTGGAATGGCCTCTCCAGTGGGACGCCTCCAACCGGTCACGCCCCACGTAGCATGGACAAGTGCGACATCGGGTGTTGAAAAACTAACCTCTGCACCGGTAAGAGTCCGAACGGCGGTCTTTAATCTGTTCTGAAACAGTTCCGCTTGCCGCTGCACAATCTCCTGCACTCCTTTCCAGTGGACACCGGCGACGTTTACGTAGTCACAGTTTTCAGCGAAGAGACGACCGACGGCGGCCGTGTCGTGGTGGTTCCAAGAAACTGTGTATTCGGCGAGAACGTCGCGCACAGCACTTTCATCGTCATTTTCGTAGTTCGTGCCGTTGTAATAGCTACTGTAGTAACTCCCAAATGGGTAGTCATATCGGTAACCATAGCCGGATGCCCCATAACCATATCCAAAGTTATCATACTCATATCCGTAACCGGGATAGAAGGGGGGATACGAATACTCAGAATATCCGTAGGGTCCGTATGGGTAGTAGCTCCAGTTCCAGTCCCACCAGGGACCGCACCACCATCGAAAACCGAAGTCGCGGATAAAGATGATTTCATTGAAACGGTGAAACGGACGAAACCGACCATGTCGATCAAAGTGGCCGTCATTGAACCCGTTAAAGCGTCGAACGCCCAAGGCTGAATTCATCATTGGAGCACGGTGCATGGGCATTCGGGCAATCGAACGTTGCGTCAAGCCGCCGCGCATTCCCCTCTGGGATACCGAAGTACCGTGCGCCCTCATCTGCGCCGTCGCAGTCGACGCTGCCAAAACGCATGTTACCACGCAACCAAGGAGAACGAACTTTCTCCGGTTCATAGCGTTAAAGGTTTCCAAAGATTGAAACCGCCCGGATTCAAAAGTTGCGGACATATAAACAAATACGATTCGTGAAAAAGAGCCAATGAAAATCCTCATGACTCTCTTCACTGGAATCATGCTAATGGGCTGCGCGGGCGCGGACCACCAATCGACGATGGTTGCGCTCGGCTCGTCTGCGATGTTTCACACGGAAAATGAAGCCAAACCCCTACCCATGGCAGCAAGGCGGTGACCAGTGTTCGTTATCACTCGTTGAGGTCACCGTCTTCGTGCGTCTCGATCACATTGCCGGCTTCATCGTCAACGCAAATCAGAGCGCCATGTGAACAGTTAAAAAGTGAGGCGATTCGCCTGTGCGCGGAGAGCTCTTTTTTCTCAGCCGCGCCACGAGGTTGTACGAGGCCGTTTAGCAAATGATTTCGCAGTCTGAGGTTTTTGGAGTTTGATGAAACCAGCAACTAATTTTTCGAAGAAGTTTGGCCGCGGGCGGACGACATGCATGTGGCGTCGCGGCGCTGGTTTTTCAGTCTTCGCCTGAGCGACTGAATAATGATCCAAAGGTTCAGGAACCAGCACCTCTTGAGGTGCCACCTCCTCTATTTGAGCTACCATCGGATCCCCATAGTCGGGCAACCACTTAGGCGGATGGATTATGAAAACCGGAGCTTTTTCTTCGGCGGGAACGGCGAGCAAAATCGCAACCATTCCGGTGATCCCAAAAATTGCGGCAAGTAAAGCGGATTTCATACGGGTAAACAGCCAAAAACTTATCGGGCTAATTGCGTTGTACCAGTGCTTTCGGAACCTAGTGTTCTTTCCCCTCAATCCCTTCTACGGAAACTGCGGGGCGAAGTTCTCGAAAAATTTCAAACGCAATTCGGGCCGTGCGATTCGTGTTTCTCGATCACGTTACCAGCGGCACGAAAAAAAGCTTTTGATCTTGATTTGAATTGGCGATTAAAGGCGTTGGATGATGGGTTCATCACGCTTCCTGCGGCCCCTGCAGATAGATCTGCGCAACCAAAGATCACGCGCCGGACCCGTGTATGCACGAGCGCGCCGGCGTACCGAGTCAGCCACCCAAGACCTCGTCCCACGTGACCATGGAACGCTGCATCACATCAAAACCGCGTGACGCGAAGCGCTTTTACGCGGTCACTCACTTACCGTGTCCCGCGCCTCGACTTACGTCGCCGCGTATCTCACCTCCGGGAAACATCGTCGTGTGCATGTTCGCGTAGGATAGACCGTTGCGCACCCCTTCCAAAGCCGCATCGAGATTACCTGGGGCGATGCCCTGGGTCGTCGGTCCGGTGACGTTTGCTGCCGTGATCGTCCCCGTGATGGTTCCTGAAGTTGCGGCAGGGCATGCTGGTTGCCCTCCGCCACCACACAAGAATATCATTACCCCACCGGCGACTTTGCTCGGGGCGAAGTGCAGATGGGCGACCACCAGCGGCGATGACAGACCGGAGAATGTCAATGAGAACGTGATCGAGCCCGGCTGGATTGTCATCCCGAAATCGGCGGCCCCAGTCGAATTAATTGGAGGTACCTCATTTGCTCCAGCGAGACTTGCCGAAAAATTCTCCGTCTGTGAGTAAGCTGCCGGTGCGGCGAGCATACTCACAGCGAGTGCCGTTATTGCCCAAAATCCAATGTTTTTAGTTCTCATAATTGTTACTCCTCCTAATTGAGCCTAGAAGCGGGGCTTTTGGATTGTCAAGGGTAAGCAATACTCGGAAAGGTAACACTCTTGTTACCTTGCCGGGAGCACTGCGTGCATGATGTGTTGCGACGAGTGCTGCATTGCCGATGGGCTGTGCGAAAGGAAACCAACTGTCGGAAAGGCTTTGTCGGAGTGCCGTCGGCGACTACGAAGTCCTCGCCCGCTCGTCGTCGCGCCGTTTCCGGAAGAAATCCTGCAGAATTGACGCGCATTGATCCTGTAAAACACCGGACGCAACATCGCATCGATGGTTCAATGTCGGCAGTTGCAGAAGATTGATTACACTTCCTGCTGCGCCGGCAGACGGATCTGCGCAACCAAAGATCACGCGCCGCACCCGTGTATGGACGATCGCGCCTGCACACATCGCGCACGGTTCCTTTGTCACGTAAAGATCGCAGTCGATCAATCGCCAATCGCCAACCGCTGCTTCAGCCTGTGTTAACGCCAGCATTTCAGCGTGCGCAGTGGCATCCTTGAGCAACTCCACTTGATTGTAGGCACGCGCAATGATCTTGCCTTTACGAACCACAACAGCTCCGACCGGGACTTCGTTGGCGTCGTACGCTTTTTGCGCCATGCGCAAGGCTTCACGCATGAAGTATTCATCGTTTGGCGGTTCGAGCATCGCTACAAATTAAAAGAGTTAAAAGGCTGATAAGTTAAAGAGGATGATTGCTGCAACGTCATAACTTTTTTAACCTTTTAACTTTTTAGCCCGTGGCGTTCAACGCCGCGCTTGCCCTAAAATTTTCTTCGGCATATTAGGGACTGCTCATGCACGACAACATTGAATCGCATCTGGTCGAGACACGCGTTTTCCAACCACCCCGGGACTTCAGCAGCAAGGCACGGATCAAAAGTCTCGCTCAATATCAGCGAATGCACCGCGAATCTATCAGGCAACCCGCAAAATTCTGGGCGCGAGAGGCAAGCGAACTCGTCTGGCGGGCAAGATGGAAAAAGGTCCTCCAATGGAAGCCGCCTTTTGCAAAGTGGTTCGTCGGCGGGAAGTTGAACATTTCCGAAAACTGTCTCGATCGACATCTGAGCCCCGAAGGTTTTCGGGGGAACAAGGCGGCAATTATCTGGGAAGGCGAACCGGGCGACAAGCGCACCTTCACATACCAGCAACTGCACCGCGAAGTTTGCCGTTTCGCGAATGTGCTGAAGCGCAACAAAATCAAAAAGGGCGATCGCGTCATCATTTATCTCCCGAACATTCCTGAAGCAGCGATTGCCATGCTGGCGTGCGCGCGGATTGGCGCGGTGCATTCAGTAGTGTTCGGTGGATTTAGCTCCGACAGCATTCGCGACCGGATTATCGACAGTGGGGCGATTGCGCTGATCACGGCCGATGGCGCGTATCGCCGCGGCGGGATCGTGCCGTTGAAGAAGAATGTCGATGACGCGCTTCGTCCCGCGGGCGCGGGACCTGTCCGGCGAGTGATCGTTTTTCGCCGAGCCGGAAACGACATCCACATGGAGGAGGGGAGGGATGTTTGGTGGCATCGGGAGCTGGAGTATGTCGATGCGAACTGCAGCCCTACACCGGTCGATAGCGAACACCCGCTTTATCTGCTGTACACGAGCGGATCCACTGGAAAACCGAAAGGAATTCTGCATACCACGGGCGGCTATTTAGTGGGCGTGTATGCCACCATGAAATACGTTTTCGACATCCGCGACGAAGATATCTTTTGGTGTACCGCTGACGTAGGGTGGGTGACCGGTCACAGTTACATCGTCTACGGTCCGCTCGCGAACGGCGCCACGGTTGTTATGTATGAAGGTGCGCCGAACTGGCCGGAGCCCGATCGGTTCTGGAAAATCATCGAAGAGTATCGAGTCAACATTCTCTACACCGCACCCACCGCGATCCGCGCATTTATTCGCTGGGGTGAGCATTGGGTGAAAAAGCATGATCTTTCATCGCTGCGCCTGCTGGGAACAGTCGGCGAGCCAATTAATCCGGAAGCATGGATGTGGTATCACAAGAACATCGGTGGCGAGCGTTGCCCGATTGTAGATACTTGGTGGCAAACTGAAACAGGCGCGATCATGATCACGCCTTTGCCGGGCGCAATTCCCACGAAGCCAGGCAGCGGGACGCTTCCGTTCTTCGGAGTCGATCCAGCCGTTGTGGATGAAAGAGGGCGCGAAGTCGGACCGAATGTGGGTGGCAAGTTAATCGTTCGTCGGCCCTGGCCTTCGATGTTGCGTACGATTTACGGCGACAAAGCTCGTTACCGGCAGCAATACTGGAGCGAATTCAAGGGCAATTATCTGACCGGAGACGGCGCACGCCGCGACGATAACGGCTATTTCTGGATCGTTGGGCGGATTGATGATGTTCTGAATGTGGCTGGCCACAGACTTGGCACATCGGAAATAGAAAGCGCGCTTGTCAGCCACCCGCGAGTCGCGGAGGCGGCGGTCGTTGGCAGACCCGATGAATTGAAGGGCCAGGGAGTTGTGGCTTTTGTGACGGTGAAAACAGGAGTCGATACCACCGCCGGACTGAAGGAGGAATTGCGCGAACACGTCGCCGTGCGCATTAGCGCGATTGCGAAACCAGATGATGTGCGCTTTGCCGAAGCGCTCCCAAAAACGCGCAGCGGCAAGATCATGCGGCGGCTTCTGAAAGAAATTGCAAGCGGGGCAAAGGTCACCGGCGACACGACTACACTCGAAGACTTCAGCGTATTAGCGAAGTTGGCGGAATCGGAAGAGGCTTAGGACCAGTGAGCTTCATACGCACAGGCTTCCGCGAAATCGGCTTGAAGATCAGGCGCCAGCGGACGCGCATCGCGCTTCGTCACGAGAGACGCCTGCTTCAAAAAAGTGAAATCACCCTTGGGCGCGAAGGCACTGCGCAAGCGGTCAATTTCCCAGAGCTGCGAAACGAGATCGTTGCGCTGAAGAAGCTGGAGCAAGAGCAAAAAGAAGTCGCGCTTCGAATTGCCCGAATCGAAGAAGGAATAAAAACGATCGAAGCAGAACGGCAGCAAAATGCCAGGGAGCAATCTGAAGTAATTGCCAGGCTGGAAGCGCAGAAGAAGCCGCTTCTTCACCGGCGCAACGAAGCGAAGAATAATCTCGAGGTATGCGAGCGCGAGCTCGCCGCCGTGGAACGCCGCATTCAGGACAGCGAAGCTGCGGACCGGGATCTGTTGAAACAACTCTCCGATCTGCATGCGCTCACCCCTGCGCCTGCGGACCTGGAAGCGCGATCCGCGAACATCACCGCGCGGCGAGCGCGTCTCCCTGACGAACGCGCAGAACTTGTTCGCGCGCGCCTGGGCAGCGCCGATGCAGTGCGCTTGGCAAAGGAAAAGCTGAACGCGACGGAAGCGGAAGTTTCGACGCTTGAAAAGAATATCGCTCGAACGCGGAGTGATTTTGAAGCCCGCGAGCGAAAATTAAATGACAACATTCGGCTGCAACAGGAAGCAGCACGTGATGCGCGCGCGCGACATCAGACAGTCGAAGAGCGAAAAAATCCGGCGTATTTGAGCATTGGCCGACATCTTGCCGCGACAGGTGTTGCCCCGCCAAACGCGCCGCACCTGCTAGCTGAGGCACATCGCCGCCGAGAGGCGGTGGATTCCCATTTGCAGCACAAGGCCGAGTTGGCGTTGCTTTCCAGTCAGATCGATAAACAGGAGCTACGGAAGTTTTATTTCAGCGTGTTCTCGGTGCTCGTTCTGCTCGCGCTCACTTTGCTTGTTGTTTTCCAATCTCCACGAGCACGCGAATGGCTGCCGCAAGAAACCGATACGATCCTGTCTATTAATGCAGACCAGTTTGAGCGTGCGAAGCTCCCAAAACGCTGGCGCAACGAGCAGCCGGCGCTCTGGCCCGGACTAATTAGCGCAGCCGCGGCAATTCCAGGATTAAATGTGTCTCGCGACGTTGTTCGTATCACGCGTGCGCTCACCACCAACGAAGCCGGCGAGAGTCGGGAGTTTAATCTCGTTGAAGTCCGCCGCGGCGGTCTCTCCAGCGTTATGCGCGCAATTGGGGAGGATAAAAGTTTCGAAAAGCTCTCGAAAAGCGGTTTGCCCGTCTGGGAACGATCATCCGCCGCTGCCGAGCCGCCTTCGCAAGACTCCGGCGCGTCAGGGGCTTCGGCGGGCAAACCGGGCTTTGCCGTCGCGCGTGTGGGACCGGGTACGCTGGCCGTCGGAACACCCGAATCAGTACATGAACTCGTGCGCGTGCGTCTCGGGATCAAACCGGACCTGAAAATAACCGGTCAGCTATTCGATCGTTTCCAAGCGCTGGATCGTGACAGCGCGTTGCGCCTGATTTCCCGCGATCCGCCTGATCTCGCGCGCGTTTTCCATCCGATCTTTTCCCGTGAGCTGCTCGAAGTCTCACAATTGCTCGGCCTTGCAGTGAACCTGCAGGATCCGGTAAAAGCCAGAGTGTTGATTAAAGTGAGTGCACCTAAAAGCGCGGACGATCTCGCGCGAAGTTTGCACGATAAGCCGCAGCAGTGGCTGCAGTTGCCGGACTCTCAACTGTTGCTCTATTCCCAGCCGCCGGAGGTTCTAAGACACGGGGAATCGAACCTGGAATTGCGTTTCACAGTTCCCGCAGATAGCGCTCGCATTCTATTGCAGCGTCTGGCAAAAACGGACACTTCCGCGCCGATGGCAACATATTAACCAGTAGAAAATGAGAGGCTCTAACACGTACGTCTCTTTAATTGCTGCGATGACAGCAGCGCTGGTATCACTGGATGCACGAGCTGGCGGGCCCTTTGTTGACGTTCGATCCGTCGATCCGACGATCATGGTTGAGTTGCGCTACGCGGGTCGAAATAATCTGATTAGACATCCGCTTTATCCATCTGGAACACGCGCGCTCGCGCGCCCGGAAGTCGCTTCCGCTTTGGCCGTGGCCCAGGCTTTTCTGCGCCGCTACCAGTGCGGCCTCAAAATCTGGGACGCCTATCGACCGGTGACGGTGCAGGCCGAGCTTTGGAAGGCATCACGCAACAGTGATTACGTGGCCAACCCCGAGATCGGTGTCGGCTCCCTCCATAGCTGGGGTATCGCCGTCGACGCTACGCTGGTCGATTCATGGGGTCGCCCTGTGCTAATGCCAAGCGACTTTGACGATTTTACCCCAGCGGCCATGTGGCGTTACGCCGGCTCATCCGCTGACATTCGCGCACACGTACGTTTGTTGCAGTACGCAATGTATAAGGCGGGGTTTTGGGGATTACGTACGGAATGGTGGCACTTCACCATTGCTGACTGGCAAAAGTACTTGCCGCCCGAAAAAGCGAAGGTTGCCGGCAAAGTCCTCGGCACCAGGTGGGACGGCAGGTTGTGATAGATTCGATTCTGCGTGGTTTGCGCCAGCCGGAATATGTTCACGTTTTGCTCAATCCGGTGCCGGTTTACGGGCTACTGGTCTCCTGGATCGGACTGATCATTGCTTTTTTCTTAAAGAGTCGCCGAGCTCAGATCGCGACGTTAGGCCTCGTGTTCATCTGCGCCCTCTCCGCATGGCCAGTCTATGAATTTGGCCAGCAGGCGTACGATCGCGTCCTCTCCATGACGGATGAGGCTGGGGAACAGTGGCTGGATGAACACCAAGATCGAGGCGAAGATCTCATCTGGATTTTCTATGCGCTCGCAGTTCTAAGTGCGGCTGCGATCGTAGTGCCGATCAAGTGGCCAAAATCGTCTGTGCCGCTGCTTATCACCGTGATTGTGCTTGGTGCGGTGACCTTGGGAGCTGGCGGATACATCGCTTACGCCGGCGGCAAAGTTCGGCATCGCGAATTTCGAAACGAACCGCCACCGCCGAAAAGATCAGAACGCGAACATTAAATCGTTACGGAATTGAGATGTCTCGACGCGGAGATATCCTGAAGGAGTAAAAACCGTTATGCCGACTTACATTAGTTTGGTGCAATTTACGGACAAGGGCATCCAGGCCGCGAAGGAGACGATGCAGCGCGTGGCCGACGGGGCTACCAGGGTGCAATCGATGGGCGTGAGAGTGAAGGAAATGTATTGGACCCTCGGTGAATACGACCAGGTGTGCGTGTTCGAGGCCCCTGATGACGAGACAGCCGCCAGCGTCTTACTGGCAGCGGATCTTTTGGGCAACATCCGTACACAAACGCTGTGTGCTTTCACCGCCTCCGAGATGAAGAAGATCCTGGCAAAGCTGCCGTGACCAGGAAAAGCTTGAGTTGCGCAGCTTCCAGCGATTGTTCCCGCCTCCGCGGTTTGAGCAGAATCATTTCGACCTCCGTACTTTGGTCACTTTGCGCCTGCCAACGCTAAGTTTTTTGTTTGTGTCGGAGAGCCTCACCAGTTCGTCGAGATTAAATGTACGACGCCGTCGCGTTCCCACCTCTCGACAATCGACCTGATACCAACCATTCATCCGATCCACTCGGAACCGTTTCTGGCCAACGCGCATCGGTTCGCGTGCAATCACGCGATGGATTACTTTTTCATACTTCGAGCGTGGCCAGCGTCGCATCCGGCGGCGGCCCCAATCAATCGTCCGCCCGACATCGTCGTACGTTTCGGGGCGTTCTGCGAAATCTAAAAGTGAACGCGCATTACCAGCGAAAACGGCGGCAATGTGTTCTAGAATGTTCGAGTCGCTGATCCGCCGGATTCGCCGGCGAAATGGGCTCAAAGTTTCTGCTCCGATAGCGCGCAGGCTAAGCATTCGACCGTCACGCAATTTCCAAAGGGGCGCATTGGTGTCCGCGACGAATGGACTTTGAGCTAATGAATCGGCCGTGACTCGCCACCCCCGACGCGAGGAGTGTTTGCGCAGGCGAAACGGCGTGACGCGCGGAATTC
>WNGC01000317.1_pt1 | contig 30907 bp, 27 predicted proteins | sample 5400051 | NCBI WGS metagenome assembly WNGC01 (sample SAMN13153368, study PRJNA577476) | soil metagenome | isolation source: 20 cm soil or saprolite under grassland replicate 2 | place: USA:California | collected 2016-06-15
AGCCCGTGAAGGACACCACGTCCTGGCAGGTGAGGTGCTCGAAGAGGTCCCCAACTGCGCCGCAGATCAGCTGCACCGATCCTTCCGGCAGGATCGCCGACTCGATGATCCGCCTGAACGCTTTCTCGGCGAGGTAGCAGGTCTGCGTCGCCGGCTTCACGATGGCCGGCACGCCGGCGAGGAGCGTCGGGGCGAGTTTCTCGAGCATTCCCCACACCGGAAAATTGAAGGCGTTGATGTGCACCGCCGCGCCCTCGAGAGGCGTGCAGATGTGCTGCCCCACGAAGCCGCCGCTCTTCGACAGCGCCTCGACGCCACCATCGACGTACACGCGGCTGTCCGGGAGCTCCCGCATCCCCTTGCTCGCGTACACGAAGAGCGTGCCAATGCCGCCGTCGATGTCGATCCACGAATCGCCCTTGGTGGCCCCAGTCGCATAGGAGAGCGTGTAGAGCTCCTCCTTGTGCTCGGTGAGGTAGCGGGCGAGCGCCTTGAGGAGCGCCGCGCGCTCGTGGAAAGTGAGCCGCCGGAGGTTCCCTCCGCCCACCTCGCGCGCATGCTCGAGCATCAGCCTCGTATCGAGGCCGTCCGCGGTCGCGCTGGCGATGACCTCGCCCGTGGTGGCATCGCGCAGCGCGACGCCGCCGCCCGTCCCGGCAAGCCACTTTCCCGCCACGAAACTCTGCAGTTGCATGCTCGTCACTCCCCGCCCACGACTTGACCGTCCACGCGGTAGGAGCGTCCGCGAGCGAGCGCAATGCGCTCGCCCCGCTGGTTGGAGACGATGATCTCGTAGAGGCCGTTGCGCCGGCTGCGCCACAGCTCGCTCGCCTCGGCCGTGAGCTCATCGCCCTCGCGCGCCGCCGCGAGGAAATCGATCGAGGCCGCGGCGGCCAGGGTGCTCTCGTTGTGCGAGTTGCAGGCAAAGGCGAATGCGCTGTCGGCGAGCGCGAAGACGATGCCTCCATGACAGACCGCGTGGCCGTTCACCATGTCGGCGCGCACCGTCATCGCCACGCGCGCCCAGCCCGCACGCATGCCCGTGATGCGCATGCCGAGCGTCTGCGAGGCGCGATCGCGCGCAAAGAGCGCGGCTCCGGCCCGCTCGGCCCGCCGTTGCGCCGCATCGGCCGCGTCCGCCGGGTCTTTCACGTCGGTAGCCTCACACTGCGCTGCGTGCTCACGCCGGCCTCAACGCCCGGTGAAGCGCGGCGTGCGCTTTTCGGCGAACGCCGCGACCCCTTCCGTATAGTCGGCGCTGTGCCCGAGCTCGCCCTGGTAGTCGCGCTCCACGTCCAGCTGCTGCGGGAGCGTCCGGCTCCAGCCCTCGTAGATGGCCTGCCGGGTGCGCGCGAGGGCGCGGGTCGGTGCGGCGGCGAGCTGTCGCGCCAGAGCGTCCACGACTTCGGCGAGCTCACCGTCCTCGACGCAGCGCCAGATCAGTCCCCAGGCGGCGGCCTGCTCGGCGGACAGCTTCTCGCCGAGGAGCGCGAGTCCCATGGCGCGCGCCGTGCCGACGAGGCGCGGCAGGAACCAGGTGCCGCCGGAATCCGGAACGAGACCGAGCTTCGAGAACGCCTGCACGAAGCTCGCCGAGCGCGCCGCGATGACTAAATCGCAGGCGAGCGCGATGTTGGCGCCGGCCCCGGCCGCGACCCCGTTGACGGCCGCAAGCACCGGCAGGCCCAAGGAGCGCAGAGCGAGCACCAGTGGCTTGTAGCTCTGCTCGATCGAGGCGGCCAGATCGGGCGGCGCGCCCCCCGGCGCCACGGCCCTTTCGTTCAGATCCTGGCCGGCGCAGAAGCCCCGCCCGGCGCCGGTGATCACCAGCACGCGGGCCGGCTGGTCTTTCAGGCTCGCGAGCGCCGCGCGCACCTCGGCGTGCATCTCGGTGTTGAAGCTGTTGAGGCGCTCCGGCCGGTTGAGGGTCAGCCGGGCGATGCCGTCGGCCGTCTCGAACAGAATGTTCCGGTAGCTCACGTTTTTCTCCGCGCCACGCTCATTTCTCGTCGTAATCGAGCTCGAGCGAGGGCGTCTTCACGCGCGACTGACAGGCGAGCACATAGCCGTCCTCGAGCTCCCAGTCCTCGAGCGCGTAGTTCTGCGCCATCTCCACCTCCCCGCGAACCACCTTCGTGCGGCACGTCGAGCACACCCCGGCGCGGCAGGAGAAGGGCAGCTCGATGCCGGCGCGCGCCGCGGCCTCGAGCACGGTGTCGTGGTTCATTCTCATGCTGAAGGCGCGCCGGCGCCCGTCCATGAGGATCGTGACCTCGGCCATACCCGCAGCCGGGGCCGCGTCCCGTGGCGCCGTGCCCGGCGCCGGAGGCGCCGCGGCCTCGTGGCGCTCGGCGTCGGAAGCCGTGCTCGCGACCGTGAAATGCTCCGCATGAATGCGCCCCGCCGGGACGCCGAGCCCGCGCAGCGCCCCGCTCACCTGCTCGATCATGTCCCCGGGACCGCACACGAAGTACTCCCGCACCTCGAGCGGCCGGAAGAGCGTCGTGGCGAACTGCCGCACGCGCGCGCCGTCGAGCCTGCCGTTGTAGAGCTCGACTTCCTGAGGTTCGCGGCTCATCACGAAGTGCAGCGACAGCCGTCCGAGGTGGCGATCCTTGAGCGCCAGCAGCTCCTCGAGGCACATGGCGCGGCCGGTGCCGGTGTTGCCGTAGAAGAGCACCACCGAGCTGGCGCCCTGCGCGAGGAGCGCCCGCGTCACCGACATCACCGGCGTGATGCCGCAACCGGCGGCGAAGGCGGCATAGGCGCCGCCGGCGACGCCCGCCTCCCGCGGCGTGAAGCTGCCGTTCGGCGGCAGCACGTCCAGCCGGTCGCCCAAGCGCAGCTCCTCCGCCAGGTACCGCGACACGCGACCCTGCGAGTGAACCCGCGGCACGATGCGCACCGGCCACTCACCGGGCGCATTCACCAGCGAATAGGTTCGCCGCGCCTCCTCGCCCGCGATCTCCACGCGCACCACGACGTGCTGCCCGGGACTCCCGCGGTACTCCTCGCGCAGCCCCGAGGGAACCTCGAGGGAGATCGCCACCGCATCCTCCGCGTCGGGTGAGATGTCGAGAACCCTGAGCGAATGGAACCTCAGCATGTCGGCGGCACTTGGGTAGCGGAGGCGGCGCTCGAGGTCAGAGGCACTTGAAGTAGTCGAAGGGCTCCCCGCAGGCGCTGCAGCGGTAGTGGGCCTTGCAGGGGGTCGAGCCGAACTCGCTCACCCGCTCGGTGGAGCGGCTCTCACAGCGCGGACAGGTAACGAGTGGCGCCTGCCACAGGCGGCGGGGACTTGCGACCGTCTCCTCCGGGGGCGCAATGCCAAAGCTCCTGAGCTTCTGCCGTCCCTCGCTCGTGAGCCACGCGCTGGTCCAGGGCGGCGACAGCACCTCCTCGAGAATCACATCGGTGAGACCTTCCGCGTCGAGTGCGGTGCGCACCGCACTACGGATCGCCTCGGTCGCGGGGCAGGCCGAGTAGGTCGGCGTGAGTCCGACACGCCACCGCCCGTCGGCATCCTGGCGAACGTGCCTCACGATGCCGAGATCGACGATGCTCAGGACCGGGATCTCGGGGTCCGCAACCCGGGCGAGGAGCGAGCGCAAGCGCCCCTCGCGCTCCGTCCCGACGCCGCCTTCCATCACCGCCGCCACGCCCGCCCTCACCAGCGCGCGCCCGGGTAGGCGCGCTGCAGATGCTGCATTTCCGAGAGCATGTGGGAAAGGTGCTCGGTGTGCACGCCCCGCCGGCCGTGCCAGGGGTAGGGCGCCGCCGCGGGCCGCACGAGCGTCGCGGCGGCGAGATCTTCGTCGACGCGACTCGACCATCGAGAGCTCGGCTCCGCGAGCGCCGGGGCGATACCGGCCGCCCTCATCCGCTCATCGACGTCGTCCGGCGCGAACAGCTCGAAGGTGAAGCGCCAGAGCGAGTCGAGCGAGCGCTGCACCCGTGCGTGACTCTCATCCGTCCCGTCGCCGAGCCGCATGAGCCAGCCGCTGCTGAAGCGATGGTGGTAGCGGGTCTCCTTGAGCGCCTTGGCGGCAATCGCCGCGAGACGCGTATCCGCGGAGGCGAGCAGCGCCTCGTAGATCTCGAGCTGCCAGCAGTCGATGAGCCACTGGCGCACGACGGTGTGGCCGAAGTCGCCGTTGGGCTGCTCGGCGAGGGTCAGGTTCGTGAATTCGGGCGCATCGCGAAAGAATGCCAGCGCATCCTCGTCACGCCCCCGCCCCTCGAGCTCGCCCGCGTAGGTGAGGAAGAGCCGCGCCTGTCCGATGAGGTCGAGCGCGAGGTTGGCGAGCCCCAGGTCCTCCTCGAGGGCCGGCGCGTGACCCACCCACTCACCGAGGCGCTGCCCGAGCACGAGGCTCGTGTCGCCGAGGCGCAGCACGTAGCGAAAGTGCGCGGCGCGCGAGCTCGCCGCGGGCTGCTGCGGCGCTGCCCCAGCCGCGCTCACAGGTTCTTGACCTCTTCCGGAATGGCATAGAAGGTCGGGTGCCGGTAGACCTTGTCGCGCGCCGGCTCGAACAGCGCATCCGCCTCCTCGGGGTCCGACGCCACGATGTCCGCCGAGCGCACCACCCAGAGGCTGACGCCTTCCTGGCGGCGCGTGTAGACGTCGCGCGCGTGCTCGATGGCCATGCGCGCGTCCGCCGCATGCACGCTTCCGACATGCTTGTGCTCGAGCCCCGAGCGCGAGCGGATAAATACCTCGAAGAGCGGCCAGTCGGTGCTCATGTCCGTCTCCATTCCTAGGCAGCCTGCGGCGGCCGCGAACGCTCCTTCGCGGCATGCGCGGCCGCCGCCTCGCGTACCCAGCGGCCCGCCTCGTGGGCGGCGCGGCGCGCCTCGAGCCGCTCGCGGTTGCAGGGACCGTGCCCTGCGAGCACGGCGTGAAACTCGTTCCAGTCGATCGGACCGATGAGGTAATGCTGCGCGGCCTCGTCCCAGCGCAGCGCCGGATCGGGAATCGTGAGCCCGAGGAACTGCGCCTGCGGGACCGTGATGTCGATGAACTTCTGGCGCAGCTCGTCGTTGCTGAAGCGCTTGATCTTCCAGCGCATCGACTTGGCGGTGTGCTTCGAGTCGGCATCGCTCGGGCCGAACATCATGATCGACGGCCACCACCAGCGGTCGAGCGCATCCTGCGCCATGGCCCGCTGCGCAGCGCTGCCCCGCGCGAGCGTCAGCATGATCTCGAAGCCCTGGCGCTGATGGAAGCTCTCTTCCCTGCAGATGCGCACCATGGCGCGCGCGTACGGACCGTAGGAGCAGCGGCAGATGGGAATCTGGTTCATGATGGCCGCGCCGTCGACCAGCCAGCCGATCGCCCCCACATCCGCCCAGGTGAGCGTCGGGTAGTTGAAGATGCTGGAATACCTCGCGGCGCCCGAGAGCAGCTGCTCGATCATCTCCGCCCGCGAGATGCCGAGCGTCTCGGCCGCGCTGTAGAGGTACATGCCGTGGCCGCCCTCGTCCTGCACCTTGGCGATCAGCACCGCCTTGCGCCGCAGCGTCGGGGCGCGCGTGATCCAGTTGCCTTCCGGCAGCATGCCGACGATCTCCGAATGAGCGTGCTGCGAGATCTGGCGGATGAGAGTCTGCCGATAGGCGTCGGGCATCCAATCCTTGGGCTCCATCTTCTCCTCGGCGTCGATCCGCTCCTGGAAGCGCTGCGCGAGCGCAGCGGATGAGCCGGCCCCGGCCGGCGCCGGTTCCTTGCCGTGGGTATCGAGCGCCTGGGTATACATGGGGCTGCCGTGCTGCCGCGCAGCGTGAAAATATGACACAAGACTAGCACGACCGGGATGTTTTCTGTGTCACAATTCGGCCGCCCATGAAGCGAGCACCGAGCGCCCCGGTCCCCGCCGCCGTGCGGGCCCTGTTGCGGCGCTGGCGCGCGCAGCGCCCGCTGCGCGCCGGGTCGCTCCTCATCACGATCTTCGGCGACGCCATCGCCCCGCGCGGCGCGGCGGTCACGCTCGGCAGCTTGATCCGCCTCGCCGCCCCCTTCGGCCTCACCGAGCGCCTGGTGCGTACCTCGGTCGCGCGGCTGGCGCGGCACGGGTGGCTCGCGGCGCGCCGCTCCGGCCGGCGCAGCGAGTACCGCCTGACGCGCGGCGGCGCCGAGCGCTTCGCCGAGGCGACGCGGCGCATCTATGGCCAGAGCCCCGAGGCGTGGGACGGCAGATGGACGCTCCTGGTGATGCCTCCCCGGAGCGCATCCCGCCGGAGGCACTCGAGCGAGGACCTGAAGTGGCTCGGGTTCGGGCGACTGAATCCGTCGCTCTACGCGCATCCCGGGTGCACGCCGGGCGAGGCCCGCCGGTGGCTGCGCAACCTGCCCGGGCCCGCCGACGGACTGCTGCTCGAAGGCAGGAGCGCGGATCTCGCCGGCGACCGCCGGCTGGTGAGCCACGGCTGGGACCTCGAGGATCTCGGGCGGCGCTACCGGCACTTCGTCGCCGCCTTCGCACCGGTCGAGTCCGCGCTACGCGCGGGAGCGGCACTTCCGGCCGGCACGGCGTTCGTGGTCCGTACGCTCCTCATCCACGAGTACCGCAAGATCCACCTGCAGGATCCGCTGCTGCCGCCGCCCCTGCTGCCGCGGGGCTGGGTGGGAAGCGCGGCGTACGAGCTCTGCCGCCGCCTCTACGCGCGCGTGTTCGCGCCCGCGGAAGGCTACCTGTCGGCCACCGCGCGCCGGCTGCACCGCCCGCTCCCCTCGGCAAACTCCGCCGCGTATGCACGCTTCAGGGGATTGGTGCGCACCGAGCCCCGCTCCGCCCGTTCGACGACGCGCCTGGCGGCCCCGAAGCGCCGCATTCGCTTGGGGATTCTCAAGGGCAAGATCAAAGTGGCCGAGGACTTCGACGCACCGTTGCCGGAACACGTACGAGTTGCTTTCGAGGGCGGCGATTGAAGGTCCTGCTCGACACCCACTTGTTTCTCTGGGCAGTAAGCGGAAACCGGCGCTTGAGCTCAACCGCGCGGGCCCGGAGGCGCTCGCCTCCTCGTTGAGCGCAAGGCGAGCCGGCTCAGCCGCCAGTGAGCGCGACCAGCATTCGATTCACCGTCAGCACGCCGCTCGTCTTGTCGTACGTGCCCTCCGCCGCGATCGCGCGCACCGCCGTCATGCCGGTGAGATCGCCAGCGAGCGCCGTGACGAAGTCGCCGAAGGAGGTGAACGAGTCGAAGGTGTGGCTCCTGTCACGCGCGACACGCGCGATCGCAAAGGTCATCGGCCCCGTGGTGGCCGGCACGAAGCTGAGTCCGGCGGACACGGCCGCCGGGTCGAGCTGCTCGGGCCCGATCTGGATCAGGTGCAGCTGCGCGCTCTGGAGCGTCGACTGCGTGATCAGGACGTGGGTCGCGCTCAACGGCGCGTCAAACGGTGCGCTCACCCCGGGCGACGCCCACGCGAGCAGAGCCAAGGCATTGGGCGGCAAAAGCTCGGCCGGGATAAGGGCCTTGAAATCCGGCGGCGCCGAGCCGAACGGGGTCACGAAGCCGAAGAATGGGAGCGGAGAGCCCGCATTCAGCGGGGGCAGCTGAAGCGCAGCGGGCACCTGGACCTGATAGGCACTCGCGTTGGCATCGTTGGCGGCGCTGCTGCCCGTACCGGCGAAATTGAACATCGACGGGTCAATCCCGGCGAGGCGCTGCAGCTTCACCGTCACCACGCCGCTCGCACTCGAGATGAACTGACCCCAGAGCGGCGTCAGCATGAGTCGAGCACTGCCCGAGCTCGCATCGAGCGTGCGGTTGCCGCTCGAGTCGGTGCCGAAGGTCCCGAAGAGCTGCAGACGCTGGCCGACCGAGATGTCCTGGGCACTGAAGCTGCCGCTCTGGCCATCCTCCGTGACGGCCGTGGTGCCGGCCACCGTGACCGCGATCGACCGGCTGAACTGCTCATCGTCGCTGTCGCGCGGATCGGTCCATGCATGGCCGACGCTGAGCACGTTGCCGCTGCGTGCAATCACCGTGCCCTCGACGCTGTCGAGGCCCGCGCCCGGAACACTGCTACCCGCGAACACCGCCGTGGCGGTAAAGGTCTCGCTCTTCGTGTCGAAGCTTCCGGTCGCGGCGGTGACCGTGCCCGCGCCGAGCGCCGCGAGCGCGGTGAGGCCGGCGCTGCCCGTATAGGAGGTGCCGTTCAGGGTATAGCTCGTCGTGGGGCTCGTGCCGACGACCATTTGCCCGTGGTCATCGTCCATCGCGTCGTTGAAGGGCCGCACGTTGACCGTGTACGAGCTGGCCGACGTGTCGACGCTCAGGAGCTTTCCGCGCACCCGGACGGGCTTGCTCGCATCGGGCGCGAGGCTCCCCGACAGCATCGGCTGAACGGTCAGCGTCACCGCGCTCGCCAGGGTCGAGGCGCTGATGGCTGCGGGCGCGACGGTGTTGGAAGCGCCGAGATTGAAGTCGAGCGCGAAGTTGGCGATCCCACGGTCGCTGATCACCAGGGGCGCGCTGGGTGGGAGCTTCAGAGTGAGGGTGAGCTGACTGTTCGGCGCGACCAGCGCGCCGTTGGTGGCGCCGTTCATGATGTTGGCAGCGGGCACGGTGAGACCGCCCGCACCGTCGTCGACCACGATAGTCGCGCCGCTGTAGTCGAGCGTCATCGACACCCCGGTATAGGTGCCCGTCGACACCTGCCGCGCGCTGATGACCTCCGAGAGGTTCGCGAGCTGCGCGAACTCGACTTTGCTCGGGGCCGGCAGGGTCTCGACGGCCGTGCCGTCGGCGCGTGTCAGCTTCAACGACACGACGGCGAGCCGGTAGCTGAGGAAATCTCCCGGCGCATCGGTCAGGGTCACCATCGCCACGCCGCTCGCGGGCGCCATGGAGCTCATCGGGCTCCCCGAGCCGCCGCCGCAGCCGCTCACACCCGCGGCGCCGGCGATGCCCGCCACGGCGAGTAGTCGGAAAATGAGAATGGCCGCACCGCTCGAGCGGCGGCCCCTGGCCTGACGCGTGTTCATATCCTAAGGACTCCCCGCGAGATCGCTCCCCGCGATACACATCCCCGCCGCCTGCTGTTTCTTGTCCTCGACGAGAGGCAGACTCCGGATGCAATTAGCGCATAGCTCGCGCGCGGCGCGAAGCTGTCGCCCGAACCCGACAAGGGCTTCCGTTGCAAGGAGTTGGTCACGGCGCGAACGCGGTTGTGTCGGTTTCGCGGTGATCGAGCATGCGCCGCGCCCGGGGGTTGCGGTAATGGGGTGAAACCCCCCGGTGACTCAGCCCGGGCTGAGTCTAGGCAGGCCACGCGCCGAGCGTCTGCACGAGCACCTCGAGGAAGCGGTTGGCCCGATGGCCGTCCATCACCCGGTGATCCAGCGTGAGCGTGACGTAGCAGCGCGGCCGCACCACGATCTTCTCCTCGTCGCCCTCGTCCACCACCACCGGCCGCTTCTCGAGCTTGCCGACCCCGAGGATCGCCGACTGCGGCTGATTGATGATGATCGGCGCGGCGAGGAGGCTGCCGCTGACGCCGTGGTTGGAAATGGTGAAGGTGCCGCCCCGCAGGTCCGCGGGCGAGAGCTCGCCCGCGCGGGCGCGCGTCACGAGGTCGTTCAGGCCGAGCGCGGTGTCGAACAGGTCGCGCGACCCGGCAGCGCGCAGCACCGGCACGAGCAGCCCCGTGCCCTCGACCGCCGTCGCCACGCCGATGTGAATCGGCTCGTGGATCTCGAGCGCCGTATCGGTCCAGCGGCTGTTGGCTTCGGGCACGGCGCGGATGGCCGCGACCGCCGCCTGCACGAAGTACGCGGTCAGGGTGAGCGGCACTCCGCGGCGCGCGAACTCCTCGCGCCGGCGGGAGCGATCCGCGAGCACCGCGGCGAGGTCCGCCTCGAACACGGTCGTGACGTGCGGCGCGGTGCGCAGCAGGCTCTGCACCATGTGCTCGGCGATGCGCTTGCGGACCGCGGTGTGCGGTACGCGACGGATCTCCCCGGCCGCATCCGCACCGGCACCAGCTTCCCGGGCGCCGGTCTCCCCGGCGTCAGCCCCCGCTCCCCGGGGCGCGGCTTCCCGCGGCACGGGCTCCCGCGACTCGGCCGTGCCCCCCCGCAGCACGTCCTCCACGGTGACGCGACCGCCCGGCCCCGTGCCGCGAATCGCCGCGGCGTCGAGCCCGCGCTCGCGGAGCAGGCGGCTCACGGCCGGACTCAACTCGCCCGCGGCGGCTCCCGCGCGCCGCTCGCGTCGGGCGGGAGCCCCGGCGGTCCCGGCCGCAGCGGATGCGACCACGGCGGCCGTTGCGATCGCCGGGGCGGCGGCGGCCCCGGCGGCCGCGCCCGACTCGATACGTCCGAGCAATTCGCCGGGCGCGATTTCCTCCTGCTCCTGCTTGAGGATCTCGCGCAGCACGCCGCTGCCGGGCGAGGCCAGTTCGACCGTCACCTTGTCGGTTTCGATCTCGATGAGGGGCTCGTTCTCCGCGACGCTCTCGCCGAGGCGCTTCAGCCAGCGCAGGATCTGCGAGCGCGTGCCCTCGGTCTCGCCGGAGGGCGCCCGGATTTCGACCGCGCGAGTCATGGCGGGCTCACAGGCTCGCGAGCCGCTGGATGGCCTGAGTGATGCGCGCGACGTCGGGCAGCGCCGCCTCGAGCAGCACCGGGCTGTGGGGGCTCGGGATATCCGGCATGGCGAGCCGCTCGATCGGCGCCTCGAGGCTGAAGAAGCTCTGTGCGGCGAGCGTTGCCGCGATTTCCGCCCCGAAGCCCGCGGTGAGATTGTCCTCGTGGACGACGAGGCAGCGATGGGTCTTCTCGACCGAGGCGCACACGGCGCGCCGGTCCCAGGGCGACAGCGTCCGCAGGTCGAGCAGCTCCACGTCGACGTGCGAGGCGGCGGCGGCGAGCTCGCAGCGCTCGACCATCGCGCCCCAGCTGACCACCGTCACCTCGGCCCCGGCGCGCACCCGCCGCGCCTCGCCGAAGCTCACCACGAACTCGTCGCCCGGGTAGGGTCGCCGCGCCCAGGCGCCGTCGAGCATGGCGCGGTGCTCGAAGAAGATCACCGGATCGTTGCCGCGCAGCGCGGAGCGCATGAGCCCCACCGCGTCCTCGGCGTTCGAGGGTACCGCGACCTGCCAGCCGACGCCGTGCACCCAGGCGACCTCGTTCGTCTGGCTGTGCCAGGGGTCGCCGCATTTGAAGAACCCCCCCGGCATGCGCACCACCACGGGCGCGGCGAAGCGATTGCGGGTGCGCCAGCGCAGCGTCCCGCAGTCGTTCAGCTGCTCGGCCGCGCAGTCCGCGTACTTACGGAACTGGATTTCCGCCACCGGCAGCAATCCCGCGAGCGCCATGCCCACCGCGCGCCCGACGATGCCTTCCTCGGAGAGGCTGGTATCGAATACCCGCGGCGCGCCGTACTTGTCCTGCAGCCCGAGAGTCGCCCCATGCACGCCGCCCTTGGGGCCGACATCCTCGCCGAAGACCAGCATGCGCGGATTGAGCGCGAGCTCCACATCGAGGGTGCGCCGGATCGCGGTCAGCATGTTGATGCGGGGGCCCGACGGCCGCGCCGTCCGGCTCGCGGGCGCCGCGACGTGGCCTTCGGGGGCGAGCCCGCCCTGCTCCTGGAGCGCCCGCGTGCCGTCGGGATTTTCGAAGAAGACATGCTGCGTGAGCGAGCCGGGATCCGGCGGCGGGCGAGCCAGCGCCCCCTCGACCGCCCGCTCGACACCCGCGCGCGCCTCGGCCGCGAGGCGCGTCCATTCGGACTCGGCCATCACCTCCGGCACCAGGAGCTCGTGCAGGTGCGGCAGTGGATCGCGTGCACGCTCCTCGGTCAGGATCTCGGCGGACTTGTAGGCCTGGGTGTCCTGCCCGGAGTGTCCGGAGAGGCGCGGCACCGTGAGGCGCAGCATGAGTGGTGCGCGCCCTTCACGCACCCATTCCACCGCGCGGCGGGTGAGCTCGGCGGTCGCTTCGGGATCGGAGCCGTCGCCCTCGAGGATCGTGAGGCCGGAGAACGAGCGCAGGTTCGCGGCAATGTTGCCGCCCGGGGTCTGCAGACGCGAGGACACGGAGATTCCGAAGCCGTTGTCCTCGATGTAGAAGAGCAGCGGGAGCTTGAGCGTCGTCGCCATGTTGAGGGCCGACCAGAAGCCGTTGGTCGCGCAGGAGGCATCGCCGCCCAGCACCACGGCGATGCTGCGCGCGTAGGATTGATCCCCCAGCGTCTCGTGCCGGTAGCGGATCGCCTGCGCCCAGCCGGCGGCGGGAGTGTACTGCGCGCCGACGCCCCCGCAGGCGGGAAGCACGGTCGCCCCGGTGCGACGCGGGAGATTGAACACCACGCCGATGTCGCGGCCGCCGCTGAAGGAGCCGCCGCGGGCGAGGGGACCTGCGGCCGCGTCTTCGAGACTCACGCCGAGCGCGAGCATCAGCGGGCGCGAGCGGTAGTACACCGTCACGCCGTCGTGCGCGTCGGTGAGCTCGAGCCCGAGCAGGATCTGCGCGAAGTCGTGGCCGCGCGCCGAGAACTGATAGAGCACCTTGCGCTCGGGCAGGAGGCGGCTCTCCTCGATGTCATCGAGCGCTCGCGAGGCATGCAGGAGCGAGGCGACGCGGCGCCAGTCGATGTGGCCGGGCACGGCGCCTGCGGTGGCCGTCCTGGTGCGCTCGGCGCTCGAAATCGTGGCTGGGTGTGCGGCCATGGCTTAGGTCTCGTGCGGCGCTAGAGTGCGGGCAGCTTATGCCCTAAGGCCTGCAATTTCCTTGCTTCGATTGCCTCCCAACGCATGATTCTGGCAATATTCTTGCCATGTCCAGGGCGCTCGATCGCCTCGACCGGCGGATCCTCGAGGAGCTGCAGGCCGATGCGCGCATCTCGAACCAGGAGCTCGCGAAGCGCGTCGGGCTCTCGCCCGCCCCGTGCTGGCGGCGGCTGCGCCGGCTCGAGGAAGCCGAATACATCGCCGGCTACGCGACGCTGCTCAAGGCTGCGGCGATCGGGTTGCCCATCCTCGCCTACGCGCTCGTCTCGCTCGAGAACCATCACCCCGAATCGGTGCGCCAGTTCGATCAGCTGGTCAAGGAGCGTCCCGAGGTGCTCGAATGCCACTCGATGAGCGGCGCCAATGATTACCTCTTGCGCATCGTGGCCGCGAGCATGGAGGCTTACGAGCACTTCCTCTCGACGCAGCTGCTGCAGCTTCGGGCGGTGCGCTCAGTGAACACGAGCTTCGTGCTGCGCACCAAGAAGTTCACGACGCGGCTGCCGCTCGGCTGAGGCCCGCTGCTCGCAGGCGCACTCGCTCCGGTCGGCGCCCGCGAGCCAGAACGCGGATCCCGGCAGCCGCACGTCCGCGTGCCGCCACGCCACCTCGAGCTCGCGCGCCGCGCGCGCCGCCTCGGGCGCTCTGCGCTGCGCCCTGAGCGCCGTGCTCAAGCCCTCGAGCGCCCAGCCGTTGCCGGGATTCCTCCGCAGATCGTCCCGGTAGACCTGCTCCGCGCGCGCCGCGTGGCCGCTCCGCAGCAGCTGCGCGCCGAGCAGATGACGCGCCGGGAAGAACCAGTCGGACGGCTCGTCGTAGGCGAGCCGATCCTCGGCCGCCACCGCATCCTCGAGCAGCCGGACCGCATCCGCGCCCCGCCCCTCGGAGGCGGCGATGCGCGCCGCCACGACCGGCCGCGCGACGTCGAGGACGGCGTGGAGCGTGTTGAATCCGGCGGCGGCATCGGCGGGAGCCGTGGCCGCAAGGCGCTCGAGCTCGCCCGACGCTCCCCTCGCCTCCTCGATCCGCCCGCGAGCCGCGAGCGCCACGCCGCGCCCGAAGAGATACCCCGCGGTGAGCCCCGGCGCGCGCGGATCGGGCGGCAGCAGCGCGATCATCTCGTCCCACAGCCCGAATCTCACCAGCGCCGCGTATTGTTGTGTCAGGTTCCAGCCCGAATCGCCCATGGCGAGCAGCATGTCGACGGGAACGGTCTGCGCCACGCTCTGCACCGCCGCGAGCGTCTCGGCCTTGCGTCCCTCCATGGCCGCCGAGAAGGCGAGGAACGAGTAGTTGTGAGCGAAGTACATCGCGTAGTAATCGGGCGCGTGGGTGGCGGCGAAGTAGGCGCGATCGGCGGCGACGCCCCGCCGGTTGGCCTCCGCCGCATCCTCATAGCGGCCGACGCGCTGGAAGATGTGAGCGGGCATGTGCTCGAGGTGGCCCGAGGCGGGCATGAGGCCCCGCAGCCGCTCGGCGGACAGGACCGCCTTGCCCGGCTCCGGGGAGGCCTCCATGACGTGGACGTAGTAGTGATTGGCGCCGGGGTGGCCCGGGTCGCGCTGCAGCACCGACTCGAGCCGTGCCTCGATCTCGAGCGTCCCCGGCGCCGGCCGGCCGTCCGCGGTCCAGAGCTTCCAGGCGTTCACGGTCATCTCGGCCTCCGCGCACAGCGTCTGCACGTCGAGATCGGCCGGAAAGCGCGCGGCGACCTCGCGCATGGCGGCGGCGTAGGCGCCGAGGATGGCAGGGGCATCCGCGGAGGCCGCGGGCCCCGGTGAGGGATAGCGCTTTGCGAGAGCGCCGATCAGCGCCTGCTCGACGGCGGAAGCCCGGGCCGCGTTCTGCTGCGCCTCGTGCAGCGCCTCCCACGCGACCGCCGCGCGCAGCTCCGGCGTCGCGCCATAGTTGTAGTTCGGCCCGACGGTGAGCGCCACGCCCCAGAAGCACGCGGCGCAGGACGGATCGAGCTGGGCTGCCTTCGCGAAAGAGCGGGTCGACTCGTCGTGGTTGAACGCCCACAAGAGCCGCATGCCCTGGTCGAAGTACTGCTGTGCGGCCGCCGAAGAGGTGGTCACGGCGCGGTGATAGCTCCCGAGCCCGTCGAAGAGGCGCGCGCCCCGCGCCCAGTCGGGCACCGTGGCAGGGAGCGGCAGCGCCTGATGGTCGGGTGCGGACGCCTCGGCGCGGGCCAGGTACGACACGGCGGCCGCACTACCGAGCAGCGCAACCCAAAGCAGACGATGCATGGTGTTCCCCCGGCGCGGAAGTTGTTTCAGGCGAGCCCGCTGCTCAAGCCCCGGCCCGATGCTACCAGACGCTCGAGGAGCGGAGCGGGACGCCAGCGCGCGCCGCGCCGCGGCGCGAGCCGCCTCATGGTCGCGATCACGCGCTCGAGGCCGGCCTCTTCGGCCCAGTACATCGGGCCGCCCCGCCAGGCGGGGAAGCCGTAGCCGTTGACGTACACGATATCGATGTCGCTCGCCCGCAGCGCAATGCCCTCCTCCACGATGCGCGCGCCCTCGTTGACCAGCGGATGCAGCAGCCGCTCGAGAATCTCCTCGTCGGGGATGCTGCGCCGCTCGATGCCGAGCTCGCGCGAGACCTGCTCGATGAGCGCGACCACCTCGGGGTCGGGGATGCGCGTGCGGCCTTCGTAACGGTAGTAGCCGCGGCCCGCCTTCTGGCCGAGCCTCCCTCCGGCGACGAGCCGCTCGAGGATCGGCGACCAGCGCTCGTCGGGCGGGAGCCTGCGGCCCTTGCGGATCTGAAAGCCGACGTCGTTCCCGGCCAGGTCCCGCACCGCGAGCGGCCCCATCGCAAAGCCGAACCCCTCGATGACCCGGTCGATCTGCTCGGGCGTCGCTCCTTCCTCGAGGAGGAACTCCGCCTCCGCTCCGTAGAACATGAGCATGCGGTTGCCGATGAAGCCGTCGCAGTTGCCGGCGAGCACCGCGATCTTGCCGAGCCTCTTCGCGAGCGCCATGACGGTGGCTACGGTCTGTAGCGAGGTGTGCCGCCCGCGCACGTTCTCGAGCAGCCTCATGACGTTCGCGGGACTGAAGAAATGGGTGCCCACAACCTTCTCAGGCCGGGAGGTGCTCGCGGCGATGGCGTCGATATCGAGAGTCGAAGTGTTGGTGGCGAGGATCGCGTGCGGCGCCACCACCCGATCGAGCCGCCCGAATACCTCCTGCTTGACCTCGAGGTCCTCGTACACCGCCTCGATGACGATGTCCGCGCCGGCGAGCGCCGGGTACTCGCTCACGCCCCGAATGAGGCCGAGCGCGGCGTCGGCCTGCGGGCGAGTCAGGCTCCCGCGCGCGACCGAGACGTCGTAGCTCTTCCCGACGACACCGAGGCCGCGCTCGAGGGCTCGCGCCGAGAGCTCGAGCAGCGACACGGGGATGCCGGCGTTGGCGAGGGTCATGGCGATGCCCCCGCCCATGGTGCCGGCGCCGACCACGGCGGCACGGTGGACGGGGAGCGCGGTCACCTCGGGTCCGAGGCCTGGAATCCTGCGGGCCTCGCGCTCCGCGAAGAACAGGTGCACCAGCGCTTTGCGTTGCGGGCTGTCGCGGCACTCGATGAAAGACTCGCGCTCGCGCGCGAACGCGGCTTCCACCGGCAGCGTGCAGGCCGCTTCGATGCAGTCGACGATCCTGAACGGCGCGAGCTGCCCGCGCGCCTTCGCCTCGAGCTTGCGGCGAAAGGCGGCGAAGAGCTCCGGATCCACGCCGCGGATGCGCTCGCCGACATCGCTCGTGAGGCGCAGCGGCCGCCGCTCGGCCACCGCCCGGCGGGCGAAGGCGAGCGCGCCGTCGAGCGCGGGGTCCGCGAGCGCGTCCACGAGCCCGAGCTCGAGCGCGCGCGGCGCCGGTATCTGGTGACCTGTGGTGATGGCCTCGAGGGCGGCCTCGGGTCCGGCGAGGCGCGTGAAGCGCTGGGTGCCGCCGGCTCCCGGCAGGAGGCCGAGCTTCACCTCCGGGAGACCCACTTTCGCGGTGGTGGCGGCGATGCGCCAGTGACAGGCGAGCGCGAGCTCGAAGCCGCCGCCGAGAGCCACGCCCTCGATCGCGGCGACCAGCGGCTTCGAGGCCGCCTCCATCCGCGCCTGCACCTCGCGTGTGATCGGGGATTTCAACACCAGTCCCGAGCTCACTTCGTTGATGTCCGCACCGGCGGCGAACGTCCCGCCCTCTCCCGTCACCACGATCGCTTTCACCGCCGGGTCGCCCCCGGCCCGCTCGAGCGCCTGCATCAGCCCCTCGCGCACCGGGAGGCTGAGCGCGTTCACCGGCGGATTGGCGATCGTCAGCACCGCGATCTCGCCCTCGAGTCGATAGTCGACGGCAGCCACTTAAGGCTCTCTCCCCCTTACCAGGCACGCGGCCTCATTGTACGGCCACGGTGCGCCCGGCGACCGGGCGCCGCGGCGCTATGGACTGCCCGCCGCTACACTTGCGGCTCCATGGATCAGGTCGATGCGGTGGTGGTCGGGGCCGGCGTCGTGGGCCTCGCGGTGGCGCGGCAGCTGGCGCTCGCCGGGCGCGAGGTGCTGATCCTCGAAGCCGCCGCGCGCTTCGGCACGGGGGCGAGCGCGCGCAACAGCGAGGTGATCCACGCCGGCATCCACTATCCGCCGGGCTCGCTCAAGGCGCGGCTGTGCGTCCGAGGGCGTGAGCGGCTGTACGGGTTCTGCGCCGGGCGTGCCATCGCGCATCGGCGCTGCGAAAAGCTCATCGTCGCCACGACCGATGCCGAGCTGCCGGGCCTCGCCCGCGTCGCCGCCACGGCGCAGGCCAACGGCGTCGAGCTCACGCGGCTCGACCGCGCGGCGGCTCAGGCGCTCGAGCCGCAGCTCTCGTGCGCGGCAGCGCTTCACTCCCCGCTCACCGGCATCATCGATTCGCAGGCCTGCATGCTGGCGTTGCTCGGGGATGCGGAGAGCCGCGGCGCAAGCCTCGCCTGCGGCAGCGCGGTCACGCGCGTGGTGCTCACGGACGGGGCGGCACTCATCGGCGTGAACGCAGCGGAGCCCGCGCTGCGAGCCCGCACGCTCGTCAACTGCGCCGGGGTGCAGGCGCCTCAGGTAGCGCGGCTGATGGAAGGCCTTTCTCCGGCGCAAATCCCGGCGGCGTACTTCGTCAAGGGCAGTTACTTCGCGCTCAAGGGGCGCGCGCCGTTCGAGCGACTGATCTACCCCTTGCCGGACCCGGGCGGCCTCGGCATACACCTCACCCTCGACCTCGGGAGCCGCGCGCGCTTCGGACCCGACGTCGAGTGGGTGGACAGCTGCGACTACCGGGTGGATGCGCGCCGCGCGCCCGCGTTCTACGCGGCCATTCGCCGCTACTGGCCCGCTCTCCCCGACGGTGCGCTCGAGCCCGCTTACGCGGGTGTGCGGCCGCGGATCTCGGGCCCGGGCGAGCCGCTCGCCGATTTTCGGATCGACGACGTCCGCACGCACGGCGTGCCGGGACTCATCAACCTCTTTGGAATCGAGTCTCCCGGCCTCACGGCCTCGTTGGCGATCGCCGAGGAGGTCGTGGACCGGTTGAGATGAGGCACTGCGATCTCGACGACCCGGACGGCGGGCCTCGAGCGCCACTCGGTCCGCGCTACGGGGCGCGCGTCAGCTGCCGCGGATGGCCTCCACCTGGGTCGCGAGCTTCACGTCCATCTTGAAGCCGTACTTGTCGCCGTAACTCACGCCGTAGTCGGCGCGGTTGAAGGTCCCCGAGGCATCCGCGCCGCAGTGCTCTTTCTTATCCATCGGGAACTCGATGCACTTGAAACTGTTGATGGTGAGCTGGAGCGGATGAGTGACGCCGTGAAGGGTGAGCTCTCCCACGGCCTGGGTCGGCACGCCGTTCTTGAAGTTGGTGAGCTTGCCCTTGTAAGTCGCGGTGGGGAACTTCGCCGCGTCCAGCATCTCGGCCGACTTCGTATGCTCGTCGAGCTTCGGCACGCCGAAATCGATCGATGCGACGTCCACGGTCACGTCGATCGTGCCCGTGCCCTTCTCCTTGTCGATCACGATGGTCCCGGAGGTCTTGTCGAAGCGGCCCCGCCAGACCGAGAGCCCACCGAAATGATCCGTTTCGAAGCTCGGATGGGTGTGGCTCGGGTCGATCTGGTAGGTCACCGGCGCGGCGAGCGCCAAGCCTGAGAGGAATGCCAGCAACGCCGCCGGCAGCGCAAACTTCGTCACGGGAACCTCCTGGTTGTAATCAGCAGCCCGCGCGTAGCGTAGCGGCCGTTCGGGCAAAGGGCCACCTCCCCTTAGGGACAGGTGGGGCCGCGTTAAATGCGCGACCTCCCCGCGACCGTTACTGCGTCGTGCGTGGTCGCGCCTTCAGTCCGAGCGCCTTCGCGACCACCTCGTGGGCGATCTCCCCCGCGTGCACGTTGAGACCGGCCGCGAGCCCGGGGTCGCGCTTGAAGGCCGCCTGCCACCCGAGGTCCGCGAGCGAGCGCACGTAGGGCAGTGTTGCGTTGGTGAGCGCCAGGGTCGAGGTCCGCGGCACCGCGCCCGGCATGTTGGCAACACAGTAGTGGATGACGCCGTCCACCACGAAGGTGGGCTCGGCGTGGGTCGTCGGCCGGCTGGTTTCGAAGCAGCCCCCCTGATCGATCGAGATGTCGACCAGCACCGCTCCGGGCTTCATGGTCGAGACCATGGCGCGGGTGACCAGCTTGGGCGCCGTGGCACCGGCCACCAGCACCGCTCCGACGACCAGGTCCGCTTCGCGCACCAGCCGCTCGATGGTCTCGGTGGTCGAGTACGCGGTCCGAAGCGCCGAGGCGAACATCGATGACAACTCGCGCAGCCGGTCGACCGAGCGGTCGACCACAGTGACGTCGGCGCGCAGTCCCACGGCCATCTCCGCCGCGTGCGTGCCCGCGACGCCGCCGCCGAGGATGACGACTTTCGCCGGCGGCACGCCCGGCACTCCCCCGAGCAGGATCCCGAAGCCGCCGTTGGCTTTCTGGAGGCTCGCCGCGCCCACCTGGATCGACATGCGGCCCGCGACTTCGCTCATCGGCGTGAGCAGCGGCAGCGAGCCATTGGGCGCCGTGACCGTCTCGTACGCGATGGCGGTCGCTCCGGACTTCATCAGGCCCTGGGCCTGAGCCGGGTCGGCCGCCAGATGCAGGTAGGTGAAGAGCACCTGGCCCGGACGGAGCATCTCGCACTCGTTGGGTTGCGGCTCCTTCACCTTCACCACGAGCTCCGCGCGCTCGAAGACCTCGGGGGCGCGCGTCGCGATGGCCGCCCCGGCGGCACGGTACTCAGCGTCGTCGACTCCGATGCCGTTGCCCGCGCCGCTCTCGACCAGCACTTCGTGACCGTGCACGGCGAGCTCCCGCACGCCCGCCGGCACGAGGCCGACGCGGTATTCGTGCACCTTGATCTCACGCGGAACGCCGATGCGCATACGGAAATCCCCGAGTTGCGTTATTGAGCGGAAGGGTAGAGTTCGCGGAGCGGCGGGAGCTTGCGAAATGAGGCTCCTGGGGGGTCCGCTTGTGGCAGAATCTGCGAACGAAGCCAGACTTCTCGGTGGAATATTGCGCCCATGGAGCTCGACCGCTACGATCGTGCCATTCTACGCCTGCTGCAGCAGGATGCCCGGATCACCAACACGCGCCTGGCGGACGAGGTGAGCCTGTCGGAATCGGCATGCCTGCGCCGGGTGCGGGCGCTCGAGGAGTCCGGGCTCATCCAGGGCTACACCGCGCTCATCGACCAGCACAAGGCGGGGTTTCCGGCGAACGTGTTCGTGAGCATTACGCTCGATCGCCAGAGCCAGGCGGGACTCGAGGCCTTCGAGAGCGCGGTGCGCAAGGTGCCCGAGGTCATGGAGTGCTATCTCATGACCGGGGAATACGACTATCTGCTGCGGATCGTAGTGGCGGACCTGAAGGATTTCGAGCGCATCCACGCGCAGCACCTCACGCGTCTGCCGAGCGTCGCGCGCGTGCACTCGAGCTTCGCCATGCGCACGGTGACCCGCGCGTCCGCGCTCCCTCAGCGCGCGTAGGCCGGCAATGCCCGGGCGAACTCGCGCAGCGCGCGGATGCCGCTCGCCTCGGCGCGCCGGCACCACTCGCGCAGCTGTGCCACCGCGCGCGCCTGATTCGCGCCAGCGCCGTTCCATAGCTGCTGCAGGCCGTCGCGGAACTCGACCACCCGGCGCAGCGCCTCGTACCGCTCGAGGAGCTCGCGGAGCTTGCGGCGCGCCTCCTCGGCCAACAGCGCCGGATGGCGGATCAGGAGTTTCGGCGCGATGACGGGCATTCCCCGTCCCTCGCGGCGTGCCAGCTCGCGGCACACCGGCAGCACCACGCGCCGCGCGTAGTCGCGCAGCACGTGCATGCGGTTGACGAAGAGCGCGTTCACCGTATCCGTGTCCAGATCGCGCCGCCGGCGCTCGAAATGCGGCCGCGGCGCGACCCACCGCACCTTGGCGAGCCCCAGGGCGCTGAAGAGCCGGATCCACAGCCAGCCGATGTCGATCTCCCAGCGCTGCACCGAGAAGCGCGCCGAGCGCGGGAAGGCGTGGTGGTTGTTGTGCAGCTCCTCGCCTCCGAGCAGCACGGCCCACGGCACGAGGTTGGTCGCCGTAGTGGGCATCTCGAAGCTGCGATAACCGACCGCGTGGCCGAGGCCGTTGATGACGCCGCCGGCGAAGAACGGCTGCGCCATGAGATGCACGGCGAGCATCACGACCGCCGGCACGCCGAACAGCAGCAGGTGCACCGCGCTGAACACGACGAGCCCGAGGAACGGGTGTGCGCTGTAGAGGTGGCGCTCGATCCAGTCCTCGGGCGTTCCCCGGCCGTAGTTCCGCAGCGTCTCCGGATCGCGCGCGGCGTCCTTGTAGAGCTCGTAACCTTCGAACACCACGCGCCGCAATCCAAACACGACCGGGCTGTGCGGATCGCCCTGCTGGTCGGCGAGCGCGTGGTGGCGGCGGTGGACCGCGACCCACTGTCTGGTCACCGCCCCGGAGCTGAACCACAGCCAGAAACGGAACACGTGCCGCAGCGCCCGATGCAGGATCAGGCCGCCGTGCGACTGATCGCGGTGCAGATAGAGCGTCACCCCGAGAAACATCGTCTGGATAGTGAGGAAGGTAACCAGCGCATAGCCCCAGAGGGGCAGCTCGAGGAGGCCATAGGGCGAAAGACTCATTGGCGCGCTCTCCACCGACTGCGGTGCGAGTCTTGGCGGCGAAGGTTACGGGAATTCTGTCCGGTTGGGGTGAATATCTCTGGCCCGGCCTTCCGTGTCAGGCCGGGCGCATCGCCGTCGCGCGACGCCGACATGGCTCACACCGTCAGGATGATCTTGCCGATGTGGACATCGGACTCCATGAGCCGGTGCGCGCCCGCGGCGTCGCCGAGCGGAAAGCGCGCGTGGATCACGGGCTTCAGGCGCCGCGAGCCGAACAGCGGCCAGACCTTCTCGCGCAGCGTCGCGGCGAGGCGGCCCTTGTTCTCGACCGGCTGCGCCCGAAGCGTCGAGCCCGTGACCGTCAGGCGTTTCCCGAGCAGCAGGCCGAGATCGATCTGCGCCCGGGCGCCGCCCTGAGTGGCGATGACCGCGATCCTGCCCTCCACACTGGCGGCGGCCAGGTCGCGGCCGGGGTAATCGCCGCCCACCATGTCGAGAATGACGTCGGCACCGCGCCCGCCCGTGGCCCGCCGCGTCGCCTCGACGAAGTCCACCTCGCGATAGTTGAAGGCCTCATCCGCCCCCAGCTCCCGGCACGCGGCGCATTTGCGCTCGCTGCCTGCGGTCACGAGTACGCGCGCGCCGAACGCCCGGGCGAGCAGGATCGCGGTGGTGCCAACACCGCTCGCGCCGCCGTGGACCAGGAGCGTCTCGCCCTCGCGCAGTCGCGCCCGCTCGAACACGTTCAGCCACACGGTGAAGAAAGCCTCGGGGAGCGCCGCCGCCTCCTCCAGAGTCAGCGGCTCCGGCGCCGGCAGGCATTGGACCGCCGGCACGGCGACGTACTCGGCGTAGCCCCCGCCGGTCAGCAGCGCGCAGACAGGCGCGCCCACGGCGATCCCGCGCACGGCGGGATCGAGCCGCACCACGACGCCGGCGACCTCGAGCCCCGGAATGTCGCTCGCCCCGGCGGGCGGCGGGTACAGGCCACGGCGCTGCAGCACGTCGGCGCGGTTCACGCCCGCGGCCGCGACGCGAATCAACAGCTCGCCTACGCCCGGCTCCGGCACCTTGCGCTGCGCGGCGCGCAGCACCTCGGGCGGCCCGGGCTGAGCGATCTCGACCGCGATCATGTGCTCTGGAACCACCGTGCGCCGAATGGTCCCGTGACGCGGAGCTGCGCGTCAACCCCGCTTGCCTTAGCGCCGCTCAGCCGCCCGGCTGCGGCGGCGTTCCCGGTGCAGACCCCGCGCGATGACCACAGCGTCCCTGGAGCTTCTCGCGCAGCCGCTCGCGCTCCTCGGGCGTGAGGCTCGCCCAGCGCTCACGCCACATGCGCTCGCGCCAGTGGCCGTGCCAGCCGCCCCGGCCGCGCAAGCCCCCGAACAGAATCCGGCTGAGCAGCAGCAAGCCGACGGCCTGCCAGTACTCGAGCTGCGCGCCGCGGAACAGCGTCGGGATCAACCAGTTCCACAGGCTCATCACCACGAAGCTCAGGACCGCGATGGAGACCACCGACAGCGCCACGAACGCGGCACCCTTCACCACCCAACGACCTCGACCTCTCACGACATCCTCCTCGCCTCAGCTACCGATTCGTTGTCGACAACCCACCCATTTCGATCGAGCATTCATTCACTCGGCCGGGAGCCCAGCAGCCACTCGTCCCAGACGGCTCGCAGCCGCTCCTGCAGATAGAGCACCGCGTAGCGCTTGCGCGAGAGCAGCGTGTTGAGACCCACTCCCGTGCGCGCCGCCAGCTCCTTGAAGCTGACGCCCTCGAGCTCGTGCGCTATGAACACCTCGCGCTGCTCCGGCGGCAGCTCCCCGAGCGCCGCCCCGATCTCGGCGAGCAGCACCTCGCGCATGACCGCGGACTCCGGTCCGCTGTCCGGGGCCGGAAGCAGATCCTCGAGCACCGGCTCGAGGGAGCCCTCGTCCTCCGCCGCCCGAGGCGCCGCGGCCTCGCTCTCCGCCGCCCCCGCCGCGCGTCGCTCGACTCTATTGCGACGAAACCGGTCGATGATGCGATTGCGCGCCACCCGTCGGAGCCACGCGCCCGCCTGCTCCACCGGCTGCATCAGCCGGTAGGCCAGCACGAGCTCGTAGAGCGCCTCCTGCAACACGTCCTCCGCCTCGGCGGCATCGGCGATCGACGCGCGAATGAAGGCGAGGAGGCGCCCGCGCTCGCGCCGCACCGTCGAGGCAATCTCGCGGTCCTGGTCGCCGGGGCTCAAGCGAGGAGCGAGCGCAGCATCCATCTGTCTGTAAAGACGCTCGGACGGGGTGGATATTGTGGCGGCTCGCCGCCACGGGGCTTGCCCCTCACTTCTTCCACTGCGACTGCAGCGCCAGAGTGCCGGAGCGTCCCTCCACCGTTCCCGCCACGATGCCGCAGCGGGGGAGCCGTGCGACATCGAGCTGCGCGGCATAACCCTTGAGGTCCGTGAGCCGCACGCCGCGCTCTTGCCAGCCGCGCAGCAGCCGCTCGAACGATGGAAGATAGGCGCCGCCCTCGAGCTCGGCGTGCAGCGTGAACACATGATCGCGCGGGAGCGCGCCGGCGGTCACGGCGAGCAGATGGTCGACGGGCTCGACGCCGCGCAGGTCCGCGCGGCCGATGAGCTCGTCGAGCGTCGGCAGGGTCGTCGGCAGCTGCGGGACCGTCGCCGCGCTCTGATCGCCCGCCGGCATAAATGGCCCGGTGCCGCGGGTGTCGGAGGCATAACGGAAGCCGAGCTCGCCCTCGAGAGCCGGCACGTGGTGATTGACCTGCCAGCCGGCTGCGCCGTGCACGACGGGCGGGCGATCGAAGATCTCCGTGAACTGATCGCGGGCGAGCGTGAGCTCGCGCCGGGTCCACGGCTCGCTCGCCCGGCCCACCCCGTCCTGCCAGCGCACGTGATCGAAGCAGTGCACGCCCACCTCGAAGCCGCGGCGCGCGATGTCCTGAAGCTCTCCGCTGCACCGGCGGCCGATGTGCGGCCCGGGAAGCAACACGCCGTAGAGCAGCGTCTTCAGACCGTAGTGCCCGACCACGGAAGTGCGCTTGACCTTGCCGAGGAAGCCGCGGCGGAAGACACGCCGGATGGCGCGCCCGGTGTGATCGGGGCCCAGGCTGAAGAGAAAGGTCGCCGGCACGCCGAGCCGCCCGAGCAGATCCGCGAGCCTCGGCACACTCTCGCGTGTGCCCCGATAAGTGTCGACGTCGATCTTGAGGGCGATCAGTGCCACGGTCGACGGCCCTAAGTCAGCCGAGCGGGACGGGATGCTTCTCGAGCGCGCGCGCGTAGCGGGCGAGGTCGATGGGCCCGCTGCGGCTCGCGGCGCGCAGCAGCCGCAGCATCGCGCCGTCGCCACAGGCGGCGTAGCACTCCCCGTCCGCCCCGAAGAGCCGCGCGCCGCGGCCCGGCGCACGCCGCTCGGTGAGGCGCGTGCGATGGATCTCCCAGCGCTCCGCGCCCACGATCCCGAACGCGCCCGGAAACGGCGGCGCCACGGCGCGCACCAGGTTATGGATCTCGAGCGCCGGCCGCGTCCAGTCGATGCGTCCGTCCTCGGGCCGGCGGCGCCCGAAATACTGCCCGGGCTCGACGGGCTGAGGTCTGCGCGGCGCCGTGCCGGCGATGAGGCCCGGGAGCGAGCGCGCCAGCACGATCTCGGCGGCGACCGTGACCTTGGCGAACACCTCGCGGGCATCGTCCTCGAGCAGGATCGGGACCGGCTGCTGATCGACGATGTCGCCCGCATCCGCCCTCGCCACCATGTAGTGCAGCGTCGCGCCGGTCTCGCACTCGCCTTTCAGGATGGCCCAGTTGACCGGCGCGCGCCCTCGGTACTTCGGCAGAAGCGAGCCGTGCATGTTGAGGGCGCCACGACGGGCGCAGTCGAGCAGCGCCTCGGGCAGGAGCGAGCGGTAATAAAAGGAGAAGATGAAGTCGGGCTGGAGGCCCTCGACCGTGCGCTCGAGCCCGGCGGCGTCGGGCTCCGCGGGGGCGATCACGTTCAGCCCGCACTCCGCCGCCGTGGCCGCGACGCTCGCATACCACTGCGTCTCCTGCGGGTCATCGGGGACCGTGACCACGAGCGCAATCTCGACACCGGCGGAGAGCAGGGTCTTGAGACAGCGGACTCCGACGTCGTGGTGGGCAAAGACGACCGCCCGCGTCGGGCTCACTCCGGCGCCCCCTGCACGCGCGCCCCGGCCACGAGCGCGGGTCTGTCGGACACCGCTCGGTCCTCCGCCAGCCGCTCCGCAGCGGGACGCGACTCCTCGAGCACCGCCGCCACCGTGTAGCGCGGCCGCTGGCGCACCTGCTCGTAGATGCGGCCCACGTATTCCCCGACCACTCCGAGTCCGATGAGCGCGACTCCGATCAGGAAGAAGGCGACGCCGAACAGGGTGAACAGACCCTCGGCCTCGGGGCCGACGATCAGACGGCGGATCGCGAGGTAGGCGACGAGGAGCAGCGAGATCACGGCGATCACGGTGCCCGCCAGCGAGAAGAACTGCAGCGGCGCGGTCGAAAATCCCGTCATCAGGTCGAAGTTGAGGCGGATGAGACGATAGAGCGAGTACTTGGACTGTCCCAGCATGCGCTCCGCGTGCGCCACCTCGATCTCCACCGGATGGCGTGCGAACGTGTAGGCGAGCGCCGGTACGTAGGTGCTCACCTCGGTGCAATGATTCACGGCGTCGACGACGCTGCGGTGATAGCCGCGCAGCATGCAACCCTGGTCGGTGATGCGGATCGAGGTGGTGCCCTCACGCAGGCGGTTCATCACTCGCGAGGCCGCCTTGCGCCACAGCAGGTCCTGGCGGCTCCTGCGAATGGTGCCGACGTAGTCGGCGCCGGCGTCCATGGCGGCGACGATCCGCGCGATCTCCTCCGGCGGGTTCTGCAGGTCGGCGTCGAGGGTGATCACGTAGGCGCCGCGCGTCTGCGCGAAGGCGGCGAGGATCGCCAGGTGCTGGCCGGCGTTCCTCGCGAGCAGCACCACCCGGGTGACGTCCGGGCGCCGCTCGAACTGGCGGCGCAGCTGCGCCACGGACCCGTCGGTGCTGCCATCATCGACGAACACCACCTCGTAGGAGCGGCCGAGCGCATCGAGCGCCGGGTACAGCCGCTCGAAGAGCAGCGGCAGTCCCTCCTGCTCGTTGTACACGGGGATGACGGCCGAGAGCTGCGGGCTCATGGGACCCGCGCTCCGCCGAGGATGTCGTTCGCCGCGCTCACCACCCGGTCGACGTCCTCGAGCTCCATGGCGGGAAACAGCGGCAGCGTCACGGTCCGCCGTCCGACGGCCTCCGCGTTCGGGAACTGTCCCTCGCGATAGCCGAGGGCGCGATAGGCGCTGAAGAGGTGGATGGCCGGGTAGTGGACCCCAACGCCGATGCCGCGCGCCCTCATCGCCTCGATGAACTCGCGCCGCGAGATCGCGAGCCGCTCGGGCGGCGGCAGGAGCGGAGTGAATACGTGCCAGCTGTGGCCGGCATCGCCGCGCTCCGGTAACCGCACCGGCGGCTCCGAAGTCGTCCGGGCCGCGTTTCACCTGCCCGTGCCAGCGGTGCAGCTCGATCGCCGTCAGCTCCTCGGGCGAGCCGCCCGAGATCGCGCCGCCTTCGACGCTGGTCATGTTCTTGTTCGGATGGAAGCTGAACACGACCAGGTCCCCGAAGCTGCCGATGCGCCGGCCCCGCCAGGAGGAGCCGATGGCGTGGGCCGCGTCCTCGATCACGCGCAGTCCGTGCTTGCCGGCGATCGCATAGAGCCGGTCCATGTCGACCGCAAGGCCCGCGAAGTGCACCGGCAGGATCGCGCGGGTGCGGGGCGTGATCGCCGCCTCGACCTGGGCGAGGTCGAGGTTGCGCGAGTCGAGCCCCACGTCCACGAACACCGGCCGCGCGCCGACGCGCACGATGACGTTCGCGGTAGCCACGAAGGAGAGAGCCGGGGTGATGACCTCGTCGCCCTTGCCGATCCCGCAGGCGAGCAGCGCCATCTCCAGCCCCGCGGTCGCGGAGGTCTGGGTGCGCACCGGCCGTCCCCCGAGATAGGCGGACAGCTCCGCCTCGAGTTGGGCCACCTTCGGTCCGCTCGCGAGCCAACCCGAGCGCAGCACCTCGGCGACGAGGGCGATGGTGTCCTCGTCGATGCTCGGACGGGTGAAGGGCAGTTGCTTCACGGGCTTGCTCGAGTCGTTCATGACCGCGCCACGAGTATCACGCCCAGCACGATGACGGCGATGCCGGCCACACGCTGGCCGTTCGGAATCTCACCCAGGAGCCACCAGGCGAGCCCGACGTTGATGACGTAGCCGAGCGACAGCAACGGATACGCCTGGCTCACCGGCACCCGCGACAGCCCCACCAGCCACACGATCACGCTCAGGCCGTAGGCGCACAGCGCGTACCATAGCGAGGGCACGACCAGCAGGTCGAGCCCCCGCCTCCAGACGCCCGCCTCACCGGCGATCAGCGGACCGCTTACGCGCGTCGCGGCCTTGAGTCCCAGCTGCGCCAGGGCGTTGAGCAGCACGCCGGATGACAGGATGAGGAAATCGCTGACTTTCACGCTCGACTCACGCTTTCGCTCGACTCACGCTTTCAGAGGCGACTCACCGCGACCGTGTAGTCGTCGAAGGCAATCACGCGCCCGGGAAGGCCGCGCCGCCGCCACTCATCCCAGATTCCCGGATCGAAGAATGCCACGGCCTCGCCGCCCGCGCTCCAGCGGGCGACGAATTCCCGCATCGCCACACGATGCTGCGGCTCCTGCTCCAGCCCGAAATGCAGCTCTCCCTCATAGTCGACCAGCTGCAGGGCACGCGCGAGGTACGGGGATACGGTCTCCCGGTACTGGCCGACACTGTACAGTGGCGTGCTCGCCCCGATGTAGGGACGCGCCGCCCTCACCAGCTCGCGCGCCGAGCGGGCCGGCGGAGTCGCACTGTAGGCGCACAACAGGCATTGCCAGCCGAGAATCGCCGCCAGAGCCGTCGCGACGGACGCGGCGGTGCGCGTGGCGGGCCGCGCCCGCCACGTGATCACCACCGCCGCGAGGGCCGCCAGCAGCGCCGCCCCCGTCCACAGCAGCGCCTCATGCGGCACGTAGCTGTTGCGGCGCGCGCTATAGAGAAGGAGTCCCAGGGCGACCACCCCTGTCAGGGCCGCGCCGATTCGCGCGGCGTGCCGCGCGAGCGCCTCCGCGGCGCCGCCGCCGGCGCCGGTGACCGCCGCCAGCACCGGCAGCATGGGCAGGATATAAGGCGCGAGCTTGGATCCGGAGGCGGAGAAGAACGCGAGCGTCACGGCGGCGAAGACCAGCAGGAACTTGAGCGGCTCGAAGGGCGCGGACGCGGAGCCGCGCGCTGTTCCCGCGGCCACGCCGGACGTGAGCGCGGCGCGGCCGCACGCGCGGGCCAGCGGGACGACCCAGGGCAGCACGCCGACGAGCAGCAGCGGCAGAAAGTACCACCACGGCTCCACGCGCTGGTGCACCGTGGTGAGAAAGCGCGCGAAGTGCTCGTGGACGAAGAAGAATCCGGGGAAGGCGGGGTTGCGCAGCGACACCACCACGAACCACGGGGCGGCTACGCCTGCGAAGAGCGGCAGACCCGCCGCGAGGTGCAGCCGCCGCCAGGTCAGCGAGTCGCGCTCGATGAGCGTGTAGATGACGAGCGCCGCGCCCGCGAGCACGCCGACCACGATTCCCTTGGAGAGCACCGCCAGCGCCGCCGCCGCCCAGGCCGTCAGCATCCAGCGCCGCTCCGCGGGCGATCGCGGAGGTGAGGTCTGCGCCAGGGTGAAGGCGAGCACGGTGGCCGTGAGAAAGAAGGTGAAGGCGCCGTCCAGAAGGTTGATGTGTCCGACGATGAGGAAGTACGGGCTGACCGCGAGCGCGGTGAGGGCGAGCCGCGCGGCTGCACCGCCGTAGAGACGCGCCACCCACGCGAAGGTGAGCGGCAGACATGCGAACGCGAGCCCGACGCTCCACAACCGCGAGCTCCACTCGCTCACGCCGAAGACCTCGTACGCGATCGCGGTCGCCCAGTACTGGAGCGGCGGCTTCTCGAAGTACAGGAGACCGTCGAAGCGTGGCGTGACCCAGTCGCCGCTCGCGAGCATCTCGCGCGGAATCTCCGCATACCGGCCCTCGTCCGGGTCGAGGAGCGGCCGCACCGGCAGCGTCGCGAACCACGCCAGCGCGAGCAGCACCCAGGCCGCCCAGCCGGGCCGGCCGGTACTCCCCGCCTCCACCTCGCCGCTCATGCCGCAGGCAAGGCCGCCCCTGGCGGGTGCATCAGATGCCCGCCATCGCCGCCGCGCGCGTGCCGAAGCCTTCCTGCTTCACGTAGAACTCGATGGTGCGGCGGACGGCCGTGTCCATGTCGGTGCTCGGACGCCATCCGAGGTCGCGCTGCGCCGCCTCGATGTTGGGCACGCGCACCTGGATGTCCTGGTAGTACTTGCCGTAGTACTCGCCGGCGGACACATCGACGATCTCGGTGGCACGGGCGTTGTCGCGCAGCACCGGGAACTCCTGTGCGATCCGGATGGTGCGCTCGGCGAGATCGCGGATCGAGATGCAATTGGCCGGGTTGCCGATGTTGAATATGCGCCGGCTGGCGCACCCGTTCTCGTTCCCGAGAATGGTCAGGAGGCACTCGATGGCGTCGTCGATGTACGTGAAGGAGCGTTTCTGGCCGCCGCCGTCGACTAGCTTGATGGGGCGACGGTAGAGCACGTTCGAGAGGAACTGGGTGAAGACCCGGGAGCTCCCCTCCTTCGGCTCCTCGACGTTGTCGAGATTCGGCCCGATGAAATTGAACGGCCGGAACAGCGTGTAGTCGAGGTTGTCGCGCACCCCGTAGGCGTAGATCACGCGGTCGAGGAGCTGTTTCGAGGCGGCGTAGATCCAGCGTTGTTTGTTTATCGGCCCGTACACCAGGGGACTCGCCTCCTCGTCCAGCGCCGCATC
>WNGC01000292.1_pt1 | contig 30884 bp, 37 predicted proteins | sample 5400051 | NCBI WGS metagenome assembly WNGC01 (sample SAMN13153368, study PRJNA577476) | soil metagenome | isolation source: 20 cm soil or saprolite under grassland replicate 2 | place: USA:California | collected 2016-06-15
GCCAACGTCAACGTTGTCTTCTCATAGACGTCGATTCGAATCGTCGACCTCGCGCTCCCGGCCGTCCGCGTGTAGACCCAGAAGTCTCCCTGCGTCCACGTCGGATGGTTCTGGGTGGCCGCGACCGGCGGGGAGACGACCAGGATGGACGCGAGGGCGATGGCCAACGCGATGACCGCCGTTAGGGATCTAAGATGGCGCATCGGTGGGACCATCCGGCGCATGGCAGCAAGCTCGATATGATTCTGTCGGATACTAGGTAACGCATTCTTTAGGTCTGCACGGATATTCCGCGCCCGATGGGTGGTCCGATGCGCATGGCCGAGGTGCGGAAGATCGCGGTGATCGGGGCGGGGACGATGGGAGCCGGGATCGCGCAGGCGTGCGCCGCGGCTGGCTTTCCGGTCACGATGCGGGACATCGAGCAACGCCTCGTGGACGGCGGGTTCCGGCGGATCCGCGAGCCGCTTGCGAAACGCGTCGAGAAGGGGAAAATGACCGGCGCGGAGGTCGACGGGATTCTCTCGAAGATTCGGGGAGTCGTCGATCTCAAGGAGGCCGTGGCGGGCGCCCAGGTCGTCATCGAGGCCGTGTTCGAGAAGATGGAGATCAAACGGGAGCTCTACGCGGAACTGGACCGGCTCTGCCCGCCCGACGTCGTCTTCGCGTCGAACACGTCCTCCCTGAGCATCACAGAGATGGCGAACGCGACGAAACGCGCCGACCGCGTCGTCGGCATGCATTTCTTCAATCCCGCGCCCGTAATGAAACTCGTCGAGGTGATCCGGGGCTCCGAGACGAGCGACGTTACGGTCGCCCTGATCAGGGAGCTGTGCACGAAGCTCGGCAAGGACGCCGTCGAGGTGAGGGAGTCCCCGGGGTTCGTCGTGAACCGCCTGCTCGTGCCGATGATGAACGAGGCGTTCAATCTGCTCCAGGAAGGAGTCGAGGGAGTCGCGAGCGCCGAGGACATCGACAAGGCGATGAAGCTCGGGACGAACATGCCTATGGGGCCGTTCGAACTCGCGGACTACACCGGCCTGGACATCGGGCTCGACGTGATGGAAGTCCTGTTCCGCGAGACGGGAGACCCCAAGTTCCGACCGTCGACGCTCCTGCGGAAGTACGTGCGCGCGGGCAGGATGGGCCGGAAGACTGGACGCGGGGTGTACGACTACACTCGTACCTAGGCTCCGGCGTTCGAGCTTGTTGCGAGGTTAGGACCTTGCCCGGTTCACCCGGATTCCGAGGGCAAGCAGGACCAATCCAATCGCGGTAAGCATGGCCACGGGGGCGATGAAGAGGATGACTCCTACGAGGTCCACGTTCTTCAATAGGCTTCCCCAAGTAAGCAGAAACTGAACCAATCCTACCAAGAAAACAAAACCTACAATCAGAAACAGGGCTCCGGCGATGAGTAGTGGTAACGCGAAACGTGGGTTCAAAATCCGTTTGGATCCACCAGCGTCCGATGAAAACAACATTTGAAGGTGATGAAAACAAGAGCCGCCTTTTAATCTGATGACCCCGACCGTCTCCCCTCCTCCGGAATTACGTTAGCGCGGGCCGCCTCGGACGGCAGGCGGGCCGGGGCGTGTACGAGTGCACGAGGGCGTGAGCTCAGGGAGGCGATCCGGGCGGCTCGGGGCCGCTCGGCGGTTGCTGCGGCGGAGCCCAACCGGGCGGTGGCGCCCCAACGCCCGGCCTGCGTCGACGGACGAGCACGGCTCCGACGACCGCCGCGACGACCAAGACCAGGAGGATGAGCCAGATCCACACGGGCAGGCCGACGAAGACCGTCGTGAAGAAGCTGCCTGCTTGATACCGATAGCCCGTCAGGTTGTAGCTGCCAGCGGACTGGCCCGAGCTGTTGTGGGACTCGGTTCGAACGGAGTTGCCTGCTTGGGGCGACCAGTAGTTGATGACATACGAGGTCGAGCCCGTGGCCGTCTCTTTGAGAGGAGAGGTCATGAATGTCCCAATGGGCACCGCAATCGACGCGTCTGTTAGAACTTCGAAGTGCGTGCTGAGGGGCATCTGTGCGTATCGGACCGCGCCCGTCGAATTCGTCGTGACGTCCCAGACGGTGGTCGAAGAATCCCAACTGGCTCCGGCCGTCAACGGCCATTGGATGATCTGCGGGGGGTTCCCCGAGATCGAGACGTGAGAATTCGCCGAAACGGTGCCAAAGGTCAAATTGACGTCCGCGACGATTTTGACGATCGCCAAGGTGTCCGTGTTGTACCAAATGGTCGCGGGCAGATTGAAAGTGAGGCTCCCGAACGGAATCGTGAGGGTCGCGGCCACGCGGTACGTCGAATAGGAGGACCCGTTGACGCTGACGGACTCGGTCCCGGTGACGTCCATCCGCAGTGTGCCGCTGATCGACGTGCCAGTCAGGGCCGAGGAGTACGCATAGACCCAGAAATCGCCGGACGCCCAAGCTGGGCGTTCGGTCGCGGCCTGCGCCGGGGTTGCGGTGAACGCCAAGGCGGCGATCAGAAGGAGTCCGACGGCCGGAGCCAGGACCCGGAGGCGCGAGTGCATCCATTCCACCTCGACCCCGAGCAGCCCTGGGGTCTAAGAGCCTGCCGGTGGAGCACGAGGAACGTTCATCCTCATCCCCTGCGTTCGCGGTCCGGAGGATTCCATGCCCGCTTTCGTCCGCGTGGAGATGGAGGACCGGCTTGCGATCGTCACGATCAACCGGCCCGATTCGCTGAACGCCCTGAATTCCGCGGTGCTGCGGGAGCTGTCCATGACGATCGAGCACCTGTCCATGCGGGGGCCGGGGACCGCGCGTTCGTGGCAGGGGCCGACATCAAGGAGATGGTCGGCCTGTCCGCGCTCGAGATGCGATCCTTCTCGGAGGCGGGGCGGCGACTCGGGGACACGATGGCCGCGTGCAACAAGCCCATCCTGGCGGCGATCAACGGCTACGCCCTCGGAGGCGGATGCGAACTCGCCCTCGCGTGCGATATCCGGATCGCGTCGGACCGCGCGAAGCTCGGCCAGCCGGAGGTCAATATCGGGATTATCCCGGGATTCGGCGGAAGCCAGCGCTTGCCTCGTCTCGTCGGTCTCGGATGGGCCTCGGAGATGATCTACACCGGAGAGGCGATCGACGCGGCGACCGCAGAGCGGATCGGCCTCGTGAATCGCGTCGTGCCCGCGGACCGCCTCCTCGAGGAGACGAAGGCCCTGGCCCGAAAGATCCTCGAGAAGAGCCCGGCCGCCATCGCGCTCGCCAAGGCCTGCCTCCGCTCCGCGTTGGAGATGCCGCTCGCCGCGGGCCTCGATTTCGAGACCGCGGCCTTCGGGGTGGTCGGATCGACCCAGGACAAGGAAGAGGGCATGCGGGCGTTCATCGAGAAACGGAAGCCGATCTGGAAAGGCGCCTGATTAATAGGATTCGAATTCTTCTTGCAGGTCGATCACGACCTGTTCGAGGACCTCTTCGAAGGAGGAGCTGCGGTACTCGCGCATCCCGCCGAGCTCGCTCTGGATGCGGGCGATGAAGTTGTTGGAACTCTTCAGGAATTCCACGTTCACCAGCGATTCTTCCATCCTCGCTTGCTCCGGGAGACCGATGCGGGCGCACTCTCAATCGGGCGTATCCGAGGTTCGTATTTAATAGTTGCCCGCAGAGTGTTCGACGGACGACCGAAGACCTCGCAACGAGCCGCCACGGCGTTGCGTCGTCGCTCACCGGGGAACCTTTATCTAGCGCGCTCCCCTTCGACGGCCTCCCGAACCGGACGCGGAGTGAATCGTTGGGCAATATTCGGCCGACGTACATCAAGCGAGTCGCGATCGAGCTCGCGAAGCTCTATCCGAACGAGTTCACGGCGGATTTCGAGCACAACAAGAAGATGGTCTCCGAACTGAGCGACGTGCGGAGCAATCTGATGCGCAACCGGATTGCCGGATACATCACCCGATACCGGCAGCGCCTGGCCGTCTAGTCCCGCGGACGCCTGCGCCCGGTCCGGGAGCGAGTGGACCTAATCCCCCATGTCGTACGCCGTCGAGACACGTGACCTCACCCGGATCTTCGCGGGCAAGAAGAAGCGGCGGATCCGCCGGAAACGCGCCGCGAGCGAAGGCGACGAGCATCTCGGCCCGGTGACCGCCCTCGACGAGGTGTCCATCCAGATCCGGGACGGCGAGTTGTTCGGCATGCTGGGTCCGAACGGTGCCGGCAAGACGACGCTGATCAAGATCCTCGCCACCCTCCTCCTGCCCACGTCGGGTCAGGCGTTCGTCGCGGGCCACGACGTGGCCAAGGATCCCTTCCCGATCCGCCAGCGGATCAACATGGTGTCCGGCGGAGAGACGTCGGGCTATGGCCTCCTGACGGCCCGGGAGAACGTCTGGATGTTCTCGCAATTCTACGGCGTCCCGAGCAAGGTGTCGAAGGGGCGCATCGACGAGCTCATGCATACGTTCGGCCTGTGGGACAAACGGGACGCAAAGGTCCGCATGCTCTCGACGGGACAAAGGCAGAAGATGAACATGATCCGCGGTTTCGTCACGGATCCGGACATCCTGTTCCTCGACGAGCCGACCCTCGGCCTCGACGTGAACGCCGCCCGCGTGATCCGCGAGTACGTCACGAACTGGGTCCGTTCGCAGGAAGGCAAGACGGTCCTGCTGACGACGCACTACATGGCCGAGGCGGACCAGATGTGCGACCGGATCGCGATCATCGACAACGGCAAGATCCTCGCGTGCGATACGCCGGACAACCTGAAGCGGATGATCCGCACGGAGACGACCTTCCGGCTCGAGGTGGACACGATGCGCGACACGGCGACGTTCTCCACGATGCAGGGCGTGAAGAACTTCTCCCACACGGATGACATCTCGAAGAATCGCACGCACCTCACGTTCATCCTAGAGGACGAAGGCCCGGTCGCGGAGATCTTGAGCGCCATCACCTCCCAAGGCAAGAAGGTCCATTCGTTGCAGAAATCGGAGCCGACCCTGGAGGACGTGTTCATCAGCATGGTCGGGAGGGGATTCGAATGAAGCCCGCGACCGTGCGCCGCACGGACCTGCGGTATCGGATCGGCCTGAACCTCCGGGCCGTCGTCGGCCGTTCCTATCCGCGGATCGTGGGGGCGAACCGCGAGCCCTCCTGGATCTTCTTTGAGGCGCTTCTCCCGCTGCTGGGCATCGCGGCCTACGTGTTCATCTACCAGGCCTTCGGGACCCGCGCCATCGCGGCGATCCTGGGGTCCTCTTCGACGGCCCCATGGGGGATGTGCGGGCAGATTCCGTGCACCGATGCCGCGCAGCAGGCCGCCTATCTGGCGATGGCGAAGGCGAATACGAATGCGCTGATCGCCTCCGTCGTCCTCGGCGGGACGATGGTCGCGTTCTGGCTCAACGTCCTCTGGTCCATGGCGAGCCAATTGTACTGGGAGAAGGAGATCGGGAACCTTCAGCTGTACATGATGGCGCCGATGAACCGGATGGCCCTGCTCGGCGGCATGGCCGTCGGTGGCATGGTCATGACGTCGATGCGGGCGGTCTCGACCCTCATCGCGGGCATCTTCGTCTTCGGCGTGCTATTCCAGGTGGCCGACCCGCTCCTCCTCCTGGCCGTGTTCTTCGCCGCCCTGGTCGCGCTATACGGCCTGGGGATGATGTTCGCGTCCCTCTACCTGCTCTGGGGGCGGGAGGCCTGGAACCTGTCCGCCCTCATGGAGGAGCCGATCTTCTTCTCGAGCGGCTTCTACTTCCCCGTCGGCGGCCTGTTCCGGGTCCCGGGATGGGGTCCGATCGTCGCCATCGTGGGTTCCTTCGTGCCGGCGACCTTCGGCCTCGACGCGCTCCGGCAGCTCACCCTCAGCACGACCGCGTTCGGCGGGAAGCTCTGGATCTTCGACGTGAAGACGGAGCTGTACATCCTCGTGTTCATGGCCGTCCTGTTCCTCATCCTGGCCCGGTACTCCCTGGCGTACCTGGAGACGCTCGCGAAGCGAGAGGGGAAGTTGACCTCACGGCATCAATGAACACGTTCTGGCGGACCTTCAAGGTCGCCGCATGGCTCGGCTGGGAGATGGACTCGAACTGGACCGAGCCGTGGCTCTTCATCGTGTATTCCGTCGTCAAGCCCGTGGCCGGCGCGTTCATCCTCGTCCTCATGTACACCGTCTTCGCCCTGATCGGGAACCGCGCGGATCCCGCCGCCTTCTCCTACATGTACGTCGGGAATTCGTTTTTCATCTTCGTCGGGTCCGTCCTGTTCGGGACGTTCCAGGTCATCCAATCGGACCGGGAGTGGTACCAGACGATCCGCTACGTGTACATGGCGCCCATCTCGTACTACGTGTATATCGTGGGACGCGCCGCCTCGAAGGTGGTCGTCGCCGCCTTCGCGGTCCTCATCACGTTGGTGTTCGGGATCATCTTCCTGGATGTCCAGATTCACATGGCGCTCGCGGATGTCCCGCTCTTCCTCGTGAGCACGGCCCTCGGGCTTGCCGTCCTGCTCGCGATCGGAATCTGTCTCGGCGGCGTATCGTTCCTCACGGCGAAGCACACGCACGGCCTCGCGGAGGGGATCCCCGGCCTCTTCTACGTGTTCTGCGGAGTGCTCTTCCCCCTCTCCGTCCTGCCGGTTTGGGGGCAGGCGATCGGGCAGGCGATCCCGCTCACGTACTGGTTCGACATCACGCGGCGACTCCTCGCCCCGACGATCGGTGTCGATTCGACGCTCGTGGGGTACGACAACCTCGCGATCCTGCTCCTGCTCTTGGTCTCGTCGATCGCGTTCTTCGGCCTCAGCCTCTTGATCTTCAAGGCGGGCGAGTACTTCGCCCGGAAGGCCGGCAAGATCGACATGACGACGTCCTATTGAGCCCGCGCACGGGAAGCGCGACGGGCCCTTTGCTCCCGGCGGTACGGGTATCGTTGTACGGCTCCGCAGGCGCCGCACGTGACGACGACGCGACCCTCGCCCACGCGGATCCGCGCGCTCACGGACGGCAGGAGGAACGCGAAACATTTCTTGCAGAAAGACCGTTTGAACGGCGCCGGCACACGGACGTTGTACCGCATGCCGATCCGACGAGCGAGTTCGACATAGCGTCGCGCCCGTTCCGTCCGGCGGTGCAGGGCCTCGGTCTCCGCGAGATGGAAGAGGGTCGCCATGCGCTCCCCTGCGATCCGCCGCTCCATGCCGCGGTGTCGACGTTTCGCCATCGGACGGCGCACCGGCTTTGCGGATAAAACACTTCCCGGCGACGAACCTTTAACTACGCTCGGTCCGCTACCACACGGGGGACACCATGGGCGAGCGCGTAAAGCGCATCTTCCGGAACTTGAACGACGGCGTCGATCTGATCGTGTTCCTGAACTCCGTGGATCCGCACATCGACATGTCCTTCTTCTACGCGACCGGCGTGACGGACGGCCTGTTCGAGGGTTGCGCGGCGTGGCTCACGCCGGACGGAAGAGCCGCCATCACGACGTCTGCGTTGGAAGAGGAGGCGGCGAAGAAGTCCGGCCTCCCTCTCGATGTGTTCCGCAGCCGCGAGGAATCCACGAAGCTGATCAAGAAGCGGCTCGCGGGCCACCGCAAGATTGGCGTCAACGCGTCCGAGCTCACGTATGCCGCGTTCCAGCGCCTCCGGACTCTGGCGCCGCGGGCCTCGCGGTTCGTCGACGTCTCCGGGGCCGTGATGAAGGCGCGGCTCGTCAAGGATGCCCAGGAAGTCGATCTGATTCAGCGGGCCTGCGACATCGCCTCACGAGCGTTCGAGGAAACGTTGTCGTTCATCCAAACCGGGGTCACGGAGGCGGAAGTCGCCTCCGAGCTCGTGTACCGGATGCAGAAGAACGGGGCGACGGCGCCCTCCTTCCGCACGATCGTCGGATCCGGTCCGAACGGCGCGGAGCCGCACTACACCGCTGGGCCGAGGAAGATCGAGCGCGGCGACATGATCGTAATCGACTTCGGGGCCCAGTACCACATGTACTGTTCCGACATCACCCGCACGGTCGTCGTGGGCCCTCCGTCCGCGGAGCAGCGACGGATGCACGACACGGTCGCGCGCGCGCAAGCTGCCGCGTTGGCCAAGATGAAACCGGGCGCACGCGGGAAGGCGGTCGACGCCGCCGCCCGGTCCCTGATCGACCGGACGAAATACAAGGGGCGGTTCATCCACGGCCTCGGTCACTCCGTCGGACTCGCGGTCCACGACCCGAGCGGCGGCTTGAGCCCTTCGAGCGACCTGGTCCTCCGGCCGAACATGGTCCTCACGAACGAGCCCGGCGTCTACGTGCCCGGGTTCGGGGGTGTCCGGATCGAGGACGACGTCCTCGTCACGAAGAACGGACCCCGGGTCCTGAGCACGGCCCCGCGGGAGTTCCTGGAGCTGGGATAGACCTCAAGGGAGCGCGGGCTCGCGGAGCTCGCGGGCAAGGATGCTCATCCGAATCACGTGCACGAACCGACCGTCCTTGTAGATGTCTTCGCGGTGCACGCCTTCGCGGTTGAACCCGAGGCGCTCGTAGGTTCGGATCGCCCGCGTGTTGTATTCGAGCACGTCGAGCGAGACCTTGTTCAGGCTCAGAGGCCCGAAAGCATAGAGGAGCGCGGTCCGCATGGCTTCCGTCCCATAACCTTTCGACCAGAACGTCGGCTCGCCGATCACAATTCCCACTTCCGACTTCCGGTGGACTCGGTCGATCTTGTGCAACCCGATGTTCCCGATATGGAGGCCCTCCGCCTCGATGGCGAAGATCTGTTCGTCCGTCCGCCGCTCGTAGTCGCGGAACCATCGTTCCTCCTCCGGTAAGGTCACGGGCGAGTTCCGTCCGAGGAAGTGGATGATCTGCGGGTCCGAGAACCATTTCACGCACCGCCGGAGATCGGTCGAAGCGAGAGGCCGGAGCCGGAGGCGGTCCCCCTGCAAAATCCGGCGGGTTTCCAACACGAGGTCCCGACTTGGAGCCGATGCGTAAAGACCTTTGCCCGTCCGTGTCGTCCATCGAACCGTCTCGGTTCTGCGGCCCGTTTTGGGCCAGACGATGCCTTGAAATCGACTTCGCCCTTCCCACCGTCGTGATCGTGTACGATCCGCGGTTCCTCGACCATGTCCCATCGCCCCTCCATGTGGAGAGGCCGGATCGTCTTCGGTCCATCGTCGAGCGCTTGGAGCGGGAAGGGCTCTTCCAGGGGGTCGAAACGCCTCCCACCGCGACGATCGCGGACCTTCGGCGCGTCCATCGGGAGTCGTACGTCGAATGGGTCCGGAATCTCGGGGAGGGCTTCTTGGATCCGGAGACCGCGGTCCATCGGGGCACGTTTGACATTGCCGGGCTCGCGGCGGGAGGCGTGCTCCTCGCGACTCGCTCCGCGGTCCGAGACGGCCATCCGACCATCGCCTTGGTCCGGCCGCCCGGTCACCATGCGGGCCCTGATTATGGTGGCGGGTTCTGCTATCTGAACAACGTCGCGATCGCTGCCGCGGAACAAGTCGCCGCGGGTCGTCGCGTCGCCATCTTGGACTATGACGCCCATCACGGAAACGGGACGCGGGACATCTTCGCGGAGAATCCCGCGGTCCTCTACGTGTCCACACACGAGTACGGGATCTATCCGGGGACGGGTCCCGCGGAGGATTCCGGCACGGGCGAGGGCCGTGGTTTCACGGTGAACATCCCGTTCACGGCAGGATGCGGCGACGCGTCCTATGTGGCGGCGCTGGACTCGGTCATCGAGCCGATCTTGGAGCAGTTTCGTCCGGATGTCGTCCTCGTGAGCCTGGGAATCGATGCCCACTATCGTGACCCGCTCACCTCCCTCACGCTCTCTTCTTCCGGGTATGTGGACCTCGTCGAGCGGAGCTCGGCCCTCGCCGCCCGTCTCTGCTCGAACCGGTTCACGATCGCCTTGGAAGGCGGATACCATCTCGAGGCGCTCAGCGAAGTGATCGCCGGGGTGGTGGCCGGAATCGAAGGCCGCTCGATCCCCCTCGTGCTGACCGAGGTCCTCGACGACCAGGGTCGCGGGCGGGAAGCGATCGAGGCGACGAAACGGGCTCAACGCGATTTCTGGAACTTACGCTGAGTGAGGGCGCTTGCGTTCCGTCATCCGGCGCTCCTTCTCTTTCAGGATCCGTTTGTGCAAGACCTCGAGGAGGCCCTTCAACGCGGCGTGGAGGTCCCAGTCGAAGTGGTGGGCGTGGTACACGCGGTGGGCGGTCGTGAACCGCGCCCGGAGCGAGTACTTGAACCGGTCCCCTTCGGGACTGTACTTCTGGAAATGGATTGCGAAGGTCCTCGGCTCGACGAGTTCCGCGATCCGGCGCATCTCCTTCTGGATGACCGCATAGATCTCGTCGTACGCCTCGGGCGGTTCGTCCTCGAGCCCGCTGATCTCGACGAACAGCTGCTCCCGTTCTCGGAGGGCCGCGAGGAACTGCATCAGGTCCTGGGTCGTGATGATGCCGACCGGCTCGTCCTTCTCCGTCACGACGACCGAGGAGATGTGGTTCTTCGCCATCAGTTCCGCCGCGCGGTGGACGTCTGCGTCCGGACCCACCGTGATCGGCGGAGAACGCATCACGCTCTGCACTTCGAGGACGATCTTCTCCTCGCGTCCGGCGTGGTCGCCATACTGCTCCCGGACCTTCGGGCGGGCGAACAAGTCGACGATGTCCTTCATCCCGACGATGCCTTTGATGTGCCGATGTTTGTCGACGACGGGGACGGAACGCTCCCCGAGGGACCGCATGATCTGGACCGCGTGTTCCACCGTGTCGTTCTCGGCGACGGCCTGCGGGTTCGGAGTCATGAAGTCCTTGGCGACGACCCCCTCAAGGGCCTTTGTCTCGACAAGGGCTCGCACCAGGTCGGACCGCGAGAGGATTCCGACCAGCGACTTTCCCTTCGCCACAGGGATCGCTCGGAATCCGGTGCTGATCATTTTCTCTGCGGCCTCCGGCAGGAGGGTGTCGGGCGTAAGTTCTGGCGGTACCTGAAGGACGGTCGAGACCTTCGTGTTGGGCGGCAGGTTCCTGCGCCGCATGAGCTCGCGCAGCGTCACCACGCCGACGATCTTCTTCCGCTCGAGGACCGGGAGTTCGTGGACATCACGGGTCTTCATCTTCCCGAGGGCGTCCCCGATCGTGTCGTCGGGCGCCACCGTCACGAGGTCCGTCGTCATGAAGTCGGACACCCGGAGGTCTTGGACCTTGTTCCGCTTCATGGTGAACCCGCCCGGTGGAAGGCAGCGATAGCGGAGGTCCGTATAAGAAAGTTCTTTCAGGGCGTCTCAATTCACGAGATGATGGAGTCCCGCGCGGTCGTGATCTTTCGCGGTCGCGTCCAAGGCGTTTACTTCCGAGCGAACTGCGCCGAGAAGGCGGAGAGCCTGGGCCTCCATGGTTACGTCCGCAACTTACTCGACGGAAACGTCGAGGCGGTCTTCGAAGGGGACCGTCCCGGAATCGAGGCTTGCATTGAATGGAACAAGACGTCCCAGCCGTACGCGCACGTCGAAGCGGTCGAAGTCGCGTGGTCGGAGCCCCGCGGCGATGTCCGAGGGTTCCACATTCGGCACTGAAGGAGGTCAGGAACGTTCATCCGAGCGTTGAGCCGTCTCGCGGTCGTCATGGAGCTAGATCCCCCGCTTCGACAGGTCATCGTCCGGTGGATCGCCGGGTTCGCGTTCCTACTCTTCGCTCTGGTCCTCGCGATTCTGTCCCTGCTTCCGAACGGGGGGATCGGCGGAGCGTTCGCCCTCTTCTCCGCAGTCCTAGGCCTCGCGTTGATCCTCGACGCAGCGAACGAGCTCCGCAAATGATGTTCCCGCGAGGAACTCAACGGCCTATCGAATCTCGAAGCCGTAGGTCCGTTCGGGTGTCTCCCGATGAATCACCTGGGCTTGGTCTTCCGTCAGGAGGCCGTTCGCGATCCACGCCTTCGTTTTCCTGGGCACGGTCGCCGGCCCAAGGACCGCTCCCGGCCGTCGCGGGTCGTCGATGTAGTCTGTCTCCAGGAGGAAGCGCGGCCCGCCCTTGAGTGCCTCCACGACAAGATTCTCCTTGGCAAGGATCGAAGGGACGAGACCATGTGTGTCCTCGGGCCTCGTGAAAGGTGTTGAGTGGTGCTTGACCAAACGACCCGGATCAAGACCCGCTTTCGACGCCATTCGAGCGAACTCCGCGAAGGTGGCCGGCGTCGGGTCCTCCGTGTGAAGCACGACGGCGCAACCGAGTTCCCTCGCGCGGGACATCGTATATTCCAGAAGACCGTTGCAAGCCGCGAGAATTTCTTCGGACACCGGGAAGTGCGGTCGACCCACCTCACCGAACGCGACGGCCCTCTGCGCCGCGATGTGCTCTGCAGCCCGGTCGATTCCCGACCGCATCACCTCGATCGCGGGGGCGTGTCCGACGGCTCCCTGCAGTCCGAGGAAGTCGACCGGATACGGGCCTAGGGCCACGAACACTTGGAGGTGGGTCGCCGTACGGACGGCTTCCGCCATCGCGAGCGTCTTCGTGTACGCTTTGTCGTAGTCCTCCGCGCGATGAATCGGGATCTCGTCGTAGGGAGAATGGGTCAGGAGGACGGCCGTGCCGCCCGCGCGCTCGAAGTCTCTTGCAGCCTCGACACCCCGAAACTCCGCCCGCAGGTGGATGTGGTTGTCGAAGATCGGCACGCACCGCGGATTCGCAGCGCTCTCTTAGGCTTTCCCGGTCCGCGCCGAGTCGTTCGACGGGCGACCGGCCCGTTCCCGCAAAGCTCGGTTCATCTCCTCGAACCCGCGGCGCGCATCCTTTTCCAGACGCCGCGCGAGGAACGGCAGAAAAATCCCGCGAAACCGTTCCCGTTGGACGAATCGGGTGGAGCGAGGCCCCACGGGCGTGAGTTCGAAGATATGTTCCCCGTCGAAGAGGCCGCGGATCCCCAGGCGACCCAACCAGCGGAACTCTCGGTCCGGGACGACGACCCTCACGGTCGGGCGGAATCGCATCGGGCGGGTGCCGGAGGCGCCGATCTCCACGTCGAGTCGGGATCCGACCTCCGGCTTTCCGTGGATCGACCGAATGAACGGGTTCCATTCGGGGTACGCGGCGAAGTCCATCAGGACGCGCCAGACGCGTTCGACGGGGGCGTCGATGTCCGTCTCGGTTTGAAGTTCCAACATCGAACTACCGAAGGAGACCGGCCGCCTTCAGCTCTTCCGTGATCTTCTCGACGGCCTGCTCAACGTCTGAAGGCTTTCGCGCCCCGGTACAGACGAGTTTGCCGCTCCCGAACAGGAGCACGACGACCTTCGGCACGTCGATTCGGTAGACGAGCCCGGGGAACTGCTCCGGTTCGTACTCGACCTTCTCGAGTCCGAGGGAGATCGCGATCGCGTTCAAGTTGATCTCGGTCCCCAGGTCGGACGATGCGACGATGTTCTGGACCTCGATCTCCGGGTTCTTCTTGATCGGGATGCCGGCCGCCTCGATCTGCTTCGCGACGATCTCGATCGCCTGCTTCACATGTTCGAGGCTCTTCGCCCCCGTGCACACGACCTTGCCACTCCGGAAGAGAAGGGTCGCTGTCTTCGGCTCTTTGAGGCGATAGATCAGACCGGGGAACTGCTCGGGCTCGTATTCCGCACCGCCGAGGGCGAGCGCGATCGCCTGGAGGTCGAGCTCCTCACCGAGGGAGGTCGACGCGACCACGTTCTCAATTTTGATTTTAGCCACCATACGCACCTCCGAGGTGGCCGGCGTTCCTCACGGGGACCCTGCCGGGGCTCGGCAGACTCGGGGAGTTAAATAGTCCTTTATAAGGGTTAGCGGCCAAAGTGCACGCCGCGATTCTCTAGGAAGCGGACTCGCGAGCCCGGACGACCGCGTACAGGGCCTGGTTCAGGGGGACCGGGATCCGGTGGCGGGCGGCGGCTCGGACGATCGGCCCTGTGATCGCGTCGATCTCCGTCCGGTGGCGTCGGTCCAGGTCCTGCAGCATGCTCCCCCGATTCGCCGCGGTCCGTTTGGCGATCAACACGGTGCGGTGACGGAGCTCTTCGGTGTCCACGCCGGCGCTTTCGGCCTTCGCGACCGAGGCGGCTTCTCGACACACGGATTCCAGGACCGCGAGCAGCCGTTTATCGCGGACCAGGCGGCCGTTCGGGACGCCGGCGACGGCCGCGAGAGGGTTGATCGACGCATTCACGACAAGCTTGGACCACAGCTCCGTCCGGACGTCGCTCGTGACCTGGGCCACGATCCCGACATCGGCGAGGAGATCCCTCAGACGGACGAGGTCCGCCTCGTCCACGTGGTACCACGCACCGAGGACCGTGTCGCCGACTCCGGCATGTCGGATCTCGCCGGGACCGACATACGTCACCCCGATCGACGTGGTGCCCGCGACCACGCGTCGCGCGGCTTTCGCGATCGTCTCCGCGTTGCCGAGTCCGTTCTGAAGCGTCACGAACGTGGAGCGATCCGCGAAACGTTGCAGGGCGAGCATCGCGTTCGCGGTGTCGTACGCCTTCGTCGTGACGAACACCCAATCGGGTCGCGCGTTCTGCGGCACCGTCGTCGATGCCTCCGGTTTCGCGACGACGGAGGTCTTGCCCGTGATCCGGAGCCCGTGCGCCCGGACTGCGTCGACGTGTTCCGATCGTCCGACGAGTACGACCTTGTGTCGTCGCGAGAGCAATCCTCCGATGAAACTGCCCATCGCGCCGGCTCCGAACACGAGAATTTCCACGGGGGCCGGAGTATCATGGTGCGAAAAAACGGTTTCGGTGATGTTGACAAATCCCTCGTTTTTTATAAAAATCACAGAATGTTCGAATTTTCTCGTCTTCGCTACTTTTAAAACCCCTTACTCTATTACATATTCAGGGAGGAAACAAGTGGCCAAGAAGAAAAAGGGCAAGAAAAAGAAGCGATAGGCCGCTTGCCCACAGAACCCTAGCGGTGATTCGCCCTTCGCGGCTCACCGCGCTGCACCCTTTTCCCGTTTTTCATTCCCTTTCATATTTCTCGACATTCGATCTGCGATTCGCAACGCCTCCGGATATCTGTCTCGTGTGGTCTTGCGGACGAGATCCACCGCGTGCTCGAGAGAAACGCGGTGGCCCACGGAGACGTAGATGGCCCGCGATCGATTGGGCGGCGTCCACGCATATCCGCGGGTGACCCCGTCGATCCGGACGGGAAGCGCGTCCTCGTGTTTCTCGGACGTCGGTTGTACGCGACCGGCGAGCGGATGCTTCGCGACACCGATCGTCGGCAGATCCAGTCGGACTCCCGCATCGCAGGCAACTCCGAACAAGGCCGGGTGCAACCGCCCGTGACCATCGATCATGAGCAGATCGGGGCGCGTGGAGAGTCGTCGGACCGCCGCCCCGATTCCCGGGAACTCCCGATACGCGAGGTAGGTCGGGATGTATGGAAAGTCCACCCTTCTTCGGACGAGAGCAAACTCGACCGTCTCGAGATCCGCGAGCGCGACGGAAGCCGCGGCCGCGTACATCTCGTCTCTCTGATACGCCACATCGACGCCGGCGACGATCTCGATCGGCCCGCAGTCGTCGTTCTCGATGACCTTCGAAGCGAGCCGCTGCTGCTCCGCACGAAGGACTCCGAGTAATTCGACGTCCGGCAGCGAGGCGACGATTCGCGATTCATCGACGCGACCCCCGGCGATGGGAAAGCCCTCCCGACCGAGCTGCTGTTCCGCCGCGGCGAGGACGGGCCGACCGTCCGCGCGGACCACCCGGTGGCCTCGCGGCGTGTCCGGATGTTCGACGAGCCAGGTCGCGACCGCACGCGCCGCTCGCAGGTCGCCGAGCGCGCGGGCGATGGCCCCGCAAGTCGCCACCTGCCCGTGCGGAATTTCGGCGAGGCATTTCGAGATCGCCTTTGCGAAGTCCGGGTCCACAGCCGCGTAACGTCGCGAGCCCGCAAAACCTTTCTACGAAACGGTCCATCGACGGACCTACGACTTCCCTCCTCCTTCGCGGCGGCCTGATCGTCACGCAAGACGCGGGGCGGTCCCTGGTCTCCGGGGACGTCTTTGTGGAAGACGGACGGATCGCGGCGGTCGGTCGGGTCGATCGCTCCGCGGCGGAAGAGATTGATTGCAGCGGTTGCGCGGTGCTGCCCGGACTCATCAACCTCCATAACCATGTGCCGAACACGCTGCTCCGCGGCGTGGCGGATGATGTGCCACTGGAAGAAATGCTACCGAAGGCCGCCGCGATCGACGCAAAGCTTACCCGGCGCGACGTGCAGATCGGCGCGTTGCTCGGTTGCGTCGAGATGGTCCGGTCCGGCACGACGAGCTTTCACGACCTGTTCTACTGGGAGGACGAAGTCGCGCGGGCCGTTCGGGAATCCGGGATCCGCGGCTTCCTGTCCTGGGTCACCCTGGACGAGTCCAAGACCACCCAGCATGGCAGTCCCCTGAAGAACGCGGAGGCGTTCGTCGCGAAGCAGAAGGGAGACGCCCTCGTGACCCCGTCCGTCGGAGTACAAGGCCTCTACGCGGCGTCCGAGGAGACGTGCACGAAGGCGAAGGAGATCGCGGAACGCCACCACGTGCGACTCCACATGCACCTCTCCGAAACCCGCGGGGAGGTGGAGGCCCAACGGAAGGAAACGAGCTTTCGACCGGTCGAGTGGCTCGAGAAGATCGGCTTCCTCGGTCCGGGTCTCACGGCCGCCCATAGCGTCTGGATCACGATGAACGAGGTGCGGACCCTCGCGCGCCACGGCGTCAGCGTGGCCCATTGTCCGGTCTCGAACATGAAACTCGCGAGCGGCGGCGTCGCCCCGGTGCCCGAGATGTTGCAGGAGCGTGTCGTCGTCGGCCTCGGGACCGACTCCCCGATTTCCAACAACGCGATGGACATGTTCGCGGACATGAAGATCGCCGCCCTGTTGCACAAGGCCACCCGATGGGACGCCCGCGCCATGCCCGCGCAGTCGGTCCTCGACCTCGCGACGGTCGGCGGGGCACGGGCCTTGCATATGGAGCGGGAGATCGGCTCGATCGAGGTCGGGAAGCGCGCCGACCTCGCAGTCGTCTCCATGCGAGGCTCCCACACGACTCCTTTTTATCCGGAAAACGTCATCAGCCATCTCGTCTACGGTTGCCGGGGGAGCGATGTGCAAGCGACGGTTGTCGATGGCCAGGTCCTCATGGCGGACCGCATCGTGCGGACCGTCGACGAGGCCGAGGTCGTCTCCCGGGCTCAGGAGACCGCCCGCGAGCTGTTCGAGGCGTGAGCCTTGATCGTCGGCGTGGACGAAGCCGGGCGAGGGCCTGTCATCGGTCCCCTCGTGGTCGCGGGCGTCGCGGTCGAATCGGATGTCGAACTCCGTCACATGAACGTCCGCGATTCGAAGAAGCTCTCGCCGGAGCGGCGGGAAGCCTTGGCCCCCGAGATCGAGAAGGTCTCGACGTACGAGGTCGTCGTGATCCCCGCGGAACGGATCGACGCGATGCGGTCCGAGATGTCCCTGAACGATTTCGAGGCGAAGCTCTTCGCCGAGGTGATCGACAAGTTGCGACCGGAGACCGCGTACGTGGACGCCGCGGACGTCGACGAGATCGAGTTCAAACGTTGCGTCCGCAAAGAGCTCGCGTTCGACGTGGAGATCGTGTCCCAGCACAACGCGGACGAACTCTTTCCGGTCGTCAGCGCGGCCTCGATCCTGGCCAAGGTGTGCCGAGACCGCGAGATGAGGACGATCGAGGATGAGATTGGGATGCACATCGGGTCTGGCTACGCCTCGGACGCCGACACGATCGCGTTCTTGGAAACCTGGATCCGCACGCATGGGTCGTTGCCGCCGCACACCCGAGCCTCGTGGGATACCGCGCGGCGCTTGCTCGCGGAAGCCCGGAACCACAAGCTCGACGATTTCGGACGGCGAACGGCATGAGGGAGATGCTCGAGGGCCTGATCACGAAGTTCAACGCGAAGGTCGCGACCGATCCGGCCCTACGCGCGGAGATTGGAGACTTGACGAAGACGGTCCTGATCGAATTGAAGGACGGGACGAAGTTTCATTTCTTGTTGAAGGACCAGCACGTGGCGGCGCTCCTCGACGGCGGCGCGGACGATGCGGACATCACGATCTCGACCGACGCCGATACCCTCGGGGCCCTGATTCGACGCGAGGTCGGACCGTTCAAGGCGTATGCGACCGGAAAGCTCCGACTCAAGGGGAGTCTCGAGGATCTGGCGCGCCTCCGGAAGTTCTTCTGACGCCTCGCGCGATAGGTTTATCCTGCACGGTCCAATGCGGACGGACGACCGCCGTCGCAGGCCCCCGGCTCGATGTGGGCACGTAGCGGGGTGGGGTAGCCAGGATATCCCGTCGGGCTCATAGCTCGGGACTCCCAGGTCCCCGGTGAGACACCCGGAGATCGATGGTTCAAAAGGGCCGGCAGGACCCGCCTCCGGTTCGGAACGTCCATCCCCCGCTATCGACCGAGGACTCCGCGCGGCGGCCTCTCGGTCGGGCCCAGGCTTCTGGTTTCGCTGCATGAGAACGTGTTACCCTTGCGTAAGGGTAACCAAATCCGTGTTGCGATTCCCGATTGGACGGACTCTGATTCTCAGGTCGTAACTTTTATCGTCGATGGGCCGGGTGGTCCGACGCTCGGCAGGCTTTCAATGGATCGAGTGAAAACTGGAGTCGTCGGCTTGGACACGATGCTGAACGGCGGATTCCTGCCCGCGCGACCGTATGTGGTCTCCGGCCCCACCGGAAGCGGCAAGACCGTGCTCGTGGCGCACTTCCTCCTCGAGGGCCTCCGTCTGCAGGAACCCTGCCTGCTCGTGACGCTCGACGAGCCACCGATCGAGGTGAAGGCGAACATGGCCACCTTCGGGTGGAACATGGACCGGCTCAAGATCCTCGACGCGACCCCGGACGTGCGCGCGCACAAGCGCCAACGGTCCGTGATCGACGTCGGGACCTCCCTCGACGTGCGCGATATGGAAGACGTGACAGACATTCGACAATCGTCCCAGGTACGGGCCCTCGAGGTCACCGTGCACAGCGTCCAGAAGATGATCAAACAGGAGTTTTCCCAACATCTGGAGCGGACGAAGCAGCGATACAAGCGGATCGCGATCGACTCGATGACCGCCCTGAAGATGTTCTCGATGGAGGGGCAGGACAGCCGCATCTTGATCCAATCGTTCCTCCGGTTCCTCGCGGAACTCGAGGCGACGACCCTCATCGTCTCCGAACGTCTGGACCGAAGGAAGCTCGAGACCGAGTTCTTCCTCGGCCGCGGGGAAATCCGGATGCACAAGTGGATCGACGGCAGCATGATTCGCCGCGCGGTCTCGATCGAGAAATTCCGCGGTTCCGCCTTCGACGACAAGATGCATCCCGTGACGATCGGCGACAAGGGGATGGTGGTCGCCCTCGACGCCCCCTCCCAGATCCGCGGCACCTCGCCGGAGGGGAAGCCGGGCGAGTCCTTGCTCGAGACGCGCCTGATCGACGAAGTGTCTAACGTGATCGAGTCCGTGATGCGCCAGATCGAAGAGGCGCATCGACGCCAGATCCCGATCCGAGACGTCGAAGTGGCTCTGTCCCGCGCCATGCTGGCGTTCCAGCGGCGCAACTACCAGAAGGCGATGAAGATCGCCCTCGCTTGCGACTCCCAATTGAGGGAACGAATCGCGGAGGCCCCTCCTCCGCCGCCCGTCGCGATGCCGCCCCGACCGCCGGTGATCCGGTGATCCCCGCCGCGAGAATGCGCACCGGCATCGCCGGCCTCGACAAGATGCTCCACGGAGGATTCGTCCCCGGTCGACCCTACATCGTGTCCGGGCCGCCCGGTGCGGGCAAGACGATCCTCGCGATGCAGTTCCTGCGCGAGGGCCTGGAAGGCGGGGAACGTTGTCTGTTCGTCTGCCTCGAGGAGCCGCCGAACGAGCTGAAGATCAACATGCGCGCGTTCCGATGGAACCTGGACGATCTGGATGTGCTCGACGCGAACTCCGACATCCGGCGGTTCGAGCCGACGCCCCTCCTGGAGATTTCCACGGAAGAGGAGCCCGCGAAGATGCGATCGATCGGGGAGCGGATCCGGAAGACCCCGGACTTCGAAAGCAAGGAGGTCTCGGTCCACTCGCTGCAGCAGCTCCTCAAGACCCTGCTCGTGAAGAAGCACTACGAGCGCGTCGTGATCGACTCGGTCACGGCGTTGCGGTATTTCTGCATGCGAGAGTTCGAGGAGGCCGTGACGACGCAGTCGTTCATGCGCTACCTCGCCGAATCGAAGGTGACCTCCCTCCTCACCGTCGAGCTGCCAGACGAAGCCGAAGTCCTTGCGGAATCGTTCCTCGCTCGCGGCGAGGTCCGCCTGCACAAACTCCGGGATGAGACCGGGATCAAGCGATTCGTGTCCGTCGAGAAGTACAAGGGCTCGTCGCACGACGACTCCGTCTATGCGTTCGACATCACGAACGCGGGCATCGTGATCAACATGACCCCACGGGCTCCCGTGGCTTCGTGAGCCTCGGAAAAAGGTGGCAGCCCCGTGGCGGATGTCAACCGGGCGATTGTCAGACGAATGTATGACTACTTTTAAATAGCCCTGGATGGATGCGTCCGGCCGTCAGTCTCCACGGGATGGGATGGCACAATGAAATCGCTTCTCAATGAGGCCCTGGCTCGACACCAAGAAGCCGAGGCAAAGGAAGAGCGCGAGGCCGCCAAGGCCGCGAAGACGCCAGACAAGGGGAAGAACAACGACGACCAAGAGATCGAGAAGATCGTCGAATCGATCAACGTCTCGATCAAGATCGTCGGTTGCGGCGGTGGCGGGTCGAACACGGTCAACCGGTGCAGCGAGGCCGGCATCACGGGCGCCCAGCTCTGCGCCGTGAACACGGATGCGAAGCACCTTCTGTCCGTGCACGCTCCGAAGAAGATCCTGATCGGCAAGCGGCTCACGAAGGGCCTCGGGGCCGGCGCCCTCCCCGAAGTCGGGGAGCAGGCCGCTCACGAGAACGAGGAGGAAATCCGCGAGTTCCTCCGCGGCTCCCATGTCGTGTTCATCACCGCGGGCATGGGCGGCGGTACCGGTACAGGGTCTGCCCAATACGTCGCTCGGATCGCAAAGGAGGAGGGCGCCCTCACGATGGGCGTCGTCACGATGCCGTTCAAGTCGGAAGGCCGGATCCGGATGGAGAACGCCGAGGCGGGCTTGGACAAACTCCGCAAGTTCACCGACACCGCGATCGTGATCTACAACGACAAGCTCCTCGAGCTCGTCCCGCGCCTGCCCATCAACGCGGCGTTCAAGGTGGCGGACGAAATCCTCATGCAGTCGATCAAAGGGATGACGGAGATCATCACGAAGCCCGGACTCGTGAACCTCGACTACGCCGACTTGATGACGATCATGAAGGGCGGCGGGGTCGCGATGATCGGGATCGGCGAGAGCGAGGAAGAGCGGGACCGGATCGAGTATGCGATCAACGAGGCCCTCGAGTCGCCGTTGCTCGGCGAGGTCGACCTCACCCACGCCCGCGGTGCCCTCGTCCGCGTCGTCGGTGGGAACGACCTGACCGTCTCCGAAGCGGAACGGGCCGCCGAGATCGTGGGCCAGAAGATCAACCCGCAGGCCCGGATCATCTGGGGATGCTCCGTTGACGACGAACTGGAGCACACCGTGCGCGTCCTGCTGGTGATCACCGGCGTGAAGTCGAAGTCCCTCCTCGGCAAAGAGGTGTACACCGGTCCGGTGAAGACCTCGGCCGAAGTGGACGAAGTACGCTGACCTCCTCCTCTTTTTCCGAACCTTTTTCCGTTTCTTCCCCATCGCGCAAGGGTGAGCACCCATCGGCCGCGGTACAGGTACGTCGCGTTCCGGCTCGAGAGCCCCCGGACCTTTCGGCGCGAGGAGGTCCTCGACGCCATGCGTTCGTTGACGCCCCGGCTTTGGCTGGTCGACTTCGAAGGGACGTCGGGTCTCATCCGAACGACGAACCTGGAGAAGGACGCGGCGATCGCGGCCCTGAATGGGATCGAGGCGATGGCGGGAGAGGCGGTCCATGTGACGACGGTCGGTACCTCCGGGACGATCCGGGCCGCGACGCGGAAGTACCTGAGTCCGCCGGCCCGCGCGCGGCGCGACTGACAAAGAACCCTTATAAGTGACCGCTTTATTAGCGGCCCGAGGTTTATCAAATGCAGCCGGGCCAGATGGCATACGACCGCGCGATTACGGTCTTCAGCCCCGACGGCCGCCTGTTCCAGGTCGAGTACGCACGCGTCGCCGTGACCCGTGGGAACACCACGGTCGGCCTGAAGTTCAAGAACGGAATCGTCCTGATGGCCGACAAGAAGCTCGGCTCCCGACTCGTGGAAACCGCTTCGATTGAGAAGATCTTCCAGATCGACGACCACGTGGGGGCGGCGACTTCGGGACTCGTCGCGGACGCTCGCGTGCTCGTGGACTATGCCCGTCTGGTGGCACAGATCAACAAGGTCACGTACAGCGAAAAGATTGGAGTCGACCTCCTCGTGAAGCGCATCTGCGATTACAAACAGAACTACACGCAGTACGGCGGGGTCCGGCCCTTCGGGACCGCGTTGCTCGTCGCGGGCGTGGACGATCTCGGAACCCACCTGTTCGAGACAGACCCGAGCGGCGCGCTCGTGTCGTACAAGGCGGGCAGCATCGGACAGGGCCGCCAGGCCGTCATGGAGCTCCTCGAGGAAAAGTACCGCGAGGGGATGAATCAGGACGATTCGATCGTCCTTGGTCTCGAAGCTCTCCAGAAGGCCTCCGAAGGCGAGAAGCTGGACGCGCGGGCAATCGAGGTCGGCCTCATCGTCGAGGGCGAGAAGTTCCGTCGCCTCCCGGAAGCGGAAGTGGGCCAGTACCTCACCCGGGTACCGACGGCGTCCTAGGCGACCTCATGCCTAAAGAACTCCGAAGCGACCGACGGGACGATATTTTCAAGGAATACGTGATCGCCCGCGTCGAGAAGTCGGGGGAGAAGTTCGAGATCCTCGTGAAGCCGGAGGCGGTCCAGAAGGTCCGTGACGGCAAGGACGTGGACCTCCTGAAGGAGCTTGCGATCGACGAGATTTTCAAGGACGCCCACAAGGGCTCGAAGGCGTCCGAGGACAAGATGGTCGAGTTCTTCGGGACGACGGAGCCGCTCGCCGTCGCGAAGCAGATCATCCAGCGCGGCGAGATCCAGCTGACCACGGAACAGCGTCGGCAGATGTTGGAAGCGAAGCGCAAGCAGATCGTCCAGTACATCGCGGCGAACGCGATCAACCCGCAGACGAGCACTCCCCATCCACCCCAGCGCATCGAGAACGCGATGGAGGAGGCCAAGGTCCACATCGACCCGTTCAAACCGGTCGAGGAGCAGGTGAAGGACGTCCTCGACGCGCTGCGGCCCCTCATCCCGATCCGCTTCGAGAAGGTCCGGATCGCGGTCAAGTTGAGCGCGGAAGACAGCGCGAAATCCTACGGGGACATCAAAGGCTACGGGACGATCCTGAAAGAGGAGTGGTCCCCGACGGGAGCTTGGCTCGGCGTCGTCGAGATGCCCGCGGGCTTGCAAACGGACTTCCTGGAGCGGTTGAACGCGAAGACGAAAGGAAACGTGGAGACGCGGATCCTGAAGGCGGACCAGCGAGTCTGAGCCGGACGGAGTCCCAGGACGTCGCATCGAAAGGCAGTCACACATGACGAGCGGATGGGCACTCCGTTGGATTTCGCCTCGGAGCGGCTTCGTGGCCATCACCGCCTTGACCGGTCTCTGTCTCGCGGCGACCGTCCTGTTTGCCCTCCTCACGACGATGTCCTCCTTCGTGCTCGCGTGGGTGGCCCTGACGGCGATCCTGGCGGGGACTTCGGTCTACGCCTGGTGGGACTGGAAGCACCCGTCGAAGGGACCGAATCCCCCCGGTCGCTGACCCCGCGCCGGGACGTTCCCTTCGAAACCGGAAGGCTCAAGTAGCGGCCTCCATTTCGACGCCTCGCGTGAGAGAGAAACACACATGCAGGGTAGCGGGTCGCTCCGCCCGATTGTCATTCCGGGCGAAGCCGTCGGCGGCCCCGGACTGAAGCCGGGACCTGGAACATACAGCGAAGGCGGACAGCTTTTCGCGGCGCAATTGGGGATTCGGAACGAGCAGGACGGGCTCGTCAGCGTGATCCCGTTGAACGGGCGCTACATTCCCCAACGTGGCGATGCGGTAATCGGCGAGGTCACCGACCTCGGTGCCTCCCACTGGCTCGTCGACATCAACTCCCCCTATCCCGCGCCCCTTCATGCGACCGAGTCGCCGTGGCGGGTCGAGTTCGGCGACACCGCGCGGTACCTGAAGGTCGGCGACGTGATCATGGCCCACGTGTTGAGCGTGGACGAGATCAAGCGGGTCCAGCTCACGATGCAGGAACATGAGGCACGCCGGCTGAACGGCGGCATGGTGATTGAGATCTCCCCGACGAAGGTTCCGCGGGTGATCGGGAAGCAGGGGAGCATGGTCTCCCTGATCAAGGACCTCACCCACTGCCAGATCTACGTCGGGCAGAACGGCCGGATTTGGCTGGACGGGAATGACCGCGACACCGCGATCGCCGCGCGGGCGATCCGACTAATCGAGGAACGCGCCCAGGCGTCCGGCCTTACGGAAGCCGTGCGCGAGCTGATCGAACGGGCGCAGCGAGAGACGCGAGGGCCCAGGCCCTCCTGAGGAGCGACTGCACATGGAAGATATCGAGCACATCGAGAAAGAGATGAAGTTGATCAAATCGGACGGACGGCGGTTGGACGGTCGGAAGGCGGATGAGCTGAGGCCGGTGCGGATCGAGGCGGGCGTGCTTCGTCGGGCGGACGGTTCCGCGTACATCGAATGGGGCGGGAACAAGGTGCTTGCGGCCGTCTACGGACCGCGGGAGGCCCACCCGCGTCACTTGCAGGACCCCGCCCGGGCGCTCGTCCAGTGCCGATACAACATGGCGCCCTTCAGTGTCTCCGACCGGAAGCGGCCCGGGCCGGATCGACGGTCCGTCGAGATCTCGAAGGTGATCTCGGAGGCGTTCTCGGCCGTCGTGTTCAAGGAACAATTCCCTCGGACCTCGGTCGATATCTTCATCGAGGTCCTCCAAGCCGATGCCGGGACGCGGTGCGCGGGCCTGACCGCCGCGAGCGTGGCCCTCGCCGACGCCGGCGTACCGATGCGGGACCTCGTCACGTCGTGCGCCTCGGGGAAGATCGACGGCGTCGTCTGCGTCGACCTGAACAAGGAAGAGGACAACTTCGGGGACGCCGATTGCCCGATGGCGATCGTCCCGCGAACCGGCGAGATCGTGCTCCTCCAGATGGACGGACATCTCACGTACGACGAGTTCCAAAAGGCGATGGAGATGTCGATCGACGCGACGCATCGCCTCTATGAATTGCAACGGGACGCCCTCCGGCGGCGGTACTCCACGACCCTGGAGGACATCCTGAAGGAGTCACCACCGGTCCCGCCGCCACCCATGCCGGAATCGGAGCTGCCGCCCCCGCCCGAGGACGACTTCGGCCCGGAGGGGATCTGATGAGCGAAGAGATCGTCTCGGAGTTGATGCGGGCCCACGTCTACCGCTTGGCCTCGACGGGCCAGCGCGTGGACGGCCGCGTGCTCGACGAACCACGAAAGGTCGCCATCCAGCGGTCGTTCGTGAAGACGGCGGAAGGGAGCGCCCGGGCGAAGCTCGGGAACACAGACATCCTCGTCGGGATCAAGATGGCCGTCGGGGAGCCGTATCCGGACACGCCGAACACGGGCGTGCTTTCGACGAGCGTCGAGCTGATCCCGATGGCGAGCCCCACGTTTGAGGCGGGGCCCCCGCGGCCGGACGCGATCGAACTCGCGCGGGTGGTGGACCGCGGGATCCGCGAATCGAAGATGGTGAACATGGAGAAGCTGTGCATCACCCCGAAGGAGAAGGTGTGGATCATGTTCATCGACATCCACGTGCTCGATTACGACGGGAACCTCTTCGACGCCTGCTCGTACGGCGCCGTCGCGGCCCTCGCATCGACCGTCGTCCCCGCGAAGAACCTCGGCCTCGGCGAGGACTTCGCCCTGCCGATCGAACACTGGCCCGTGAGCGTCACGACGGCGAAGATCAAGGACCTCCTCGTCGTCGATCCGAGCCTCGACGAGGAGCGGATGGCCGACGCCAGGATCACCGTGACGACGGATGAAAACGGAGACATCCGCGCGATGCAAAAAGGCTTAAGTGGAAGCTTCTCCTATGACGAGGTGAAGCGGATTATCGAGACGGCCCAGCGCGTCGGTCGCGCGATCCGTCCCATCCTTCGATCCTCTTGAGGTCCTCCATGGCACGTCGCACGCGGAAGTCAGGCAGTGTCGCCCGGCTCGGGCCCCGATACGGTGTGCGGATCCGCCGCCGGATGCAGGAGATCGAGGAGGGCCTGAAGCACCGACACGTGTGCCCGCGGTGTGCCGCGGTCGCGGTGCGCCGGTCGTCGACCGGGGTGTGGACCTGCCGCCGGTGCGATTACGTCTTCGCGGGCGGCGCCTACCGCCCGATCGTGACGACGTCCTTCAAACGGGAGGTCCAGGAGACCGCGGAGAAGCCCGAGGCGAAGGCGGGGGAGGCCTGAGATGTACAAGTGCGCGAAGTGCCTCGAGCCGATCCGGGCGAACATCAACACGGTCGGCATCCAGTGCGAGCGGTGCGGCTCCAAGATGTTCTACAAGGAGCGGCCGAACGTGAAGAAGGTCGTCAAGGCCCGGTGACCATGCGCCGCGCGACGATCACCTTCGCGGGTCCCGATGCCAGGGTGGTCTATGAGTCCCTGCGTCCCGAGGCGGGACGGGATATCCCGAAGGCCCGCGTCTCCTTGCGGGCGGGGCGGGGCCGCGTGACCCTGACGATCGATGCGGACGACACGAGCGCCCTGCGCGCCGCGGTGAATTCGTATCTCCGTTGGGCGGACGTCGCCGCCCGAGTGCGGCGCGAGGTGACGTCGTGAAGGACATCTCCCCGCAGCTGCAGAATCAGATCGCACAGTACCAGCAGTTGCAGAACCAGCTCCAGGTCCTCGCGAGCCAGCGCATGCAACTCGAGGCGAAGTTGCGCGAAGTCGAAGGGACCCTCGAAGAACTCAACAAACTCACGGGGGAGACGCCGATCTACAAGAGCATCGGCATGCTGCTCGTGCGTCAGGACGACCGCGAAGGGCTGAAGAAGGAGCTCGAGGAGCACAAGGAGACGCTCACGATCCGAGTCAAGTCGCTCCAGAAGCAGGAGAAGGCTCTCTCCCAGCGGTATGAGGATCTCGCGACGAAGATCCAAACGGCCCTCGGGACTTCGCCCGCGGCCGCGGAAGGCAACTGAATTTTCTCCGGGCCGAGCGCTGGCAAATCCTTATATTAACAGGTCCATTGGCGACTCCGTGAGCGGGGATTCCGACTCCACGGAGGAGGTTTCTGGCTCGGACGAAGAAGAGTCCGGACCGGAAGAAGCGTCCGAATCCGAGGAGCCGACCGAATCCGAAGAGTTCCCCAAGCCGCAGGAGGCGGAGGCCTCCCCTCCCGCCACGCCGCGAGCCCCGCCGAGCTTCAGTCGCTTCATCATGATCTTCCTCGGCCTCCTCGCCATCTACGCGATCATCAGTCCGGACGTCGGCGTCGGATTCGCGTCGATCGCGAACGTCGCGCTCTTTCCCGTCATCGGGTTCGGCGGTGCCCTGCCGACCGTCACGATCCTGCTCGCGGGCATCCTGACGACCACGATCTCGTCCGTGATCCGGGACCATTACACGAACTGGGTGAAGATGGCGCGCACCCAGAAGGTCATGGGCGCATGGCGGAAGGAGCAGATGGAGGCCATGCGGAAAGGCCAGACGACGCGGTTGGCGAAGCTGAAGGAGGCCCAACAGGGGTTCATGAAGGACACCATGGAGATGCAGACCACGCCGCTCAAGTCGATGGCGTGGACCCTGTTCCTGTTCATCGTGATCTTCACCTGGTTGCGTCTCTTCGTGGACGTCGTCCTGAATAACCTCGGGAACCAGTGGATCGCGGTGCCGTGGTCCAATCACGTGTACCTGAATTCCGTCTACGTCCTGCCGTCGTGGGTCCTCCTGTATTCCCTCCTCGCAATTCCGTTCGGTCAGATCATCACCCGAGTGCTCAAGTACGTCCGATTCCGACGTCGCCTCGAGAAGATGGGAGTCCCACCCTGGCCCGGACCGGCCGACGCCGCATGAGGGAAAGCCGGATGATCCTGGTGATCGGAGGTCCCCCCGGTAGCGGCAAGACCACGGTCGCGGAACGGTGGGCCGCGACGCATCGCTACATCCTCGTGTCCGCGGGGACGAAGTTCCGGGCGATGGCCAAGGAACGCGGGATGGGGCTGGAAGCCTTCGGTCGCGCCGCCGAAAAGGATCCCTCGATCGATCGGGCCCTGGACCGGGCCATCCTCGAGGAGATCCGGGCGAAGCAGGCCGCGGGAACGAACGTGGTCGTGGACGGACGGATCCAAGCGCACCTGTTGTCGAAGGAACGCATCCCGTGTCTGAAGATCCTCATCGACGCGCCGCTCGAGGTGCGCGCCCGTCGCATCGCCGGCCGCGAGAAGAAGGGCGTCCCCGAGGCGAAACGGGAGATCGTCGCCCGGGAGGAGTCCGAGCGGATCCGCTACAAGGCGATCTACGGGATCGATCTGCGGGACACGAGCGTCTTCGACGTCGTGATCGACTCCGGCGAGAAGACCCCGGAGGAGATCGTCGCCATGATCGCCGCCCGGGTGCGGGGATGAGCGATCTCGTCGTCCTCCATGAAACGCCGGATTCGAAGCACGGGACCCGCCCCGAGGACCGGACGATCCAGGAACGGATCCGCCTCGGGGTGGCCATCGTCGACAAGCCGGCCGGCCCGACGTCCCATCAGGTGAGCGCCTGGGTCCGGGACATGTTCTCCGTCCCGAAGGCGGGCCACTCGGGGACCCTGGATCCCCGCGTGACGGGAGTCCTGCCGGTCGCCCTCGCGGACGCCACCCGCGCGGTCGAGGCGGTCCTCGCGGGGGACAAGGAGTACGTCGGGGTGTTCCAGCTCCACCAGGACGTGGACCCGCGGCGGGTGCGGTCCATGATGGCCCGGTTCGTCGGGGAGATTTATCAGGTCCCGCCAGTCCGGTCCGCGGTGAAGCGGGAGCAGCGGACCCGACACGTGTTCGAACTCGAGCCGCTCGAGATCGATGGGCGGGATGTCCTGTTCCGGGTTCGCTGTGAGTCGGGGACGTACATCCGCACGCTCGCGGTAGACCTCGGCGACGCCCTCGGGGTCGGAGCGAACCTGGTCGACCTTCGGAGGACGAGGACCGCGAGCTTCGGAGAAGCGGACGCGCATCCCCTGAACGCATTCCGCGACGCCCTCGCCTTTGCAAAGGAGGACGGGGACGAAGGTCCCGTCCGAGAGATCCTGCGGCCCATCGAGGACCTTTTGCGGCACCTTCCTCGGGTCGTCATCAAGGATACGGCCGTGGACGCCCTCTGCCACGGAGCGAACCTCGCCGTCCCCGGCGTCGCAAAACTTTCCCCGCACATCCGACGCGGGGATTCGGTCGGCGTGTTCACCGGAAAAGGCGAAGCGGTCGCGCTGTCGAAGGCCCTCATGACCACGGACGAAATCGTCATCGCGAAATCGGGTGCCGCGGCGGATACGGGTCGCGTCCTCATGGAGCCCGGGACCTACCCGAAACTCTGGAAGTGATCCATGGCGGTCGACGCGTGGGGGTTCGATTCGGAGCGACAGGCGAAGGCGCACCGGCTGCGGACCATGCGCTTCCGTCTCTCGATCGCGCGCACCGCGGCCCTGGTCACCCTCGTGGTCGTCCTCGTGATCGGTGGGTCGGCGAGTCTACGGGACGCCGTCCTGTCCCTCCGGTGGCCATCCTGGGCATCCACGATTCTGTTCCTCGTCCTGCTGTTCCTCGGCTTCCTCGCGGTCGACCTCCCCTTCGCCTATGTGGGCGGTCATCGGTGGGAGACCGCTTCCGGGCTTTCTTCGCAATCCCTCTGGGGATGGGCGAAGGACCTCCTCAAGTCGGTGGGTCTCGGCCTCGGCGGAACGATCCTCGTGGGAGGCGTCCTCCTCTGGCTCCTTGCCGTATCGCCCGCGTGGTGGTGGCTCGCGGCCTGGCTCCTCGGCGTCCTGGTGTCCGCGATCCTCGGCTTTCTCGCTCCGGTGCTCCTGGTCCCGCTCTTCTATCGGTTCCGGCCCCTCGCCGATGCCACTCTTCGTCGTCGTTTCGAAGTCCTCGCCGCGAAGGCGAAGGTCCCGATCCTCGGCGTGTTCGAGTTGCGTGCCTCCGAGAAGACGCGTCGGTCAAACGCCGCGGTGATGGGCCTGGGTCGTACCCGGCGGGTGGTCGTGACCGACACCTTGGTGAGCGGATTCACTCCAGAAGAGGTGGAGACGGTCCTGGCCCACGAACTGGCCCACCAGAAATTTCGGGATCCGATCCGTGGCTTCCTCTCCGGTTCGTTCGTTTCCCTTCTGATCCTCGTCGCGGCGAGCTGGGCCTATGCGTCCACGTACGCGCTCGTTGGGATCCGCTCGCCGGCGGACATGGCCGGACTACCATACCTTGTGGCCGTCTTCTCGATCCTCGCCCTGCCCTTTCGGCCACTCGAACTGCGGGCGTCCCGCTCCAGGGAAGCCCGCGCCGACCGATTCTCCCTCGCCCTCACGGGCGATCCCGCGAATTTCATCGCCGCCATGGTGAAACTGCACGATCTCAACCTCGGTGTCGCGGATCCGCGGCCTTGGGAGAAGTGGCTGTTTTATAGCCACCCCACGGGACGCGATCGCGTCGAGATG
>WNGC01000247.1_pt1 | contig 30878 bp, 24 predicted proteins | sample 5400051 | NCBI WGS metagenome assembly WNGC01 (sample SAMN13153368, study PRJNA577476) | soil metagenome | isolation source: 20 cm soil or saprolite under grassland replicate 2 | place: USA:California | collected 2016-06-15
GAAAAGCCAGGAGTTGCCCAGGAACGGCACTCCGTGCAGATGGCTGTAGACCAGGTGGCTGTAGGCTTCGAGATGGAATAGAGCCACCAGGCATGCGGCGATGCCGCGCCAACTATCCAATACCACGAATCGTTCCATGCCCGTCCCTACCGCGCTGGCGCGTTCCGCATCACTACTGATGCGCTACTGTTGCAAGCATGGGGACAGGTTCTTACCCTCCGTATTCCCACGGCGTCTCCGCCATCGTCAATGCTGCCTGCCGATGAAGCGGAAGCCGAAGCGTTCTATGATCCGCAGCGACGGGTTATGCTCCACGGCCCAGGGATTGATCGCATGCGGGCCGAGATCGCGGAACGCAAGGGTCAGGAACTTTGAACTGGCGACGGTTGAATATCCCCGGTTGCGGAAGGATTTCTCCCCGACCGCCCCCCAGAACGTCGCGCTTTTGAAGGTGCGATCGACGCCGTTCAGGCCAACGATGCCGATGGGAATATCCTCCCGGTCCGAAGTGAAGGCCCTCAGAAAATTCGTCTCCCGCTGCGCCATGATCTTGAGCGCGCGGGCGTGACGATCTGCCTTCCGTTGTCGAAATCCAGCCACTGGTGATTCTCTTTCCGGGCAAGCGAGCCCGCCACCAGCTCAAGAAGCTCGGGCGTGTCGAGTGGGTATAGCTTCATGTCGCTCCATCGCAGGATAGGAAGCGGTTGTTGACGGTCATGTTGCGATCACAAGGCGGCACATAGTCCGGTCGGATCAGCACCTGGTCCGGCTGCGCAGACACGAGGTCAAATGCCATCCTGTACAGTGTGTTGGATCGGCAATGGTCAGGGCGTACGCTTAGATGGATTACGATGAAAACGCTGTATCTGGTCGCCGGCGCGCGCCCTAATTTCATGAAAATCGCCCCGCTCGTCCGCGCGCTGCGGGCGGACGGCGCAAACCTGGGCTTCAAGATCATCCATACCGGCCAGCACTACGACCACGAATTGAACGAAGTGTTCTTCGACGAACTCGGCATTCCGGCGCCGGACGTGCTGCTGGGCGCGGGCAGCGGCTCACACGCTCAGCAGACCGCGAAGATCATGGTCAGCTTCGAAGAAACCTGCCAGAAGCGGCGACCGGACTGCGTCCTCGTTGTCGGGGACGTCAATTCGACCCTGGCCTGTGCGATCGTCGCCAAGAAGCTCTGCATACCCGTTGCCCATGTCGAAGCCGGGCTGCGCAGCGGCGACATGGCGATGCCGGAGGAAGTGAATCGAATCGTGACCGATGCGATCGCCGATTTTCTTTTCGTCACCGAGCCGAGCGGGGTCAGGAACCTGCTGAAGGAGGGAAAGCCGGCCGGGCGCATTCATCATGTCGGCCACGTGATGGTTGACAATCTGCTGTACCAGCGTGACAGGCTTGCGCTCACCGATACCTCCACATTCGAGTCCTCGGAGCTGAAGCTACGGCTCGGCGCCTACGGCGCGGTAACCCTGCACCGCCCCTCCAATGTGGACAGCCGTGATGCGCTCGAGCGGATCGGCACCATGTTGCGGAAGGTAGCGCAAAGGATTCCGCTGGTGTTTCCGGCGCATCCCCGGACGCGTGGCAATCTCGATAAGTCCGGCATCTCGCTAGGGGACCGGGTGGTGCTGACCGGCCCCCTGCCCTACATGGACTTCCTTAACCTCTGGAAGGACGCAAAGTTCGTGCTGACCGACAGCGGGGGGCTGCAGGAGGAAACGACGGCGCTGGGCGTGCCGTGCATCACGGTGCGCGAGAACACCGAGCGGCCGATCACTGTCGAGCAAGGCACCAACGTGGTTGCTGGCACGGACCCGGAGAAAGTGAGCAGCGAGGCATTCAGGATATTGGACAGCCGGGGCAAACCGGGACAGCGGCCAAGATTGTGGGATGGCAAGGCCGCGGAGCGCATCGTAACGATTCTGGCGCAGGAACTGGCATGAGCAGGCGCGTTGAGATCATGGGCTGCTTCATTGACAACCTGTCGATGGAGCAGACGCTGCAGAAGATCGAGAGCTTCATCCAGACCAGCCAGCCTCATCAGCACGTGGTGGTCAACGTCGACAAGGTCGTCAAGGCGAGCAGGGATCCCGAGTTGCGCAGGATCATCAACGAGTGCGCATTGGTGAACGTCGACGGCATGCCCGTGGTGTGGGCCTCGCGCCTGCTCGGGAAATCCCTGAAGGAGCGGGTGGCGGGGGTGGACCTGTTCGAAGCCCTGGTCGAGCGTGCCGCGCAAAAAGGCTGGCGCGTGTTCTTTCTCGGCGCCCGCGAAGAAGTCGTGCAGGCCGTGAAGGACCTCTACGCGAGGAAATTGCCGCGCTTGCGCGTCGCAGGATATCGTGACGGCTACTGGAATCCGGAAGAGGAGGCCGGGGTCGTCAAGCTAATCGCCGACAGCCGGCCGCAGCTGCTGTTCGTCGCGATCAGCTCACCGAAGAAGGAGCAGTTTCTCGACCGCTACCAGGCCGAAATGAAAGTCCCGTTCGCCATGGGAGTCGGGGGAGCCTTCGACGTGGTGGTCGGCAAGGTGAAGCGCGCGCCGGTGTGGATGCAGAAGTGGAGCCTGGAGTGGTTCTACCGCTTCCTGCAGGAGCCGAGGAGGATGTTCAGGCGCTACTTCATCGATGATATGTACTTTTTCTGGCTTCTGCTCAAGGAATTGTTCAGGAAGCCGAGACGTTTGGCTTGAACCTGTCGACGGCGGCCTTCGTGCCACGTCCCTCCAGTCCATTGAATCCGTAGCGCACATCCACGTCGATCAAACCGGCTTCCTCATGCCATTGCCTGAAGGTCCTGAGGGTTGCCGGCATGTCGTACCGAGGCGAAAGCATGTCAAAGGTATCCAGATACGCCCACTCCTTGAGCGTTACGTCATCGGCATCGGAAAGCTGCTTGGAATAATCCGCAATCAGCAGCTTCCAATTGAGGGTAGGTCCTATCACGGGTATCTTCCTCACGATCCTTGCGACCGGCCACATCGAATCGACGTATTTTGTGACGGCGTCATACAGTTTCCGGGGAGCCATTTTGCGAGTAAAAGGGCGCACCCAGTATTTCGGCTGCAACAGCCAGCGTCCTACGTTCTTGACGTAAATATCCGAAGCCACCTTTCCGCCGGGTTTCAGATGCTCCAGAATCGCAAGAAACGATCTGCGGGGATCGGGCGTGTGCTGTAGTACCCCGAAGCAGAATGCCCTATCGAAAAAATCGCGCTTGAACGGCATCTCGTAGACACTTGCCTGTACCAGCAGCAAATTCTCATGCCTCCCGTTTGACCTGTAGTTTGCTTCCACCGCATCGGAGTAGTCAAAGGAAAAAACGAAAGCGCCTGTTTCAAGGGCATGCTTGGTAAAGCGTCCCGAACCGCTTCCGACCTCGAGAATATTCTCGCCGCGCAAATCCAGGCCCCATCCGGTCTCTTTCTCAAAGCGTTCCCTGGATAATGAAAAGCCGGAAGTCTCGTCATACTGTGTTCTGCTGTGTATGTTCCATTCCAGACCAAAATTGCTCGCATAGTTTTCCTGCTGAACAAAGCGCGGGATGAAGTTAACGATCGGATATCTGCATCCTGAAACCGGCTCCGACAACGTTCCCTCTTTTACGCGCCCGTTCTCGAGCACGCAGGATTCGTCAAGCTGGAGTGGTCGTCCCGTTCGCGGGCAAACCAGGTACTTCAAGTGGTCGGGTTTCATCTGGTTGCCAACCCCGTAGTCTGCTTTCCGGACCCACTTTGCATGGCCCATTGGTAGGCGTGGTCAAGCACTTGAACCGCCATTCGCTCGGTGAAACGCTCGACAATGCGCTCCTGCGCCGCGGCCGCCATGCGCGCGAGCAGGTTACGGTCGGCAGCAAGGCGGATGATGCGGTCGGCCAGCATTGCGGCGTCACCGGCGGGAACGATGAAGGCGCATTCGCCGTCCGCACCCACGATCTCCGGGGTTGCACCCACCGGCGTTACGATCGCGGCGCAGCCGAGCGCCATGGCCTCGAGCAGCATGTTGGGAAAGCCCTCGCTGCTGGAAATCTGGAGGAAGACATCGGTACGGCGCAGCGCCGCCAGCGCCTCGTCGTGGGAAAGGAAGTCGAGCATCCTGACGTGCCCGTAGAGCCCAGCCTTCGCGAATTCGTCCCGCAAAGACTTGGTTACCGCCATCAGAGTGATGTCGACCTTCACGTCGCGCGCGACCAATTCTCGAACCGCATTCAATAGCACGTAGGCGCCCTTCTGCTTCTGCGCCCAACCGCAGTACAGGAGAAAACGCGGCACCTCCGGTGCGGGCAAGGTCCGTTTCTCCAGCAGGCCTTCAGGGACGAAATTATTCAGGATGATCGTGGGACCGCTTCGTCCGAGGTCAGACACATAGTTCTTCCAGTACTCCGACTGCACGACAAGCAGCGCGGGCTGTCGCAGCGTCCATTGAATCGCGACGTGTGCCATCGCGCCCGAGGATTCCCAGAATCGATCGAATGCCCCGCCAATTCGAAGCACGATCGGGCGGCGGATGATCTTTCCCATCAGCACATAGAGCGACGCTTCCCAGAAGGCCTGGAAGTCATTGGCGTGGACCTGGATAACTGTCGGCCGCCGTACCATGACCACCCAGGGATAGGTGACAAGATGCCAGAGCGTGATGAGAATCCCCTGAACGACGCGATTGAAACCGCCGCGAAACATGGCGGCATAGCCATAATTGTCGCCCTTTACACCGTGCTTCTCGGGGCGTGAGGTGGTAAAGGGAATGAAGTCGTATTTTTCTTTGAGCGGCGACCCGGTCACGTTGCGCATGAAAGTGGTCACGCCGCCCTTGGTCGGCGGCCACGGGCCAACCATCAAGACCTTTGGGCGTGCGGCACTCATGCGGCCAGAGCCTCGGGGCCGACTCGGTAACGACTGCACCAAGTTTCAAATATGAGAAGCGTCCAAAGCGCGAAGCTCCAGTCACGAGTAAGACGGCTGTGCTCCCCGATGATGCGCTCGAGCGCTTCGCGCTCGAACACGCGACCCACCATGGCGCTGGGCGCGAGCAGCTTCTGGCGGATGTAGTCGCCCAGGCTGTCCTTGAACCAGTAGCTGAGCGGAACGGCGAATCCTTGCTTCTTGCGCCAGAGGAACTCGGCGGGAAAGTAGCGCTCCATGGCCTTGCGCAGGAGATATTTCTGCCGGCCCCGAGGCAGCTTGGTGTTGAACGTGACGCGGTTCATCAACTCGGCGAGATGGTGATCGAGAAATGGCGCCCGCACCTCCAGACTGTGCGCCATGCTCATGCGATCCACCTTGACCAGCATGTCGTCGGTAAGACTGACCTTCTGCTGCCAAAGCGCCATGCCGGCAAGCGGTGACATGCCGTGATCGAACATGGGTGAGAACAGCGCACGATCATTCTCGGCGGTCGCGTGCCGCGCGAGATAGGGCGATATGCCGGCGAGATAGTCCCGGCGGAACACAACCTGCTGCTTGGCGACGAAACGATCGCCGGCGTCCAGCTCGGCATCTTCGATGTTGCGGGCGAGACGCAGACGCGCGACACGCTTGCCGGCGTCTGACGCAGGCATCGAGCGGATCGCCGCCGCAGCGGCGGAGCGGGCAAATCTGGGAAGCTTGCGCAGCCGCTCGCTCAACAGGTGGCCGCGGTAGGAGTCATAGCCGGCAAACATCTCGTCGCCGCCATCGCCCGATAAGGCCACTTTGACGTGCTGGCGTGTCAGGTGGGACAGGTACCAGGTGGGCAGTGCCGTGGAATCGGCGAACGGCTCATCCGTGTGCCACGCGATTCTCTCGATGATCTCGATGCTGCCCGGTTCCAGCAGGAATTCGTGGTGGCGGGTGCCGAACTTTTTTGCCACGTAGCGTGCGTGTTCGCGCTCGTCGTAGCGCGCCTCGTCAAAACCGATGGAAAAGGTCTCGAGCCGCTGAGCGCTCGCCTCGCTCGCCAGCGCCACCACGGCGGAAGAGTCGACGCCACCCGACAAGAAGAAGCCGACCGGCACGTCGGATACCAGACGGAGTTGCACCGAATTCCTCAGGATATCCAGAGCCTCTTCGATGATGGCTTTCTCATCCGAGCGCTCTTCGGTCGGATTCGGCGGCGCCCAGTAGCACTGCTCTTGCACATTCGCACCCTCGGCCTTCAGCCAATGGCCCGGTTGCAGCCGGCGCACGCCGCGGAAGATGGTGCGGGGACCCATCACGTAGGAATTGGTGAAATAGCTATACAGCGCGACGGGATCGAGGCGCTTCTCGACCAGCCCCGTGTCGACCAGCGCTTTCAATTCGGACGCAAGATAGAGCGTGCCATGGTGCTCCAACACGTAGAGCGGCTTTTCGCCGAATCGGTCGCGGGCAGCGAACACTGATTGGGTATGTCCATCGTAAATCGCGAAAGCGAACATGCCGTTGAGCCGGTCCAGGCACTTTTCGCCCCACACGAGGTAGGCGTGCAGCAGCACTTCGGTATCGGAATGAGTGTTTAATGGATGTCCGGCGGCAGCGAGCTCGTCCCGGACCGCGTGGAAGTTGTAGATTTCGCCGTTGAACACGATCCAGACTTTTCCGTCGGGCGTGCACATCGGCTGCTGCCCCCCGCTGAGATCGATAATGGCGAGCCGGCGGTGGCCCATGACGGCACGCTCGCAGCGCTTCTGGCCATGCTCGTCCGGCCCCCGGTGGCGCACCGCAGTATCCATCCGGCCCAGCAGGGCTTGATCAGGCAGACGATCGCCAGTCCGGGCATAAGCGAGAACGAAACCGCACATCAACCAATTCCAAACGGGAAGCGCGGCTCCATCGTCACGATGCGTCGCTCCGCAATCGATCGTTGCGCGGCGAGCAGCGCTTGCGCGGACACGAAGAAGCTCTCGGTGTAGTCCACCGCACCGGGCGCGCCGGAGAACTGGGCGACCATCGCCTGAAGCATCGCCTTCTGGCCGAGGTCGGGCTGAAGCTGACGCATGCCACCCCCGAGGCCGCCGCCCAAGATGAGCCGGCGAAAGCCGATGATCTGGGCCGAGCGTCCGCCACCGAGGATGGCGATGGTTTCGCGTTCCAGGCCTTTCTGGCTGCCGCACACGTAGTGCACCGCGCCGAGGCCTCCGTTCGCGAAACGCAGCGTGATCGCCCAGCTCTCATCGCGGTGTCCGGGGTCGGGCGTGGCGAATGCGCTTACCTCGACCGGCAGGCTCTGTGCGAAGTAGATCGCGAGATCGATGAAGTGGCAGACGTCGCCAAAAAGAACTCCGCCGCCCTCGACCTCGTCCTGGATCCAGCTGTCGGCGGGCACGCTCGCGGCGCGCACCGTGCAGATGACCTGCCGCACCTCGATGTCCTTGAAATGAGCGAGCGCGCGCTGGCTGAGCGAACTGAAGCGGCGGTTATGGCCGACCCAGAGTGTCGGGCCGTCCGTGCCGCGTTTGCCGAGCACTGCGGCGATGGGGGCGAGCTGCTCCTCGCTTATGGCGAGCGGCTTCTCCACGTAGGCATGCTTGCCGGCTTCCAGCGCTGCGGCGGCGTAGCGGGCATGGCTGTCGTGACGAGTGGCCACCATGATGGCGTTTATCGCGGGGTCGCGAAGCAGCTCTCCGGCATCGGTAGTGGCCTTACGGAAGCCGTAGCGCCTGGCCACCGCCTCGGCGTTGGCGCCTTTCGCCGTGCAGACGCCCCCGAGGCTCAGGCCCGCAAGTGACGGGAAACACGGCATGAGCATGGACTTCGCATAGTTGCCCGCGCCGATCTGCCCGAGTCTCACCGCGCCGCGCGGCTGGTCGCCTCCGAAGGTGAGCAGGCGCGGCTGCAATTCGACCACTCCTCGCTCGGGCTCCGGATACTCGAAGACGATCCCTACCGCGTGATTCAGCTCGCCGCTCGCGATCTTGTCGAAGACCGAAACCGCTTCCGAGAATGGGAACCGGTGGGTGATGAGCTGCGGGACCGCAAGCTTGCCCTGCGCGATCAGATTGAGGAAAGCTTGCATGTTGCGGTTGGCGGTCCACCGTATATAGCCGATCGGGTAGTCCTTTCCACGCGTGAAATAGTCGGGTTCGTAGATGCCGGCCCCCATCGCGCGGGTGAACAGAAACTCAAGCTCCTTGCCAAACCAAGTACGATGTTCGAGCTCGATTGCCGTATTGCCGAGGCAAACTACTCGGCCGCGGTCGCGGACCAGCATGGCGGACATCTCGATCGGACCGAGGTCCTTGGTCGACACGGTGAGCAACACCGCATCTACGCCGACCCCGCTGCTCATGCGCAGCGCGTGATAGAGGGCCTCGTCCGTCTGGGGACCGCAGGCCGCCTCAGCACCGTTCTGCACGGCGATCGCGCACTTGCCCGGGTCGAGGTCCACTCCCATCACGCGGCATCCATTGGCACGGCAAAGCTGCACCAGGAACTGCCCGAGCAGCCCGAGCCCGATGATTGCCACACTTTCACCTAACTCGAGCTTGGCCTGGCGTATCGATTGGAGCGCGATCGCGCCGATGGCGCTCGCGCTGGCAGCCTCAAGGCTCACGTTGGCGGGAACATGCGCCACCAGGTTCCGCGGCACGGCGTTGTACTCGCCATGCGTCGCCACGCCTTCCCCGACGCACGCCACGCGATCGCCCACCCGGAACTCGTCCACCTGCGAACCCGCCGCTATCACGGTTCCAGCGCAGCTGTAGCCGAGGGTGGTCGGGGCCTTGAGGCGCTCCTGAACCTTGCGCAGCGTTGGCATCAAGCCCTGCTCCCTGAGTGTATCGAGGACCAGCCTGACCTGATCGGGACGCTCCTTTGCCTTCTCCACGAGGTTCATGCGAGCCTGTGAGACCTTCATCTTCTCGGTGCCCACGCTGACGAATGAGTAATGGCTCCGCACGAGCACGTCGCCGGAGCCAACCGCGGGGATGGGCACTTCGCCGATATCCAGGGCGCCGTTGCGAAGGTAATGGCGGACTTGCTTCACATCATCCTCAAAAAGGCCGTGGCAGAAAGACTGCGCGCATCAGAGATCGTGGATTCCCGTGCCGGCCACACAGCATAGGAAGCCCTTGATAACCTTCGTGCCGCGGCTGCAACGCGAGATATAGTCCGATTGGATCAGCAGATTATTTCGCTGCGGAGAACTACTTCGCCTGCAAGACGGCCCCGCCACGCAATGGTCGGGGCCGGCCGCTTGTCGCCGAAGCGCCTCGATATCCAGCCCATGATCGGGGCGGTGCTGCCGGTATAGACACGCGCGGTGGCGCCTTCTGCCTGCGGCAGCCTCAGGGAAAGCGTCCTTCCCGGTTGGCTGAGCCGGTAACCGTGCTCGAAGGGATCGACCCGGCAGCGCTCGCTGCAATGGAAAAAGAGTTCGATTTCGTGAGCCTTTGACATCTGCAGGCTGTCCTCGATGACCACCCGTCTCAGGTGCTTCTCAAGGGTAATCCGCCGCCGGTGCATCACCGGGTCGGGCAGTTGCATATAACCGTCGTGCCACCCCTCGAAGATGTCGCACTCGGGCGAGGGCCGCCACAGGCTGCAGCCGGCGTCCGCTTTGCTGAGCCACATGAAATTCCCGCCAGAGCGCGATTGATCCGTTCCGTCAACCCGCACGGTGTTGTGCGCGGCAGTGCCGCGAAAGTACTGACGCCACGGACCTTGCGTGTGATAGGTGTAGGTTCCCGGATCGATCAGGAATTCCTTTCCCCCGACCGACAGGGTGAACGCGAGGGCGTCGGCATGGCCATGGGCGGCGATAGCCTGATAGCCCAGAGGGCCGGCGTCTGCAACCAGCCGGATCTCGTTCTCGGTTTCGAAGTCACAGCCGAGGATATAGTAGCCGCCAGCGGGAAAGGCGCGCCGCACAGGCAGCTGGACCGAGGCGCCATCGAGCTGCCGAAATGCGGAATCGGCGCCGGGGCCGAAGAGCCAGCGCGCTTTGTCGTCCAGCCCGCCCGCTTTTGCCTTGAAGTCACGGCGGCGGAACAGGATCGCGCCGGTGGCGAGCACCGATCGGTAGCGGCAATAGTTGCTGCCCTGGGCCAGCTTTACGACCAGACCGTCGTCGGAATCACCGAACATGGGGATATTGCCGCCGACATCGATGATCGACGCGAGATACTCCATCATCGCCTGGATGCGCGACTCGAACGCCGCCGAAAATTTGTCCCCGTTGGCCTTTCCGGCGAGGAGCGCGTACAGCAGCAGATCAAGTTCGAACTGCTGGTAGGAAACGGCCTGCTCTCGATTCACACCGTCGAGTGTGTTCTGCGACAGCGCTTCGCGTTCGAGGATCGCCTTGGCCTGCGCCTGCCAAGTGCGCGCGTGCGGCCAGTGGGGCCAGGTGATGGCCGCGACATAGAGGCCCGCCGCCTCGCCGATGAGGTGATTGTTCGCCGAGGAGTAAAGCGAGAAATGCCCGCGGACGAACCTCGCATGCTGGAAGACAGAGTCCAGCCACCGCTGCCTGAACCGTGCCCCCTCGGCATCTTCGAATAGCGGCGAGGACACGCCGCCGAGGAACTGCCACGCCACGGACCAGTTGATCAGCCTGACCGCCGGCTCGAGCGCGCTCGACCAGTTGGGCCCCATGCCGCACGGACAGGAGGTAAACCAGCTCTCCAGGTGCTGCTGGAGGACTCCGCAATAGCGCGCATTGCCGCTGAGCGCATAGGCCTGTGCCAGCGTCACGAGATGCGAATGCCTGCTGAGCTCCCAAAGATACCGGATGTCTCCCACCAGCCGCGGATCGCGATAGTCGAGCAGTTTCCCGAAACTGAGCGGCGCTTCGACGCCGGTCTTGGGATCCCGGTTCCAGCGCGGCGGTGAACCAAGCTCCGCCCCTTCGAGGGCAAAGACATCAAACCTGCCGGCGGCAACGCGGTCGGCCGCGCTCAGGTATTGCGCCGCATCCACCCTCGCCCCGGCGTAGATCCAGGAATGCGATGCGTGCGCAAGGTCCGGCGACGGAACCGCGTCGGAGCCGAGGAGCCCCCAGCGTTCCGCCTGCACCGCCAGAGCTCGCGTTACGCGATGGCGTATTTCGGCGTGCGTCATGCAGCGCAGCCGGTTGAAGCGCCAGAGAATCCGTTCCATTACGCCTATCGCAGGTGGCTTACGAAGTGGCCCCCAGCCGGCGTCAACCGCGTCACGTTCACGCATATTGTCGATGCCAGATCTCGAGGTTCAGCATTGCCCAGAGCAGCTTTTCGTGATTTTGCTTGCCGTTCAAGTGCTCGGCCAGCACGTGGTCCAGGACGCGAGCGTCGTAATAGGCCCGGGTGATTGATGACCCGCCCTGCAGGTGATCCAGTAGATATTCGCGCATCTCGCAGCGAAACCATTGATTGACGGGGACACGGAAGCCCACTTTCGGCCGTGTCAGGATGCGGTCGGGGATCAGTTGCTTGCCGGCCTTGCGCAGGATCCACTTGCCGCACAATCCGCGTACGCGGAAGTGGTCCGGGAGGGACGAGACGAATGCGGCAAGCTCGTGATCGAGGAACGGGACGCGCGCTTCGATGGAGGCCGCCATGGTCATGCGGTCCCCGCGCTCGAGCAGGTTGTCCGGCAGCCAGCTCGTCTGATCGAAATAAAGGATACGCCTCAGCGCGCTGCTGCGCGAATCCACGTCGAACGGCGGCGCGTCGAGCACCGGATTGCCGTTCGCCCGCAGGACCGTGAGCTGGTCGCGCTCGCTGCGGTTGAGCGCTCCGAACCAGCGCACGTAACGCTCGCGCCAGTCCTCGATGTTCAGGTTCGTAACGGCCGTCTTGACGCGGCGGTAGTCGTAGGGAAGCGCATGGGTGAGCGGCTCAATCAAGCGGTGGCGAAGGTATCCCGGCAGCAGCTGGAAGCCCTGCGCAAAACGCTCGGCGATATGCTTGGGATAGCCGCCGAGAAGTTCGTCGCTGCCTTCGCCGGTCAGCACCATCTTGACGCTGCGGGCGGCTTCGCACGCCAGCAGGTAGATCGGGATGTCCGCCGGCTCGGACACGGGCGCGTCCCGGTACGCGACCAGCTGCGGAAGCCGCTCCATGATGTCGCGGTACGCGACCATGATTTCGTGATGCTGGGTGCCGAAGTGCTGGGCCACTTCCGCGGCGTAGGCGAGCTCGCTGTAGCTGTCTTTGTCGAAGCCCACTGAGAACGTCTTGACCATCGAGTTGTGACGGCTCATGAGGGCTACGATCGCCGAGGAGTCGAGTCCTCCGGACAGGAACGCGCCGAATGGCACGTCGCTCACCATCTGTAGCTTGACAGCCTCGTCCAACCGGGACAGGAAAGCCGCCACGGCATCGCGTTGCGGCTGTTGCACGGGGCAGGGATCTCGGTCGGGAGCAATCCAGTAGCGCTCCTCCTTGAGGCTGCCGCGTTCCCAGGTGGCGACTGTCCCCGGCATCAGTTTCCGGATACCGGTAAACAGGGTCTTCGGCCCCGGAACGTAGCGATAGGCGAGATAGTCCGAGACAGCCTCCAGGTTCACGGCGGCCTCGACGCCCGGGACTCGCAGCAGCGCCTTGATCTCAGACGCAAAGTACAGTCCGCTGCCGTTCTCATACACAAACAGCGGCTTCTCGCCGAAACGGTCCCGCGCCAGGAACAGGCGCTCCCTGCGTGCGTCCCAGATCGCGAATGCGAACATGCCGCGCAGGTGATGGACGACTTCGCTGCCCCAGTGCTGATAGGCGCGCAACAGCACTTCGGTGTCGGAATCGCGCGAAAAGCAATACCCGAACCGGCTGAGCTCATCGCGCAGTTGACGGAAGTTGTAGATCTCTCCGTTGAAGGTGAGCGCGAGGCCGGCGGCGGCATCGCACATCGGCTGGCGCGCTCCTTCGGGGTCGATGATGGCCAGCCGACGATGCCCGAGAAACACCTGCTGCCCGGTGCCGGCGCTGCGCAAATGCCACATGCCCTCGTCGTCGGGCCCGCGATGCGCGATCGCCTGCAGCATCGACGAGAGCGTGCCCTCGGTGAGCACGCTCTGCGGGCCGGCTATCCAACCCGCAATTCCGCACATGTCATCCTGCCTCTCGCAGCTTCCCTGCCGGCGTGCGTGCTCGAGCGCCAGCGCGCTCCGCCAGCTTGAGATCTGTGTAAAGCTCGTCCAGTTGCGCGAGTACGCGCTCGGTGGCGAAGCGCATCCGGACGGTTTCGCGGGCAGCCAGGGCCATACGTTTGCCGAGCTCCGGATCGTGCAACAGCCTAAGCAGCAGTCGCTGGAGCATCGCGCTATCGCCGGGATCGAACAGAAAGCCGTTGATCCCGTCGGCAACGACATCGGGAATGCCGCCCACCGACGTGGCGGCGACCGGCAGTCCAGCTGCCATCGCCTCCAGCAGGCTCATCGGCAAGCCTTCCGTATAGGAAGGCAGGACGCAGACCGCAGCGCGATTCATCAGCGATTGCTTTTCGGCCGGCCCGACCCACCCGGGAAAGCTGACTGCGTTGTCAATGCCGAGCCGCTCGGCGTACCGTGCGACGGACCCGAGGTCTCCGTCGCCGGCGCAAACAAGGTGGATGTCTGGAACGTGCGCCCGCAACGCGGCGATGGCATCGAGCAGATCGAAGATCCCCTTGCGACGCTCGAGGCGTCCGAGAAACAGCACCATGTTCCCGCGACGCGACTGGGGCCGCTCCTCGACCGCCGGTACCAGATTGGGTATGCAGACGACCCGCCGGCTGTCCGCAATTCTCGTGATCCAGGCCCGCCACCGTTCGGACAGGACGATCACGCGCGTTGCCCGTTCGAGGAAAAAGCGGATGATGCGACGCCTCACCTTGCCGCATTCCACGTCATAGAACCGCGCGAATCCGCCGCCGTGTAAATGCAGGATGACGGGACATTTCGCGAGCATCGCGATCGTCATGAAGATCGACTTGCGCCAGAAGCTCGCGTGCGATGCGCTATGGACGTGCATCAGCACGCGACGATGCCTGGCAAGCAGTGCAATGACGTTCAGCAACGCCTTGATGAGCGCCAACAGCTTGCGCAGTGCGCCGCGGTCGGTGTGGGTGGGCACGTAGTCGATCGGCCAGCGCTCGAACAGGCCACAGGCCCGGTACGCGTTGACGACCGCGGCGATGCCGCCCCGCGATTCAAACGAGGTGCCGAGCATGATCAAGCGGGGGTACGCGGCTGCTCGCATGGTGAGCTCATTCCGCGACGGCCGCGGCGAAGTAGCGACTGGTATCGAGATTCTGGATCAGCATCCTGAGTTTTCCCCGGGCGGTGCGCTCGATGCGCTCGACCCGCTCCACGGTCGCCTCGCATCCGCCCTGCGTTTTGTTCCTGATCGCCGCGGCGATACGCTCCTGCGCCGGAGCCGATAATGCGCCGGCGCTCACGACCTTCAGGGTCACCTCTCCCGGACGGTCCTGCTGATACTGGATGGCCTCGATTTCGGAGAGTTCGCTAAAATGCGCGGCTCCGAGGGTGGTGATAGAAACCAAACGATGATCCTTGCACACGAGGAATTCCTGCATCCTGCCTTCGATGCGCTCGCAGGCCGGGTAGCCGGGCAACTTGGCGTGCTCCCCATTGCTCAATAGCGCCAGGTCGCCAGTGCGGTAGCGCACGAACGGCATCACTTTGTTGTCGAAGCTCGTGCCGACCACGTAACCGAGCACGCCGGGCCGTGTGATCGGCTTGTCGTCGGCGTCCAGCAACTCGAACCATCCGTACTGGGGCCAGAAGAAATAGCGCTCGTCGTCAGGCATCGATGCCGCCATCAGCACGCGCTCGGAGTGCCCGTAATGCGTGAGCACCGGGCAGCGGAATACTTCGCGGAAGCTGCGCATCTGGAATCCGTAGACGTTCTCCGAATACAGCATCACGCCCTTCACGCCGCTGGTGAATTCGGGCAGCGGGTTGGCCGCCAGCCAGCGCGCGAGCGGATACAGCGCCGACGGGTAAGCCTCGATGAACACCGGCCGGTGGCGCGCGAGCGCCTCGGCATAACGCGGCAGGTAACGCTCTTCAAGGTGGTCTGAACTCAGTATCAGGTGGCGCTTAATTGGCTCGACCATCCACAAGGGTGCGCCGGGCCGCGAAGCGCCTGGAACGGAGCGCCCCCGCAGCGCCAGGGTGAGATCGTTCGGGCCGGCGCCGACCCGAAGTCGGAAGTCCTGAGTGAATGCATACTCCTTCGGCCGCGACAGGTGCTTCTGCAGATAGAACCGCATCGGGTTGCGGGTAGAGCCCCCGGTGAACATCTCGAGGCGCCGAGAGACCGGCATCGCGCCCGATAGATAGCTGGCCGGGTCGCGCTTGATGTCCAGCTTGTCCGTCACGGGGAGTCGGGCAAGCAGTTCGCGCGGGTCCTCGCCACGCGCGAGCAGCGGCCGATACTGCCGGTACGCAGGTACGGTCTCGGTCGCCCAGTGCAGCGTCGCCTCCAGCTTGCGGGTCGCCAAGTCCCTGACTGCGAGGGCGTCCTGCGAAGCGGCGAGCTCGTCCCGGAACCTGTTATAGGCGCTGCCCAATCGAACCCTTTGGGGAAGCCAGGCATAGGCACGCCCCGCCACCGGGGCCTTCAGCCAGCGGGGCGCCTCCAGGTAATGCTTCAGAAGGGGATGCAGGAAATCTTCGATCGCCATACCGGTCCCGGTGCGGCGAATAGTCGCGGCGCTATAGCCGCCACACTCGCAGGCCTTCCTTGCTGAACTGCGCCGCGTCGAGCACCGACTTGACGTCGATGAGGCAGCCGCGGCGCACGATCTTCTGCAGGTAGGCCGACACCGGCAGATCGAGAAAACCGCGGTGGGCGACCGCCAGAATCAGGGCGTCGGCGGCCGGCAGGTCTTCCCACGAGTGAAGCCGCAGATCGTACTGATGCAGGACTTCGACGGCGTCGGCAGCGGGATCGTGCACAAAGGTTTCGACCCCGAATCCGTGCAGCTCGTGAATGATGTCGACGACCTTCGAGTTGCGGATATCGGGGCAGTTCTCCTTGAACGTCAGCCCGAGCACATTGACCCTCGCACCCTTGATGTTGCGGCCCGCGAGGATCATCTGCTGCACCGTCTTGCGCGCGATGTGCGAGCCCATGCCGTCGTTGATACGACGGCCAGCGAGGATCACTTCCGGGTGGTAGCCGAGCAGTTCCGCCTTGTGCGTCAGATAATAGGGATCGACGCCAATGCAGTGACCGCCTACCAGCCCGGGACGGAAGGGCACGAAATTCCACTTGGTTCCGGCCGCAGTCAGGACTTCCGCGGTGTCGAGGCCGAGCTTGTCGAAGATGATGGCGAGCTCGTTGACGAAGGCGATGTTGAGGTCACGCTGCGTGTTCTCAATCACCTTTGCGGCTTCCGCCACCCGAATCGAAGACACCCGGTGAACCCCTGCGCTTACCACCGACGCGTACAGATCAGCAACCTTTTCGAGCGTTTCCGGATCGTCCCCGGACACGACCTTGACGATCCTGGCGAAGCTGTGCTCGCGGTCGCCGGGATTGATGCGTTCGGGAGAATACCCGACGTGGAAATCCTGGCGCCATCTCATGCCGGAGTGCTTCTCGAGGATCGGCACGCAAACCTCTTCGGTGGCCCCTGGATAGACGGTCGACTCGTAGATCACGGTCGCGCCCGGCTTCAGATGCCTGCCGACCGTGACGCTGGCCGATTCGAGCGGTCCGAAGTCGGGTTGGCGCGCGGCGTTGATCGGGGTGGGAACGGCCACGATGACAAACTCTGCATGCTCGAGCCCGGCCGGATCCTGGGTAACGCGCAGGAACCGCGCCCCTTCCAGTTCCGCGGCCGACAGCTCGCCGGTCGTGTCCACCCGGCGCTGGATGTTCTCGACTTTCTTGCGCGACAAGTCGTAACCGAGCGTTGGGCGGTGCTTTCCGAACTCTACCGCGAGCGGAAGCCCGACATAGCCCAAGCCGACGACGGCAACCGTCTCTAGCCGTTGGCCGCTCTCGGACCGGCCTTCCGCCTGAAGAGCGGATTTTTCAAGCACTTCCAGCATGGCTATCCCTTGGGTCGAGCGCCTTGAAACAGCTCAACCGGCTTGCCTCATGGGCGGACATCGAAAGCATCCACCACGACGTAATAGTTGCTCGAGGCCGGGTTTTTTTGACCTGTCGCCTCGATCGTCAGCGTATGGCTCCCGCTCGCCAATCCCGTTGCCTTGAAGATGGTGTGCTGGTATCCCTCGGTCGGGGAGGCAAACGTATCGATCTGCTCCACAAACATTCCATCCAGGTACACGTTGGCGATTCCGGTAGTGAGTTTGCGGCAGCCGATCCAGCTGACCGCCGTCCCTGTGAAGCTGAACGTGGCTTGCGCGCCAGCCACGCCGGAGTCCGCGATGGTCCCCATGCTCCACGGTCTATTCAAGTTGCCTTGAATCCAGCTCCCGGTATAGGCGACCGACGGATCCGTCTCTTCGAAGCGCGTTCCCGGCCTCGTCACGTCGAACGCATCCACCACGATCCGGGCATCCGTCGAATTCCCGTTCTTCTGACCTGTGGGTTCGACGGTCAACGTGTGGCTCCCGTCGGCCAAGCTCGGCGATGTGAAGACGATGGCCTGCTCTCTGGGCTCCGAGTAGTACAGATCGACCTCGCCGGCGAAAACCCCATCCAGGTATACGCGAGCGATCCCCGCATCGGGTCCGCGATAGCCGATCCAGCTGATCGACGTTCCGTCGAACGCCAGCGTGGCTTGCGCGCCAGGGGTCGTCGAGATAGCGGCGTACCAGCCACTCCATGACCTGCTGGTATCCCACTGCGTCCAGCCGGCCGTGTAGGTCATGTCTTGATCCGTATCCTGCAAGTGCGAGACTAGCGGTGAGGGCACGTCGAACGCATCCACGATGACCATCGAGTAGGGCGAAGAGGTGGCCTGCGAATCCGTGTTCTTCAGTCCGGTCACTTGGATCGTCAACGTATGGCTGCTATTGGTCAGGTCTCTCGCCTTGAAGACGGGCACGTGGATCTCGTAGGACCTTGCAAACATGTCGACTTGAGACACAAAGACTCCATCCACGGATACGCGGGCGATGCCACTGTCTGGGCCACGCATGCCAAGCCATGTGACCGCGGTCCCGGTGAAGTTGAACGTGGCTTGCGCGCCCGGCGTCATGGATTCCATGGCGTACCCGCCGCTCCATCCAAACCAACCGTGATCGCGAGCCCAACCGCCACTGAAGCTCACGGATGGGTCGGTTTCCTCGTAGCGCATTACCGCAGCCGGTGGCGGAGAGGCGTTGGAAACCGTGATCGTGACCGGGTCAGAGGTCCTCTGGTTGCCCGAGGTATCGCGCGCGACGGCGGTGAGGGTATGCGAGCCATCGCTCGCGTTGGTCGTGTCCCAGGGCGTTGAATACGGCGCCGTGGTGTCGTCCGCGCCGAAGACGCCGTCGAGGAAGAACTGAACGTCGGCGACACCTCTGTCGTCGGAGGCGCTCGCCGTCACGTTGATCGTGCCGGAGACGGTGGCTCCGGACGCGGGATACGTGATCCTGACCGTGGGCGGCGTGGTGTCCGGGCTGGGGGGGCACGTAAAGAACGGTATGCACGGTATTTGAGCGAAAGCCTGGAGCGGAATCCAGGCCACGCTGAGAACCAGTGGCAGAATTGCCGCGTAGGCACGTCTCGCAACCGTAGGCATGAATCTCTCCTGTTTGCCGAGCGCCGTGGTAGAAAGTCTGATCATGACGGCGTCAGATTGAGAATCGGTGATCCGCTTCCTTTCGGCTCACGCCCCGACACCGCGCCGAGGATTGGGGGCTGTGGCGCAAGGCTCGCTACGTACCAGTCGACCGCGTGCGCCAGCCCCTCGCTCACCCGTAACAGCGGCCGGTATCCGAGCAGGCGCGTCGCCTTGCTGATGTCGGCCTGCGAAAAGCGCACGTCGCCGGCGCGAAACTCGCGATAGACCGGACGGAAATTGCGCAAGTGCGGATACCGCGGCTTCAGCAATGAACGGATCAGCTCGAAAAGCTCGTTAAGCGAGGTTCTTTCGCCCAGCGCCACGTTGTAGACCTGGTTGACGGCGGCCGGGTCATCGGCCAGGGCCGCCAGCAGATTCGCCTGGACCACATTGTCGACATGGCAGAAATCGCGCGCCGTTTCACCGTCGCCGTTGATCTGGACGGGTTCATTGCGGATCATGCCCGAGACCCACTTCGGGATCACCGCCGCGTAAGCCCCGTTTGAGTCCTGGCGCGGGCCGAACACGTTGAAGTAGCGCAGCCCGATCGAGCCGAACCCGTAGCAGCGCGCGAAGGTCCCGGCGTACAGTTCATTCACGTACTTGGTTACCGCATAAGGCGACAGCGGCCGGCCGATCTCGGACTCGACCCTCGGCAGGAGGGGATGATCGCCATAGGTGGCGCTCGAGCTGGCGTAGACAAAGCGCGCCACGCCGGCACCGTGCGCCGCCACCAGCAGGTTGAGAAATCCCCCGATGTTGCTGTTGTGAGTGGCGATCGGATCCGCGATCGAGCGCGGTACGCTCCCGAGCCCGGCTTGGTGCAGCACCAGGTTCACCGAGCGGCATGCGAGGCGACACGTATCGAGCGCGCGGATATCCCCCTCAACGAAACGAAGGTTTTTCCACTGACCCACGGTGACCGCCTGTTTCACCTGCTCCAGGTTGTTCCGGTTGCCCGTGGAGAAATTGTCCAGCCCGACTACCTGCTGATCGAGTTTGAGCAGCGTTTCCAGCAGATGGGAGCCGATGAATCCGGCCGCGCCCGTCACCAGCCAGGTGCGCGGGGTGGCGCGGATGCGCTGTTGCACTTGTTCATATCTCGCCATCCCGCCATTGTGGGATTTCACTGTGTCGTCCCTGCGCGGCCGGCATGGTCCGGATGGACTGTGGCCGCCTTACGGTCGCCAACCAGTTCGCCCAGCAACCCCTCGAAGCGTTCCAGTACCTTGGAGGTGGAATGCGTGCTGTCGAAATATTCGCGGCAGCGCGTGGAGGCGCGCGCCCAGTACGCTTCGTCGGTGAACAGCCGTTCGACCTCGCGCGCCGCTTCCTCGACCTGCTCGACGACCCGGTAGACCGGCTCGCCGCGCAGCCGCGCGCCCGTGTCGACAAAAGCCACTGTCGGCACGCCCCGGGCCCAGGCCTGAAGAAAAGTGTTCGGCATTCCCTCATGGACCGAGGTATTGACGAGGACGCGCGCCCGGTCAAAGTACGGCTCGACGCGGGCCAGCGGCAGGAAACCGGCAAACTCGACGTTGGGAATCGCCGCCGCCTCGTTGCGTATCCTCTCGAAACAGGCGTTGCCGGCATCGCCGCCCGCGCCGCCTATCATGACGAAGCGTCGCCGCGGCAGGCGCCTCGCGAGTTCCAGAAACAGTTCAGGCCGTTTGTAGTCGCGTTCACGCATGCTCGCGACCCACAGCACGCAGTCGCCCGTGGCCGCCGCCCGCGCGGCAGGTAATTCGTAGCAGCTGGGGATCTGCGTGGATTCACGGCCGTAATTGGCGCGGCAGTCTCGCCGCTGCGTTGCGTTTTGCACCACAATTCTGTCGACGAGAGCCAAGCCGCGCTCGAACAGCCAGCGGTCACGCAGATAACGGATCGGCTGGCGCCCCGGCGCGAAATCCAGATCGCTCGCACTGGCGAAGATGGAGTGCCTGCCATAGCGGCGGCAGAAAACCCCAACAAGCGCAGTGAGCATGGCCGAGCAGCGTTGGTAATAAACATCGGCGTCGACCGCGCGCATCGCCCGCCACAGCGCGGTGATCCGCGGGTGTATGAAGCGCAGCACCGGCAAACCGGCGTCGGGACGATAGGCCTTGTGCACCATGACGCCATCGAGCAGCACGCGCTGCGGCTGGCCGAAGTCGACGCTGATCATCGAGACGCGATAACCGGCGCGAACCAGGGCTCGGGCGAGGATGCTTTGCTGCACTTCCGCGCCGCCGATGAGTTCGTTGTCTGGGTCGCGCGAAAACACCGGCCAGATGTTCGGGGCGACAAAGCAGATGTGTGGTCGCGGCAAGTCGTTGGCCGGTAGTAACGGCAGCGGGCCATCGTCGCGGCGAACTGCGGCAGTGCGCTCACGCCGATTGAGCGTGGGACCTAGGCTGTACATATCAGCGAGAGGCACTCAAGTCGTCTGTCTTCCGGGCGCGCTGACCGTACATCATTCCGATCGCCAGCCAAAGAAAGACCTGTTCGGGAACCGGCGTGAGGCGGCTGCTGACAAAGGCGGCCATCAGAAAGCTCACCAAACCGGCGGCTGCGCCCAGATAGAAGCCATGCATGGTGGGGCTCGAGGCCGGATCGACGCTGAGCGCGCGAAATCCCTTCCAGACGTGGACGAAATAGGCGCAAACGAGAATCAGACCGGCTATTCCCATGTCTAGGACGGTGTCCAGGTATGCGTTGTGAGCTAGCCCCACCGTCGGCATCCCCCCCATGCGCATAGGCTTGGACCAGAGAATCGAGGTAAGACCATCGCCGTAGATCGGGCTGCGCAGCACCTCGGGCAGCAGCGGCCGCCAGATCTCGTCGATGCGCCCGGCGCTGATGGCGTCGAGCCCGCGTCCGAACCCGGTCTCCACGCGATCGTAGACCGCGCCTGGAAGCGCCAGCAGAGCGACCGCCGTCAGCAGCCCGAGAAAGACCAGAGCCTTTGCGTTACGCCGCCAGAGCAGAAACAGCACGTTGACCACGATGAAACCGAAGAAGGCGCCGCGCGAAAACGTAAGCACCAACGCAACGATCACCAACCCCATCGACGCCAGCAGCGCAAGCCTCACCACGGGTTGCGTCGATTCTGCCCAGGTGAATAGCAGCAGTGCGTAGGCGACCGCGTACAGGCGCCCGAGATCATTGGCATGCATTCCGAGCGGCGAAAGGAATTCGCGCGAGTCGCTGCTCGCGAGCTGACCAAGCCCGACCCCGGACAGGTAGACGAACACGATGACCATCAAGGCCATTACCCAGATCGAGATTAGCATCGGAACCAGGAAGTTTTCGGGCTTCCCGGAGCGTGAAACCGCAGCGCCGACCAGCAGCGCGAAGATCACCATGAACAGCGGCTTCGCCACTTGGCTGAGGACGTAACCGGCCGCGTCCTGGTACTCGATCACGTCATACCAGAAAAAGGTGAGCGGAATGTCGCCTACATGGCGCGAACCTATTGCGCCGGCGATCAGAAAGGGCACGACGTACAGCCAGACTAGCGGGCCCGGCAGGAAGCGGCGGATGCTGCCGTCCGACAGCCCGTGAAGCAGGCACGAGCCGAGCGTCCCCACCAGCAGCAGGTTCAGCGGATTCAAGCCCCTGATGCCGAACATTGCGTGCGGAAATATGTAGCTGCTCGAAATCGGCATCAACACGATGAGCAGCACCACCCCGATGCGAAAGTCGCGCAGAATGAAGACGAAGCCGAGCAGCGAGACGCATAGATACAGCGCGTTTAAATCGGCGATGGCGACCGCCGATCCCCAGAAGGCGCCGAGCAGCGCGAGACCCCCCAACGCGCAGATTCTGGAGGCGATCCGGCGCCATGACCGCACGTCATCCGGGAAGCGGTCGTCGTGGAGAATTGCAGCCATCGCCGTTGGAAGTTCTGCCTTCAGGAAAAGCGGGACCCGAGCAACCTGTAAACGTCGCCCTGGCGCATGCCTTCAAGAAGCGCGCTGATGAATTTGTCTTGCCCGGTGAAAGCCTGCTCCACGTTTGAAGAAATGCTTGATACCCTCACCAGCATACCGTCCGGCATCCGGCCGGACAGACCGAACCGGACTTGCGTGACCAGTCGCTCCAGCCGGCTCAGAACGACGCGGTCTCCCAGGGTGAACCAGTAAGTCACGGGTTCAGGCCGCAGGCCCTGCACCGCCAGAAAGCGAGTCACGGCAATCGGTCTTCCCTGGAAACGCAGGCTGTCGTGGAAGACGTCTTTGATCTCGAATCCCTGCGCCGCATAGCACACCTCCTGCCGGTGCGCTTTCAAGGCATCGCTCTGCTCGCCGCCGTAGGCCACCACCAGCATCACGCGCTCGCCCCGGGCATTGACGTAGGTGCGGCTCACGACCTGGCTGTAGAGCCGGTCCAACTCGGCCTGCGCGTCGGGGGCCGGAGTAATCGGAACCACGCCCGGATCGATGATCCAGTTGCCGAACGCGCGCGGGATAACCTCTTCGAGGTCGAAGGCGGTCCTGCTCTGAGGCACGCGCGAAGGCTTGAGCGCAAGCGCAGCGCCGGCGGCGAGAACCATGGCCGTACCCGCCAGCAGGAACCGCCAGCCGAAGTACCTCATTTTGGCACCCCCGCGCCGCTCCAAGCCGGCATCCGCTGCAGCAGGACATCGAACCCCAGCAGCAGCAGCAGCGCGGCCGCGAACAACGTCATCCCCGCGAAGCCATGCAAGAAACTCTGGCCCGCGTCCTCCCCAAAATGAAACGTGATGAGGGTGAGGATCAATACCCGCGCGACGTTGGCCAACAGCGCGATCGGCGCAATGCTGGCGAGCAGCGCCGCGCTGCGGACGGGTGTTCCGGGGCCGGTCAGGTACAGGTACAGGAACCCCAGCGCGGCAAGGCTAAACAGGGAATTGAGCCCTGAGCAGGCGTCGGTCACCAGCATCTGATATTGCCCGATCATCAGGATCACTCCGGAGCGGGCAATCGGATACCCCAGCCCGTAGAGCATCGACTCGACGATTTGCGAGACAAAGCTCTTGAGCGGCGCGGTGGCGATGTCGATCATGAAACCGGGAAGCGGCACCAGGAACACCAGGAAACAAAGCGGGAACCACAGCTCGCCCAAAGCGCGCCAACCCAGTAGCAGCAGGACCGTGCCGGCGAGAACTGGCAGGTGGGAGCCCACCTCGAACAGGGCGATACCCTGAGACCGGCCGACGGCGTAAAGCACTAGCCCGAAAGCCAGTATCGCCCAACCCGTCAACGACGCGCTCCTCCCCGCTCCCGCTGACGCGAGCACGGCGCGCTGCCGCCACACCAGCCACGCCACCACGATGAGTAGGAGCGGCCCATGGGCATAAGCCTCCAGCTGCCATAGGCCGTGGGCTAAGTCGACATAGGTCGGCACATACATCACTGCAAGACCCAGCGCCACGGGCAGCCACCTAAAGAGACCCTCAGCCTCCCGTCCCGCGAAGAGCCGCTGCTGCAGAAGCGCGGACATTGCAGCCGGCCCGGTTCAAAACGCGTTAAGCACGGTGCCGACGATGTGGGCCCCGGTATCGCTCAGCTGCTGGACCACGCCGGCCGCGTCGGCGAGGCGCGTGTGGTCCTTGCGCGCGAGCACCATGGCGCTGCCCGCCTGGTAAGCCACGCTCTGCGCGTCCGCGTAGCGCGTGGCGGACGGCGTATCGACGAGGATGACGTCGAACTCGGTGCGCAGCTCCTGCAGCAGACCGGCGAGGGCACGGCGCGAGAGCAGCTCTTGCGGATTGGGCGGAAGCGCGCCAGCGGGCAGAAGCGAAAGCGTGCCGAACTGCGGGACCCGCACCACTGCGCTGCGGTCGGCACGACCGGAGAGGATCGCCGAAAGGCCGATCCGGTCGGGAACATCGAATATCCGGTGCTGCCGCGGGGCGCGCAGGTCGGCATCGATCAGCAGGGTGCGTTCGCCGAGCTGCGAAAAAACGGCGGCAAGGTTGGCTGCCACGTAACTGCGACCTTCGCCGGGGCCCGGGCTGACGATCGCCAGCACCCGGTGCCGGACCTCGGCGTTGGACCAGCGGATCGACAGCCTGGTGCGCAGCGCACGCAGCTCCTCGGCGCGGGGGTGAAACGGCTCGTACGCGACGACGATTTCTGTGCTGATGCCGCCCGTGCCGGGCAGCAGGTGGGGAAAGTCGTACTGCTTCGCGAGCGCGCTTTGCAGGTCGTCCTTGGTGATTAGCCCCAAGCGCACCGCCGCTTCGCCGAAGCGCGACCCCTGGCGCTGCTGCAGTTGCACCACCCGCTCGATGTCCTGCGCGCCGAGCTTGCCCTGTGCCGCGAGTATGCTGCCGATCCGGCGGTCCTCGCGCGCGATCACGCGGCTCGCCCCTTCGATCGGCAGGACGTTTTCCTGAGGTTGCACCGGCATGCCTCAGCTAGGGCCAGGGGCCAGCAGGGCGCGCCGCGCGGCGCCCGAGTCACCGAGATAAGGGGTGCCGGATTGCCGAGCGTTGAGAACGGTCAGCAGGGGCACGTCCAGCCCATGGGCGAGATCGTCGGCCGAGCGCACCCGCCGGTCGAGCAGCTCGCCCAGGATCACGACGCTGATGCCGAGCATCGTTCCCACGACCACCGACAATGCGATGTTGAGGAGCGGCTTGGGAAAGGAAGGCTTGAGCGGGGCGGTCGCCGGGTTGAGCACGGTGACGTTGGCCTGGCTCGCGTGGCTTTCAACCTGGCTCACGACGTAGCGCTGCATGGCGGTGTCGTAGGCCGCCTGGGCGGATCCCACGTTGCGCACCAGCACCGTCAGCTCATTGCGATCCTGCTTGCTCTCGAGCACCCGTGCGCGCTGCGCCGCCAAAGCGTTTCTGAGCTCCGACTCGCTCTGGCGGCTCTGCCGCGTGGAATTCTCGATCCCCTCCACGACCTTGTGCATTTCGGCGTCGAGTTTCTCGCGCAGGCTCCGGTTCTCGGACAGCAGACGCTCGTACCCCGGATAATTGGGCCCGTACTGCGTTGCCAGCTCCTGCAGCTTAGCTTCCCCGTGCAGGACATCCTCCTTCAGCCGCTGGATGAACGGATTGCTAAGGACCTCCGGCACCTTCTCCAGGGGCGCGCCGGCTCCTAGAAATGCGCGCGCCTGCCGCAGCCGGGTTTCCCCTTCGAGAGTGCGTTCCTGCGCTTTCGCCACCTGGACCGACAGCTCTTCCAAGCGCACGCTGTCGATGTCGTTACGCTCGTCGGCCGAGACGATTCCCTTGCTCCGGTGATAATCCGTGAGCCTCGCCTGGGCCTGTTCCAAGTTGGCGCGCAGGCTTTTTAGCTGCTCGTCGAACCAGGTCGCCGCCTGCTTCGTCGGCTCCACGCGCAGCTCGAGCGTCGTGTCGAGATAGGCCTTGGCGAACGCGTTGGCGACCGTCGCCGAAAAGCGGGGATCCTTGGACGAAAAGCTCACGTAGATGACGCTGCTCTGCGAGGTTTCCACCTTGAGATACCGGAGCAGCTTCTGCGCCAGCCAGTCCTCGATCGATCCTGCGCCCGCCGCCTCGTCCTCGTAGGCCTCCCGTACGGTCGGGCTCTCCGCGAGCTTCAGGTCCCGCACCACCTTGCGCGCGACTTTTTCGCTGGTGAGGATGTCCACCTGCGTCTGCAGGTAGCCGATCCGCTCCAGCGGCGCCATGAGGGGATGCAGGACATTGCTCAGCGACTGCTCCTCCTTGGCGTCCACCACCAGCGAGACGGTCGCCTTATAGGTCTTCGGCAGCACCAGGCTCACCACGGTAGCGGCCAGGATGGTGGCGCCCAGCACCAGGGCAAACACGCCGGGGCGCGCGCGCAATGCCGCCAGAAACAGGTTGAGGTTCACGTCCTAGAGCAGGCTTTCGCCGACATAGATCACGTCATCGGGCTGCACGCGATCGGTCAGCTTCGCATCGAGCTTGCGCACCGAGCCGTCGGGCGTGCGGCGGTTGATCTTCAGACCGCGATCGGTGCCGCGCGGCGTCAGTCCGCCACCCAGGGAAAGCGCTTGCATGACAACCATGTCGGGCTCCAGCCGGTAGGCGCCTGAACGCTGCACCTCGCCGTAGATGTAGAAAACCGGCGCGCGCTGCACGAAAATCGTGTCGCCGCCCTCCACCTCGATGTTCTGCGACAGGTCGCCGCTGCGGTACATCTTCGGCACATCGATCTCCAGCTTCTTGGTCTGGCCGCCGCGCGCAACCGTGACGGTGACGACGTCGTCGCCGGCCGGACTGATTCCGCCCGCAAGTGCCAGGATGTCGGTCAGCGTCGAGTTGACATCGTCGAGGGCATATCGTCCGGGGCGGCCGACCTGACCGAGCACCGAAACCTGCCGGCTGCGCACCTGGAGGACGGAGAGGCTCACCTGCGGATTCCTGATGTAGTTACCCTGCCTCAATGCCGCGGCGATGTGGACCGCGCCCGCCGTGGGCGTCTGCCCGGCGAGCGCAACCTCGCCGATCAGCGGGAACATGATCGTGCCCCGCTCGGTGATGCGCGTTTCCGTGGTGAGATCCGGATTCTGGAACACCGTTACGCGGATGCTGTCGCCGGCTCCAAGCGTCTCGCGGGGATCGGCTTGAGCGTGGATCGCGAAAGCCAGCAGCGCCACTCCGGCGAGCGCCGCGAACCAGCGTGATTGGAGATGGGTCATGATTCTGTGGTGCAGGCCTACCTCAGCCCCGCAAGACCCTTCCCGATGGACTCGTCGCGATCATCGGCGCTGCCGCTTGGCGTGGCGTTTAAGGAGGCAGGCTGCGCTCGTGGCGCCTCGAATTCGCCAACGTACTCGATCCTCGCCCGTTCACGCAGTCTCTTGACCTCGGCCTGAGTGACCGCGAGTCGCTTGCGGCCCTGCAGGTATCGTTCGATGATCGGCGTGGCCTGCTGCTCGCTGAGCGAGGCTTCCTGCGCCTGCAACAGCTGGACGACCGATGCCCCGCGTGAGGTCGGAATCATGGCGATCTGCCCCTCGCGCATTTCGAACACCTGAGGCAGGATATTCAGCGGGACCTGTTCCGCGGGCCGGTCGGAAACCGCGACCTGGAACCCCAGCTGCTGGGATTTGAGCCACCCCGCGACGTCTTGAAGGCTTTTCGCCGCGGCCGTTGCGGCTTTCAGCGCGTCAAGCTTCTCCTGCGGCACCTCCGCCACCAGCTCCTGCACGCGGTAGATCCGCCGCCGCTCGAACAATGCGGGATTCTCCTGGTAGAACTTCCTGATTTCCTCCGGGCTCTCCGTTGACGAGGCGGCCGCCGCTCTTTCGATGTAGGCGCGTGCCAGGATCTGCCGTTTCGCCTCCTCAATCGCCTGCATGACTTGCGGATCGCGATCGAGCTTGTCCTTGAGCGCCTTCTGCACCAAGAGCTCCTGATCGATCAGCCGCTCGAGCGTCTGGGCGGCCGCCTGCTTCGCCTCGCCCGGCGCGATATCGTTGCCGCGCGCGATCGCGTTATTGATCTGATGCACCGAAATCTCGTCGCCATTGACCTTCGCGACGATCTGGCCGGAGATTTTCTTGACGTCGGCCTTGCCGCATGACGACAGGGCGATCACCAGCGCGATCAGCACCGATAGACGGACGCGTTTTCTGAGCATGAGCTTAGGATAGCCGCGCGACATTTACTGGCGATTTTCAGCCGTGGTCCGTTTGGACTATCCGCAACCGGAACCTGGGTGATACCTCTCCGCTATCCAGAGGAAGGGCGTGCGTCCCGCTGGCCGGCGCGCGCCCCGTGACGAGAGAAATCGCGCGCCGCAGGCGGGCGCGCGACGGGTCAGCCTGCCGCCAAGCCGATCTTGCGCCGCGCGATGAATCCCGCGACCACGAGGCCGCACAGCATCAGCATCCACTCGGCCGGCTCTGGGTTGTGCGCCGCGACCGAGAAAGTAAATTGGCCGCCCCCCGCCGCCGTGCCGACGTTCCCCGATATCAGCGCACGATAGTTGCCCGGAGTCAGGTTGGCATTCAGGTTGAGCGAGCTGGAGAGCAACGTGCCCGTACTATCGTACAACCCCAAGGTCAGATTGCTGATGTTCGTCGAACTCGTAGTGCCCTGGACTATGTGGTTAGTCGAGTCCATCGCGAAATTGAAGGTATCCAAGAACGAGCCCGAAGCAATAGGATCGGTCGTTGATACGGGAGTCGGCGTTAGGGTGCCCAGATTGAAGCTGTTGCCGGGCGTTTGGGCCTGGGCAGACCCCATCACTCCCGTTGCCGCAATCACTACTAGCAGATTCTCGAGCAACTTCATGTTCTCTCCTCGCCCGACAATATGCGGAACGATGCGCCCAAGCTATCGACGCTCTGTTACAGACCTAAGCATCCCAGTCCGGCCAGACATGCCCCGATCGGACTAGCCCCGGAACCGCCGCGGATGCCCCTGCGGGCGCCAGTCGTTCGTTTTAGTCAAACGTTTTAGTCAAACGCGAAATTCGCGCCGCCAGGAAATTTCTTAGCCTTTTGTCCGACTGGGCGATGTCGCAATTTAGCTATGAGAAATGTCCTTTGCTAACGACGATTTTCGCTGCGTGTGATGGAAGTCATGGAAGCCCACTCGCCTTGTAGTTTTTTGTAAAAAATAAAATGCGCTGCGTGTGATGGAAGTCAGCAAACGGCGCACTGCGCGTGAGCGAAATCACCGCGTCGCACGCGCTCGCTCTGTAGTCTCCGCCCCGACATTTGCGTCGACGTTCAACGACACCGATGTAGTCGTTCAACGACAACGACGTCGATCTTCAACGACGGGCGGCGAAAGTGTGCAAAAACAGGAACGGTTTCAATTGCGGTGGTTCGTCGAGCACGGCGGCAGCCAAACACTTGGCTCGCGCGCTGCGAACCGCGTTGCATGCGCTCCTCCTGGCCGCGGGTTTGCCTTTCGCTGCCGAAGCCGCTCCCACTCCTTATTCCGGAGTCCCGATTGTGATTCCCGGAAGCTTGGAGGCGGAGAACTTCGATTTCGGCGGCGAAGGCGTTGCCTACCACGACAACACCCCGGGCAATCAAGGCGGGCAATACCGGCTCAGCGAGGACGTGGACCTCATCGTGTCCACCGACTCCGCCCCGTCAACGTGATCACCAGCGCCCAATACAACATACTGCTGCGGGCAAGCAGCATGTTCTCCAACAGCGCCTTCCACATCGAAATCGATGGCATCAACCTCACCGGCAGCGTCCTCGTGCCCAACACCGGCAGCTGGAGCACCTTCCAGTGGGTCGGCGAGACAGGCGTGCCGCTCACCGCCGGCACCCACGTCCTCAAAATCGTCGCGGATCAGCAGTACTTCAACCTGAACTCGATTCGGGTGCTCGCCATGTCGGCTCCCAGCCCTTATTCCGGAACCCCGATTGCGATTCCCGGAAGCTTGGAGGCGGAGAACTTCGATTTCGGCGGCGAAGGCGTTGCCTACCACGACAACACCCCGGGCAATCAAGGCGGGCAATACCGGCTCAGCGAGGACGTGGACCTCATCGTGTCCACCGACTCCGCCGGCTACGTCGTGAACAACTTCGAGACCGGCGAGTGGCTCGCCTACACCGTCAACGTGATCACCAGCGCTCGATACGACATCGAGCTGCGAGTCAGCAGCGCTGTCTCCAACAGCGCCTTCCACATCGAAATCGATGGCATCAACGTCACCGGCAGCGTCCTCGTGCCCAACACCGGCAGTTGGAGCACCTTCCAGTGGGTCGGCGAGACAGGCGTGCCGCTCACCGCCGGCACCCGCGTCCTCAAAATCGTCGCGGATCAGCAGTACTTCAACCTGAACTCGATTCGGGTGCTCGCTACAGTCTCTCCGCCGGTGCACGCGCAAGGCTCGGCGAAGCTCCTGTTTAGTTCAGGCTTCGAAGGCGTGCCCCCCCTCAATGCTCCGGATCCGTTTTATGGAAACGGCGCCTGGCAAAGCATCGACGGCGTTGACGGCGCGACCGGATTTGCTTGGCCGCCCAACATTTGGAGCGGCGGCCCCACTCGCTTCCAGATGACCGCCTTTGTACCCGTGGATGCGACGACCCTCGGCGATTATCAGGTCAATCGAATCGAGACCGTGACGGGGCATAAGGGAACCTCGACCCGGGCCCTCTACAGCGAGATCAAGCAGAGCGGATGTTGCGGAACCAACCCCATGGGAAACGAAGTGGACCAGGATGCTCTCATGATGCAGCCGACTGGCGAGTCGAGCGACCTCTACATCAGCTACTGGATCAAGTACCAGCCGAATCTGTTGCAACTAATGAACCTCCCGAACTCGAATTGGCGCCTATTGTTCGAGTG
>WNGC01000524.1_pt1 | contig 30872 bp, 34 predicted proteins | sample 5400051 | NCBI WGS metagenome assembly WNGC01 (sample SAMN13153368, study PRJNA577476) | soil metagenome | isolation source: 20 cm soil or saprolite under grassland replicate 2 | place: USA:California | collected 2016-06-15
CACGGTGCGCTTCGCGCCCGAGTACCTGACGCGCCAGCCCTTCGAGCTCGGCTTCAAGCCCGAGGCGTCGAGCAGCACCCCCGCTTTCTGTAGCTCCTCGTGGTACTTCTGCATCTCCGACATGAGCTTCTCGGGTTGCATCACACCCGCTTCGCTGTCCTTTGTGGACTTGACTATCATCATGAATCGCATCGCAATTACCTCTTCTTCTTTGCGGCGATCTGCGCGCGCAGGCGCGCCTCCTGCTCCCTCAGCTCGGGCGTGAACTCGGCGCCGAAGTCCTCCGCCTCGAACACCTGGCGGATCTCGATCTCGGAATCCTCCCGCATCGGATTGGGGCAGCGCTTGACCCATTCGATCGCCTCTTCCTTCGACTTCACCTGCCAGATCCAGAAGCCGGCGACCAGCTCCTTGGTCTCGGCGAAGGGCCCGTCGATGACGGTGCGCTTCGCACCCGAGAACCGGACGCGCGCGCCCTTCGAGCTCGGGTGCAGCCCTTCGCCCGCGAGCATCACGCCGGCCTTCACCAGCTCCTCGTTGAACTTCCCCATCGCGGCGAGGAGCTTCTCGTCGGGCATCACGCCCGCCTCGGAGTCCTTGCTGGCCTTGACTATGATCATGAATCGCATCGTGTTCTCCGTTGGGTTGGAAGCGGGGTCTCCGGACGATGTCGATCGGATGAAAACCTCGCTCTGACTGTACGACGAACGGGGCTTTGCGAAATCGACAGCTTGAACGAACTTTTGTTAATCGTCGATCGCCTGGTAGGCGGTGGTCCAGAAATCGCGATTGACCGCGGGGGCGACCGGCGAATCCCAGACGCGCTGGCTCATGAGGATGCCAGTCATGTCCTCCCTGGGGTCGGCGTACCAGGACGTGCCGTAGCCGCCGTCCCAGCCGTAGGTTCCGACCGAGCGCGCCACATCGTCGCGCCGCGTGACGACCGCCATGCCGAAGCCCCAGCCGCGGTTGTCCCAGAAACCGGGAAAGAAATCGGAAGCCGCTTTTTGTTCCGCGGTGATGTGGTCGGTCGTCATCAGCTCGACCGAGGGTCGCGAGAGGATGCGCTCGCGGCGGTGCAGGCCCTTGGCGAGCATCATCCTGCCGAAGGCGAGAAAGTCATCGACCGTCGAGACGAGGCCGCCCGCGCCCGACTCGAACACCGGAGGCCGCGCGAAGCGGCCGCCGCGCGCCTCGTCGAAGAGCACGGTCTTGCCGGTCGCGAAATCGGTCCCGTAGGCGGTCGCGAGGCGATCGAGCTTCGCCTCGGGCACGCTGAACGCGGTGTCCTTCATGCCGAGCGGCGCGAAAATGCGCTCGCGCAGGAAAGTCTCCAGCGTCCTGCCCGTCGCGCGCGCGATCAGGATGCCGAGGATGTCGGAGCCGCTGTTGTACATCCACTTCTCGCCCGGCTGGTGCGCGAGCGGCAGGCTGCCCCATCGCTTCATCAGCTCGTCGGGCGAATGCGCGGGCAGGTTTGCCGAGGGCGAGACGCCCGCCTCGGACATCGCCTTCTGGATCGGGTGCCTCTCGGGATAGACCATCACCGCGCCGATGCCGAGGCGAAACGTGAGCAGGTCGCGCAGCGTGATCGCGCGCTTGGCCGGCACGGTGTCATCGAGCGGGCTGTCGATGCGTTTCAGGACCTTGCGGTTCGCGAGCTCGGGAAGCAGCGGGTCGACCGGATCGTCGAGGCGCAGCTTCGCTTCCTCGACGAGGATCATCGCGGCCGCGGCAGTGATCGGCTTGGTGATCGAGGCGATGCGGAAGATCGTGTCGCGCCGCATCGCCCCCTTGCTGGCGAAGGCCTTCACGCCGATCGCATCGACGTGCGTCTCACCGCGCCGGCTGACGAGCGTGACCAGTCCGGGCATCCGGCCGCTTTCGACATGGCGGGCCATGGCCTCGTGCATGCGGGCGAGGCGCGACTTGGACAATCCGCCCTTGCCTGAGGGCGGTGTGGCCCCGGCCTGTGGCGACTGCGCGACCGCGACAGCGGGCAATGCCAGGGCCGCCGATGCCGCAGCGGTTTTCAGGAACATCCTGCGCTCCGTGCTCACGACGACACCTCCTTCGTCAGGTACTCTTCGAGGCGTCCGAGGGTCTGGGCGAGCCCCTCCACGGCGCCGTAGGTCTTGATGACGTAATCGCGCGCCTTGGCAGAAGGGAAGATCATGCGCATCGCGATCTTGGTCTTGCCGCCCTGCTCCGCGAAAGTCACGGTCACCTCGAAGTTCACCGGCTCGACCTCCTTGTCGCCGCCATGCTTGTAGACCAGGCGCTCAGGCTTCACGACTTCGAGATAGGTGATCTTGTTCTGGTAGTCGCGGTCCGGGCCGTGCATGACGAAGCGCCACACGCCGCCCGGCTTCACCTCCATGCTGTAAGTGGTGGTCGTAAAGCCCTTCGGCCCCCACCATTGCGCTATGTGCTCCGGCTCGGTCCACAGCTTCCACACGAGATCGCGGGGCGCGTCGAAGACGCGCACGGCGGCGATCTCGCGACCGCCGACGAGCGTCGGCGCGCTACTTGCTGCGGCCATGTTTCGCCTCCTCGGCGACCAGGTCGGCGAGGCGCGCTAGGGTCTCGCTCCAGCCCTGGTTCTGACCGCGACCGGCTTCACCCGGCGGCGTGGTCTGGCGCACGGTCAGCTTCGTCTTGCCGCCGTCTTCGGCGAACGTCACCGTGGTCACGAGCTCGTGGCCGGGGAGATTGTCCAGGATTGCCGTGAAGACGATGCGCTCGTTCCGGACGATGTCGCGGTACACGCCGTGGAACGGATTGTCCAGGCCGTCGGGCCCGCGCATCACGAAGCGGTAGGTGCCCCCGGGGCGGAAGTCCATCTCGCAGCCGGGGAGCGTGAAGCCTTTCGGGCCCCACCATTTGCGGATGTGCTCCGGCTCGGTCCACAGGTTCCACACGAGCTCGCGCGGCGCGTCGAAGACGCGCGTGAGGATCATCTCGCCCGCGTGCCTGCCTTCGACGAAATTCTTGAGCGAAGTGCCGACGATCTCGGTCCAGCCCGCCGCGAAATTCGCCTTTGCGAATGCAGGGAGCTTCGGGAAGGTCTCCAGGCCCTCGTGCGTCAGCCTGACCTTCGTCTTGTTCCCTTGGGCGAACAGCTCGAAGGTCACCAGCGAATCCCCCGCGTAGCCTTCATAGCGCCAAGTGTAGGCGAGCCTCTTGTTGGGGATCGCCTCGGTGACCTTGCAGCGGTGACAATACTTGAAGCCTTCGTGCTCGACGTCGAACTGGAATTCGAAGCCGACTACGGGCGCGAATTCTCGGAGCTCGAACGACCATTGCTTGATGTCGTCCTTGTCGGTCAGGGCCTTCCAGACCAGGGCGACCGAGGCATCGAAAGTGCGTTCCACGACGAGCGGTTCGTCTTTCGTCACGACGTTAAGTTTTGCGGCCATCCTTCTTCTCCTTGCGTTGAATTTCCTGCGACTTGTTCTTGCGCTGCAGTTCCTTGAGGTAGCTGCCCAGCCTGTCGAAGCTCTCCTCCCAGTGGCGCCGGTAGTACTCGACCCAGTCGGCGATGTCCTTGAGCGGATTCGCCTGGAGCCGGCAGGGCCGCCACTGCGCCTCGCGGCCGCGCTCGATCAGGCCCGCGCGCTCGAGGACCTTGAGGTGCTTGGAGACGGCGGGAAGGCTGATCTCGAAGGGCTCGGCCAGCTTCAGGACCGAGGTTTCGCCCGAGGCGAGGCGCGCGAGGATCGCGCGCCGCGTGGGATCGGCGAGGGCGGCGAAGGTGGCGCTGAGGCGATCGGACTGCATTTAACCAGTAGGTTAAATACAGACGCTCCGTTTGTCAAGGGCTTGCGATTTCAATTCTTGAGCCGGTACCCGGTCTTGAAGATCCACGCGACCACCGCGAGAGACACCGCGAGAAACACGCCGGTCATGGCGAGGCTCACGCCCACGCTCACGTCGGCCAGGCCGTAGAAACTCCAGCGGAATCCGCTCACCAGGTAGACAACGGGGTTGAAGAGCGAGACCGTCCGCCAGAACGGCGGCAGCATGTCGATGGAGTAGAAGCTGCCGCCGAGAAAGGTGAGCGGCGTGATGATGAGGAGCGGTATGGCCTGGAGCTTTTCGAAACCATCCGCCCAGATCCCGATGATGAAGCCGATGAGGCTGAAGGTGACCGAGGTCAGGACGAGGAAGAGGATCATCCAGACGGGATGCTCGATCCTGAGCGGCACCAGCAGCGCCGCCGTCGCGAGGATGGTGAGGCCGAGGACGACCGACTTGGTCGCGGCCGCCCCCACGTAGCTCACCACGATCTCGAAATAGGAGACCGGCGCCGACAACAGCTCGTAGATGGTCCCGACGAACTTGGGAAAGTAGATTCCGAACGACGCATTGGAGATGCTCTGCGTCAGCAGCGACAGCATCACGAGCCCCGGCACGATGAAGGCGCCGTAGCTGACGCCCTCGACCTCGGGGATGCGCCCGCCGATCGCGGCGCCGAAGACGACGAAGTACAAGGCTGTCGAGATGACCGGCGAGACGATGCTCTGCATCAAGGTACGCCGGGTGCGCGTCATCTCGAACTTGTAGATCGCGCGTATCGCGTAGACGTTCATGGCGCTCACTTTCTGTCGCTCACCAGAGTGACGAAGATGTCTTCGAGCGAGCTTTGCGTCGTCTGGAGATCCTTGAAGCGGATTCCGGCTGCGGCCAAGTCCTGCAGGAGCGCAGTGATGCCGGCGCGATCGACCTGCTCATCGTAGGTATAGATCAATTCGGTTCCGCTGCTCTTGAGCTCGAGGCTGTAGGAGGACAGCCCGGGCGGGACACGCTCCAAGGTCTTCTCCAGGTGCAGCGTCAATTGTTTCCTGCCGAGCTTGCGCATCAGCTCCGCCTTTTCCTCCACCAGGATGATCTCGCCCTTGCTGATCACGCCGATCCGGTCCGCCATTTCCTCGGCCTCGTCGATGTAATGGGTGGTGAGGATGATTGTCACCCCGGCGGCCTGGAGCGAGCGCACCAGCTTCCACATGTCCTGCCTCAGCTCGACGTCGACGCCCGCGGTCGGCTCGTCGAGAAAGAGGATCCGCGGCTCGTGCGACAGCGCCTTGGCGATGAGCAGGCGGCGCTTCATGCCGCCCGAGAGCGTCATGACCTTGCTGTCTTTCCTTGCCCACAAGGACAGATCCCTGAGCACCTTCTCGATGTGCGCGGGGTCGGCCGCCTTGCCGAAGAGGCCGCGGCTGAAGGAAACGGTATTCCACACCGATTCGAAGGCATCGGTAGTCAGCTCCTGCGGCACGAGGCCGATCTTGGAGCGCGCGGCGCGGTAGTCCCCGATGATGTCGTGACCGTCGACCCGGATCGTCCCGTCGCTCGGATTGACGATCCCGCAGATGATGCCGATCAGCGTCGTCTTCCCCGCGCCGTTGGGGCCGAGCAGCGCGAAGATCTCTCCGCGGCGGATGCCCAGGTTGATGTTCTTGAGCGCCCGCAGGCCGGAAGCGTACGTTTTGGAGAGGTTCGTGACGGAGATGACGGTCTGCATGGGAACTGCGAATCGCTGATGGGTTGGAGTTTGGTATCGAAGACGGCTCCCGGTCCAAGGAGCCGGGCGGGCGAGCTCAGCGCCGGCGCCTGGATTGTTTGCCGAAGCCGCCTCGATTCTTACCGTGTGGGCCGCCGCCGGGCCTGGGATTGCCGGGGTTGTTCGGGGCGTTCCGCCGGGCGCCCTGCTCCGGATTGTCCGGTCGATTACCCGAAGCGAGCTTGATTTCAAGCTCGTTGAGCTCGTCCCATTGAGCATCGGTACGCTGCCCCTCCGGTATCGCGAGCAGCTCCTGCAGGCGCTGGCGGGGGGAAATCGGTTGGGACCCGTTCATGGCGGCATTATCCCATCGTTGCGAAAAACGCCGCGGGAGGCCGGATTCGGCGTTCAACCCGCTTTGACCGGCGAACCCCCCGCCGCTAAGCTCACCTTCCCATGAGCTCCAGCGCCGTCATCCTCTTCGCCCACGGCGCGCGCGACCCCGGCTGGGCGCAGCCGTTCGAGAGCATCCGCGACCGGTTGCGCGCGGCCGGGACGCCGGTCGAGCTCGCCTTCCTTGAATTCATGTCGCCGTCGCTAGACGAGGCCGCTGCACGGCTCGCCGATAAGAGAATCGAGACCGTGGTCATCGTGCCCCTTTTCCTCGCGCAAGGCGCGCACCTGAAGCGCGAGCTGCCGGCGATGGTGGAAAGGATCGGCAAGCGCCACGCGAACAGCGCGTTCCGAGTGGCGCCTGCGCTCGGCGACTCGCCCGAGATCCTCGCGGCGATCACGGAGTGGGTGCTGCGCGCCTCCCGCTGAGGACGGCACAAGGTTCGTCGCCATCCGGTAACACGGGGCGGGCATCACCCGCCCTTTTCTTTTGGGCCTCCTATCAGAGTTATGTTGCGATTCCGTTAAAACAGGACGCGCTGACCGGACCATGCAAGGACAGGGAACCTCCCGGGCCTCATTTTCGTGTCTGTGGGTGATGGCCCGGCGTCCCGCGAAGCTTGATTCGCGCATTGGACAGGGAGTTGAGAACGCTGCGTATCTGTCGTCGCGTAACGCCACCATCCCTGAGCGCGCCCCTTTGCCGGATGAGGGTTGGGCCGGCCGGCAGAGGGGCGCGTCGCAGGTTTGTCAATCACAACAATGGAGATAACGATGAAACTTAACTCAAGCACGAACATTCTTTGGTTAAAGAGGCGATCAGCCACGAGTTTTACCTACTTGAAGGGAATTGCTCTGTTGGCGGGCGTAATGAGCCTGATGCTGGCCCCCGCGGCCCGCGCGCTGCAGATGGTTACGACAAGCGTCTCGGAGCCGATGAATCTGCAGGCAACCGTGTCCACCTTCGACTGCGAAAACTCCCCCGGGCCGTGGATCAACTTCGAGGGGGCGGTGACTCTCGGTGGAATGAACGTACAGATGATCTTCAGAAACAACATCAACAAGGACGTCCATACGCTCGTGGAGGACATTGAGACCGTTGTCGGCGTGTCCGCGGGGACGACGATCAGGATCCCCAAGCAGCCCTCGCATCCTTTCGAGGGGGGCACGGGCACCGGCGTGGGCGGCAATCCGTGGATCTCGATCCAGCTCGTCGATACCAACGGCAATCCGCTGAGCGGCGAGGTCCTCCTGGGACGGTGCGTCCAAGGCGCTTTTGCTTCCAGCGTCGACTTCAGCGCTACGGTCATCGGGCAGGCCATCATCGAAACCCTCGACTGCACCAACAACCCCGGGCCTCATATCAACGTGAGCGGCTCGATGAGCGTGTCGCCGGGAATCAAGGCGCGGATCATCTTCAGGAACCAGAGAACGGCCGGCGCACCGCACGAGGCGGTCGCGATGGCGGATGTGACGCTCTTCTCGAACGGGTTTGCGTTTTCGTTTCCGAAGCAACCCGTGTTGGGTGGCGTCGGGGGCAATCCGTGGATTTCGGTCCGTTTCGCGAACCCGGACCCGATCGGCCCCGAAACGTTGTTGGGGCGCTGCGTCCAGCTCCTGCCGGGTAACTAAGAACGCGGTTTCAAACGCGGCGGGGCGGGGTTACCCGCCCCGTTTTTTTTGGCGCGTCCGCCGGTCGTGACGCGAAGGAAGAAGTGAAGCTGGCCGATAAGCCGGGTTCTGTCTTGGACAGTCATTCCTCTAGGCCCCGGGTTGCCCCGAGGCTCGAGCCATCTACCCGCGGACTCGGCGAGCCACGTCGTCGTCCGCCTATTTGATGTTGCTCCGGGTGGAGGTTGCCGCGTTTCACCCTTGTTGTCGCTCCGCGTCAACAAGGGACGGGTCTTGCGACCCGTACCCTGCTGCGGAAACGAGACTTTGACGTGGCGCTCACGCGCCATGTCAAGTCCAACAAGACTCGTCTCTGTGGCCCTGTTCGTCGCCTTGCGGCGCCTGGGCGTTACCCAGCACCCTGCTCTGTGGAGCCCGGACTTTCCTCTGGCAGCTGAAACATTTGCCAGCGACTGTCTGGCCAGCTTCGACGGCGATTTTACCGCATCGCGACACGGGCGGCTTGACTTCGGGGGTGCCGCGGGGTAAGAACGTTCGGCGAGTCGTGTTTCGGAGAGGAGAACGAGCATGAGACGCCGACTGTACTTCCTGCTGCCCGATCTGGGCAGCGCCATCCGGACGGCCAACGATCTTCTGCTCGCGCGGGTCGAGGACGGATCCATGCACTTCCTCGCCAAGCGGGGAATGTCCCTGGGCGAGCTGCACGAGGCGAACGCCCTTCAGAAGTCGGACGCCGTGCATGGCGCCGAGCTCGGGTTCGTGATCGGCGGCCTGGGCGGATTCCTCATCGGCATCTATATCTATCTCACGCCGCCCGAGGGGGTCACGCTGCAGCTTGTCACGGTGCTGATCGGCACTGTGATCGGCGCGATCTTCGGCGCCTGGGCTGCGAGCCTCGTGGCCTTGTCGGTCCCGAACACGCGGCTGAAGCCGTTCCAGAAGGCCATCGACGCAGGCAAGATCCTGTTGATGGTCGATGTGCCGCCCTCGCGGATTGAAGAGTTGAAGGAGCTAGTCAGCCGCCGCCATCCGGAAGCGACGGCGCACGGCATCGAGCCCACCCTGCCGGCGTTTCCGTAAAACCGGGGACAGACCCCGATTTTGGGACAGCGTCACACCTGATAAGTAAACCGGGGTCTGTCCCCGGTTTACCTTTAGCCCGAGCGGCGGGGCCGGAATTGCGAGGCGTCGTCGTAGTATTCCTCGAAGGCGTTGGCCGGCTCCCAGCCGGGAATCCCGAGAATCGGCAGCGGCGAAAGGCTGCGGGTCGAGGCAAGGGCCTGCACCCCGGAGAAATAGTCCGCCGCGCGCGCGTCCAGTTCCGGAAGTTGCTGCGCGAGCGGCGCCTCCAGCAGGCCGGGCGCGGCATCGACGATCAGGGCCTTTGCCGTCACGCCCCCGTAAGGTTCGAGCGCTTTTTCGTAGATCGCGTGGCCGAACACATAGAAGCGCATGGATCGCAACACCTCCGCGCGGCGCCTCCAGAAAAGCTCCTTCCACCTGAATTCGCGCAACAGCGCCGGCAACTCCGGGTCCGCCGCTGCGACGACGATCCCACCCTCGTCGAACAGGGTCAGCACATCGCGGGGCGTCCCCCTCAGGCGCTCGCCGCGACGCGCCCGGATCTCGTCGTAATGGTGGCCGTTCAGAACCGCTTTGGTTTTCGGAAACGCAAGCCATACGAGCGCGTTGAACAGATCGTGCCAGCTGCCGGGCCGAGTCTGCACTTCTCCGGTCTCGAAGACACGCACCTCGTAGTGAGCGGAGAATTCCCTGGAGGCCACCGAGGGCGGAACGAAGCGTATCGGCGCGCCACCGCCGCTCAGCACCGTCGGGGTCGCCAGGGCGCTGAGCTCGTCGTACCGGGGAAACCGGTCCGGCGGCAGGCGCCCGAGCAGAGGCCTGAGCGCCGTAAAGATCGGCGCATCGAGGGCAGGCATCCTGCGCTCGGCCATCCCCGTCAGGCAAGCCGCCATCCGACGGATTCGCCCGCCCGCAGCGGCACGAGCGTCGCCGCGCCGAACGGGATCTCGCCGGGCACGGTCCAGGTCTCCTTGCGCAAGGTGATCGAGCCGCGGTTGCGCGGCAGGCGGTAGAAATCCGCCCCGTGAAAGCTGGCAAAGGCTTCGAGCTTGGCTAGCGCCCCGGCCCGCTCGAAGACCTCCGCATAGAGTTCCATCGCCGCATGCGCCGTATAGATGCCCGCGTGCCCGCACGGCGTCTCCTTGTCGGCGCGGGCATGCGGCGCGCTGTCGGTGCCGAGGAAGAATTTCGGATTGCCGCCGGTCGCCGCGCGCACCAGCGCCTCGCGGTGCTCCTCGCGCTTCAGCACCGGCAGACAGTAATAGTGCGGCCGGAAACCGCCCGCGAACATCGCGCTGCGGTTGTAGAGCAGGTGGTGCGCGGTGATCGTGGCGGCAATGCGGGGCCCTCCCGCAAGCACGAAATCCACCGCCTCGCGGGTGGTCACGTGCTCGACCACGATGCGAAGCCGCGGGAAGCGGCGGGCGATGTCGGCGAGGACGGTCTCGAGAAACACGCGCTCGCGATCGAAAACGTCCACGCCTGGACTCGTAACTTCCCCGTGAACGAGCAGGGGCAGGTCGTGTTCCTGCATCGCATCGAGCGCGGGATAGGTGCGCTCGATGCTCGTGACTCCGGCTCCCGAGTTCGTCGTCGCGCCGGCCGGATAGTACTTCACCCCGCATACGAAGCCCGATCGCTTCGCGCGCGCGATCTCCTCGGCGCTCGTGCCGTCAGCCAAATAGAGGGTCATGAGGGGCTCGAAATCTGAGCCCTTCGGAAGGGCCTTCAGCACCCGGCCACGGTAGGCCGTGGCGAGCGCGGTATCGGTAATCGGAGGCCGGAGATTCGGCATGACGACCGCGCGCGCAAATACGCGCGCCGTGTGGGGGAGCACGCTCGCAAGCGCGGCGCCGTCGCGAAGGTGCAGGTGAGCGTCGTCCGGCCGGGTGAGGGTCAGGGATTGCACGGAATCAGGATCGCCGGGCGGTCGCAGCGCGCGCGAGTTGCAGGGCGCGCGCGTACACCACGTTCCTCTTCGCTCCGGTGAGCTTGCAGGCGAGCCTCACCGCGTGCGCAAGCGGCAGCTCCGCGAGGAGTGTAGCAAGCGCGCGTTCCCAATCGAGCTTCGCGCTTTCGCTTCGGGTCGCAGTGCCCTCCGCGATCAACACGAATTCGCCACGCTGGCGGTCGGTGTCCTCGCGGAGCCAGGCTGCAGCTTCGCCCAGGACGCACCGATGGATCTGCTCGAAGAGTTTCGTCAGCTCGCGCGCGATCACGAGGGCGCGCTCGGGGCCCAGTGCCGCTGACATGTCCTCGACGCATTCGACGACGCGGTGCGGCGCCTCGTAGAACACGAGCGCGTACGGCAAGGTGCTAAGGCGCTCGAGCGCCTTGCGCCTCAGGCCTGGCTTTGCCGGAAGAAAACCTGCGAATAGAAACGGGCCGTCCGCGATGCCGGCGGCCGAGAGCGCGGTGACGGCTGCGTTCGGCCCCGGAATCGGGACCACCCTGAATCCGGCGGCGCGCGCTTTTTTGACCACGGCCGCGCCCGGATCGGATATCGCGGGCGTGCCCGCGTCCGTAACCAGGGCAACAGTCTTGCCTCGGGCAAGCTGCTCGACGATCGAATCGGCGGCGCGCTGTTCGTTATGCCCGTGCACCGCCATCAGCTTTCCAGGCATGCCGTAGTGCTCGAGCAGGCGCGCCGTCACGCGCGTATCCTCCGCCGCAATGGCGTCTGCACGAGCGAGCGAATCAAGAGCGCGCGGGCTGATATCCTCGAGGTTCCCAATGGGCGTGGCCACCACATATAATTGACCTGCCCCACTCGGGCTCCTACTATGCTTCCCCGTCCTCGCGCCCAATTCTGCTTCGCTCTGTTGGCGTTGTTGAGTCCGGCATTGTGCGCGGCCGTCGACGATCCGGCAAGCAGACCTCCGGGTGCTCGGCCCTTCATAGGCCTGCTGCTCCCGCTCAATGCTCCCGAGTTCTCGCGAGCATCCGAGGCCGTGCGCCTGGGCTGCCAGGCCGCTCTCGCTTTCGCGGAGAACCGCCAGTCCCTCCAGGTAGCGCGCACCGATGCCCAACCCGAGAGCATACTCGCCGAATACGAGGCCGCCGTGCAGCGCGGCGCCGCCGTGATAGTCGGTCCGCTGACACGCTCGGGGGTTACGGCGCTCGCTCAAGCGGGCCGCGTCAGCGTGGTCACGCTCGCTCTGAACGCCGCAGACGGCGACGCGCGGCTCCCCCCGCGCCTCTACACGTTCGGACTTTCCGCCGAGACCGAAGCGCGCGCGGTGGCGCGCATGGCTTTCGCGCGCGGGCTGCGCGAGGGCGCGGTGGTGCAGGCGTCGAACTTGCTCGCCAAGCGCCTGAGCCGGGCTTTCGCGGACGAATGGTTCTCGCTCGGCGGAAGGATCAGCGACGTGCGGGAGTTCGGGGCGCGAGCGGACCTGGTCGACTTGCGCCGGGGGCTGGCGGACTCGCAGGCACAATTCATTTTTCTCGCCGCGGAGGCCGACCAGGCGCGCACCGTGCGACCCTATCTGAACAACCAGCTCCAGGTCTTTGCGACCTCCCAAGTCAACGACGGCAAGAGCGATCCGCTCGTCAACTCGGATCTGAACGGCATTCGTTTCGTGGATATGCCCTGGCTCGTGCAGCCGGACCACGCCGCGGTGATGGTCTATCCGCGCCTGGAAGGCCTTTCCACCGAGCTTCAACGTTTCTACGCGCTCGGCATCGACTCGTGCCGCATCGCGGGGGAGCTCATCGGGGGGCAACAAACCATCAACCTCGACGGTGTGACCGGCAGGATCTCCTACCGCGGGGGCAATACACTCCAGCGCGAGCCGATCCAGGCGGTGTTCCGCGACGGCGTGGGTGTGTCGCTCGAAAACGCGAAGTGAAAGCGAGATGAAGGAGATGAATGCCGGCGATCGTGCCGAGCAAATCGCGGCGGGCTATTTGCAGCGCAAGGGCCTGGCTCTGATCGAAACCCGTTACCGCTGCCGCTGGGGCGAGATCGATCTCATCTTGCGGGATCGGGATACGGTCGTTTTCACCGAAGTCAGGCTGCGGCGCTCCAAGGACTTCGGCGGCGCCGCTTACAGCGTCGATGCGCGCAAACAGGCGCGGATCATCGCCACGGCGCGCCACTACCTTGCGGGCAGGGAGGAAGCGGCTTGCCGGTTCGACGTCGTGCTCCTCGATCGCCTCGAGCCGCCGCGGGTCGAATGGATACGCGACGCATTCTCCGCCTGAGCCCTTGGCGGCTTCCGCTCCGCTGGCCCGGCCGGCCCGGCGCATCCGCAAAGAAGGTTACGGTAGAATAAGGGCCGTATGAAAGCCGTCACCGCCCGGCCGGCCGAGGACAGCGTAGACCTTCTGGCGCGCATCCGCCGTCAGTTCGACGACAGCGCTCAACTGAAGCTGAAAGCGCACGACGCGCTCGCCGACCCGATCGCCCGCGCCACGGAAATCATGGTGAAATGCCTGCTCGCCAACGGCAAGATCCTCGCGTGCGGGAACGGCGGCTCCGCTGCCGATGCCCAGCATTTTTCCGCTGAGCTGCTCAACCGCTTCGAGCGCGAGCGTCCCGGGCTCGCCGCGATTGCGCTGACGACCGACACCTCCACCTTGACCGCGATCGCAAACGACTACGAATACGAGCAGGTATTCTCCAAGCAGCTCGCCGCCCTGGGTCAGGCGGGTGACGTGCTCCTCGGTATTTCCACCAGCGGCAACTCAAAAAACGTCGCTCGCGCGGTCTCGGCGGCACACGAGCGTGAGATGCGCGTGGTCGCCCTCACCGGCCGCGGCGGAGGCGATATCGGAAAGCTGCTCGCTTCGGAAGACGTCCATATATGCGTACCCCACTCGCAAACTGCCCGCATTCAGGAAGTGCATCTTCTCACCCTTCACTGCCTTTGCGACGGCATCGATTGCATGTTGTTGGGGGCCGAATGAAAAACCGTCCGGCGGCGTGGCGATACGCGGCGGTGGCGCTGATCTTCGTTTCGGCCGCGGCGCTGCAAGCCTGCGTCGATGCGCTCATTGTCGGCGGGGTGGCAACGGGGGTGGTCCTCGCGGCCGATCGTCGCCAGGCTGAAGTGATGTTCACTGATCAACGGATCGAATTCACCGCGGGCAGCCGCGTCGGCGAGGCGCTGAAGGGTCAGGGACACATCAACTTCACCAGCTTCAATTATACGGTGCTGCTCACCGGCGAAGTGCCCACGGCGCAGGCAAAAGCGGAAGTGGAAAAAATCGTGAGCGAAATACCGCAGGTGAAGACCGTCGTCAACGAGTTGCAGATCGCGGGCGCGAGCTCTGCTGCGTCCCGCAGCAACGATGCCTACATCACCAGCAAGGTCAAAGGCAATTTTCTCGGAAACGGGAAGGTTCGGCCTACCGATATCAAGGTCGTGACCGAGGCAGGGGTCGTGTTTTTGCTCGGTTTGGTCACGCGCGAAGAAGCGGACGCCGCGACCGAGGTCGCGCGCGGCACCGGAGGGGTGCAAAAGGTCGTCCGCGTTTTCGAGTACGTCGTTCCGCCCGCCAAGAAATAGGAACGGGTCCGAAACCGCGTCTAGGGTTTGCGTTCGGACAGCATCCGCTCGATCTCACCGACGAGCTTGCGGTCGCCGGGCGTCACTCCGCTGCCGAAAGACAGCACTCTCTCCCCCGAACGGTCGATCAGGTATTTGTGGAAGTTCCAGCGGGGGCGCTCGCCGGTCTTCGCGGCAAGCGTCGCGTACAGTGGGTTGGCGTTGCCCGCCGACACACCGGATTTGGCGAACATCGGAAAGCTCACGCCGTAGTTGAGCTCGCAAAATTTGGCGATCTCGCGGTTGCCCCCCGGTTCCTGGCCGCCGAAATCGTTGGCGGGGAAACCCAGCACGACAAGGCCCCTGTCCCGGTAGCGGCGGTACAGCGCCTCCAGGCCTTCGTACTGGGGCGTGTACCCGCATTGACTCGCGGTATTCACCACGAGCAGCACCTTGCCCTCGAATTGGCACAGCGGCGTGGCCTGGTCGGCAAGGCTCGGAAGGGTATGGTTGATCAGCGGCGGGCACGCGGCGAGCGCGGGCGCGGAGATCGAGGCGGCGAGCAACAGTGCGGGAATGCGCATCGGCGGAAAATCTGGAAATGAGGTCAGCCTAAGTTACAGCCGGCGGGTCGTTCTGTCAAAATAGGCGAGATGGAGGCCCCTTTCGAGCGGAAGATGTGCCCGCCCCAGGAGCTTGCGGCGCGGCTTGGACCCCTTGCACGACCGCTCGTCTTCACCAACGGCGTGTTCGACGTCCTGCATCGCGGGCACGTCACCTACCTCGCCGAAGCGAGTTGCCTGGGGGCGACGCTTCTGGTCGCAGTCAACAGCGACGCGTCGGCGAGGCGCCTCGGCAAAGGCGAGGAGCGCCCGTTCAACCCGCTCGCCGACCGCATGGCGGTGGTCGCGGCCCTTGAATCCGTCCATCTCGTGACGTGGTTCGACGAGGATACGCCGCTCGCGCTGATACTTGCCTGCCGGCCGGAGGTCCTCGCCAAGGGCGGCGACTGGAGGCCCGAAGCGATGGTCGGGGCCGCCGAAGTGCGCGGCTGGGGCGGAAGCGTGCATTCGATCCCCTTCAGGCACCAACGCTCGTCGACCGCGCTGCTGAAGAAGATTCTCGGTGCTCCGAATACGAACAGGGGAACCTAGGTTCCCCCGTTACCCCCTCCTTAATTCCCTTTTCGCTTTTCCTCCGGCGGGCAGTCCTTCAGCTCGCTGCCCGCAAAGCTCTGGCGCAAATCGTTCAGTCTCGAGACCAGCGCATCGGGGACTTCGCGAACGGTAAAGTAGACCTTCTGCACGGATGTTTCCCGTGGATCGGCCCGGGCCGTTCGAACGCCCTTTTTGCGCAATTCTGCGAGCCGCGACCGCGCTGCCTCCTCGGTTTTGAACACGCCCAGGGAAATCGCAAATCGAAACTTGGAATCTTCCTGCACGATATAGAAGTCTTCGACGCCGAGCTTCTTGAGCTCGGCGGCCTTCTGGTTTGCTGCCTGCCGGTTGCGTTGCGGCGGCATGAATACCCAGTAGCTCGCGATTTCTTCCGCGCGCCGCTGGGAGAGTCTCGACCCCAGGGCAAGCGGCTCGAGCGCCAGTTGCACGCGCGCCGCGTCGCCCGGGTTGAACGCGCCGAGCTCAAGGCACGCGGCGACGTTCGCCTTGGGCGGCGGTTTGGCACGCTCCGCGGTCTGCTTCGTTCGCTCAGTGGCAAGCGCGGCAAGCTGATCGGCACGGAGCAATCGGATCGCCTGCGGGTTGAGCTGCTGATCCATCAGCTGCGGCTCGTCCGATGTACGACCGGCGCCAAAATAGAACCAGGCGAAAAGACCGAGATTTGCGAACAACAGCAGGAATGTTACGGTTTTCACGATTTCGCGCGGGTCATTTCACCGCGTCCTGTGAAATTCGGACGAGGCCTTCCAGCACCAGATTATCAACGAGGCGCACAGGAATGTTGAGGTGCCGGGCGATCCCGCGAGCGGCTCCCCCAGCGAGCACGCAAGCTGCCCCATGTTCCATCGTCGCGAAAGCGCGCTCTATCGCTCCGGCCTGCGCGAGCAAACAGCCGGTTTCGATGGCATCCGCGGTATTTCGAGGCTCTGCGGAAAATCGCCCTCTTGCGAACGGAAGTTCCGCGGTGCCACGGGTAAGCGAGCGTTTCATGAGATCGAGGCCGGGAAGAATCACTCCGCCGACGAATCTTCCGTCGCCCCTCAAGACATCCACCGTGGTTGCAGTGCCCGCGGTGACCACGAGGCACGGCCCGCGGAGAATCGACCAGGCTCCGATCAGCGCGGCCCAGCGGTCAGGCCCGAGCTGGTCCGGCCGCCCATAACCGTTCGTGACCCCGCACTCGTGCCGCTTCGACTTCACCCAGGCGGGGACCATGGATCGTCGGGCGAACAGCGTTTCCAGCCTGTTGCGCACGGATCGCCCCGCGACGTTCGCGACGACGACCTTGTCGGCGGGCACGAGTCTCCTCCAGCTCTTCTCCAGGCGGCCCATCTCCGAGAGCGGCACCGCGCCGGTTTTGCGCCAGCCCCCGTTCTCGTGCAGCCCCCATTTCAGCCGCGAATTGCCGCAGTCGACCGCGAGGATCATCCCGGCCTGAGCGAGAGCTCACCGCTGTGGAAACGCTCTATCCCCCCGATCGAATCGAGCATGAGCGCGCCGTCCTCCGCGACTCCGACGACCTTGCCTTCGGCCACACGCCGGCCGGCCTGCGACAAGGCGACTCGCCTCCCCTTCCAGGCGTGGCGCTGCAGCCACTCTTCCCGAAACGGCCCGAACCCTTCGCTGGAAAACCGCGCGAGAACCCCGGTAATGGACTCGAGCGCCGCGACGAGCACTTCGGTCCGCGACGGCACTGTCTCGCTGTGGCTCGCGATGTCGGTTGCCAGTGCGCCGATCCGCTCGCGCGTCCGGGTGCCGAGACGCACGTTGATACCGACGCCCACGATCACGGCGCTCGGACCCAGGATGTCGCCGGAACTCTCGATCAATATCCCGCCGAGCTTGCGCCCCTCGCAATACAGATCATTGGGCCATTTGACTCCCACGCCATGCGTACCCAGGCGCTCGAGCGCCTTCGCCGCACCTACCGCCACGGCGAGGCTCAAGCCCCCAAGCGCTCCGGCGCCTCGGGGAAAACGCCATAGAATGGAGAACACCAGGCTTCCTCCGACCGCGGAGACCCAGGAATGTCCGCGCCGACCGCGCCCGGCGCTCTGATGTTCACAAGCGAGTACCGTTCCGTGTGGCGCGCCCGCGGCGGCACGCTGGGCAAGAACGGTATTGGTGGACGGGCATTCGTCGAGCACCTCGACGCGAAGCTCGGGCGAGACCTTCTTCAATCCCGCGAGTCCGTCCAGCTCGAACAGGTCGAGAGCCTCGGCCAGCCGGTAACCGCGGCCGCGTACCTTGAATACGCGCAAGCCCAGCGCTTCGATCCGCCTGATGAGGTTCCATACGCCAGCGCGGGAAAGACCCAGGGCCCGGCCGAGGCGCTCGCCGGAGTGAAACCTGCCGTCAGCCAGCATGCGAAGGAGCGAGAAGGGGGCTGTGCCCATGCGCAAAATCGCGAGAAAAACCGGACAGATACTAGCATCGGAGGGGCGTGCGCGCCGGAGGCTCCAGAGATTCGTGAAAAAGTCACTAAGGATCGATTTTCAATTGTTCCGCAGCGAGTCAGGTGATATGATGCCGTCATAGTGTTCATAGCGCCCGGCGACGAGCTTCCGCTGAGCGTTTCAGGTTGCCCGCCGGCCCAGCAAACGGCGGCTAAACGGGGGAAACCCTCCCTTCCCCCGTTTTTTTTTGCCCTGCGCCCCCGGAAATCGCGGCTATGTCGGTTGTCTATAATAGTCAGCCCGCTCCCGGACTTCACCTCCCAGCTTGCGACCCGAAGCATGCATCGACCCTGGCCTTATCCGCGCGTAGTGGGCCATCGTGGCGGCGGCACGCTCGCCCCCGAGAACACTCTGGCGGGCATTCGCAAGGCGGCCGCAATGGGATTTGGCGGCGTGGAGTTCGACGTAATGCTTTCGGCGGACAAAGTCCCCTTGCTGATGCATGACGAAACCTTTGATCGCACCACGAACGGTAAGGGCAGCGTCGCCGAGACGCCCTATACAAGGCTCGCGAGCCTGGACGCCGGCGCCTGGTTCAGCCCGTTATACCGCGGTGAGCGCGTGCCTTCGTTCGCGGAGGCCGGGAAGCTGTGCGCCCACCTCGGCCTCTGGGCCAACGTCGAGATCAAGCCGGCGCGAGGGTTCGAGCGTGAAACCGCTACGGCGGTCGCGAAGCTCGCTTTGGAGTTATGGAGCGCTCCGCCCGCACCGCTGCTGTCGTCCTTCGAGCCGGTCTCGCTCGATGCGGCGCGCGCTGCCGCGCCGGATCTCGGTCGCGGATATCTTACCGACCGCCTCACGCCGGGTTGGAATGAAGCCGCGCGGGCGCTCGGTTGCGTGTCCGTGCATTGCAACTGCAAGTATCTGACCGAGGCGCAAGCCCATGAAGTCCGCGGCGCCGGCTATTGGCTGCTTTGCTACACGGTCAATGAACCGGCGATCGCGCAGCGCTTGTTTTCCTGGGGCATCGATGCGATCTTCACCGACCGGCTGGATTTGATGCCGCCGGACTTCGCTTGAGCTGCTGCTCCAGGTGCGCAGGTTTCCCTAATCGATCTGCATCGCCACCAGGAAGCGCGACACGAGGTTGTAGCCCGCGATCGTTGCGGTGAGTTCGACCACTTCCCGGTCGTCGAAGTGCCGCCGCACTGCGACGAATATCGGATCGGGTACGCGGACTCCGCGGGTCATGCAATCGGTATAGGCGAGCACCGCGCGCTCGCGGTCGTCGAAGCGCTTCGAAAGCTGCCAGCCGGCAAGCGCATCGATTTGCTCCTGGCTCATGCCGTCCTTCAGCGCGAATGGCACGTGTGCGCGGTATTCGTATTCGGCGTCGTTCAGAAGCGCCACGCGCAGAATGGCCAGCTCGCGATAACGCCCGCCGAGTTTCGCCTTTTGACGGATCGCGGTGAAAAGCTTGAGCCAGCCTTCGGCCACTGGCGGGCTGTTCAGCAGCGCGCGATAGAGGTGCAGCAGCCTGCCTCCGCGCTCGGACTTGATGGTCGCGATCAGCCCAGCCAGCTCGGGGTGTTCTTCCTCTTCGATCAGCGGTACGCGCGTCAAGATGTCTCCCTCACGACACTAGAACGGCAATTTCGCATCCGGCTTGGCAGAAAGCAGAACCCGCCGGAATTCGGATTTGATGCGATCAAGGCCCTCTTCGTCCTCGGCTTCGAAACGCAACACGATCACCGGCGTCGTGTTGGACGCCCGGGCGAGCCCGAACCCATCGGGGTACTCGACTCGCAACCCGTCCAGTCTGATCACCTCGGTCGCACCCGGGAATGAAGCGCTCTTTCCCAGAGCTTCGATCAAGCGATGCGGCTCGCCCTCGGTCAACGGAAGGTGCAGCTCCGGGGTGCTGACGGAATCGGGGAGCGAGTTCAGCGTGGCGGTGGCGTCGGGCGTCTTGCTCAGGATCTCCAGCAGGCGCGCCCCGGCGTATTGCGCGTCGTCGAATCCATACCAGCGTTCTACGAAGAAAGTGTGGCCGCTCATCTCGCCCGCGAGCGCCGCGCCGCGCTCGCGCATCCTCGCCTTGATGAGCGAATGGCCGGTCTTCCACAGGCTCGGCACGCCGCCGTGTTGGCGGATCCAGGGCGCGAGCTTGCGCGTGCTCTTTACGTCGTAGATGATCTCGGCGCCCGGTTGGCGCGAAAGAACATCCTTCGCGAACAGCATCAGCTGCCGGTCCGGAAAAATGATCTTCCCCTCGGCGGTCACCACGCCCAGCCGGTCGCCGTCGCCGTCGAAAGCGAACCCGACCTCACAGCGCTCCCTTCGCACCAGGGAAATCAGGTCCTTGAGGTTCTCCGGGTGGGACGGATCGGGATGATGATTGGGAAAGCGGCCATCGACCTCGCAATAGAGCTCCAGCACTTCGCAGCCGAGTCGGCGGTAGAGCTCGCCCGCCGTGGCGCCGGCGACGCCGTTACCGCAGTCGACCGCGATTTTCACCGGACGCACGAGCCGTACGTCGGAGGAAATTCGATTCAGATAGGCTTCGCGGATGTTCGCATGGCGGTGCCGCCCCGCGCCGCGAGCAAGCTCACCGGACTCGATCCTCTTGCGCAAGCGCTGGACATCCTCGCCCGCGAGAGTGGTTCCCGCAAGCACCATCTTCAATCCGTTGTACTCGGGAGGATTGTGGCTGCCCGTGACCGCGACTGCGCTGCCGCAACCGAGATGGTGCGCGGCGAAATAAGCGACCGGGGTTGCGAACATCCCGATCTCCGCGACGTCCACGCCGCTTGCGCGAATGCCCTCCGTCAACGCGCTAGCGAGCTCGGGTCCGGAGACCCGACCGTCGCGGCCCACTGCGATCTCCGGCCGCACGCCCCCGCCGCTGCGGTCGAGCAGCTCGCTTCCGAGCGCCTGCCCGATCAGCCGAACGCCTTCGCGGGTGAGGGATTTGCCGACGACGCCGCGGATGTCATAGGCCTTGAAGATCTCCGGCGGAGGAAAACTCATTTATGAACCCCGTTGTGCATCGGCATTGTCTCATTTGCGCGGGCTGGCGATCGAGCACCGCGCCGCCCGGCCAGTACGTCTCCGAAGAAAGCAGTCACGCGCCGCGGCAGCCACTCCAGGTTGCCGGGAAACGGACCGCTGACGAATGCGGCGTGTCCGCCTTCGCCGGGAAAATCGCAATGCACGTGCAAGGAAACCTCATCCGGGCGCGGCAGCGCCGTCGCCGGGAGAAAGGGATCGTTGCGGGCGTTCACGAGAAGGGTCGGCACCGCGATGCGGCCGAGGAGGGGCTTCGCGCTCGCGCGCGTCCAGTAGTCGTCGGTGTCACGGAATCCATGCAAGGGCGCCGTGACAACGTCGTCGAATTCACGCAGGGTGCGCGCGCGCCGCATCGCCTCGCCGTCGAAGAGTCCGGGGAAACGCTCAAGTTTGAATTCTCCCTTTTTCTTCATCGTCGCCAGAAACGCGCGGGTGTAGACGAGGTTGAATCCGCGGCCCAGCGCATCGCCTGCCGCCATGAGATCGACCGGGGCCGACACTGCCGCCGCCGCCGTGAGAACGTCCCTCGCTCGAACGTCCTCGCCCAGCCACTTGAGCAGCGCATTGCCGCCGAGTGAGACTCCCATCGCGAAGAGGGGTGCCCCGGAGGCCTCGCCATACAAGCGCCGAAGGATCCAGCCTATCTCGTCCGCGTCACCCGAGTGATAGGCCCGCGGTAATCTGTTCGGCTCACCGGAGCAGCCGCGAAAATGCGGCACCGCGCCGCGCCAGCCCCGTTGCCCGAGCTCGCGCGCGAATGCACGCGCGTAATGGCTGCTCGAGCCGCCCTCGAGGCCGTGAAACAGCACGACGAGCGGGGAGTCGGCCGGGCCTGCCACACGATCGACGTCGATGAAATCGCCGTCGGGCGTATCCCACCGTTCCCTCTTCCAACGAGGCTTCGAACAGGCGATCAGCGGGCCGTACAGCGTTTGCAGGTGTCCGCCGGGCAGCCACCAGGGAGCTCGGTAGGGGCCTGGACTCAATGCAGGATTTTCGGCGACTCGGCGGGAGCTCGAGGCGCTTGCGGAGCGGGCGAACCGTGATGCAGGATCATTCGCCAGCCGTTGCCGGTGCGGAGATAGACGTTGGTGGCGGCTACCGGCGGGCGCGAGCGCGGCTCGCCCTGCACCAGGATGTTCTCGTGCACGCTGTGGATCGCGAGCATCATCCCCGAGAGCACCACCTGGTTGGAAACGTGCACTTTGAGCCGCTGGCCTGAGCCGAAAATCTGCGCCCAGCTCTCGCGCACTTGATCGTAGCCCGCGAGCCTCGCTCCTCCCGGATGCACGCACACGATCTCTTCGTCTTCCGCCCACACTTCCATCATGGCCTCGAGCTCACCCGCTTCGAGCGCCTCGTAGAACGCGGCCTCTGCATCCTGCGGCGTCGGAAAGGTGCTCTTCTTCACGAGGTGCGGCTCCGGAGCCGCGTAGGGTAGCCGAAAAGCCTAGTCGCCGCCAGCGTGCAAGACCCGCACCGAACTCATTTCCGCAGTTCACCGGGGAGAACCGTTGAAACCGATCACCGCTTCGCACCAGCTAGCGACGCGCAAGAGCCGATCGTCGCCGCCCGCGGAACCGGCGAGTTGCATTCCGTAGGGCAGGCCGCCGTCGGACAGACCGGTGGGCAGCGTAATGGCCGGGAATCCAGACCCTCGTCGATCGCGGCGTTCAACACCGCGCTCATGACGCGTCGATGGTTCGCCTGCCTCGTAGCGTGCTCGCGGGCTCCCTCGTAGAGCATTATCGTGCGGTGCACCCGATGCGCTTCGTCGAAATCGTCGGGCAGCGCGACGGTCCTCAATTCCGTTCCGGCGTCGGCGAGGCGCTGCAAGCCCGCTTGCAGATGCCGTGCGGCGCCCGGTTCCGCCGCGTTCCAGGGAAAGCGCGGCAAGACGGTGATTTTCGGCGGGCGCGAGAGCGCCTCGATCTCCGGGGAAAACGTGCCGGACTCCGCGAGGCTCGCGGCGAAGTAGGCGGCGCCGGCGACCGTGCGCGCAAACATCCCCACATGGTCCAGGGTTTCAGCAAAGGGAAGCGCGCCTTGAATCGGCAGGCTGTCCAGGCTCGGTTTGAAGCCGACCACCCCGCAAAACGCCGCGGGCCGGATCACGGAACCGTTGGTCTGCGTGCCCACGGCAACCGGAACATGGCCGGCCGCAACGGCCGCTGCCGACCCGGAGGAGGAACCACCCGGCGTGTGCCTAGTGTTCCAGGGATTGCGCGTCTCGGCCGGATGCATATAGGCGAATTCCGTAGTCGCGGTCTTGCCGAGCGCGTAGCCGCCGGCGGCGAGGATCCTTTCGACGAGCTCGGCGTTCTTTCCGGGCTGATTGCCGACGAACGCGGGCGAGCCCATCTCGGTGGGTAGGTCATCGGTATCGAAGACGTCCTTCACCCCGACCGGAACCCCGTGCAGGGCGCCGGTGCGCCCGCCTTGCGCGCGCTCGGCGTCGCGGGCGGCGGCGAGGGTGAGCGCCCGCTCATCGTCGAGTGCGATCCACGCCTTGAGCCTGGGTTCGCTCGCGCGGATGCGTGCAAGGCACGACTCGCAGTAGGCGCGAGCGCTCAGCGTACCGTCGCGGAGCGCCTGAACGATCTCCCTCAAGTCCTCGGGCGAGGCCGGCTTCGCGGCTGGGCTCCTGAGCGGCATGCGGCGCTGGCGCGTCCTAGCTAGCGGCGCCGCTTCGGCCAAGCTTCCGGGTTCAGCAGATTCGGCGGACGCCTGCCCGACAGCGCTGCACCCAGGTTCCTGCTCGCGAGCATGGCCATCGCCGTGCGCGTTGCGCGCGTGGCGCTGCCGATATGCGGAACAAGAGCGACGTTATCGACCTCGAGGAACCCCGGATTGAATTTCGGCTCGCCTTCGAACACGTCGAGGCCCGCCGCTGCGATGCGCCGTTCCTTGAGCGCGTGGACGAGGGCCGCATCGTCGATGATCCCGCCGCGAGCGGCATTGACGATCACCGCTGTCGGCTTCATCCGCGCGAGCTGGGCGGCGCCGATCAGATGGTGGACTTCCGGCGAATACGGCATGTTGAGGCTGACGAAATCGGATTCCTTGAGGAGCTTCTCCATGCTCACGTACTTCGCGCCCAGCTGTTTTTCGACCGCCTTCGGCGCGCGCCCGCGGTTATGGTAGAGGACGCGCATCGAAAACCCCTTCGCGCGCCGCGCTATCGCCTGGCCGATCCGGCCCATGCCGATGATCCCGAGCGTCGCGTGGTGCACGTCGACGCCGAGGAACTGGTCGTTCTTCCAACCCTTCCAGTTTCCGGCGCGCAGCCAGCGCTCGGCTTCGGTCACGCGCCGCGCAGCAGCCATGAGCAGCGCCCAGCTCATGTCCGCGGTCGTATCGTCGAGCACGCCCGGCGTGTTGGTCGCGAGGATGCCTCGCTCGCTGCAGGCGGCGAGGTCGATGTTGTTGTAGCCGACCGCAATGTTACACACGGCCTTCAGGCGCGGCGCCGCGGCGAGCGTCGCCGCGTCCACGCGGTCCGAACCGGTGGGAAGCACGCCGTCCTTGTCTGCGATCCGGCGCCGCAATTCCTCGGCGCTCCAGGGCGCGTCGTCCTTCTGGTTGTCCTCGACTTCGAAGCGCTCGCGCAGCTTCGCGACGACGTCGTCGAAGGTGGCGCGGGTGACGAGGATCCTGGGTTTCACGTCTTCGCCGGGAAGCTATTCCTAGAGAGCGCCTCCGGATTCAGCGGCCATAGACCAACTGCGGCAGCCACAGGCCGATACCCGGGAACAGGTACAGCAGGACCAGCGCGATGAGCTGAATCCCCATGAAAGGCATCATCCCGGCAAAGATCGCGTTGAGGGTCACGTGCGGCGGCGACACCCCCTTCAGGTAGAACGCCGCCATCGCCACCGGCGGCGACAGGAACGCGGTCTGCAGGTTAAGCGCCACGAGCAAGCCGAAGAACAGCGGGTCGATGCCGAAGTGCGGCAAGAGCGGCAGGAAGATCGGCATGAAGATGATGATGATCTCAGTCCACTCGAGCGGCCAGCCGAGGATGAAGATGATGAACTGCGCGAGGATCATGAACTGCACCGGCGTCATGTTGAGCGACAGCACCCACTTCTCGATGACCTCCTGCCCGCCGAGCAGCGCGAACGCCGCCGAGAAGATGCCGGAGCCGACAAACAGCCAGCACACCATCGCGCTCGTCTTGGCGGTGAGAAAGGACGACTCCTTGACGATGGCGCCCATCTCCTTCACGGTGCTCCAGATCACCTTGCCGGGATCGCTGCCGCTGGATCTGCCTTCGCGCCAATACTGGATGAAGCGGTAGATCCCCGCCAGAACGAATCCGCCGAATCCTCCGACCGCCGCCGCTTCCGACGGCGTCGCCAGCCCGAACACGATCGAGCCCAGCACCGCAAGGATCATCAGCGCCAGCGGGAAGAACGAGGTGAGCAGCATCTTGAATACTTCCAGCCGCTCCCAGTTCCACAGCCAGTAGATGAGTATGATGACGGCGATACCGGCAGCGAACGTGATCCAGAGCCAGATGGGCACCGGCAGCCGCGTGGATTCTGCGGTCGCCGGGGCTTTCGCGGCCTCAGCGCCTGTTTGAGGAGCGGTCTTCGACGACTCGGCTGGAGATTCCTTGGTCCCGGATTCTTCCGGTTCCTGCATGCCGATGAGGCCCGATGACGCCTCCCTTTCCGGTTCGGGCGCCGCGATGAGGCCCCCGGCTTCGATCAGCCCGGCGGTGCTCGCCTCGACTTCCGGCGCCGTCGCCATGCGATAGGTGGCGCCCAGCACCGCGGCAATGAAGAGCGCTGGCACCAGCGTGACAAATAATTGCGCGAACACGGTTCGCTGCGCGACGCCGGAGCCGCCGCCCCTGAGCGCGCGCCACAGGCCGACCAGCGCGTTGCCGCCCTGCTGCGAGAGGGTGCGCGCCCAAGCTGGAAGCTCCACGCGCCGGTCGCTCTCGGAGAGCGGAGGCATGAGACTGGGTCTCCATTTTGCGAGAACGACGATGTAACCGATATAGAGCCCCGCGAGCATGAAGCCGGGGAGGAAGGCGCCGGCATACAGTTGCACGACCGACACGCCGGCAACGGCGCCGTAGACGATCAGCAGCACCGAGGGCGGGATCAGGATGCCGAGGCACCCTCCCGCTGTCACCGCGCCCGCCGCCACCTTGACGTTGTAGCCTGCCTTGAGCATCGCCGGAAACGCGAGCAGTCCCATCAGCGTCACGACCGCGCCGACGATGCCCGTGGCGGTGGCGAAGATCGCGCAGGTGATGATGGTCGCCACCGCGAGCGATCCCGGCACTCGCGCGGTGGCCAGATGCAGGCTCCTGAACAAGCGGTCGATCAGCTGCGCCCGCTCGACCAGATAGCCCATGAACAGGAACAGCGGCACCGCGATCAGCACGTCGTTCGACATCACGCCGTAAGTGCGCTGCACGAAAAGGTCGAGCACGCGCCGGTCCGCGGTCGCCGGATCCACGCTGCGGTAGGCGAGCCAGGCGAAGAACACGCCCATTCCCATGAGCGTGAAGGCGGTGGGAAAGCCGAGCATGATGCCCACGCAGATCAGCGCGAGCATCATAAGGCCCAAATGCCCGTTCGTCAGGTGGCCCCAGGGCATGAGCACGATCACCGGGATGATGATCGCCGCCATCAGCGAGAAGCCGAACCACAGTTCCTTGCGCAGCTTCATTTGTGCCGCTCTTGCTGCACCACGAACTTGTCGAGCTTCTCGATGTCCTCGTCCTTCACGTGCACCATTTCCTTCAGCTTGTCGACGTCGACTTCCTGGACGTCCGCCTCGCGCGACGGCCATTCGCCCTCTTTCAGGCAGATCACGCAGCGGATGATCTCGACGATGCCCTGCACCAGAACGAACGCTCCGGCGAGCGGGATGACCGTCTTGAAGGGATAGACCGGCGGGCCCTCGGAGGTGATGTTCGAATGCTCGTCGATCGCCCAGGACTCGGCGGCGTAGGTGTAGCCGGCCCAGACGAGCGCGATGACGCCCGGGATGAAGAACACGATATACAGCGTCAGGTCGAGCGCCGCCTGCGCCCGCGGAGTAAAGAAGCCGTAGATGACGTCCCCGCGCACGTGGCCGTTCTTCGCGAGGGTATAGGCGCCGGCCATCATGAAGAGCGTCCCGTACATCATGATCATCGCGTCGAAGGCCCAGGCGCGCGGTTGGTCCAGAACGTAGCGCGAGAACACTTCCCAGCTGACGTGCAGGGTGAGCGCCACGATGAACCAGGAAAACGCCTGCCCCACCCAGGTGCTTATCTTGTCGACGAAAAGCAATAGTTTCTGCATGGCTGAAATCCTGCGGCGATAGGGCGGCGGAGGGAGTCTATTCCGCCGATCCTGTCGCAACTCTGACGGGGATCAAAAAAAACACCATCCGGTCGGCCGGATGGTGCTCCCACAAGTGCGCTCGCCGTCAGGCCTTCTTGGCGGCCGGTTTCTTGCCGAAGTAGTAGTTGTACGCCATTCGCGCGCCGACCTGGGTGTCGAGATACCAGCGCACCGTCCTCTCGGCATATTTTTTCTGGGATTCGGTGATCTCCTTCCACATCGGGTTCTCCGCCGCCTTCTTCTTGTCGACCTGGTCGAAGATCTCGAGCTGCTTCTGCAGCACCGAGTCCGGGGTCTTGTAGAACTTCACCTTGTCCTTGGTCTGCAGCTCGATGTAATCCTGCGAGTAGCGGTTGATCGCCTTCCACGACATGTCGGCGGAAGCGGCCTCGACGGCGTTCTCGATGATCGCCTTCATCTTGCCCGGAAGCGCGTCGAACTTGGTCTTGTTGAACGTGATCTCGAACTGCTCGCCGTTCTGGTGGTAGCTCTGCAGCATGCAGATCTTGGACACGTCGGGGAAGCCGAGGATGCGGTCGGAGGTGGCGTTGTTGAACTCCGCGGCGTCGAGCAGCCCGCGGTCGATAGCCGGGACGATCTCGCCGCCGGGCAGAGCGTTCACCGCGGCGCCCATGCCGGTGAACAGGTCGATCGAGATGCCCACGGTGCGGTACTTCATGCCCTTGAAATCGTCCGGCTTGGTGATCGGCTTCTTGAACCATCCGAGGGGCTGGGTCGGCATCGGCCCATAGGGGAACGAGACCACGTTCGCGCCGATCGACGCGTACAGCTTGTTCAGCAATTCCTTGCCGCCGCCGTATTTGTGCCAGGAGAGCAGCGTGTTGGCGTCCATCGCGTACGCGGGGCTCGATCCCCAGAGCGCGAGGGCGTTCTGCTTGCCGTAGTGGTAGACGAGCACGCCGTGCCCGCCGTCGAGCGTACCCTTCGATACCGCATCGAGCAGGCCGAAAGCCGGCACCACGGAGCCCGCCGGAAGCACTTCGATCCTGAGATCGCCGCCGGTCATGTCGTTCACTTTCTTGGCGAAGTCGAGCGCGTACTCGTGGAAGATGTCCTTCGATGGCCAGGTCGACTGCCAGCGCATGCTGATCGGGCCGGCCTGGCCCTTGGCGATCATGGGGAAGCCCAGCGTGGCGGCGCCGGCGGTCGCCGCCGCGGCACCGGCCAGGAATTTGCGACGCGAAGCGGTCTCGGTTTTCTTGGATTGTTCCTTGCTCATTAGCTCCTCCTTCGGATGATGGCAATTCATGGATGGTCGTCCCGGCGTCGTTCTTCTTGTTCCCCGGAACCTTCTGCGGTAAACGATTCGTGGGGCCCGGTTGTTCCCCCGCGGGCCCTGGGGCGTGCACACGCCAAAGCCCGCGAATCGTATTCCTATAACGACCCGAAATCAAGCCGCTTCAGGACCTTCCGCATTGCGAAATCAAGCGGGACCCGGGGCAGTCGCCGCCGGTGGATTTTCGGGAACGACTCCCGCCTTGTGGGGCGGATTGGGATGCCAGCCCATGACGATCAGCAAGGTAAAAAAGCCGAGCACGTAGGCAAGGCTCACGTGCCAGCCGTGATAGAGCCAGCGCCCCACCGACTTCGATTCCGGAAACATGTTGGAGAGCGCCACGCCGGCGCTCGAGCCGAACCAGATCATCGACCCGCCGAAGCCCACGGCGTAGGCCAGGTAGCCCCAGTCGTACCCGCCCTGCTTGAGCGCGAGAGCCGTGAGCGGGATGTTGTCGAATACGGCGGACACGAATCCGAGTCCCATCGCCGTATGCCAGGATGCGGCGGGCAATTTCTCGACCGGCATCATCGTGGCCGACAGGACCAGCGACAGGAGGAAAATACTTCCCTTGAAGCTCTCCGGCAGCACTTCCCAGTCGGGGCGGCGCAGGGGAACGGTCAGCAGCAGCGCAATGACGACCGAAGCGCCGATGAAGGGAAAATGATCCGAGATCTCCGGAAATTTCACGTTCAGCGTAACGTTGGTGACGATCGCGGTGATCAAAATGAAAAACACGATCGCCAGCCGGGTCCAGTCGACGTGGATGTGCTCGTGCTCGTGCCTGAAGATCGGCGAATGGCGCTGCTGCTGCATCGCAGCCGGGATGCCGCATATCACCAGCGCAACCGAGGCCGCCACGTAGGCCTCGAACACGTCGAGCGGGTCCACTCCGTCGATCCACATCATGGTGGTAGTGGTGTCGCCCACTACGCTCCCGGAGCCGCCCGCGTTCGAGGCCGCAACGATCGCAGCGAGATAACCGATGTGAACCCTGGCGCGGAACAGCGTATGCGCCATCGCTCCGCCGATCAGCGCCGCCGCGATGTTGTCGAGGAACGAGGACAGCACGAACACCATGACGAGCATGATGAAGGCGCCCTTCCAATCGTGCGGAAGAAAACGCGGCAGTACTGCCGGCACGCGCGTCTTCTCGAAATGCCGGGACAGGAGAGCAAAACCGAGGAGCAGGCACAGCAGATTCGAGAGGATCACCCATTCGCTATGCAGATGGGCTATCAGGCCGGAAATGCCCGCCCCCGCTTTGAATCCGGTGAAGCCGAGCTTGTACAGTGTGATGACCGCAAGGCCGGCAAGCGCGACGCGGAGCGTGTGGCGGTGAAACAGCGCCACGCCGAGCAGCGTGGTCCCGAACAGGATGAAATCGACCGGGACGCCCAGCACGGCCGGCCCATCCGCGGCATAAGCCGGGGCCGACGCAATCAGCGCGATGGGGCCCGCAACGATTCTGTGCGCAGTGTGCAGCGTTCCTCCCCGATCGAGGCGGCGATTGTAGCACCCGGGTATCGGCACGCGGAACGTGCTACATTATCTGGGAGTTCCCGCGTTCCGCACGACGCAGAAGACCCCGACAGGAGTCCGCATGAGACTGTCGCTTCGGTTCATCCTTCCCCTCGCCATCACGCTCGCGGCCATCGCGTACGCGGTGATACCGCTCGTCGACAGGTTCACGCTTCAATGGTTCGTGCGCGACCTCGACATCCGCACCTCGCTCATCGCGAACACGATCCAGGATCCGTTGCGGGACCTCGTCCGCGAAGGCTCGCGAACGAAGGTACTGCGCTTTTTCGACCGGATCATGCAGGACGAGCGCCTGTTCGCGGTCGCTTTCTGCGACCCATCCCGCAGGATGATCTACAAGACGGCGGTGTTCCCCGCTTCGATCACCTGCGCGGGCGACGACCGTGATGCGCTGGTCAGCGAGAGTCGTCTGGTCAACCTCCAGCGCGGCCCGATCCACGTGGCGATCCACCGCGTCGAATCCGAGGGCACGGCCTACGGCTACCTGATGCTGGTGCACGACATGAGCTTCGTGCAGCGGCGCAGCGACGACACGAAGAAATACATCTTCTATCTCTTCGCCGCGATCGGCGCGATCGTTTCGCTGGTGACCGTGGTGATCGCGGAAATCAGCTGGCGCGGCTGGGTCGCGGGCCTCAAGGCCGTGATCCGGGGCGAAGCGTTCGGTCTCGGCGAGACGAAAGTGCCTTTGCGCGAATTGCGGCCGGTGGCGCGCGATCTGCAGGCGCTGATCCGCGATCTCGAGTCGGAGCGCAGGGCGCGGGACGAGAGCCAGATCAACTGGTCGGCCGAGACGCTCCGGGCAATACTGCGCAACGACCTGAAGGGCGAGGAGGTGCTCATCGTTTCAAACCGGGAGCCCTACATCCACATGCGGCGCAACGAGCGCATCGAGGTGCAGCGGCCCGCGAGCGGGCTCGTGACCGCGCTCGAGCCG
>WNGC01001640.1_pt1 | contig 30853 bp, 27 predicted proteins | sample 5400051 | NCBI WGS metagenome assembly WNGC01 (sample SAMN13153368, study PRJNA577476) | soil metagenome | isolation source: 20 cm soil or saprolite under grassland replicate 2 | place: USA:California | collected 2016-06-15
CGGCCTTCTTTGCACCGGCAGCTTCCATCATCCGGAACGCCTCTGCGTCGTTCTCCGCCGTGAAGCCGATGTGATCAATCCCCGCACGGCGCGTCGGCTCGCCATCTGATGTGCCGGCTCTGAGTGGCAGCACGGTGATGTTGATCGTGCCATCGGATAGATCAATCGCGTTGTTCTTGCGCTTTTGCTTGATCGTCATCCCCAAAGCGTTCACAAAGAAATTTGCCATGCCGTCCACGTCTTCCGCGCGATATGCGATGTGTCGAATCTTAGCCATAGTCGTCTCCTTTTGTTGAATTATCCGCCGTAAAAAACTTTGTCTCCGAGGTCCCTGAGAGTCAATGTCAGGTCATCGGGCCGGCCGGAAGGCTGTGCAGCCACTCCGGCGTCCTTCACCTCACCCACAAAAATGGAGTGGTCTCCTTTTTCAATGGTGTCCACTAGCTGACATTCAACAAAGGCCGGGGCTTTCTCCAATATCGGCGCGCCTAAAGTCCCCTTCCGAAAGGGCTCGCCACCGATCGTATTCCCTTCACGCTCAAGCGCCTTAAAGAAAGTAAACGCCTGCCCTTTCTGATTTTTCCCTAGAATATTCAGTGCAAACGTCTTGGATTCCTTGATGATTGCATGCGCACCGGAATCAGCTTTTACACCGACAACCACGAGCGGCGGCTGAAACGCGCTCTGCGTAACCCAATTGACGGTCGAAGCGGTAACCTTGCCGTCTTTACCTTCTGCCGTCAGAACATAAAGCCCGTAGGGAATCATCCGCAGCGCAATTTTTTTAGCATCTGCATCCATATTCAATACTTCCTTTCCGGTTAAGATTTGGGTCGCCACTGCAAGCCCCGCAGTGACGAACCGATTCTATGGGAGCGAATCCGATTCTGCAAGCTTGCCGGGCGATCAACTTGGGAATCTACTCATACTTTGATTTTTCCGGCACACGAAAGGCCAAAATCACGTAGATGTTACCCTTCACCTCAAACTCGCCAACTTCAGTCATCCCAAGGCCGGCAACGTGCGCGTGTAGGGAATGCGGATTGTCACGCGAGACAAAAGCAACGCCCACTTCGAACCGCCCGGCAAGGTCTCTCCTTTGTGCTTCATACAAACCTCGGAGCAATCCTTTGCGCCGATATTCACGATCAATACAAACCGGGCCATAGATGTAGTTGTTGTAGGCGCTGAGCGGCTTACCTTCGAATTTCACGAGATCGTAAGAGTCGAGCATTTTCGCGATAACCGGGGACCCGGTGTTGAACTCACGTCGGAACGCGCAAAGAAATCCAGCAACTTTGTTCTCAACAACGGCAATCATCGTTCCTAGATCTTCAGCCATCGCGGCAACCTGTTTCGGTGTAAACTCCGCCGAGAGGAAACCCTCCTTGCGGTGTTCTTCCGAAAGATTTGCGATGTAATTGGCCGATTGAAGCCGCAGGATGGCTGGACAATCCCCAGGCACGGCTCGTCGAAATTGGGTAGCTTTCATTGCTACTGAAATTCTTTTTCCAATAATCCGGCGGTTAAACCCGCTTCATACAAAACTCGGCAACAAAAGTCTGCCTGGCCAGAAATCACATAGAAGGCCGCCCCGCTGTGCTCCGAAGGCCAAAACAGATGAGTTGCGAGATACTGCTCCACCGAAACCGCGTAGTCGATGTTATGCTTGTTTAGTTCGGCTTCGACGAGTTGTGCTTCCGTGAGCCTGGTTGCGAAATAAACCCGCGCAATTTCTTTGTCAGCAAAATCGTCGATTGCGATTCTCGCCATCATCAGCCTGCAATCCTAGGCCGCATCATCCGGCGGTTGTCTCATTCCCGTGCGCCAACCAATCGCTTGAGTAAACGTCGGCCGCCTAGGCAGACCGACCCTCTCTCTTTGCAATATTCGGCGAGACGCCAGTACCGATCACCGAGGTAGAAGCAAACACGGATTGGGATTTCCAGGTCGAACCGCCTTTGCCACCGTGAGTAGCGCAAGTGCCATAGCGAGATCAAATCGAAGTTGCCAGACCGATTCCTGATTCATGACCGTCTAATAAGTCCAGTCGGCTATTTTCCTCAAGTCCCCGGTAACTTCCCACCGGTCGGTCGATAATTGCCACCTAAGCCCCCCTTGAACATCTCCGCCACATACCCTCCGAACGCGCCGGCTGGAATAATCGCGACAACCGACAGAAAGCGAAACCATTCCGGCAGCGGAATAAATTCCTCGCGCAGCAACTCTTCGATAAACGATACGATCAGCGAGCCGAGTCCCACGAATGCGCCATGCTTGATTTCAAAATTCCCCGCCTTCCGCGCGGCGACAAAACCACCGATGGCCGTCCCCAGGGTGCCGATAGCAAATCCGATCAGGAGGCCCTCCGTGGTGGTCATATAAATGGTAATTGCGTCACTAGAGACTTCACCCTGTTTGGACAATTGATTCGCTAAGTACACGAAAAAGTATGCATATATCATTACAGAAGTCGCGACATAGTCGACCACCACACCGATGATGACGGGTCGGATCTGCACGCCCGTAAAGAATCCCGTGGGGTGAACGGGCGATGGCGGCGCCCCAGTTTGTCGAGGCTCGAACTGCATATCGATTCCTATTCAAGAATAAATAAAGCTTGCTGACTAGAGTCCTCCCAATTGTTACCGATTCTAATCGCTGGGAACGGGAATGTTCTCGTCGAACAACATACTCAAGCCATCGTCACATTTCTTCGCACGTGGCCCCCACCTACTGTTTTTTCCAGCGCGGAACCTTCTTGCGGTTGGGAATCCCGTCCCAAAGAAGCGTTCTGCCACCCAGCGAAAATTTGTCGGCGGAATGGCGCCTAGAATCATATAGATCACATCTTTGTTCGAGTCGTTGCCGAGAGCGCGATAGACCCTCGGCGCAACGCGCACGATAGTCCCTTCGGGCATGGAAATGCGCTTCCCGTCTAAAATAATCGAGCCGGTTCCCTTCAAAGTGATGAACACTTCTTCTTGCACTTTGTGGCGGTGGACGTACGTCGCTCCTTCGCCGGGTTTGTAGCGCACAAAGCTGAAGCCCACTCCCTTGCAGCCCATCGGTCGAGACAGAAATTCCTTCTCTTTGACTTGGTTGAAAGGCAGAACCATTTTTGAATACCCTGTAGCCATCAAAACCTCCGCCGTCGTTTATCATAGACATGTTTGTACTCTCTTTTTTTCTCAAGTACTTGATCGTGAGTCGTCATCGCAGGTGAATCATGATCGTTTGCTTATATCAATCGCATAAACCGTTTGACATCGGTCGACTGAAAAGAAAATATCGTCTTGCTTGACCAAAAAGCAAACCGATTGGATTATGTTTCATCGCTTTCGCTACGAATCAGAATTCTACCCCACGTTGAACCGTCTCCCGCTTTGTGTTCGCATGAAGCTGGATCTCACGGGTATCAAGCTGTCTCTCAAAGACTGGCTGGCTTTCAGCATCGAAGAGCGGCAGGTCATCTGCCACTTGCCCATTGAAAATCAGGAGGAGCAAGCAGCCTTCACGGCTTACCTGGATTTTCTGTGTCGCAAATATTGTGGCGGCCCAGTTGAGACGCTGCCGCCATTGACTGCGTCGTTATGGGACACATCTCGCGTTCCAGAACCGGTCCTAGACAGAAGCGAAACTAACGGCCAAGCCGTGACTCCACAAGAGTGGAGCCACTGGAAATTCCACGAACGCTACGCGCTTTACAAAAACGCCATTTCGAAAAGCGAGCCGGAAAAATTCTACGCTGTCCTCGCCGAATTGCGGGGACGCGCGCGCTGATCCACAAGATCATCATGCCGAAGGCAAAATCCAACCACTCATCGCGTCATTACCGCGAGATGCTCCGCATCCTCTGGGAAAACAAAACCGAGTTGCCCTACGCCTGGGACATTCTGAAGCATGGCGTCTGCGACGGCTGCTCTCTGGGCCCCTACGGCCTGACGGACAACGTGCTCCGGGGCGTTCATCTGTGCATGACGCAGCTCAAGCTCCTCAAGTTGAACACCATGGGCGCGCTGGACATGGCGCTCATGAGCGACGTGAGCCGACTGCAAAGACTCGATCAAAAAACCCTCCGATTACTCGGCCGGCTTCCCTATCCGATGATCCGCCGCAATACGGATCGAGGCTTCTCCCGCATCTCATGGGAGGAGGCCGTCGATTTCATAGCAAAAGCGATTCATGACACGGCGCCCCATCAAATGGGTTTTTTCGCGACTTCACGCGGGCTCACCAACGAAGTCTACTACGTGTTCCAAAAACTCGCCCGCGTGCTCGGCACCAACAATGTCGATCTCTGCTCCCGATTTCGCCATGCGGCGAGCGTCTCGGGGCTAAAGGCAACGCTCGGCATAGGCGCCCCCACCTGCTCGTTGTCGGATCTCATCGGCACTGATCTGGTAGTGATCTTCGGCTCCGACCTCGCTGACAACCAACCCGTAACGACGAAATACCTGCACTACGCCAAGAAACAGCGCACGCGCATCGCGGTCGTCAGCCCCGCGCGCAAATACAGCTTGGAGCGCTCTTGGGCGCCGTCGGTTGTGAGCAGCGCGCTTTTCGACACGAAAGTCATGGACGATTTTTTTCAGGTGCGCGGCGGCGGCGACGTCGCCTTTATCAACGGCGTGCTGAAAGCCTTGATCGCATGGAACAAACTGGATGAAGAATTTATTGCGAAACATACCCAAGACTTCGATAAGCTAAAGACCACACTCCAGGAGCAGTCCTGGGAAATGCTGGAGGACCGGTCCGGCCGCGCTCGCCAAGAGATGGAGCGATTTGCGCGCCTCTACGGCTCCGCGAAAAATACGGTTTTTGTCTACAGCATGGGGCTCACGCAGCATGAGTTTGGCGTTGAAGCTGTCAAAGCGATCGTCAATCTCGCGTTAGCGCGGGGCATGCTGGGGCGGGAAAAATGCGGCATCATGCCGATCCGTGGCCACAGCGGGGTTCAAGGCGGCAGCGAATGCGGCTCGGAGCCTGATAAGTTTCCCGGCGGTTTCGCGGTGAACGACGAAAATGCCCGCCGATTTTCCAACCTCTGGCGCCATCCGGTGCCATGGAATCCCGGACTCAAAATGCCTAAGATGATCGAAGCCGCCCATCGACGCGACCTCAAATTTCTCTATTCCATGGGTGGCAATCTATTGGAAGCCACGTCCGATCGTCATTTTGTCGCGGAAGCGCTCACGAGAGTGCCGGTGCGTGTCCATCAAGACATCGTTCTGAACAGTTCTATGCTCCTTGATGCTGAACAAGCCGTGCTGATCCTGCCGGGGCAGACGCGTTACGAACAGCGCGGCGGTGGAACATCCACGAGTACGGAACGCAGGATTCGCTTCACGCCGGAAATTCCCAGAGATCGGATCGGCGAGTCTCTTCCCGAATGGGAGATCCCCGTGATGATCGGGCGCAAAAGCATGCCCAATGGCGATCTCCTGTTCCCCTTTCATGACACGCAGAGCATCCGCGAAGAGATGAGCCGAGTCATGCCCATTTACAAAGGGATCGAGAAACTCACAAAGGAAGGCGACCAATTGCAGTGGGGCGGCCCCTACCTCTACAAAGACGGGTTCACCAGCATGCCCAACAATCGCGCCCTCTTTAGCGTTCTAGATCCGCCGGACAGCACGGTAAACGATTCAACAGCATGACCTTCGGAACTCAAGATCGTTCATGGCCAGCGAGAGACGCGACGCCGTCTACATTTCACCCAAAGACGCCGCGCGGCTTGCCATGAAAAACGGCACGCAAGTGATCGTCCGCCCTGAAACCGGAGAAAATCTATCCTTTATTTGGAGGACCCAATGATTCACCCGTCTGCGGCTTCGATCAAAGTACTCGCCTTCGACGTTTTCGGCACAGTCGTTGATTGGCGCTCGAGCGTGATTGACGAAGGCGAGCAGCTCGGCAAGGCAAAAAGACTGACCGTCGACTGGGCGGCGTTCGCCGATGCGTGGCGGGCAGTCTATCGCCCATCACTGGACCGGGTTCAGCGAGGCGAGCTGCCGTGGACAAAGCTCGATGTTCTTCACCGGATGTCGCTGGAAGAGATCCTCACGCGATTCAAGATCGAAAATTTGAGCGACCCGGAGAAAGATCATTTCAATCGCGTCTGGCATCGACTCAAACCTTGGTCCGATTCGGTTGCAGGGCTTCAGCGCTTGAAAGCGCGATTCGTGATCACGACGCTCTCGAACGGAAACATTTCTTTGCTCACGAATATGGCCAAGCACGCCGGCCTTCCATGGGATTGCATCCTGTCAGCCGAAAAGAAGCATGGGCTCAGAACGGGCTATGTTCATCGCCCATTGGAGCACGGTCCTGGTAAATCCGCGCCGATTCCTCCAGCAGCTAAGTACGATTTTGTGACGAAAGACTTTTTGGATCTCGCAGATCAGATGAGCGCGTAGCTGAATGCTGTTCTATGTAAAGAAGTATTTGTGGCTCGATCTCACCGTCACTCTGCTTCTTGGCGGAATCGGCTATTGGGGCATCCGGTACTTCTCCCTCCAGTTTAATCTTGCCCTGAATTGGTTCAGTGTCCTGCAAGGATTCGTCAGTTTCTTACTAATCGCGGCCTGGACGTTTCTGGTGCAAAAGGGTTACGCCATCGCAAAAGGAAACGACTATGCTGAGATTCTTACCGAATCTTTGGCGAAAGAGTACTTCGGCACCTCCTTTGCACACGCCGTCGCCGGTGGACTCACCGCGGCGCTGGGCGAAGAGTTGTTTTTCAGAGGTTTTGTCCAGGGCAAATGGGGTCTCGTGGTGGGCAGCGTAACCTTTGGTCTCGCTCACTTCGGCAAGAAAGATATCCGCGTGGTCAGCTCCTGGTCATTCATTCACGGATTTCTCTTTGGCTTGTCGTACCATTTCACTCGTAATTTAGCGGTTCCCGTGGTCGCCCATGGCCTCTTCGATCTCGGCGGCGTCGTTTACTTCCAGCGGCTCATGCTAAACAAGACGACATGAACGTTCTCATAGTCGGAGCTTCGGGAAATTTAGGCTCTCATCTCGCCAGGCATCTCTTGAACTGTTCTTTTCGTCTCCGTCTGTTGGTGCACAAAAAAAGTTTGCCGCCCGATCTAGCGGCAGACCCGACAGTTTCCATTGTGCAAGGAGACCTCGATAGTCCCGCATCTCTGTTATCACCAACCAGAGATATCGACTGCATTGTGTATCTAGCCGGAGTCCTCTTCCGGCCCAGACCCGAAAAGTTTCTTCACAGGACCAACACTGTCTACGTGCAGAATATCGTAAACGCGGCTCTTGTGAATGGAGTTCGGAAATTCATTCTCGTGAGTTTTCCCCACGTCGAAGGGGAAACTACGCCGGATTCGCGCGCCATGGGTAAATTGGACGCCCATCCTGCATCTATTCACGCCCGAACGAGACTCGAAGCGGAAAAATATCTCTTCAGTGCCTGTGAAGGAAACGATACAAAACCGCTCGTCTTGAGAGCGGGTGTAATATACGGACGCGGGGTCAAATTAACCGAAGCAGCGCGCAAGTTAATGCGATTCGGCCTGCTCGCCATATGGAACAAACCGACGTGGGTTCACCTGTTATCTTTGCCGGATTTCTTGAGGATCGTGGAGGTCACAATCGAACGAGATAATCTGTCTGGCATCTACAATCTGTCTGATGATCAGCCGATTATGTTGCAAGGATTCCTAGATGAAATGGCAAGACATTGGGGATATAGAAAACCGTGGCGAGTTCCGGTTTTTTGCGTTCAGCTGGCAGCCACACTTTGCGAAACCTTCGCGATGATCTTTCACACTCGCACGCCCCTCACGCGCGACATCGTCAAGATGGCGATGACCTCCGTCGTCGCCGATAGCACTCGGATGAAACAAGAGATCTTGCCCGAGCTAAGTTATCCCACATTTAAGAAAGGACTTTCGATTATTTGATCTCGGGACACGGGGGTTGGCTACAAAATAACGAATGAGGCCACGACCATTAGATGATTTGATGCGATACCGGCCGCTGCTTCAACCAAGCAACTTGGGGATCCCCATTCAAGCCTCCACCCCTACTCCGCTAGCGGTACGTAATCGTATTCGCCAATGCCTTGGAGAACTAAGAACGTTGCTGAACTCTGGCCCGCGTTGGTCACAAGGTGAGGCCGCCGGGGTCGCACCGAGTAGGTCTCGCCGGGTTTCAGCCGCACATCCTTCTTTGGGTCCCGTAGAAAGAGGCGGATCTCGCCCTCCAGCACATAGAACGTGTCCTGGATCTTATTGTGATAATGCCAGGGCACTTTTTGGCTCGGGCTGATCTGAAGCTCGGCGATCCAGAATCCGGGCCGCTCGCCGTGCCGAGCGCGCCGCTCCACTTCGTAGAGATGACTTGAATCCTTGAGTGCTTTCGCTTTCATTCTATCGCCTCCAACGCGGGCTTTTAATCGGGGGGCCAGTCCGAGCTTTGCCTGTGGTGAGCCTGGTCGAATCACCGCTAAAAGCATGCGGGAATGACGGACTTTGAGAAGACTCGAAATCGCCATTACGCATCAAGCTGCGGTGAATTGACCCGAACAGATTAAACCGCGGCCACCCATCCTTTTACCACCGAGCAAAGCGAATCCACACCTTTACCTGCTCACCGCATTTGACAAACCACATCCACCAGTGCCGGCTTCCCTTCTTTCACGACTTTTACCGCTTCGCGTAACGTCTTGATCAAGTCTTTCGGCTCGGTGATCGGGCCGGCGCCCCAGCAGCCGTAGGTGCGCGCCATGGCGCCGAAGTCGACTTCGGGCTCTTCGATGCGGATGCCGATGGTCTTGTTCTCCACCGGACGGCCGCGCACCTCGGCGACGCGCTCTTGGTGTTCCTCGTCGTTATAGTAAGAGCGATTGCTGCAAACGACGATTAACAATGGGATTTTGTGGTGCACCGCCGTCCAAAGAGAACTCACGGTAAACAGCAAGCAACCGTCGGGTTGGAGATCGACGCAGAATTTGCCGGAGCCTTTGTGCGCGAGCGCCGCTCCCAGAGAAGCCGGTAGACCGTAGCCCAAGCCTCCGCCCTTGTATTTTCCAAGAATCTGGTTGAACTTCATGGCCGGAAGGTACGAATTTTCCTTTCCTTGCGAGCTGCCGTTCGTAAGCACCCAATCTTCGTTTTTCAGCGCTTCGGCAAGCTCCACGTAGAGCCGGCTCATGGCGATGGGCTTTTCGTCCCACTTTGTCTTGGTTTCCTTCTCGCGCGCCGCGACTTTCTCTTCGTAAAGCTTCGCCCACTGGGCACGGCGGCTCTGGGTATCCTCGCTCAATTTCCTGAGCCTCTCTTTCTCAGCCTTCAAACGCCGCACCAGCTCGGGCAAGAAAACAGCCGTGTCGGCCATGATCATGAGATCAGCCTGCCTTAGTTTGTTGAAGTCCGTGGACCAGGCGCGAACCAACAGATCGTCGAGCCCCACATTGATGATCTTGGTACTCGGTGAGAGCAGCTCAACAGGCCTTCTCCTTCCTTTCTCTTGCGCCCGCTGGGTGACGGCTCCCTCGAGATCCGACACATCGAGAGCCAAAACCAGGTCCGCCTGGGGAATCACCTTGGCGTGCATGCCGCTTAGGTTCAACGGATTGTGCACGGGAAAGTTGAACCGCCACAACTGATCCAGCACCGGCGCGGCGAGGAGTTCCGCGAGCTCGCCCAAAGCGTTAAATCCCGCCTCTTTTCTTCCCACCGAGTCCGCCAGTATGACCGGCCTCTTCGCTTCCAGCAGCCAGCGAATCGTCTTCTCGAATCCTTCTTCCGGCGCTTGAAGCGGCAGCGGCGCAGGATATCTGTCGAGCGAATACGCTATCTCTCCATCCAGTTTTTTCTCCTGCACTTCGCCGTCGTAGCAAATATACACCGGTCCCATGGGCTCGGTGGTCGCTAAGCGATAGGCACGGACGAACGATTCCGGCACCGCCTCGACGCTGCCCGGTTGATCATCCCACTTCACGAAATCGCGCACCAGGTTGCCTTGGACGAGCGCCGTGTGCACCCAATCGATCCAGGGACGGCGATTCGCCGTGTCCATCGGTCCGGTGCCGCCCATGACGATCACGGGCAGCCGATCGGCCCACGCGTTGTAAATCGCCATTGACGCGTGCTGCAGGCCGACTACGTTGTGCACGACCGCGCCCATGGGCTTGCCCTTGGCTCGCGCATAACCATGCGCTAAGGCAACCGCGATCTCCTCATGCGTGCAAAGAACGATCTCCGGTGCGTGATTGCCGCCGTAGTTCACCAGCGAGTCGTGCAATCCACGGAACGTCGCCCCGGGATTGATCGCCACGTATTCGATTTCGAACGCCTTCAGCAGATCGACGATGACGTCCGAGCCCCATTCAGCGCGCGGCTTCTCTGAAATTTTTTGTGCTTTGGCCATAAAAGAATCCCCTTCCGAAATCACCAATGCATATTCGTTCGGCGAACATAATCCAATGCGGTGTCTCTACACAAGATAGTATTTTACGTCTTGGGAATTTCCATTCCCCGTTGCACCTCCGGCCGCGCCGAGATCACATCGAACCAGCGCTTTATGTTCGGAAACTCTTCCAGTTTCACTTGGTGTATCTCATGGCGCCACACCCATGGATAAGTAGCAATGTCGGCGATGGAGTATTCGCCGGCAAGATATTCCTTATGGCCGAGTTGCTGGTCTAAGACTTTGTAGAGCCGCAGCGCTTCTCTGTGAAAGCGCTCGATGGCGTACGGCACCTTTTCTGCCATGCGGAAAAAATAGTTCGCCTGTCCGAACATCGGCCCGACACCGCCCATCTGAAACATGAGCCATTGAATCACTTCATATCTTTTGCGCACGTCTTGCGGCCACAACTTGCCCGTCTTCTCCGCCAGGTACATGAGAATCGCTCCCGATTCGAATAACGTCAGCGGTTTGCCGCCGGGCCCGTCGGTATCCACGATGCTGGGAATCTTGTTATTCGGGTTGATCGCCAGATACTGCGGCTTGTGCTGGTCACCCTGCTGAAGATTGATCGGATAAACCTCATAGGGAATTCCGACTTCTTCCACCATGATCGAAACCTTTTTTCCGTTCGGCGTATTCCAAGTATAGAGTTGAATCATCGATGCGCTCCTTTCGAATTGTGTTCAGATTGAAAAATTGCTTTTCATGCTTCGAGTAAATTTCTCGGAACTTACCTCCGGGGCCTTTTCTTGTCGGCTCGGTTGCTTTCCGGACCGGATACACCGCCCGGACTCCCGTCCGGGTTCTGCTGAAGTGTAACTGGCCCGGCGTGAATCACTCCTCCAACAAAAACCACAGAAACCAACAAGCATGCAAGACGGGTAAAAGAGATACGCATCTTCATGCGACCGCGGCTGCCGTCGCCGCCACTACCAATGCTTCTCCACGAGCTGAATACAAAACTCAAGGGCAGTGTTTACTTCCTGCGCCGTAAGGCCCTGCTCGTCGGGCGAGCGCGCGCGCATGTTGTGAAGGCGTTGCAGGCGCACCGCGTCCAACCGCGTGATCAAGTTCTTGTCTACCGCGGTCGTCGTGAGCTCCGGCAAAGTTCGCGCTGACCAGGCGGAGATTCTCAGTCTCGCCTTCAGCCAATCCTCCACGGCCTGATCGCACAATACCAACACGTCGCGAGCGGAAAGATTGTTCGTCGACCAGCCGTTGAGCGCCCGACTAAGCGTCCGGATCGCTCGCCCTTCCGGCGAGTGATGTCCTTTGATTTTTTCCTGCTCCGTTAGATTGGCAAAAATCGCCTGTGGGTCGAAGCTCATTGTGCCCATCGTGTAAGTGATATTCCATTCTTATAGCATGTGCCGGGCATAACAGGACAGGCTCATGTGTCTTAGTAGGATGTAGAATGGCTCGAGCTACAGGATAAGCCCTGAAACTTTACCCCATTCTACCAACTATTCCATCCTCTCCATAATGTGTTGCCCTCTCGACGGGAGAGACTAGGCTAGGGTGGGGGTGAAAATCGTGACCCCTCATCTTGAGTCCTTTGGCAAGCGGCGAAGGAACGAGACAACATCTCTTATTTTGTTTGACACGAGTATGTCTAAGAAAATAATCTAACGATTAAATCGTTTTGACTGGAGGTAGAAACAATGGAACCCCTTCCCCGCGGCGCAAACTTTCAACGAGCGAAGATGCTCTGGGAGATCGGCCTGCATATCGCCGGCGATCCCAACACGCCCTATTACGGCCCACGCGATATGTGCATTTCGATCGGCAGCGGCTCGGCGGAGAACTTTAAGCCTTGGCTGCGTATGTCCACCGGTTCGCCGATCCTCGCTCGGGCCGTATGCAGCGGCGAGTTGGAAATGGCGATGGTCAATCCGTCGGGTTTTCTCACTCAGGCCTACCGCGGCACCGGATTGTTTTCCGAGCCGTTGCCGGTTCGCGTTCTGGCAACCTATCCGTCCTGGGACCGCTACGTCCACGTCATTCACCCCAGGACCGGTTTGAAATCGTTGGCCGATCTCAAAGAGAAAAAATATCCCCTGCGTCTCTCCATCCGCGAAGATGCCACCCACTCGACGCGCGTGTTGCTCGATCAAACGCTCGCCGTCTATGGAATGCTGCTGAAGGATATCGAATCTTGGGGCGGCAGCTTTCAGCTTAACGGCGGCCCCGGTGACAAGCGGCGACTGGACGCGCTGCATGCTGGAACGATCGACGCCATATTCGACGAGGGACTGGTGCTTTGGTTTGACGATGCGCTCGCCGCGGGCATGGAGCCCGTGCCGCTCGATGAGCTCGCGTTTGAAAAGCTCGAAGCGCTCGGATGGCGCAAAGTGGTCATTCCCAAGGGCCGCTATCCGCATCTCAAGACCGACCACGAATGCCTCGACTACAGCGGCTGGCCGCTTTACACGCGAGCGTCGTTGCCCGATGACGACGCCTACAAAGTGGTCGACGCCATTCACGCGCGCAAAGACGAAATCTACTGGGAAAACTCCTACACAGGCACCGGTCAACTCGGGCAAGACACTGAAGCCACGCCCAGAGATGTTCCACTTCATCCCGGCGCGGAAAAGTGGTACCGCGAGCACGGCTTCAAGGTGTGACAAGTAGGGGCAGGTTTAAACCCGCCCCTACCCATGAATTCACGACAATGGAAAACCCGTAGGATAGGTTGAAGCGCTCGCGCCGATGCCCATCGCACCTTGCGCAGCTGCTCACGCATTAAACGCAAAGACTGTAAAACTCGCCTTCGAGCCCGATTCTTGTAAAGAAACTTTACGTTCAGAAAACCACGCCCAACCTTCTGTTCTTCAAAGTTTTTTTATCATTTTGGCGACCCCTCGAATTCCCCTGCTAAAATTCTTTACAATTTGCCAACGAACATCAAGGCGAGGCGTGATCACAACCAGTTGATTAGATTGAGTTTGCAACTCGAGAGAAGGCTGGTACATTCCTTGCTCGCTGAAAGCCCTCGCATCCCGTCACACACGAGCGAGAAGCTGTTGCGCGCGCATTCAAACACTATTCAGCACGCTGCTCGCCTTGGGACTCGCCGGCGCCGCTCACACCATCATTCCCACCAAACCAGATAGGCGGCGCCGGCGATATCTTGAAGGCGCAGCCCGCCCCGGGCGGCGGCATCAACCGGATCACCGGCGCCATCGACAGAACGCCAGCCGTAACCTAATTTTCTGCTCTTCTGACTTGCGCGCGCAGCGCATCCAGTGTCGGGGCAATCGGTCGCAGCGCCTCGTCCGGGATCCGAACCGCGCCCGGCTGCTTCAAACCGTGGCCGGTGAGATTGCAGACAACGAGTTCGTTTTGACCGATCACCCCCGCATCCCGTAGTTTTTTTGCCGCGGCAACGGAAGTCGCCGCCGCGGGCTCGGCAAATAGCCCGGCGAGATGACCCGTTAAAGATTGCGCTTGGAGAATTTCTTCGTCCCTTAACGCGACTGCGGTCCCTTTCGACTCGCGCAACGCCGCCAGCGCGCGCCAACCCAACGACACGGGATTTCCGACCTGGATGCTTTCGGCGATTGTTTCCCGCGCCACAATAGGCTCGACGTCTCTAAGCCCCTTCTCGAACGCCGCGACAATCGGCGCTGCTGCTGCGCTTTGAGACGCCACAAGCCTCGGCGCGCGGCTGATCCAGCCCGATGAAAGAAATTCTTTGAACCCTTTCCACATCGCGTAGATGCCAGTGCCGCCCGCGGTTGGATGAATGACCCAATCTGGAATCTCGCCATCCAGTTGATCGACCATTTCGTGGGCGTACGACTTTTTACCTTCGTCGCGGTACGGATTCGACGACAGGCAGTCATACCAGCCAAACTCCTGAACTGCCGTCTTGTACAGTTTGGCGACGGCGTAATCAAAATCGCCGTCGATCACGACTACGGTGGCGCCGTATGCGCGCGCTTGTATGATCTTCGTTGTCGCCGTCCCCGCCGGCACCATGACGACGCTCTTCAAACCGGCTGCCGCAGAATAAGCAGCGACGGATGCAGCGGCATTACCAGTCGACATCACCGTGGCGGTCATAAAGCCAAGCTCCTTGGCAACCGAGAGCCCAACACTGTTGCTCCGGTCCTTCAGCGAGCCAGTTGGCAAGACGGTGTCGTTCTTCAAATAGAAACGAGAGAGTCCTAAATGTTCGCCGAGTCTCTTGGAATGGATTAACGGCGTGCATCCCTCTCCCAGCGAAACGATGGAAGAACGGTTTTCAATCGGAAAAAAATCGAACCAGCGCCAGATCGTGCGATCTCGGCTCCGCCGCATCGTATCAAAGTCGGAGCGTGTCAGATGATTAATCTCAACGTTCACCTCAAGAATGCTTTTACAGTTTGGACACTGAAAAACAGTCTTTGAAGGAGACTGATACTCGCACTTGGGACAGCAAAGCTCGCTTATTACGGCCATAGATCTCGCTCAATTAATGCTGCCAACCGCGCGCCCGGCTGGCCCGCAGCTCGCCGCTTCCTGTCCCAACAGCCCATTACTCTATCACTCCAATCTGACCTTTCATGCTGTCCGCCGTTCGATTTCGTTAAGCGATTTTTCCAGCTCGCCTTCCAAATCTCCCACATCAAAGCCCACGGCGCGGGCGCCGTCCAACGTCGCGATGCAGATCATGACTAAGTTCACGCATTCCCGCGGCGGCGGCTCGTCCGGATGATCGTACAGATAGTGATCAACGCGGCCCTTCAGAGCGAAAAAGTCTTTAAGGCATACCACCGGCGGAAGATCCCGCAGCGCGCCGGTGTTCTCCGTCGAGGGAGCGAACGCGATTCCTCCAGGATCCACCAGCGCGATCTGAGTATCGTTCTCGAAGAGCAAAACCAGATAATGATCCTTGGTCTCAGGATGGATCTTTTCCTCGAAGTCTTTTAAGTCACGCCACGACAGCTGAATCCGCTTTGCCGACGCGACGTCGAGAAAAGTTGAGCTCTCTTCGTCGTAAAGCACGACGTGCTTGTGGCTTTCGGCCCAAGCGCCGACCTTCCGCTTCGCCTGGTCGATGATGGGATCCATGAACTTACTTTACCATGATTTATCAGCACCGGAACACGCGGTACCGGACTGGAACTTGACACGGGCGAATTGCATGAGCTATTACCCGGACCGTTCGAATGTAGTTTCACTCGCGCGCGTCTAAAAGCCATTCCGGCAGTGAAGACCAAAACAAAGGAGGGAGCCATGAAGAAACTTTTACTAGCTCTCGTGACGTGGTTTACAATCTACGGCGTCGCGATAGCGACCGTCAATATCAACACAGCGACCAAAGAGGATCTCACTTCGGTCAAAGGCATCGGCGAGAAAAGGGCTCAGGAGATCATTAACTATCGAACGAAAAACGGCCCTTTTAAGAGTGTGGATGACTTGCAGAAAGTTCCTGGAATCGGGCCAGGCATTATGAAACAGATCCGCTCGGAGGTTACCACGACTGGGAAGACCACGGTCGACAAGCCGGGAGCAGCAGCGACAAAGACCAAAGCGGCTGACGCGAAAAAGCCCGAACCGGCTCAAGGAGATACAATGAAAGCCGATAAGGCCAAGGAAAAAGTGGCCGAAAAATCAAAGGCGGACGATAAGAGCAAGACAGAAAAGAAGTAGCTGTCCGCCTTCCTGCTCGCGCCATTAGCTGGAGATTTGCTTGGATCTGATAGATCTTCAATGTCAACGCCGCGCTTTTTGCCATGCGATCAGGTCTTCGAACCTCTCGACTTTCTTTCGCATCTCAGTACTCATCACTCAGGACTCAACACTTCCCAGAGCACCTCCGCCGTGTGCTTGGCTTTGCGGCCGGTGAGGTGTTCAATCTGCTGGCGGCAGGAGATTCCTGGAGCGACGATCTCAACCTCCGCGCTGGCCGACTTGACCGCCGGGGCAAGCCTGCGATTGCCGATGGTTAGCGATAAATCATAGTGTTCCTTCTCAAAGCCAAAGGAGCCGGCCATGCCGCAGCAACCGGAATCCACTTCGCTCACTTCGAAGCCCGCCCCTTTCAACAGCGCGACAGTCGGAACCGTGCCGACCAGAGCTTTCTGATGGCAGTGGCCGTGCAAGAGCGCCTTGCGCCCGTTGGCTCCGAAGCTCAGCGACACTTTTCCCGTGTCTCTTTCCTGCAAAAGAAATTCGTCCAGCAGGAAGCTGTTTCGCGCCACAAGCTTGGCGTCGTTGGTACGCAGGAAATCCGGGTATTCATCTCTCAAGGTCAGCAAGCAGGAAGGTTCCATGCCGACAATCGGAACTCCCCGCTCCGCGTATTCAGCGAGCTGATCGACGTTCCACACCGCGTTGTTTTTGGCTTCGCCCAGCATCCCTTTTGAAATCATGGGCCGGCCGCAGCAGCGCTTGTTGACCAGCAGCACGTGGTAACCCAAACGTTCCAGCAGGCGGGTCGTTGCGACGGCAACGTTCGGCGTATTGAAGTTATTGAAAGTATCGTGAAACAGGACGACCTCCCCCTTCGCACCGTCGCCCTCCGGCTTGCGGCCATCAAACCAATCTTCGAAAGTGACGCCGGCGAATTGCGGCAACGGCCTCCTACGATCAATGCCGGCGAGTTTCTCCATCAACCAGCGGTTCAATCCTGAACCAACGACCCAGTTCGACAGCGGCGCAAATTGCGAACCGATGCGGTTGAGCCGTTCGATCCCGCCGAAGAGCCGGTTACGCAGCGGCAGACCATTGACTCGATGATAATGATCGAGAAACTCGTACTTGAGTTTCGCCATATCGACGTTGGACGGACACTCGGCCTTGCAGGCTTTGCATTCCAGACAAAGATCCATCACGTCATGGAGCCGTTTGCCGGTGAACTCTTCCTTCGGGACTTTGCCTGACAGAACCGCACGCAACGCGTTGGCTCGACCGCGCGTCGAATGCTCTTCGTCGAGGGTTCCCATGTAAGAGGGACACATCGTGCCGTCGAGCTTTTTGCGGCATTCTCCCAGTCTGGTACCGCGGACTGATCTTTAGCGACTCCGTCATGGCGGGAGCATCCACGATCTTTCCCGGATTCATGAGGTTCTTCGGATCAAACACCCGCTTCACCTGGCGAAACGCTTCATAAAGAACGGCGCCAAAAAGCTTCTGGTTGAAATGGCTGCGCGCCAGGCCATCGCCATGCTCGCCCGACATGGCGCCGTTAAACTCAAGGACGAGATCTGAAATCGCATCGGCGATGGAGACCATCTTTTTCATTTCGCTCGCTTCCTTGAGGTCAATGAGCGGGCGAATGTGCATGCAGCCGACAGAACAATGGCCGTAATAGCCGGCGATGGCATCATGGCGCGTGATGATTTCTCTGAATCGTTTGATAAACTCCGGCAGTTTGGCCGGAGCGACGGCGGTGTCCTCGACGAACGCGATGGGCTTCTTATCCCCCTTCGTACCGAGCAGTAGTCCGAGGCCTGCTTTCCGCACTCCCCAGACCGCTTTTACTTCTTCGGGCTTGAAGGCAAGCGTCGCGGCGTAACCAATATGCTGTGCCTTACGTACCTCCTCGAGTTTGTAAACTTGTTCTTTGACCTGCGCTTCGGTGTCCCCCGCATACTCGACCATGAGAAGTGAACTCGGGTTACCCTGAACGAATCCCAAACGCTGTGATTGCACGATGTTACCCCGGGCGAGATTGAGAATCATCTTATCCGTCGACTCCAGGGCGTAGGGCGCGGTCTCCAGAATCGCTTGCGACGCTCGCAACGCCTCCAGATCGTCATCGAAGTGAATCACGTCGAGGGCCGTCCACTTGGGCTTCGGCACCAAACGCATCTTGGCCTCGACGACCATGCCCAGCGTTCCTTCCGAACCGACGAGAATGCGTGAAAGGTTGAACGGCTGAGGTTTGATGAATTCATCGAGGTTATAGCCTGAAACCCGGCGCATGATCTTCGGATAGCGCGCCAGAATTTCGTTTCTGTGTTCTTGTGCGAGACGCGCCACCTCGCGATGCACCCGTCCCTCCAAACTATCGGCTTGGCTTTTGCCCTCCAGCGCGTCGGACGAAAGTTCCTTCAAAACCACCTCGCTCCCGTCCGATAGCAGGACCGTCAACTCGATGACGTGATCGAGCGTTTTTCCATAGGTGAGCGAGTGGGCGCCAGCCGAGTTGTTGCCGATCATACCGCCGATAGTCGCCCGGTTGGACGTCGAGGTGTCGGGGCCGAACTGCAAGCCCATCGATCGCACATAGGCATTCAGTTCGTCCTGCACCAGGCCGGGTTGAACGCGACACCACAGCTCTTCTTGGTTCACCTCCAGGACGTTTTGCATGTACTTGGAAAAATCCAGAACGAGAGCATGCCCGACCGTCTGGCCGGCCAGTGAGGTTCCTCCGCCGCGCGGCAGCACGGGCACGCTGAATTTATTAGCAAGCTCGACCACAGCCTGCACATCGCCTTTGTGGCGCGGCACCACCACGCCAATGGGTTCGATCTGATAGATGGACGCGTCGGTGGAGTAAAGCAGGCGTGAATAACGGTCGAAGTAAATGTCGCCTTCGACTCTCCTCTTGAGTTCGGCTGCAACGTCCCGGTATTTGTCGTCGTGTCTGGCATTCATGGCATTGCTTATATCATGCTTTCGTCAGTAAGCAGAAGGCCGTAAGCAGTAAGCAGCGGGTTCGCCGTTATCGCTTAGCCTGACCCACAAACTTCTCCGGTGTGACTAAAATACTACCGAGGATCTTGCCAACTTCTCGGCAGGCTTGGGACAACTCATCGCTACTCTTTTGTGACAGATAGCCGCAGTCTCGCGCAAAATCGATCCACACTTCAGTTTCCGTAGCTTCCGCGTCTGCGTCAGTTATCCTGCTGGCAAACATCGCTGGATACTTTCGCCCCCTGTAACTTTCAGCGATATTGACAGCGACGCTACGCGACGAACGGCGAATTTGATCGGTCAGCGAATATCGCTTTCTCTCGGAAATCGCTTGGACTCCTTGAAGATCCTCATCGCAAGGTGATAAGCCAACTGATAAAGCTTAAGATCCCGATGACCACGCAACATACAATGCTCCCTCATTTCGCATACTGCCTACCGCTTTGCGCCATCTGCCTACTGCTTACTGCCCACTGCCTTCTGCTTCACCTTCTAGCACTTCTCTTGCTTTTCGAAACACCGCCTGAAACATCGGTTGTGTCAACTTGCCGGTGAAAGTGTTTTGTTGGCTTGGATGGTAAGAGCAAATCAACGTCACACGGTTCGGCAGAACGACGGATTTGCCGTGGCCGAACAAGGGTCGGGGCTTTGGCATAAGGGCGCCACTTTTTTGATGAGCGGCGAGAAAGGAGTCGAAGGCGATCTTTCCCAGAGCGATCACCACTCGAAGGTTCTTTAGCAACGTCAGCTCCTCGACCAGGTAGGGGCGACAGCGTTCAAATTCGATTCTGCTTGGCTTATTGTCCGGCGGCGCGCAACGAACGGCCGCCGTGATGTAGCAATCCTTTAGTTTAAGTCCATCGTTTCGATGCTGCGACTGGGGCTGATTAGCGAAGCCGGCTGCGTGCAGAGCCCCATAGAGCCAATCGCCGCTGCGATCGCCGGTAAACATTCTGCCGGTGCGATTACCGCCATGCGCCGCCGGCGCCAGCCCAACGATAAGTACGCGGGCCTGTGGATCGCCAAATCCGGGCAGCGGCTTGGCCCAGTAGTTTTCTCCCTGGTATCGTTGCGGCGGACTTTTTGAGACCTGCTCGCGCCAGCGCACTAGCCGGGAACACTTGCGGCAACGAATGACGGATTGACTAAGATGGGCGAGAAATGTCATCCGGTCATTTTGCTAGCACAAAGGTAGGGAAAGAGAAAGAACAAGCGACGTGAATGACCGAAGGCCATGAACGTCTTGACAGTCTTTTCCGTGAGGCGGATACTCCTGTTACAGTCGCGTAGAAGAGGCTGTGGAGTTCTGCCGAACTCGGCGGAAGCAGCTTTGGTGAGTCAGCCCGACTGGAATGATCCAGTCGGGCTTTTTTCTGTGTGAGGCGGCTGTCGTCATATGAAGCTGCGCTCGAATCTAATAGCCCTCGTGATTGCCGCGGTCCTGCCCGTCCTGATTTTTGCCGGCGCGGTCGTCATCATCCACGGCAGCAACCGATACGGGACAGCCGAAAACCAGTTCCAGGATACTTCCCGTGCGATTTCGTTAGCCATCGACCGCGAGCTGCTCGCCTCGATCCGCGCCCTGGAGACGCTCGCCACTTCGGAGCATCTGGATTCCGGAGATCTGAGAAAATTTTATGACCAGGCAAAACAGGTCCTGAAAACAAACGAGAATTGGGAGACCATCCTATTGACGGAGCCCTCGGGCCAACAGCTCATCGACCTGCTTCTACCTTTTGGCTCGCCCATGCCGATGAGCATGGCACTGGATGCCATTCAAGAAGTATCAAAAACCAAACGACCGGTCGTTTCCAACCTCCTTTGGGGCACGGTTAGCCAGAAATACTTAATCAGTTTCAATGTGCCCGTGATCCGGGATGGAACAATCCGCTACGTTCTGGCAGCCAGCGGCTCGCCGACATTCCTCTCTAAGTTTCTGTTGGAGCAAAGACCTTCTCCCGATTGGTACGCAACGATCATCGATAGGCACGAAATCATCATAGCCGGGACACACAATGTCGAGCGGTTTCTTGGCAAGCCGGCGCCTCCGCCCTTTACCACAGCGAACAATCAAGGTCGTGAAGGAATCTCGCGCGGTGTCCTGGATGATGGAAGGGATGCCTATGCCGCTGTCGCCCGATCAGAACTTTCCGGCTGGACAGTGGGCATTGCAGTTCCCGTATCGAGCCTCGATCTTCTGGCACGCCGCTCCATCACGATCCTTATGTTAGGAGGAGTCGTTCTTGTCCTGATGGGAATTTTTTTGGCCGCCCGCTTCGGCAGGCGAATCTCCCGTTCCATCGACACCTTGTCTGACTTAGCAGCGGCTCTGGGACGTGGCGAAATCAAAGAGATCCCGGCTTCGCCCATAGACGAGGTGAACGACGTAGCGCAGGCGCTGGGCAACGCCGCGGTCGAGCGCAAGCGAGCAGCCGAGATCCATTCCCATTTGGCGGCTATCGTGGAGTCATCGGATGACGCCATCATTGGCACGACCCTGGATGGGGTGATTACGAGCTGGAACAAAGGCGCCGAAAAGCTTTTCGGCTACTCCGCAGAGGAAATGAGAGGCCACTCCTTTATGATCATCGTTCCTCCGGATCAAATCGAAAAGGTGAAGCGAAACTTTGAGGGAATGAAGCGCGGAGAGCGTATCAATTCTTACGAGACGATCCGCTTAAGAAAGAGCGGCGAGCCGATTCATGTTTCTGTCACGGTATCGCCAGTCAGAGACGAGAGCGGCAAGATCATTGCCGTATCCTCGATTACTCGAGACATCACCGAGCGCAAGCGAACTGAAAGACAAATCAAAGCTTTGCACGACATCAACCTTACCATAACCTCGACTTTGGACCTTCCCATCGTTCTGGAGCTCTTGTTGCAAAAAATCGACGTTTTGCTCCCCTACGCCGCGGCTCACATCAGGCTCGTCAATCGATCCACAGGCGCCCTCGAACCGCTGACTTGCCGAAATATAGACGAGGAAAAGTGGAAGAGCGGTTCCGGTCGAGACCACGGACCTCTCGCGAGAGCCATCATAGAGTCCAAAAAGACCGTCGTCATCTCCAACCTGCAAACGAATGAACGTGTAACGGGAAAAGACTTCTACCGGCAGTTGAGATTGGTCTCCCTTCTAGGGTTGCCCCTGATCTTTAATGACGAAGCTATCGGAGTTCTTTCGGTGTTTACAAGGAGCCAGCACGAATTTACCGACGATGAAATAACCTTTATGGGGACTTTGGCTAAGCAGGCGAGTATCGCCATTCACAACTCCCAGCTGTATGAGCAAAGCCGGAAGCTCACGCAAGATCTCCTCGCAAATGAGCGACAGATCCGCACGCTCATCCCAGGACTGATCAATGCGCGAGATCAAGAAGCGGAGCGGATTGCCCGCGTCCTGCACGATGAATCCGGACAGCTGTTGGCTACCGTCTACATAGCGCTTGACGAACTGGCTAAGACAGTTCCCGCTCCCGGCCGGGATGCGGTACAAAAAGTCAAGGGTCTGCTCGACCAGATCGAAGAACGGCTACGCGATCTTTCGCATGAACTTCATCCGACGATTCTGAATCATCTCGGTCTTCAGCCTAGCCTCGAGTTACTCGCCACGCAGGTCTCCAAACGATCCGGAATTCACATCACGACTGAATGCGCGCTGAACGGACGCCTTTCTCCTCTGTTCGAATTGACCCTCTACCGCGTCGTCCAGGAAGCGTTAAATAATATTGTCAGGCACGCCAAAGCTAAGCACGTCAGGGTTCGGCTGCTCGAAGACGAGGCCTTAATTCAGTGCGCCGTTCAAGACGACGGCGTGGGCTTCGATTCCGAGGCGATCTCTGGCTCGAGGGGGCGCACAGGCTTAGGCTTGGCCGGGATACGGGAGCGGGTCGAGTCGCTGGGCGGCAGATTTGAGATCCTCTCCGCTCCAGACGCAGGAACAAAGCTCCTCATTACCATTCCTCAGGAGAAATCCAATGACTTGCCGGGTGCTGCTGGCTGACGATCACGTCATCGTCCGCGAAGGTTTGAAGAACATTCTGCTCCAGGAGGGGTTCGAAATCGCCGGCGAGGCCTCCGATGGCAAGCGGGCGGTGGAACTGGCCAAGGGAATTCGCCCCGACATCGCTTTGATCGATTTTTCCATGCCCGTTCTCAATGGCATCGACGCGGCGCGCGAAATCCACGGCCTGTTACCCCAGACCAAAACCATCCTCCTGACGATGTACAAAGAAGAGCAATACGTTCTCGAAGCCCTCCGCGCAGGCATCAAAGGGTATGTTCTAAAGACACAGGCGGGAGTGGATCTTGTCCGCGCTATCCGCGCCATTCTGCAGGGAGAAACCTACTTGAGCCCGGGGATTTCCGAAGGCGTTGTCAAAGCCGCCTTGGCCAAGGGCGCTGCGGCCATGGACCCGTTGACTCAGAGGGAACGAGAAGTCTTGCAGCACATTGCCGAAGGGAAAACCAACAAAGAAGTCTCCCAGCAGCTTGGCATGAGCGTCAAAACAGTCGAATCTCATCGAAGAAACATCATGACCAAGCTCAATATCCATGAGACCGCGGGTCTGGTCCGCCACGCAATTAAAATAGGCCTGATTCAGCCCTAAGAAGTATTACTGCTTCCCACTAAACGCTCAAAACTATACATTTCTTCTTATAAGTTCCTTCACCCCATCAGGCATTTTTCTCGGCGTTCTAAGGTATCCACCCGATACCCGCAATTTCGCTACTACCCCATACTTGTCGCCGCAAAAGAAGGTGGCGGGGTGCGCCTAGCCAGCCTTACAGGGGGATATGAAGACTGCGACTATTCTGACAGTTGACGATGATCGTGGTTTCCGCGACGTGCTGAGAGATTTATTGAACCAAGATCCCGACTTTCAGCTCATCGGAGAAGCCGAGAATGGAGAGCAAGCTGTGCGCTCTGCTAGGGAACTTCATCCTGATTTGGTTTTGATCGACGTCACGATGCCGCAAGTCAACGGCTTCGAGGCAACCAGAAGAATCAAATCTTACAGGCCCGCTACGAAAGTTATCGTGTTGACGGTCCACTCGGAGGTCAATTATGAGCAAGCGGCTTTGGAAAATGGCGCCGACGCTTTCATTGCGAAAAAGCGACTGGGTTCGGAACTCCTGCCGACCATCCATCATCTTTTAGCAGAGCCGGCGGGTGATGCGGAGGAAAACCAACAGGATCCCGTCTCCGTTTTTCTCGTGGACGACGATGCGAACTTCCTGAGCTTCGCGGCCGATTACCTCAGCGCGCAGACGGCCATCGTGGTGACTGGTTGTGCCCACGGGGGAAGAGAGGGAATAGCGAAAACATGCTCACTGAAACCAGATGTGGTTCTCGTCGACTTGGAAATGCCTGATCTGCCCGGCTTGGAGGTCATAAGCGTGTTGCGGCGTAATCGCCCTCAGTTGGGCATCATCGCGTTCACCTTTCTTGATTTGACGCGCTACCGCAAGTGGGCGCTCACAGCGGGGGCCGACACCTGTGTACCGAAGAGCGGACTTATGACCGATCTAGTCCCGACGATCCTGGCGCTCGCCAGAAGTCGGTCGACAACCGACAAGGCACCGAGAAATTGAACTGGGTGTGATGCATTTTTGTCCACTTTTGTCCCTTGCTGTTACGCCGAAGGTAAACTCGTTCGGCTCGCTCGATAAGTCCGCAATAAAAACAACGGGTTGCAAGATCGCCCTTCTGGCACGAAGTCTGCTCCGGCTTATCTGGTCCCAAATGGTTTCGGTAAGGAACAATGAAAGACAATACCCCTTGGGTTTTGTCCGCACCGGTGCGTCGTTGCGGTTCCCGTCTAAGGAATCATTCTCATCAGTTAGACCAACCGCGAGCAATCCGCAAATCAATTTAACAAGGAGATCTTTAGTAACGCAGCAATGAGAAGTCGGTCTACGCTTCATTTGGCCGAGCGATTGGTAGAGCTGATCGCGATAGCTGCAGCGTATTATGCGGTGGGCAGGCTCAGCCTGCTATTAGCTATCCCTCCAGGATACGCAACGGCTGTCTGGCCGGCATCGGGTATTGCTTTGGCTGCCACCCTATTGCGCGGCTATCGGGTATGGCCGGGCATCTTACTCGGATCATTTTTAATTAACGTATGGACTTCCCTGGATACAGGGAGCGCTACGTCGATTTTTAAATCCATATTCCTGGTGGTCAGTATCGGCGCGGGAGCGTCCCTGCAAGCCATTGTGGGCGCCCTGCTGATGAGCCGCTTTGTACGACACCCGACGGCGCTTATCGGAGAAAAAGATGTCTTCAAGTTTCTACTCCTCGGAGGGCCCATAAGCTGCCTGGTGAATGCGACATGGGGTGTGACGAGTCTGTTGTTGGCAGGCGTCATCCAGCCGGCCGATTACCTCTTGCACTGGTGGACTTGGTGGCTGGGGGATACCATTGGAGTCATTGCCTTTACACCCCTAGTTCTGATCTGGGCGGCCAAACCACAAGGAGCCTCGCTGCGCAGGCAGATCTCCGTGTCCTTGCCCGTGTGTCTGACATTCGCGTTGGTTGTTCTATCTTTCGTCTATACGAGTGCATGGGAACAAACCCGCATCGCGGCGGAATTCGAGCGTCGAACGGATAAAGTATTTCAAGAGCTAGAAGATAATTTTGACAATTATATCGACGCCCTCCACTCCATCGAGAGTTTCTTTGGCAGCTCGGTTACAGTTGGCCGGCAGGAGTTTAAGAGCTTCGTCTCGCGTTGGTTCTTACGCCATCGGGGTATTCAAGCGCTCTCGTGGAATCCCCGGGTGCTAGACAGCGAACGGACAGCCTACGAGCAAGCTGCCCGGCGCAATGGCTTTACCAACTTCCAGATCACGGAACAGAACGGACAGGGAGAATTGGCTCGAGCAGCGCCGCGGGCCGAGTACGTCCCAGTTTATTATTTAGAGCCATACGTTGGGAATGAAAGCGCTTTGGGCTTTGATGTGGCTTCGGACCCCGTCAGACGCGAGGCATTAAATCAGGCGCGCGATACGGGGAAGCCGAGAGCCACAGACCCAACCACACTCGTACAGGATGCTGAACTCAAACCAGGGTTTCTAGTTTTCCTGCCAATCTACAGAAACGGACTTCCTCAGAGGACACCGGAAGAGCGGCGCCGGAACCTGCAAGGTTATGCCACCGGGGCTTTCCGCGTTAGCGATCTGATCAAGACATCGCTAAAAGGCGGCGAGGAGCCAAAGGACGTCGAGATTCGCCTCTACGATGACACAGGTGGAGGAAAAAGACGGCTTCTATACGATCATCGGTCACAAGCGCTAGGTTCAAAAGATCCTCCAGTTGAAACGGACACAGTGATGAAGCCCGCGGTGCTACAGAGGGTCATTCCCTTTGAGATGGCGGGACGTCGATGGATCATCCAGTTCGCTCCAACGAAGGAGTATCTCGCCGCCCAACGATCGTGGCAGGTCTGGAGCGTTCTCGCCGGAGGGCTGCTGTTTAGCGGCTTGTTAGGGGCTTTCTTGCTCATGGTAACCGGCCGCGCCGCCGAACTTCAGGCCATCAACAGAGACCTGCAAAAAGAAATCACCGACCGCAAGTCGGCGGAGGAGGCGCTGCGCAAGAGCGAAGCCCGCAAGGGGGCGATCCTGGAGTCGGTGCTGGATGGCATCATCACTATGGATCACGAGGGGAAGCTCCTCGAATTTAATCCAGCGGCGGAGGAGATGTTCCGCTACAAGCGCGCTGACGTGGTCGGCAAGTCGATGGCTGAGTTGATCATTCCTCCTTCTCTACGCGAGAGACATCGGCGTGGGATCGCCCATTATCTCGCCACAGGTGAAGGCCCCATACTCGGCAATAGGATTGAAATGACCGCGATGCGTGCTGACGGGACCGAGTTTCCGGTCGAGTTGAGTGTCATGCGAATAGGCCAAGACGAGCCACCCCTGTTCACAGGTTATTTTCGCGACATCACCGATCAAAACGCACAGGAGGAGATCCGCCGAAGGAGCGAAGAGTTGGAAGAGCAGAACCGCCGCGTCCAGGAAGCCAACCGGCTGAAGAGCGAGTTTCTTGCCAACATGTCCCACGAGCTGCGCACCCCGCTCAACGGCATCATCGGCTTTGCCGAGTTGATGCATGACGGCCGGGTCGGCCCTATCTCTACGCAGCACCAAGAATATCTCGGCGATATCCTGACCAGCGCCAAGCACCTGCTGCAACTTATCAACGACGTTCTCGATCTTTCCAAGGTCGAAGCGGGTAAGTTCGAATTCAAGCCTGAGCCGGTCATTCCCGAGCTTTTAGTGAGAGAGGTCTGCGAGATCGTGCGGACCCTGGCGGCACATAAGCGCATCCAACTCGGAATCGAGATCGATGCGGCTGTCACCGGCATCGTGGCGGATTCCAGGAGCCTTAAACAGATCCTTTACAACTACCTATCCAATGCCCTCAAGTTCACTCCCGACGAAGGAAAGGTCGTTATTCGGGTCAAACCCGAGAACCAAGATTACTTCCGCATCGAGGTCGAAGACAGCGGCATCGGCATCAAAGCCGACGATCTCGGCCGGCTCTTCGTCGAGTTCCAGCAGCTTGATGCCGGCAGCGCCAAAAAATACTCAGGGACGGGTCTGGGATTAGCGCTTACGAAGAGAATCGTCGAGGCCCATGGAGGAAAAGTGGGTGTGGATAGCACGGTTGAGAAAGGCAGTATCTTCTATGCGGTGTTGCCGCGAGTCTTCCACGTTCCCGGCGAGATCGTGGATCAAGAAAGATTCGCCATGGCTCCGCCGGGGGCTCCGCTCATCCTCGTTGTTGAAGATGAACCCGAAGACCGCGCCTGGCTCGCCCGCGAGCTCGCCGAAGCGGGCTACGCCGTGGATACGGTGGCGACCGGAGCCGAAGCCCTGGTGCATTGTCGCGAGATGCGCTTTGACGCGATCATGCTTGACATGATGCTTCCGGATATGAGCGGCCGCGCCGTGCTTGGGAAAATTCGCGAACGCGGTCTCAACCTTGAAACGCCGGTGATCGTCGTAAGCGTTCTGGCCGACAAGGGAATCGGGGTGGGCTACGAAGTCAGGGATATCCTGGCGAAGCCCGTCTCGGGGGATGAAATTCTAAAAGCGCTCAAGCGCTGCGGGGTCGAGCCCAGCAATCGGCGGCCGATTCTCGTGGTGGATGATGACGAATCGGCTCTGAAGCTCGCGGACAAAACGCTCAGAGCACTGGGGTACAGAGCCGTGTGCAGGCAAGATGTCACAAGCGCGCTCAGCGCCGCCGCGAAAGAGCACCCGGCCGCGGTGATCCTCGATGTCGTCATTCCCGAGATCAACGGCTTCGAGTTTCTCAAGCGTTTTAGAAACACCCAGGCCGGTCGCCGCACACCCGTGATCGTCTGGACGGGAAAAGATCTCACATCGGCGGAGCGCCGCCATCTTCAATCCACGGCGGACTCGGTGGTGATGAAGAGCGAGGTAGCGGACGAACTGCTGCGCGAACTAAAAGATTGCTTCGAACGGAGAACGGTAACCAGGAAAGGCCACCCGGGCAGGGACTTGAAACGTATCATCTGTTGAGTTGCAAATTTTGAGTTGAAAGGACCAACTAAAGACTCAAAACTAACAGCTAAAAAACTATGGAGTTAAATATGTCTGGAGAACCGATTCTTATCGTCGACGACAATTCCACCAACATGAAACTCGTTCGCATCTTGCTCGCCAGTGAAGGCTATGACGTGCGCACGGCGGCCGACGCGGAGGAGGCTTTGAACGTTCTAAAAGAATTTTATCCCCGCCTGATCCTGATGGATGTACAGCTCCCGGGCATCGACGGTTTGGAACTAACGCGCCGCCTCAAATCCGATCCGGCGACGCGGGATATCACGATCCTTGGGCTAACCGCCTACGCCATGAAAGGCGACAAGGAGAGAATCATTGCCGCGGGCTGCGATGGCTATGTTCCCAAGCCGATCGACACCCGCACGCTGCCCGAGCTGGTGGCCGGATATTTACAACCAATGGAAGGGAAAAAGGCGGAGCGGCCTTGAGTCCAAACACACGCCGAAAGTAGCAACCACGTATTGCCATGGATAGACCGACTGTTCTGATTGTTGAAGACAACGGGATTACGCGCAAGATGGTCCGCGTAGCGCTGGAGTCCGCGGCTACGTGTATCAAAGCCGGGCCCGTTGGTTGGGTCGGGAAACGTCCGCGTTTGACCAGCCCGCTCTCATTTCGGTAGTCTGCCCGCCATGCCATTAGACGATACTAATCCAACCGTTCAAATCTTGTATGCCGAGGATGATCCGCCCTCGGGCCGGCTCGTCCGGTCCATTGCCGAAACGGAAGGGTACTCCGTCAAGGTCGTGATGACCGGCCAAGAATTTCTTCGGGCGCTCTCCGAGGACAAGCCTGACCTCTTACTGCTTGATCTTAACTTGCCGGATGGCTCGGGTCTGGATTTTCTTGCGAAGGCGCGCATTCGATCGCCGGAAGCGCCGGTGATTGTTGTTACAGCGTCAAACTCCGTGGACGACGTGGTTAAGGCCCTCAAAGGAGGAGCCCTTGACTACCTCACCAAGCCGGTCGACATCCAGCGCATGATTGTCTCGCTCGCTAACGCGACAAGGATCATGCGCCAGCAACAGGATCTGATAAAGCTTCGGTCAGAGGTGAAAGAGAGTTACCGGCTCGAGCACATGATCGGCGGCTCGCCGGCGACGAAACAAGTTCGTGATCTCATACGGCAAGCCGGTCCCACCGACGCCACGGTGCTCATCATGGGCGAGAGCGGCACCGGAAAAGAATTAGTCGCTCGAGCGCTTCACTATGCAAGCCCGCGAATTGGACGACCCTTTGTCGACGTCAACTGCGCGGCCCTAACGGAGACGCTGATCGAGAGCGAGCTTTTCGGCCATGAAAGAGGCGCTTTTACGAGCGCTATTTCTCGGCGGCGCGGCAAATTCGAACAGGCCAACGGCGGATCGATTTTTTTAGACGAAATCGGCGACATGCCCCTGTCGACGCAGGCCAAGATGCTGCGAGTTTTGCAGGAGCGCTCGTTTCAGCGTGTCGGCGGCGAAGAAAGGATCGACGTCAACGTGCGGGTCATTTGCGCGACCAATCATAATCTCGAAGAGGCCGTCAAAAAAGGTCTCTTCCGCATGGACCTCCTTTACCGCATCAACTTGATGGTGATCGAGGTGCCGCCCTTGCGGAATCGGAAGGCCGATATTCCGGAACTAGCTCGACACTTTTTAACTTTGGCAAATCGCTCGCATAAGTACTTTGCTGAAAGCATTTCCGACGCGGCTCTCACTGCGCTCTGTGCCCATGATTGGCCGGGCAACGTGCGCGAGCTGCAAAACGCCATCGAGCGGGCGCTGACCGTATGCAATGAAGAAGAAATCCAACCCTCGCATCTACCGCCCGCGGTCCTGCGCGTAGCAGAGCCGCCGTCTCAACCGGTCGCCCATAGCGAGAGTATCGGAAACATGGGGCTGATCGAGGAGGTCGAGGAATTCGAGCGGGCGATCATTGTCGCGGCGCTGGAAAAATGCGACTGGAACAAAACCCATGCGGCCATGAGCCTGGGTGTCACCAGGCGCATCCTCTCCTACAAGATGCAAAATCTCGGCATTGATAAAGCGTCAACCCCGCGGTAGAGACCGTTGCTCGCCGCGCCATCTTGGCCTCGATCTATCATTACTGTTCAAAAAATGACCCTCGCTGTTCCGAGCCCAGCGAGAAAATTGCCGTTGCCGAGTTGTCCATTAGTTGATCCATCGTGATGGTCCGGCGTCGAGTTGTC
>WNGC01001032.1_pt1 | contig 30835 bp, 31 predicted proteins | sample 5400051 | NCBI WGS metagenome assembly WNGC01 (sample SAMN13153368, study PRJNA577476) | soil metagenome | isolation source: 20 cm soil or saprolite under grassland replicate 2 | place: USA:California | collected 2016-06-15
TCGGCCTCTGGTTAATGCAGGTATTTTGATTAGAGCGTTGATACTTAACGAGATTGTAGATATCGACGCCGGTATCCCGCGCACCCGAAGGCTTGTCGGCCTTGACGACAATGCGGGTGGAGTCGACGCTTTCCACGATCCCGTCCCGCCGCGCCACAACGGTCACGCCCGAGTCCCGCGCCACCGTCTTTTCCATGCCGGTTCCGACGAAAGGAGCCTCGGTGCGGAGCAGAGGCACCGCTTGCCGCTGCATGTTCGAGCCCATCAGCGCTCGGTTAGCGTCGTCGTTTTCCAAGAAAGGAATCAGCGATGCGGCTACGCTCACGAGCTGGTTGGGTGACACGTCCATGAAGTTGACCTCTTCCGATCGAGCCATGACGAACTCGCCGCCTTTGCGGGCGGAAATGAGATCGGCGGTGAAAACTCCTCGACCATCGATGGGCGCATTGGCCTGGGCGATCACGTGATCTTCCTCTTCGAGAGCGGAAAGATAACGAATGCGATCGGTCACCCGGCCATTCTCGACCTCACGATAGGGCGTCTCGATGAATCCGAACTCATTGACCCGCGCATAGGTCGTGAGTGACGCGATCAGGCCGATATTCGGACCTTCGGGAGTTTCAATCGGACAGACACGGCCATAGTGCGTCGGGTGCACGTCACGAACTTCGAAACCCGCTCTTTCCCGCGTCAAACCTCCCGGCCCCAGGGCGGAAAGGCGCCGCTTATGCGTGATTTCAGAAAGCGGATTGGTTTGATCCATGAACTGAGAGAGCTGACTGGAGCCGAAAAATTCCTTGAGTGCGGCGGAAACCGGTTTGTAGTTGATCAGCTCTTGCGGCATCAAGGTCTCGATATCCTGCAGACTCATCTTCTCCTTGATGGCCCGCTCCATCCGCACCAAGCCGACGCGGAAATGGTTCTCTACGAGCTCGCCGACCGCCCGCACCCGGCGATTACCGAGATGATCGATGTCATCGACGGAGCCGTTGCCGTTCTTGAGCTCCATGAGATAACGAACCACTTCGAGGATATCCTCTTTTCTAAGCGTGCCCTGCTCCAAAGGCACGTTGAGCTTGAGCCGGTGGTTCAATTTAAGCCGGCCGACCTTCGAGAGATCGTAGCGGTCTGGATTGAAAAATAGGTTGTTAAAGAAGTTCGTGGCCGATTCCACGGTCGGCGGATCTCCAGGCCGTAAGCGCCGGTAGATTTCCAAGACCGCATCCTGGGGAGAACGAATCCGGTCTTGCAGTAACGTATTGCGCAGATATGGACCGACGCTGGACTCATCAATGAAGAGAACGTCGATTTGAGGAATTCCCTTTTCCCGAATCAGATCGAGCTTCTCCTGGGTAATCTCATGGTTGCATTCCACGAGCACTTCTTTGGTCTGAGGCTCGACGATATCGTGAGATGCAATGCGCCCAAGAATATCTTCCCAGCCGATGGGAATCTGCTTAACTCTCGCTGCCTCCATCTGGCGCAGCACGGGTCGAGTGAATTTTTTACCCTCTTTGACGATGAGCTCGTTACTTTTAGGATCGCGCACATCCGCGCTCACTTTGCCGCCTAAGAGGTGGTTCGCGTTGAATACCAAAGCCGGTTTGCGGCCGTCGAAGACGACAGCGTCGCTCTTGTAGTAGTAATTGAGCAGGTCCTCGGTGGTCATTCCCAACGCTCTTAGCAACACCGTGGCGTGGAACTTCCGGCGCCGGTCGATGCGGACGTAGAGAATATCCCGGGGATCGAATTCCAGATCGACCCATGAGCCGCGGTAGGGAATCACGCGCGCCGAATAGAGCAATTTTCCGCTCGCGTGGGTCTTGCCCTTGTCATGTTCGAAGAAAACACCCGGAGAACGGTGCAGCTGACTGACGATGACACGTTCGGTCCCGTTAACCATAAACGTCCCATTCGTAGTCATGAGCGGGATTTCGCCAAAGTAAACTTCCTGCTCCTTGACGTTTTTGATGCTGCGCGAGCCCGTCTGATTGTCCACGTCCCACAAGACCAGTTGCACCGTTACTTTTAACGGCGCCGCGTAAGTCATCCCGCGCTGATGACATTCCTCTACGTCGTATTTCGGCTCGCCCAAGGCGTAGCTCACAAATTCCAGGGAGGCCGTTTCGTTGAAGTCCTTGATGGGGAATACCGACTTGAACACCTCCTGGAGGCCGAGATTTTGGCGCTGCGTTGGAGGAATATCCCTTTGCAGGAAAAGATCGTAGGAGTTTTTCTGGATTTCAATCAAGTAGGGAAGATCGATAATCTTTCTGATTCTCCCGAAACTGCGACGAAATCTTAAATTATTGGCGACCTGAAATGCCATGCTTGCTCCTCTATCGAACTAACGGTAAATGCTCCATCATTGAAAAACCTAACAGATACCCGCTATCGGCGATCTACTTGATCTCGACTTTCGCACCCTGTTCCTCGAGTTTCTTTTTGATCGTCTCGGCTTCAGCCTTGGCAACACCCTCTTTCACGGCTTTGGGCGCGCCATCGACGAGATCCTTGGCCTCCTTTAAACCCAGGCCGGTCAGCTCGCGCACAACTTTGATGACTTGGATCTTTTTTTCTCCAGCATTCGCAAGAATGACGTTGAACTCCGTCTGCTCCTCTACCGCCGCCGCAGGTCCCGCCGCTGCCGCAGCCATCGTCACAGGAGCTGCCGCACTCACACCCAACTCTTCTTCGAGCTCCTTCACTAGAGCCGCTGCATCCATCAGAGTCATATTCTTAATGAAGTCCTTGACCTGTTCTCTCGATACCTCAGGCATATAATGTTCCCCCTCTAATTATATTCTGCTCAAAATGTTAAGCTTGCTCAGATTTACCCTTGCGTAATGTTTCCAGCAACCTGACCACTCGCGCGCCCGGTTCCTGCATGAGCCGGACCAACTGGGTCGCCGGGGCTTGGATCATCGCAAGCAATTTCGCTTGCAGTTCCGGCTTGCTCGGCATTCGCGCCAAAAACTTTACTTTGGCCGGATCCATGAATTCCCCTTCAAAGACCCCGCCTTTGATCGTCAGTTTTTCGTTGTTGTCTTCGACAAACTTGACGAGCATTTTTGCGAGCATGACCGGATCATCGTACGCAAACACCCAACCGTTCGGTCCTTCGAGCAGACGCTCCAAGTCCCCATATGCGGTGCCTTTAAGCGCCCGGCGCACCAAAGTATTTTTGATGACCTGATATTCACCTGAGGCGTGGCGGATCTCGCGCCGCAAACGAGTCATTTGACCGACCGTGAGCCCTCGGTATTCCGTGACGATCGCCATTTTCGCAGCCTTTAACCTCTCATGCACGGCCACGACCGTCTCGGCCTTTTCTGCGTGACTGGCACGCGCAGTTTCCAACTCCATTCTCGTCTCCCAGTTCGGACTACTACTCTCCGCACCGCTACAATTCTTGCAGAAACCTACGCAGCCATCGTCCTAACTTGTGACAGATCGACTTTGATCCCTGGGCCCATAGTCGTAGAGATCGTTACGCCCCGAACATAATTACCTTTTGCCGAGGCCGGCTTGGCCCTGAGAATCGACATCAAAACCGCTTTGGCGTTGTCGATCAACTGTTCGGCGCCAAAGGAAGCCTTGCCGACAGGCACGTGGACGATACCGGCTTTATCGACCCGGAATTCCAATTTTCCCGCTTTGATTTCTTTGATTGCTTTGCCGATATCCGGCGTCACCGTACCGGTTTTTGGATTAGGCATCAGCCCTCTGGGACCCAAAACCTTGCCGATCCGCCCGACAGTCGCCATCATGTCCGGCGTCGCGACGGTCTTGTCGAAGTCGAACCAGCCTTCACTTATTCTTTTTATTAGCTCATCGCTCCCGACGAAATCCGCGCCCGCCTCTTGCGCCTCTTTTTCTTTTTCCCCCTTCGCGAAAGCCAGGACCCGGACCGTCTTTCCCATGCCGTGAGGCAACGTGACTGTCCCGCGAACATTCTGGTCCGCCTGCCTCGGATCAACGCCGAGTCGCACCGCCATCTCGACGGTTTCGTCAAACTTGGCTCGAGCTGTTTCCTTTACCAATCGAAGGGTGTCCTCGAGCAGATAACGTTGATTACGATCCACTTTCGCCAGCGCCGCCCGATAAGATTTGCCATTCCCGCTCATATCTTCCCCCAAATTGCTGCCAAATAATATCTCCCTGACTATCGCAGAATCGATAGCTCTAACGGGTTAACCCTCAACCTCCAACCCAAGGCTGTGAGCTGTACCCTCCACGGACTTCTCGGCCGCCGCAAGATCTTTGGCGGTGAGATCTTTCAGCTTGAGCTCGGCGATTTGCCTAACCTGAGCTCGTGTCACCTTGCCAACCGTGGTCTTTCCGGGTTCAGAAGAGCCTTTCTCAATACCGGCGGCCTTTTTGAGCAATATCGAAGCCGGCGGAGTTTTAGTCAGGAATGTAAAGGACCGGTCCGCATAAACCGTAATGATCACAGGAATGATCATCCCTTGCTGAGACTGAGTTGCGGCATTGAACGACTTACAGAACTCCATGATATTGACGCCGCGCTGCCCGAGAGCCGGCCCCACAGGTGGGCTTGGGTTCGCCTGGCCCGCTGGAATTTGTAGCTTGATCTCTCCTATGACCTTCTTCGCCATTTTTTCGATCCTTCTCTTTAGTTCCGTTCCACCTGGACGAATTCGAGCTCAACCGGCGTGGCCCGACCGAAAATGCTGATTAGCACTCTGAGTTTCCCCTTATCCGGACGAACCTCTTCTACAACCCCGTTGAAATCAGCGAACGGACCATCGACGACTTTCACATTCTCGCCCACCGAGAAAAGCACCCGAGGCTTTGGCTTGATGGCCCCTTCTTCCATTTGCTGGGTGATGGTTCTGACCTCCTCATCACTCACCGGAGGCGGATTCGTGCTACCACCGACAAATCCCGTCACCTTTGGTGTTTCCTTGACGACATGCCATGTATCGTTATTCAGCTCCATCTGAACCAAAATATAACCCGGAAAAAACTTCCTAGAAGACGTTCGCTTCTTCCCTTTGACCAGCTCGACCACCTTTTCGACCGGTACTAGAATCTCTCCAAAGTAATCCTGCTTGCCTAACGCCTTGATTCTCTCCTCGAGCGCCGCCTTGGCTTTTTGTTCATAACCCGAAAAGGTGTGAACGATATACCATTGTTTCGCCATAGGAGAGAACCAGGGAAACTAGTCGATGATGGCCTGAATGGCTTTGGTTAGCCCTAAATCGACCAACGCAAGATAGATGGAAACCAAAACCACCACAATTAGAACGACCAAGGTCGCCGCGTAAGTCTCTTTACGTGACGGCCAATGCACTTTCTTGAGCTCTTGCCAGGATTCCTCAAAAAACTCAGTTGCGTGCCGAACACCATCCTGGACTTTTTGGATCCAATCCCCCATGAGCTTAACCAAACGCAATGAGATGGCGGGTCAGGCAGGACTCGAACCTGCAACAACCGGATTTGGAGTCCGGCGCTCTAGCCAATTGGAGCTACTGACCCCTGTATCTCCGTCAGATCTTTACCTCACGATGCAAGGTATGGGTCCGGCAAGAAGAACAGAATTTCTTTAGAGCCAGTTTCTCCGTGGTCTTCTTTCTGTTTTTCGTCGTTGTATAGTTCTTTCGCTTACATTGGTCGCAAGCAAATCCTACGAGTTCCCGCATGGCTGCAGCCTCCCTCGCCCAGCGTTACTGGATAATCTTCGTGACCACTCCCGCGCCGACCGTCCTGCCGCCTTCGCGGATTGCAAACCTCAACCCGTCATCCATGGCCACCGGTGTAATGAGCTCGATCTCCACGTTAATATTATCTCCGGGCATGACCATTTCGGTGCCCTCAGGGAGCTTCACAACACCCGTAACGTCGGTCGTTCGGAAATAGAATTGTGGGCGGTAACCATTAAAGAAAGGGGTATGTCTTCCGCCTTCTTCCTTGGTCAGGACATAGGCTTCGGCATTAAATTTCGTGTGCGGAGTGATGCTTCCTGGTTTTGCCAAAACCTGTCCCCGTTCCACTTCCTCCCGCTTGGTTCCACGGAGTAGCACTCCGATATTGTCACCGGCCTGCCCTTCATCCAAAAGTTTGCGGAACATCTCAACACCCGTAGCCACGGTCTTCTGAGTATCCCTGAAGCCAACGATTTCGATTTCTTCGCCGACTTTGACGACTCCACGCTCAACTCGGCCAGTAACGACGGTGCCGCGCCCGCTGATGGTGAAGACGTCTTCGACCGGCATGAGAAACGGCTTGTCGATAGCCCGAACCGGTTCTTGAATAAACGAGTCTACGGCCTCCATGAGCTTTAGAATTGCCCCTTCACCCATTGCCGAAACGTCGCCTTCCAATGCTTTTAGAGCACTGCCAATGACGATTGGGGTATCGTCGCCCGGGAATTTGTACTTGGAAAGCAACTCCCGTACCTCAAGCTCGACGAGGTCCAGGAGCTCTTTGTCATCGACCATATCGGCCTTATTGAGGAACACGACGATAGCCGGCACCCCGACTTGGCGCGCCAAGAGAATATGCTCCCGGGTTTGAGGCATCGGTCCGTCCGCCGCAGATACGACGAGAATCGCGCCGTCCATTTGAGCGGCTCCGGTGAGCATGTTCTTGACGTAGTCGGCGTGACCGGGACAATCGACATGGGCATAGTGGCGCTTGTCCGTCTCATACTCGACGTGCGCGATATTAATGGTCAGGCCTCTCTCTCTTTCCTCCGGAGCTTTATCGATCTGATCATAAGCAAGGAACTTCGCCTTACCTTGTTTTTCCAAGACCTTGGTAATGGCAGCAGTCAAGGTCGTTTTCCCGTGGTCGACGTGACCGATAGTGCCGATGTTCAGATGCGGTTTTTTTCGCTCAAACTTCTGTTTGCTCATCTCGTCCTCCTATGAATTTGCCACTGCAATCGCTCGGCTATTTTCTTAACGCTCGTTCAGCCTTTACGGCTCCCCACTTGGAACAAAAGCCCAGGAGCGGGATCGAACCGCCGACCTCGTCCTTACCAAGGACGTGCTCTACCGACTGAGCTACCTGGGCGCATCAGTCGATGGCTTATAGCATATGGCTGACTGCTAAAATCCAAAGGCCATTTGCTATCTGCCATCAGCCATACGCGATTTGGAGCGGGAAACGGGACTCGAACCCGCGACCCCGAGCTTGGAAGGCTCGCGCTCTACCAACTGAGCTATTCCCGCAAAACAAAAATTGGTGGAGAGGGAAGGATTCGAACCTTCGAAGGCATCGCCGGCAGATTTACAGTCTGCTCCCTTTGGCCACTCGGGAACCTCTCCGCTTCGTCGTAAACCCTCCACAGCTTCACTCGCTGCGCGCCGTTCAATGCTCGATGCCAATTCGGATTCATCTAAAATTAATCTCAAAATCGTCTGAATGGAGCTGGCGATAGGACTTGAACCTACAACCTGCTGATTACAAATCAGCTGCTCTGCCGTTGAGCTACGCCAGCCTAGTCCACAAAGATTTTTCGCGTGCCAGCACAAAAGCTTCGGTTTGCCTTTAGAGGGCAGCGGGAATGACTGACTAATGACGGCTAATCAACAGTTTGTAATTATAAAGTATGAATCCTGAGCCACTAAGGCAAAAGATGACACGGCGGTGCTTTTCCACGTTAGCAAACAAACATTTAAAGCACCTTCAGGTTGCCATGTCAAGCGGCAAGGCGCTAAAGCACTATAAATCCTTATAACTCTATCCTTGCTGTCCTATTATCTCTTGGCCCCCATCTTGTCAATGGTCCGCCTTTGTCGAAGCAACTCGTAAAGAAAGACCGCTCCTGCGACTGCTACGTTCAATGAGGCAATTTTGCCCAACATCGGAATAGAAACAAGATAATCGCATTCCCTCAGGATTATGGGCCGAACGCCTTTCCCCTCACTGCCTAAGACAATGCCCAGCCTCTCCGGATACTCGACTTCGTGAATAGTTGCCTCGGCTTGAGCATCGAGTCCCACCATCCAGAATCCACGCTCTTTGAGCGTAACGATGGCGCGTCTCAAATTCGTTGCCCTATAGATATTGAGGTGATGCACTGCCCCGGCGGAAGCTTTGACCACGGTCGGGGTCACCCCCACAGACCGGTTCTTAGGAATCACCACATGCTGAACTCCCACTGCTTCAGCGCTTCGTAAAAGAGCACCGAAATTCCGCGGGTCTGTCAAACCATCCAGAATTAAGAGCCAGTCTGAGCCCGAAGACACCGAAAGTCGTCGCACCAATTCAGTGAATGCCAGGTGAACGTACGCTTCAACCTTCGCCAGCACTCCTTGATGTTTTCCGCCCCCGGTCAGTCGGCTCAGCAAATCAGGACTCACATAGGTGACGCGCAAGCCGAGGCGCTTCGCTTCCACATCAATCGATCGCAAGGCTGGTCCCTCGGGGCGGTCCGCGATCAGGATTTCCAAAACGTCGTGAGACGAAGCTTTTAATTTCTCGCGCACAGGATTGATTCCGAAGACGAGAGTTTGTTCGTTTTGCATAAACAGATACCTTTTCAACGGCAAAAGGATTTTACAACAAAAGGCTCAACAGATAACATGTTGGTACTGTGAAGCGAAAGATACTTTCCGGCTACCTGGTTTTTGAAATCCTCCCTCCTTTTTTCTTCGGACTTTTGGCCTTTACTTTCGTCCTTTTGATTGCGCGGATCTTGAAGCTCGTTGAGCTTGTGGTAACCCGCGGCGTGCCGCTGCTTCAAATTGGCAAGTTGTTCTCGCTTATCCTACCAACCTTTCTGGAGCTGACGGTTCCCATGGCTTTTCTCCTTGCGATCCTGCTAGGCCTCGGCCGGCTATCGAGCGATCAAGAACTTCTCGCCATGAAAGGTTCAGGGATCAGTCCCGCACAGATCCTTTGGCCGATCGCCGTCTTTGCCTTGGGAGTCGCCGTCACAACCTTGTTTCTCACCACGTTCGCTCGACCGGCGGCCAATTTCGCCCTCAAAAAAGAACTGTATAACATCGCCAAGAGTCGTGTTGGGACAGCTTTAAAGGAAAAAGTCTTCAACGACGACTTCCCTAAGATTCTCATCTATACGGAAGAAATCATCCCGCCGGGCAATACCGCGCAGGGCGTGTTAATTGTCGACAAACGCGACCCCGTGAGACAGGACGTTATTCTGGGAAAAGTTGCCCTCATTACCACAGACGACGAGACCAATACTTTGGGACTGAGGCTCTTCGACGGCTCAATTTACGAAACGGAAAAAAATCGCCCGGGTTTTAGCCAGACCCGATTCAATATCTATGATTTTAAACTTGACCTGGATGATCTTATAGGACCCGTGAAGAGAAAAGAGGCAGGACCAAAAGAAATGTCCCTAGGACACTTGATCCGGACCATTCGAGAGAAACGAAACCAAGGAACCATGGCCACACCCGAAATCATGGAATTCCATCAACGGATCTCATTCAGTTTCGCTCCCATCGTCTTCTGTCTGCTCGGGGTCTCTTTAACTTTATTACCCAGAAGCGCCCGTGCCAACCGCTCGTGGGGGTTTATGCTCTGCCTTTTTTGGCTGCTCACTTATTACGCGTTTCTGTCTCTCGGCAAGGCGCTCGGCGACAAAGGCGTTCTGCATCCCATTCCAGCCCTCTGGCTTCCTAACTTCGTGGTGGGCGGGATCGCGATTCATTTCTTCAGTAAGGCGCTCCGTGAATCCCCGCTTGCGTTTCAAGCTAAGCTGGAGACTGCAGTCGTTTGGGCGGGCCAATGTTTGGACCGACTTAAGCGGAAAGGATAACAACACTGAAATCACACCATGGCAGCTAGGGAAAATGTCAAATTTCTACCGGTCGGCAGCATCCTCGACCGCTATTTGGTTCAAGACTTTCTGCGCATTTTTTTTACCAGCCTGATCTGCGTTACATCCCTATACCTTATCGTCGACTTCTTTGACCGCATCAGCGCTTTTCTCGACACGGGAGCCTCGATTTGGACTGTTATCCGCTATTTTTTCTATAAAGCCCCTCTGTCGGTTTCCCGTGTGATTGGCTTCGCAACTTTGTTCTCCGCTTTGTTTTGTCTTGGAATGATGGCCCGAACGCACGAAATCACCGCGATGCGTTCCAGTGGAATCAGCGTTCAGCGTGTCGCACTCCCTTTACTGGTTCTTTCATTGTTCATCTGCCTGTTCACCTTTTTCTGGAACGAAGCCCTGGTGCCGATATTCGCCCATCAAGCACAAACGATCTTTAAGACGGAAGTCAAACGCAAGCAACAGCAGAGCTTATTCGGAACGGTGGACATTTGGATAAGAGGAGAGCGCAGCTTTATCAACGTCAATCGTTTCGACACCACAAACAATACACTTCAAGGCGTAACCATCTTTCTTCTCAATCGCGACTTTAGCTTGCGCGGAATAGTGGAGACTCCTACGGCTCGTTGGACCGGCCGCAGTTGGGAAGCCAAGGAAATCACATCGTGGAGCGTATCGCCTGATGGCAAAATGGTCCTTGAAAAATCAGCCGCCCTCCCACCCATTACGGAAACCCCCGAGGACCTCAAGCTACTCGCGAGGAACGCCGAAGAATTCACCTTTTTCGACCTACAAAAGCAGATCGCCGACATGAAAGCTAAAGGCATAGATGCCACGTCTTACGATGTGGATCTCCAATCCAAGCTCGCCTTGCCGTTGATTTCCCCGTTGATGGTCCTAATTGCAATTCCGTTCGCGCTCAAGAGACAGATGAGTGGCAGCATGGCGCTGAGCTTTGCTTCGGCCATGGTTATCGGCTTTGGCTATTGGGTTCTCTCTGCGTTTTGCGTTTCCCTGGGCCACAGTGGTGGGCTTCCACCGTTGTTAGCCGCATGGTTACCCAACTCCATATTCGCGATGATCGGATTGTTCTTCTTTACAGCGGAAGAGTGATTGGACGGCGACGGCCATCGCCGAGCAACTTCGGCTGGCCCATGCACATTGAGATTCAATTTCTATACAGCCAGCTCCTATAGTAGCAACTCGGATTTCGTTAATATCGGCCGCACAGGGGTGGTGTTGACTAGCCGATGGCGCTCTGCCGTCAAGCCCGCGGTTCGGACTCGCGAATGTTGAATGACCATGCGTAACCCCTCGGCTCCGGCATGACCAATCGCGCCAAGGACGCAACGTTTATTCGTTCGGGCGGTCTAGCGGAAGAAAAGATGTTAACGTTTGGAGTACTGCGGTCGTTTCCGCGCCTTGTGGCGCCCGTACTTTTTTCGCTCCACGGCACGAGGATCACGGGTCACGAAACCGGCCTTTTTTAGCGGCGGACGAAATTCTGGATTAACCAGCATCAGCGCCCGGGTAATCCCGTGACGAATGGCCCCCGCTTGCCCGGAGCTCCCTCCGCCACTAACGTTGATGTCGATGTCAAAGCTCCCCGTCGTTTGTGTCACGTCAAAAGGCTGGAGCACGATCATGCGAGCCGTTTCACGACCAAAGTATTCTTGTAGGGTTCGATCATTGATTTTGATGATCCCCTTACCGTGCTTTAGGAAAACTCGCGCCACAGAGGTTTTCCTTCGGCCGGTTGCATTAATAACCTTTTCTGCCATCGCTCTTCTACTCCTACGCGTCAATCGCCAGGGGCTGTGGTTTTTGCGCCTCGTGCGGATGTTCCGGACCGGGATATATTTTCAGTTTGGTGACCAGTCTTCGACTCAACCGATTTTTCGGTAGCATTCCTTTCACCGCCAGCCGGATTAGCTCCCCGGGCTTTTCGGCAAGCATTTTTGCGGCATTTTTCTCACGGATTCCGCCCGGATATTCCGTGTGACGATAATAAACCTTCTTTTCTAGCTTCTTACCAGTAAGCCTGACACCCCGCGCATTCACAACAATCACGAAATCGCCCACATCGACATTGGGGGTAAAGATCGGCTTGTGCTTTCCCCGGAGCACTTTTGCGATCTCGCTAGCCATTCGCCCAAGAATTTTCCCTTGGGCATCGACAACGTACCATTGTCGTTGCGCGAGAGCTTCTTCTGTTTTCATGTTAGCCAACCCCACAATCGATTGCTCTCTAATTCTGCTGCCCTCTCAATAGAAGGTGGCGGGGCCGACGAGACTCGAACTCGCGACCTCCGGCGTGACAGGCCGGCGTTCTAACCAACTGAACTACGACCCCGACAATCAATAGATTTGCCCAGTGGTGGGCGGTACAGGATTTGAACCTGTGACCCCCGGCTTGTAAGGCCGATGCTCTCCCGCTGAGCTAACCGCCCCTTGCCCGAAAACACCCACCCCTAAGCGTCGGCAGTAGACCAATTTCTTCAGTCTTCGACCCGCAAGTTTCCTGGCTTGATTCTCCAGAAGAACGATTTTAGCTGAGGGAATCTTTCAAGATTTTCCCGGCCTTGAACTTCGCGGCTCGAGAAGGAGCGATTTCAATACTTTCTCCGGTCTTTGGATTTCTGCCCATTCGCCCTTTGCGCTGAGAAACGGAAAATGTGCCGAAGCCGGAAACATTTACTTTGTCTCCATTCTTCAAAGCAGCGACAATATCGTCAAAGAATCCGTTTACAATCTCTTCGGCTTTCGGCCGGGGTAGCTCATGGCGCTTCGCCACCGAATCAATTAGATCGGCTTTGGTCATTATCCCTCTTCATTCCCCTGCCATAACCCGCCGGGCAGGGAGTGGATTTATATAACAGCAGCTATGCCGGGTGTCAAATCACCCGGCATAGCTTTCGCTCGAAAGGAATTACTGAGGCAAGATATCGGGACCCGGAGCGTCCTCAACCTTATCGCCGAACGGAGGATTTTCTTCTTTTGCATCGGCTACGGCCGCAAGACCTTTGAACAGAGCATCCGGATCGTCAATGACGAGTGCCTTCTTTAGCACCTCGTCCATGTGAGACACGGCGATCATCTCAACCGTCTTTAGAACAGTCGCCGGAATCTCTTCTATGTCTTTTTCGTTATCCGCCGGGATCAGTACTTTCTTTATCCCAGCCCGGTGAGCCGCTAGCACCTTTTCTTTCAGGCCACCGATGGGAAGCACCGTCCCTCTTAAGGTAATTTCACCGGTCATCGCCAAATCATTATAAACCGGAACCTTGATCAACGCGGAAACCAGCGAAGTAGCCATAGTGATTCCTGCGGAAGGTCCATCTTTCGGAATAGCCCCTTCCGGCACATGAATATGGACATCGATCTTTTGATAAAAGTCCCTTTCCAATCCCAACTCCATCGCCCGCGACCGCACGTAGCTCATCGCCGCCTGTGCAGACTCCTGCATTACGTCTCCGAGTTTACCTGTAATGGTAAGCTGCCCCTTTCCCGGCATAATGGTTACCTCAATCGCCAGGAGCTCGCCGCCGAGCTCGGTCCACGCCAGGCCTGTCGCCACACCGATCTTGTGCTCCGCCTCCGCTTTACCGTATCGGAATCTTTCCGGGCCCAAATATTTGTGCAGGCTTTTCGTGCCGACTTGAATATGGGCGTTTCTATCCTTCTTCACCACTTCCACGGCAACCTTACGGCAGATAGCGGCGATTTCTCGCTCTAGATTCCGTACGCCAGCCTCTTTTGTGTAATGTCGAATGACACCGAGAAGAGCATTATCCGTAAAGGCCACATTCTCGGGTGTAAGCCCGTTCGCCTCCTTCTGTTTCTCCAGCAGGTATTTCTTCGCGATGCTGAGCTTCTCGAGCTCGGTGTATCCGGCAATCCGGATGATCTCCATCCGGTCTTGAAGAGGACGGGGGATACGGTCCAATGTGTTGGCCGTGGTAATGAACATCACCTTTGATAGATCGTAATCTAGGTCCAAATAGTGATCATTAAAGGTGGTGTTTTGCTCCGGATCCAAGACCTCGAGGAGCGCCGACGACGGATCCCCCCGGAAATCCGTCGACATCTTGTCAATCTCGTCCATCAAGAAGACCGGATTGCTCGATCCCGCCTTCTTCATCGATTGAATAATCTTGCCCGGCAATGCCCCGATATAAGTCCGCCGGTGGCCGCGGATCTCCGCCTCGTCCCTAACGCCGCCGAGCGAAACTCTCACGAACTTTCTTCCGGTTGCCCGCGCGATGGAGCGCCCGAGTGAAGTCTTGCCGACGCCCGGAGGGCCAACCAAACAGAGAATGGGACCCTTGATCTTACCCACGAGACTCCCCACCGCTAGATATTCGAGAATCCGCTCTTTAACTTTTTCCAGGCCATAATGGTCTTCTTCGAGCACTTTTTCGGCTTCATTGATATCCAGTTTGTCGTCGGTCAACTCGTTCCATGGTAGGCTAAGAATCCAGTCGATATAATTTCTCACTACCGTGGCTTCCGCGGACATCGGCGACATCATCTTGAGCTTCTTCAGTTCCTTTTCGACCTTGTCCTTCGCTTCGGCCGAGAGTTTTTTCTGTTTGAGCTTTTCCTCGATCTCCTGAATCTCATTTTTGAACTCGTCTTTTTCACCGAGCTCTTTCTGGATAGCTCGCATCTGTTCATTCAAGTAGTACTCTTTCTGCGAGCGCTCCATCTGTTTCTTGACGCGAGATCGGATGCGCCGTTCGACTTCGAGGATTTCGATCTCGGCGCGCATGTGTCCGAGTACCTTCTCCAGTCGCTCGGCAGCATTGAAAGTTTCCAGAAGATTTTGCCGGTCTTCAATTTTGATCCCGAGGTGAGCGACGATGGTATCTGCCAGCCGACCGGGATCATCAATGGATGAAACCGACATCACCATTTCAGGCGGGATCTTTTTCTTCAGCTTGACGTAGTTCTCGAAGGTGGTGTGCACTTCGCGGGTCAAGGCCTCGACTTCGGTGTTGCGCTCAACGACCTCCGGTGCTTCTTCGATCTCAACCAGGAAGAAATCCGGACTGTTCACGAAGCGAACGATTTTCGCCCGTCGCTTGCCTTCGATGAGCACCTTCACGGTACCGTCGGGAAGCTTGAGCATCTGGACGACCGTGCCGACAGTCCCGGTTTTATAGATATCTTCCTCCGTGGGCTCATTGGTCTTGGCGTCTTTCTGAGATGAAAGAAAGATCGGGCTCTGCTTTTGCGTGGCTTCTTCTAACGCTTTGATCGACCGCTGCCGGCCGACAAAGAGAGGCACAACCATATGCGGGAAAACGATAATATCCCTGAGAGGTAACAGCGGCACACGTATCGGACCACCGACTGATTCTTTATCGTCTTTCTTTTCGTTACGAAATAGCATCGATTCCTCCTAAGCGCTTTCCGCGGCCTTGGTGTACACGACGATCGGAGGTTCAGTCTTATCAACTACGTCCTCAGAGATGACGACTTCCTTGATATTAGGCTGAGAAGGCATGTCATACATAATATCGAGCATGATATTCTCCATAATTGCCCTAAGTCCCCTTGCGCCCGATTTTCTTTTCATCGCCTCCCGGGCGATAGCGCGAAGCGCCTCTTCGGTAAATTTGAGATGCACGGTTTCCATCTCAAACAGTTTGGAGTACTGCTTGGTGAGGGCGTTCTTAGGCTCTTTCAAAATGCGCATAAGAGCGGATTCATCCAATTCATCCAGCGTAGCTATGACGGGCAACCGTCCGATAAATTCCGGAATCAGCCCAAACTTAAGCAAATCCTCAGGCTGAACGTCGTGCAGAAGCTCGGTCGGTCGTCTGCCGTCCCTCTCTTCAATCTGTCCGCCAAATCCCAAGCGCTTGCGCCCGGTTCGCTTGCGGATAATATCCTCGAGCCCGACGAAGGCTCCGCCGCAGATAAAAAGTATATTCGTGGTGTCGACCTGGAGAAATTCCTGCTGCGGGTGTTTCCTTCCCCCTTTAGGAGGAACACTCGCCATGGTTCCCTCGATGATTTTCAGCAAGGCCTGCTGCACCCCTTCACCCGACACATCCCGCGTGATCGATGGGTTGTCCGATTTCCGCGAGATTTTATCGATCTCATCTATATAGACGATTCCGCGCTGCGCCTTTTCAACGTCATAGTCGGCGGCCTGCAACAGGTTTAGGATAATGTTCTCGACATCTTCTCCGACGTATCCCGCTTCCGTCAGGCTCGTTGCGTCCGCGATGGTGAATGGGACCTGGAGAAATCGGGCCAGTGTCTGCGCCAGCAGAGTTTTTCCCGAACCCGTGGGTCCCAAAAGCAAAATGTTGCTTTTCTGCAGCTCCACATCTCCCGTCACCATTTGGCTGTCGATTCGCTTATAGTGATTATGGACCGCCACCGCCAGAATCTTCTTCGCACGCTCCTGTCCAATCACATATTGATCAAGAACGCGTTTGATCTCGGCGGGTTTCGGAACATTCGACGAGGCCGTCAGGTTCTCATCATGGTCGCATTCTTCAGCGATGATATCGTTGCAAAGATCGATGCATTCATCGCAGATATAGACGGTTGGGCCGGCGATGAGTTTGCGCACCTCGTCCTGGCTCTTCCCGCAAAACGAGCAGACGAGATTTCCCGACCCATGTTCACCGTGCTTTGCCATAGAACCCCCGCATAACTAAGATTCCTTCATTTCTTTAAGCTTCCCTCGGGCCGAGCCGCAATAACCTCATCGACCAATCCGTATTCCTGGGCCTGCTTGCCTGACATGAACATATCTCGGTCCGTATCCTTCTCGATCTTCTTGAGACTCTGCCCGGTGTGTTTCATAAGAATATTGTTCAACTCTTCCCGCATGCGCAAGATCTCGCGCGCCTGAATATCGATATCGGCCGCCTGACCCTGAAAACCACCTAAAGGCTGGTGAATCATGATGCGAGAATGGGGAAGCGCAAAACGTTTTCCTTTAGTTCCGGCCGCCAACAGCACTGCGCCCATACTCCGACACAGACTGTGGATATCTGCGGTCGAACGTATTGCATGGTGTCGTAAATCGCCAAGCCCGCCGTAACCGCACCACCCGGGCTATTGATGTAAAAGAAAATATCCCGCTCGGGATCTTCGGATTCAAGAAACAGAAGCTGCGCGGTAATTAGGTTTGCAACCTCGTCGGTAACGATTGATCCCAGGAACACAATTCGGTCTTTCAGGAGTCGAGAGTAAATGTCGTACGCCCGCTCCCCGCGCCCCGTCTGCTCAACCACAATCGGAATGAAATTCATCCCCCGCGAACTCCTAAGCTATCGAAACCCATTCTAGCTTTTTTCACCCGACTCATCAACCTTATATACCGGCGGATCGACCTCCTTGATCTTCGCTCGTTCCAGCAAAACATTAACAGTTCGGTCGAACGTGATCTGAGCGCGCAATTCATCGCGCGCATCCGAGCTCGAATACATCTCGCGCACTGATTTTGCCTTATCGCCCGCGGCCCTGGCCAACTGGTCGACCCTTTCCTGCACTTCTTTATCGGCCACCTCGATTCTTTCAAGCTGAGAGATTCTTTCTACCAATAATGTGGCCTGAACTTGCCGCATCGCACGAGCCTCCATGCTCTTTCGGATTTCTTCCATGGAGGTTGGCGATTCGGATTCGGGTCGAGCCTGACCCGGTACCCGATTCTGGTATCGCTCCATGAGGTACCTCGTTTGTCGCTCCACCATCGTAGGCGGCGGAGTAACAGGGTGAGTCGCAATAAGACGGTTGACAATCTGCTCTTTAAGCTCCTCCTTTTGAAGGCGCTCGAGTTCGTTTTCGAGCCGGGTGCGGATCGATGCTTTTAAATCATCCAGCGACGCACATTCCCCGTGATCTTTAGCGAACTCATCATCCATAGTAGGTAACACCTTTTGTTTGATTTCGTGAACTATTAGGGAAAATTCCACAGCCTTGCCAGCGATCTCGCGATTTGGGTAATCCTCCGGATAGGTCAACTGAATAGTCTCTCTCGCGCCAACTTTCAAACCGATAACCGCACTTTCGAACTGCGGCAGTGCTCGGCCACCACCAACCTCGAGCAGGTAGTTTTCTCCCTTCCCTCCGGGAAACGATTTACCCGCGATGGATCCCTCGAAGTCCAGGGTTACGAAGTCACCCTGCTTCACGACATCGCGATTTTCCACAGGTTCCAACCGCGCATGGCTTTCTTGAAGACGACGAAGAGCCTCGTCGACTTGGGCATCGGAGACCGAGAGTCTGACCCTTTCAACCTCCACGCCCGAATAATCGTTCACATTGACATCTGGCTTCACCTCGAATACGGCAGAAAAGGAGAAGCCGCGCCCTTCCTCCGGATCATTAGCTTCGATTTCTGGCCGTGAAACAATCTGCAAGCCGCGCCCTTTGATCGCTTCTCCGAGAGAATCCTCCACCAGTTGCGAGCGCACCTGCCCTTTGATCTCGTCACCATAAAGGCCCTGGAGTACACTGCGCGGAGTCTTACCCACACGAAATCCTTTGACGCGCGTCCTTTGGCCTAAATTCTTATAGGCGCGCGAAAATTCACTGGTGACCGTTTCCGGTGGGAGCTCAACGCGAATTTTTCTCTGGACCGAGTTCAGTTCTTCGATGTCTATCTTCATGACCGCATACGAAAGGCAAGCTCGCACTTGCGCGGGAAAAGGGATAAATAACAGGAAGTGCAAATCTCGCCGCTACAAGTTGCCGACTATCTAAAATAAAGCAAAAATCTTTCTTTTAAAATCCGAGTCGCTTGGTGCGAGAGGGGGGACTCGAACCCCCACGGTTACCCGCTAGATCCTAAGTCTAGTGCGTCTGCCAGTTCCGCCACTCTCGCGCTTTAAGATCTACAAAACCTTCCAAATTCCTTGAACTTGCAAAGCAGAGTAAGAAACACGCGTGGGTAAGTCAAGCGGTAATTGAGTGAGATGTCAGCGGGAATGCTGTGCGAACTATCCCTCTTCTCCGATGTGTGCAGTTATTCGAGAAATGCAAGACATTCTCTGCCGGATAGAAGCCGGAAAAAACTTGCCTGTTTCACGGCGAATCGGCTCGCCGGTCCCTACATGCAGCGCAAGGACAAATAGACCGCAAGTATTCAAAGGTATATATGCCGGTACTGTGGCCATCCTGCCATCTGAATTCGACGGCATAGTTCCCCACCGCGCAAATATCCTGGAGCCTTGCCTCTGGCACTGAAATGAATTTGCGTTGCGCGCCGTGTCCCTGACAGAGTGCGCAGGGACAGTACCCACGAAGATATTCCTGCGCGTACTCTCCCACGTGGCCGTCGTCCCAGGTGATCCGAACGACGCCTTCAGATTTGATGTGATTGATTTCGACTGGAAATTGCATCTATCTTCAGAGCTCAACGAAACCATCGCCCAACGCCGTCATAAAGGCGATCTTGGTTCGGTTGACCAGATAAGTGCGCGGTCCCACGTCCGGCCGGTCAAGTATCGCTGCATCGGTCACCGGGATCAACCGGGACTTTGCCAATAATAGATCGTGAAGGGCACCACCCGGCGCGATATGAATATTTCCTTGGACCCAGTAGGGACCGACACCGAGCAAAGCCCTGCTCGTTTCCTTTTTCACGTATAGGTGCTCCAAAAGCGCAGGATCGGATCTGAACTGGGGACTCAAGTCAGCGATCAGAAATAGTTCCTGCATATATATGAGATATTCATCCGAAGCCGCGGTCACGGTTTTTCGGTTGAGGCCTTCCAGCGTCGCCTCTTTAAGAGAAAAGACCTCATCGCCTTCTCGCAGAAACAGATAATTGCTGAGACGATCCTGGTTAGTGACAAGGACGCCTCGCACCACGGCTGTTTGGAGGTAAACCTCTAGTGGCATCGTATAGGTTAGGCCTTCTTCAAGGGCCATGCGCTTCCCCTATTCGCTACATTGCAAAAATCCATAGCAATCAGCGAAATAATGAGTTAATTATTGCACCACCGAGCGGGCTTAACAACTGGAATGTTGGACAAACTGATCACCCGGAAGGACACTATGACCCGCAAAAGGGAATGTAATAAAGATTTGGAACAGATCGGAGAGCGCGAGGCGGACTAGCCAGTTAACCCAAGCGCTATTAAAGATTAATCGTCGCAGATGATCGAATAGCTATGTGGCTACCGTTGGAACTTCCTCCATTGGTTCACGACGCAGTCCGCGACGCTGCAATTCGCTTTGAATAAAGAGCTGCAAGCGTTTCCGTTCGACTTGCTGTAAACGTAGAAATTCCAATCCGATTCGGTTGACCTGCATGTTGCGCACGACAGCAGCGTCCACCGTGACGGGAAGATCATCGCCTGGAATCTGGAGCGAAACTTTGACAATCTGCGCATATGACAGTTGTGTCTCGGAGCGAATTGTGCAGCCTCCCATGGAAATATCGGAAACCCATCCTTTGCCCGCTACCTCGCCGCTTACGAACGCCACAGGGAAGTTTACCGGTACGCGTTCGTACTCTCGGTGGTCTTGGTCTACCCTGAAATATCTTACGCCCCATTGAACGGAGCTGAATCGGTACCCACAGAGTTGACATCGAAAAGGGTAAACATAAAGGAGGCTCACCAGGCGTTCGGCGATCGCTTCTCTACGAACGCGTATGACGTATTCCGTGGAACATTGTGGGCAAATTGGTGGCTTCAGGAAACTCCTCCGTTCCTTTGACCGATTACTTAGGGTAAGATTGCATGGGCACGATAATCAAGCCTCAGCAAGATATGTTCCAACCGGCAATACAGCAGAAATAGTAGGCTTTAGAACAGCCTTCGCAGCCGCCGTCTGTTGCCGTAAATTGAAAATCCGGCGCTCTTTGAGCAATTACGTTTCCCATAGTATGTTATCTAGTGCCCGCTTATGAACAATCTCTGCGGCCCCTGCATCAAGATCACGTCTTGCATGGATACCTTAAATGCGCGGAATGTGGAGAAGCGAGGCACAAAAAGAATGGGGAATGGACGGATTAAAGGATAAGTACACCGGACTCCCGCAGTACGGAAGCCCGAAAAATTTTGCGGTCGCTTAGCTCGCGACCGCTTTCGGCGCTGAGATGATCTCGAGCATCTCTTCGTCCGTGGCGTATTTGTGCTCCCAAGTGTTGCGCTTTTTGGCTTCTTGTTTTTCCCCTGCTTCGAGCAGTGCGACGTCGTCTTTCGTGACGTATGACACTTTGTTCTCTTCGAGCTTATCGAGAACCGCTTCGATCTTTCGCTCGATGACTTCCGGCTCAAAACCTTCTTGAGACGTCAAATAGGCGTTGATGACTTTCATGCCCCGTTCCGCGTCTTGTTTGGCCACGCCGACAAGCCCGACGCTCGCGTTGCGCGACCAGCCGATCACGTAGATGCCTTCGAGAACTTGCTTGCTGGCTGGATCGTAGGGTTGATAGTGCGCGGGATTCGGATCGCCCGACAATTCCGCGGGATTGGTCACAAAGGCACCGCGAGCGTAGGGAAGCCCCAGGGACCCATCGACCTGATCGCCGATCGCGTAGATGACGCAATCGAGCGGGATTTGAGTACGCTGACCTGTGCCTTTGGGCGCGGTTCGACCGTTTTCAACGACGAGTTTATTTAATTCGACTTCTAAGCCGGCAACTTTTCCATCGCTGTTGCCAACCACTTTGGTAGGTGAGCACAGGTATCGGAAACGCAGTCTTTGGTTCGCCGGCGGAGTCGTCGATCCAACGAACTTGTCAATGATTTCATCGACGTTCTGCCCCGCCGTTTCAAGATCCGGCCTGATGCGCTCAATCTCTTTCCGCATATCGTCGTTGTCGAGGTACTTTTCGATGACTTCGAACTCGCTGTCATCGTAGGCCTTTTCCCTCGGACCGCGACGGGCAACGACCGTGACCTCAGCGATGTCTTTGTAGTTGAGCAGCCAGTTAGCAACGTCGACCATAACGTTCCCCATACCAATGATGGCGATTCTGCTGCCCAGCTCGAAATGGCGTTGACTGAACGGCGGCAGCTTGTTGTAGTGATAGACGACGTCTTTGGCGTGATAGACGCCGGTGAACTCTTCGCCCGGAAGACCGAGTTTCTTGGTGCCCTGCGCGCCAGCGGAAACGACAATCGCGCTGAACCCAATCTCCTGTAGATCCTTGAGTGTAAGAGATTTACCCTCTCCCACGGTCACATGCCCGAGGTAAGAAACCTTCGGATCCGCCAGAATGCGGTGGAATTGCTTGCGCAGTCCAGTCTTCATCTTTTCTTTGTCCAGGAATATCCCGTATTCGGCCAAGCCTCCTGGCTTGATGTCCCGATTGATCAGTAGCACTCGATGCCCAGCTTCGGTCAGTTTGCGCGTGCCATAAATGCCCGCTGGGCCGGCGCCGATGACGGCCACTAGATGTTGCTTGGACATATGCTTTGCCTCAATATGAATGTACTAAATTTCTCTCGCTGTTGAGAGAGCTACAACGAGCCGGGGAAGGAAAACAGGGAAGGCGATTTACTGAAGTTCCCTTTTGCCTTCGTACTCTAACTCTGTACCGCGAGAGTCTTTGTGGGTGAAAGAGACCAGCTCCCAGGAGCCATCTTCAAGAGGTCCCTTGAGAATATAGGAGTTCTCGTCGTCTCCTAATACGCGATAATAACATGCTTGCTCGCCGTACCACCGGTCCACCACTGCACCGACCTGAATAATTCGAGTGCCTAATAGAAACCGGGATGGGGTTTCTTGCCCTTTTGAATCGGCGAGAGATTCCACTTTGATCTTCATGCTAAACTCGCTTTGCCTGGGATTGGGGATAATATAGCGTAAATCCTATCAAATTCAAAGGAGCCTTAATGGTATCTGCCATACGACAACTCAAGCAGGACGTCATCAGTGCATGTAGAATTCTCTCCCAGCAAAAACTCGTCGAGGGATTTGGTCATGTCAGCGCGCGGATTCCCCATTCGGATTTCTTTTTGCTAACTCCAAGAATCGCCCTCGCGCTGGTTACGGAGAACGATCTGCTGACCATCAACCTCGCGGGAGAAATCGTTGACGGTCAGCGCCCCGTCCCGTCTGAAACGTGGCTTCATACGGCGATCATGAAAGCCAAACCCGAACTCCATGCGATCACCCGGATTCACGCGCGGGTTGCCAATATGTTCTCCGTGACCGACCGGATACTGGAGCCGGTGCATAATCATGGAAGTTTTTTTTCGGGAGGGGTCCCGGTCTTTAACACCCCCGACTTGATTTCCAACCGAAAATTGGGCGAGGCAGTCGTTGAAACCCTCGGCAACAAACCGGCCGTGTTACTCCGGGGCAACGGCCAAGTGACGGTTGGAAAATCCATTCCCGAGGCGGTGATGATGGCGATCTATCTCGAGGAGGCGGCCGAAATACTTTACGGCGCGCTGCAAATCGGCATGCCCATTCCGCTCACAGCCAGCGAATCCGCGGAGCGGCAATTGGAAGCGCTTCCCCGGGTGGACTTGGAGCGCGCCTGGAACTATTTTAAAAATCGAGCTTTGGGCAACCGGCCGATCCGACGACGGTGAGGTCGAGGATACGTTCCACTAAGCGAACAGAGAGAGCAGAGCGAAAAAAAGCACGGCATCCCGAAATGAGTGCCGTGCTTAACAGAACAGGAATATTTTACTTGCCGGCTACCTCGAAGTTGACCTTCGCGTCTTCCTTCGCTTTCACCGTGACTTTCTGAGTCGACTTGCCGAGCTTCTCGTGCCAGACCTCTACGGTGTAGTTCCCCGGCGGCACATCGGTCAACTTGAAGCTTCCGGAGTTGTCCGTCACCGCAAAATAGGGGGTCTCGGTCGCAACCAACCACCCCTCCATCCAGCCGTGCACGTCGCATTTTACTTGGATGGCCTCGGGCTTGTCGATCTTCTGTTCCATCGTTTTCTTGAACTTTGGCTGCGCCATGTTAAATGGAGTATTTATCTTGCTATAGGAATGGATGTTATGAAGAATCCCGTCCGGATTGACGATCTCAATCGCAGAACCGGCTGGGAAAGCCAGAACGTGGGGATGGTATTCGCAATCCTTCTGATCTAGGGTGACTTTTTTAGTCTCGAGCTTTTTCCCCTTTTTGATATCCGTAATCGTCACCACTGCATTTACCAGGTTGCCGTTATTAACCACCAGCGATTGGTCGGTCTTGGCGGTTTTCCCGCAAACTTCCTTGTCCTTGCTCACATCCAGCTTTTTCGGCGTCGGAGCGCTCCCTTTGAATTTAACCGTTCCCGAGATCGTCCCGCCGTCTTTTACATCACCGCCTTCATAGGCCGCCATGCCGCTTACCGGCAGCGCGATCAACGCAGCAGACAAAACCAGCGAGCTCAATTTATTCATAACCCCTCCTTAGAATCAAAATAGTCTTTAATTAATCGACGTTCAAGAACGGCCCGTTATTCACCGCTTGGCGACTTTCGTTTTAGTCGCGGGCGCCGGAGTGGGCGCGGATACCGTGCCGGCGCCTCGACCGAGGGTCATGATGTAATCGCGCAGAGCTTCAATCTGGAGATCTTCTTTCCCACCCAGGACATCATCCGGTCCGCCGGGATAAAACGACGGCATCTTCGTGCCCGGCTGAACCTTTTGCGGGTCGCGCAACCACTTGACAATCCACTGTGGACTCAACCGTTGCCGGGCCAGTGTTAGATCCGGCGCCCAGCCTTCCTCTGGTCCTTCCGGTTTCTTTTCGCCTTGCTGATGGCAGCTAAAACAATTGAAATAATCCTTCGAGACCAATTTACGGGCCGCCTCCAAATTCTCCTGCGGCACTTTGGCATCTTCAAAATGGGCGTAAGGGCTGTCAACTTTGGAAAGACCGTTGAAGAAAGCAACCAACATGTGATCATCCTGGTCGGAAAAGCCGAAGGTCGGCATTCTGAGCTTGAGCCAGGGGCGAATCGGAACAGGCGCCTTGAGAAAGCTGAACAGCCACGGAGACTGCACCTTCTCCCCTTCGCCGTTGAGAATGGGCGGCGCGAAAGTCGGACTCTCCTGATAGTATTTTCGGATAAAGCCGCCACGGCCTTCGATTTCATGACAGCCGATACAGTTGTATTGGTGCATGAGCCGTCGCCCGTCGGCGACCTGAATAGTCCTGGCGCCGTGATCCGCCAAATAACGGGTGGGAATCCTGCGATCGCGGAAGCCGGCGAGCACGACTCGCAACGCCTTGATATCTTCGTCGGCCAAGTCGAACTGTGGCATTATTTGCTCAACACGCTCCGTAGCGTAAGTTCGCGGGGTCTTAAGCTTATTGTAGGTCCAATCGTCCCACGTCTCTTTAATATCAGTATGGTTGCCGAAGAAAAGCTCTTCGAGTGTCTTAGCGCCAAAAGTAGTCAGCTCGACGCCGATGCGCGACTCCTTTTCCATTCCTGGAATGTCGTGACAACCAAAGCAACCATATTTGCGAACCAGGGATTCGCCGCGCGCGATGTTTTTGGGGTCTTGCAGCCGCCCGTCGATATTCGCGATAGGCTCCCGCTTGCTTCCCAAAGTGGAAAGATAAGCCGTGATCGCCAGCGCCTCCTGATCGCTCAGCCGCAGGCTCGGCATCCGGGTCTCGGCGTAATAGCCCCGCGGATTTTTGATCCAGTGATAGATCCACTGTGGACCCACCTTGGTGGCGATATTCTGGAGATTGGGAACCAGGTCCTTCGCCTGACCGAGCACCGTCGAAAACTCGCCTTCAGCGAAGCCATGGCAGCCCTTGCAACCGATATTCTCGGTTAGTTCTTTGCCCTGGGCGATCAGGCTCTTGTCGCCCTCTTTAAAGCCGGAAGGCAGCGGATGGTCCTGCAGCCATTTTTCTCCTTCCTGCTTTGAAACCGACCAGAGATACGAAGCGATCGCGACGGCTTCATCCTCTTTGAAAGCAAAATTCGGCATGCGCGTGCGCGGACGAAAACGATGCGGGTTTTCGATCCAGCCGACCATCCAGCTGGAATCAACCTTGGCGCTGATCCGCCTTAAACTCGGACCGATTTTGGGAATATTTTCATATCCTTTGACGAGGTGACATCCGGTGCAGCCGATCTGCTCGAACAACCGTTGTCCCTGGGCGAGAAGCGCCGCATCCTTCAACGACTGGACGTCCAAGTGACAAGAGACGCAGCTGCTCTGAACCTTGGCGCCGCGTAACAGCGGCGTTTCCCAGTAGGGCACCTCTCCGTGGGCCTGCTTGACGCTATTCACGGCAGCTCCTTGCCCCTCGTGGCAAGCAGTGCAGCCGAATTTCTCCGGAGGATGGGCGTTATCCGCCAATAGCACTTCGCGGTTCGGGTGAGTGCGAAAGGGTTGCGGCTCTTTTTCAAAGCCTGGGCGGTTGATGCCAACGTGACAACTCTGGCAGCGGTCCACACGCGCAACCGGCTCATCGAAGTTGTTACGGTCGAACTCGGGCAACGTTATCTGTTTAATACTGGGGATTTTGTAGAATGAAATCAGCTTCAGCTCACTGATCTTGACCGTCGAGGACGCGTTTTCCATGACGCGGATCCACTTGTCTCGCTCCGCGGTCGCCTTCTTGAGCTGGTCTTCCAGCCCCTTGACGCTGCCGTTGAGCTTGTCTATCTGGTCTTTCAGTTGGTCGCGCTTCTGCCGCGCTGCTTCAAACTGCGGATCTAACTTCGACTTTTCTTTATTGAGCTCGTCAATTCTTGCCAAAGCCAGCCTTGGGTTGCCTCCCGTCTGAACGGCGTAGTCGCGATCGTACCAGGCCTCCTCCAGTTCGCTCTTGAAGAACTTGATTTCCTGATCCAGCTCCGCAAATCGAACCTTTGCCTGTGTTTCTTCTCGGGTTAAGCTCTCGAGCTTCTTCCGCGTCTCGCCTTTGGCCAGGCTGGTCTGTACCGCCGCGATTTTTTTTGTTAGCTCTTGATAGGCCGGCTCCGCCTGAAGCTTCTTGTCTTCTTCGTTATAGGCCACCTGAGCTTTTTGATAGTCGAGCCGGTAAAACCGCGCTTGAAACGCTTTCCAAGGCCGCCGGGTAATGTTGTCGTCCCAGAAGGACCAGAGGGTGAGGACCACCAGGATGACGCTGCCCAGCACAAAAATACTGCCGTAGGATTTTTTCTCTTCGCGCTCGTCTATGCCCCTAACCGCCATCCGTGCCTCTCAAGTTATTTTGTTCTCCAGCGCTCGGCCCAAAGAAAAGACCCCGACACCGATCAACGTCAGTACGATCTCCTCCGCCATTGTCGCATGCTGCACGATCCCGACATAGATGGCGTAACCCACGTCAGCAACGCCGATCGCTTCGAAGATCTTGGCTACGTAGAACATCAGATGTTAAGCCAGGGCGTGACCATGATGTATTTCACGTTGAAAGCCAGGCGCAGGAACATCTTCACGGGAAGAGCCACCATCGTTACGAAGAGGAAAGCAGTGATCGCAAAGCGCACCGGTCCCCAACGTTCCATGAACTCCCTTCCCTTGATTCGGATCACCCACCAGTGGAACAGACCGATGCCCGCGGCGAAATATGCTAAAATGCAAAACAGTCCGAACACAGCGGACCATTTATAATCGCGAAATCCCAGAAGATAGGGCAGATCTATGTTGGTCAACGCCACGACTTTGTGCGGATCCCACCGCTGCCACGGCCAGAACAAATTCCACCCGGGCCCCCGGAAAAAGGTTCCGATCATGATCATGCTGACCCACAGCACGTGGAAACCGAGAAAGAAAGTTAAGATCTCGTACTTCCTGTCTTTGAAACAATAATAGCCACTTCCTTTGGGATTGATATCGATAAAAGGGATCACCATGAGACCGACGATAATGAGGCTGGGCATCACGACGCCCGCGTTCCACGGATCGAAATAGACGAGCATCTCCTGCAACCCGAGAAAGTACCAGGGTGCTTTCGACGGATTGGGAGTGCGCGTCGGGTTCGCCGGCTCTTCCAGAGGCGCGTCGATCAACAGCGCCCAGAGAATCAGAACGATCATAACGAACATCGCGCAGAGAAACTCGTTTCGCACGAGATTGGGCCAGGTGTGGATTTTGTCGTCGACTACTACGGGTTTTTTCTTTTCTTGAGCGATTTCAGCCATAAAGCCTCTATCCCATTTTTCGATTTTGGATTTTCGAAAAACTGTTGATCCTTTGAAACCTCTTTAGCCGTTTGTTTAGAGCGATGGTCCCGAAAAGCCGTCTCTGCGAATGCGCCAGAAGTGCACGGTCATGAGAACGCTGGCTACTATCGGGATGAAGATACAGTGGAGAATATAAAACCGCAGGAGAGTGTGCGGCCCGATCTCCCCTCCGCCAAACAGAAAGGCCCTAGCATCGTAGATAGGGTTGGCGCCGACAAACTCGGCAAAGGGGCCCTCGTTTCCGAGCAGAGGAGTCGCGCGCGCCATATTGGAGCCGACGGTCACGGCCCAAATGGAAAGCTGATCCCAAGGCAAAAGGTATCCCGTAAAGCTCAAAAGCAAGGTCAGCACGAGCAGCAGAACACCGACGACCCAGTTGAATTCCCGCGGCGGTTTGTAAGAGCCGGTAAGAAAGACACGGAACATGTGCAGCCACACGAAGACGATCATGGCATGAGCAGACCAACGATGCATATTTCGCATCAGCATGCCGAACGGCATGTCAAATTCCAGATATTTCATATCGGCGTAGGCGTACTCGGAGACTGGGCGGTAATAAAACATCAAGTAGATGCCGGTGACCACCGTAACCAAAAACATGAGAAAGGTGAGTCCGCCCATGCACCAGGTAAAGCGCATCCTCACGCCGTGCCGCCGCACCTTGGCCGGATGTAAATGGAGGAACACGTTGGCCGTGACCATGAGCACGCGATTTCGTGGAGTGTCCTCGTAGCCGTGACGGAAGATCGCCTTCCAGACGTGGCTCTCAACAATATCCCGCTTAATCTCTTCCCACTTCTTTGAGCTCATAGGGTATTTCCCATCACACTTTCAGGATGCTCGCTGGAAATTGCTCGTCAGGTTCGACGCCCGCCTGCATTTTGTAGACAGTTTTTTTATCCACGACCAACTGTCCGTCTTCACCCACGTCGACCTTAAATCGATCCATGGGCCTGGGCGCGGGACCTTCGAAATTAAGCCCGCTCTTGTAATAACCGCTGCCATGACAAGGACACTTGAACTTTTCCTCGGCGGCCAGCCACCGCGGGGTGCAGCCCAGATGCGTGCATTTGGCAAAGATAGCGTAGATGCCTTCCTTTTCGCGCACGATCCAAACTCGCTGGTCTTGCTTGTATTTCTCGCTCACCTCGCCGATTGCGTAGTCGTTAGCGGACCCGGCTTTAAAGGTTGACGGCGGCTGAAACAAGACCCTGGGAAACGCGGAACGGACAAAGCCAGCCAGGGTTCCGAGGCTGAAAATACCGAAACCACCCCAACCAAGCCGAGTAAAAAAATCTCTGCGCGACCAGATACCGGGTTTTTGCTTTTCTTTTTCCGCCATAAACCTTTACCTTTTAAACCAGCTGATGAGTGCTCCCCAAGCCACGAAGATAAATCCACCTAACATCAGAAACAAACCCACCGGTCCAACAATGAATGATAAGCCGGCGCCCAAACAAAATATTAAAACTCCTGTTCCCAGTGGATTGAATGGAGCTGGAGTCGATCCTCCTCTGCTTTCTTCACCCTCGGCCTTGTGGATCAGTTCCTCGCGGATAAGGGCAAACGCCAACTCTTTGAGATCTTCCCGTCGCTCCGAGTCGGCGCGCTGAATCAGACGGCCAATCTCTTGAGCTAGTCTCTCGATCTCTTGCTCACGCTCTTGAGGCGTTACATGGGGAGTATCGGATGCCACTAAGATTAGGTTTGTTGATTATTATAGAAAAATTTCTTTGTCAACCATTTCGCCGACGATGAATCATCCTCTGCGCAGCAAAACCACCGCCGTCGCGGCCATTCCTTCGCCCTTGCCTAACCAACCGAGCTTTTCCGTTGTGGTTGCCTTGATGCTGATCTTGTGTTCGGCAGTTTTGAGCTGCTCCGCCACGCTCTTTCTCATGGCCGAATAGTATGGCGCCAGTTTCGGCTGTTGAGCAACGACCGTCACATCCGCATTCACCAGCGTGAAACGTTTTCGCCGCATCAGACGCAAGGTGGCTTGCAGCAGCTTCGTGCTGGAAATGTTTTCGTAGCGCGGATCACTATCCGGAAAATGCGTCCCGATGTCCCCCTCAGTCATGGCACCGAGAAGGGCATTGATGAGCGCGTGCAGCAGCACATCGGCGTCCGAATGGCCCATCAGCCCTACCCGGTGAGAGATTTCGATTCCGCCGAGAATCAGTTTTCGTCCCCGGCGGAATCGGTGAACATCAAATCCATGTCCGATACGAAACTCTCGGGCCATATTCTAAGATCTCATATCAGCTCGAAGCTGGTCGATATCTTTCCCACGAACTGCAAAGCCATCCAGGCTCAACCGCGCTGCTTCGTGAGCACGATTACGCGGCCATAATCACTCCATACGAAACAACAATCAATAACGGCCACGTCCGTGGACGTTTCAAGACCATGGAATCGAATCTTTTGTCTCAATCATGACGGCTGGTATTGCCGCTATCTGTGGGCTATACTTTAGTGCAAGGGAAAATAATGTGGACGCGCGTTTTGTTCTTCTCTTCTTCGTTAGGTCTCGTGGGACTTCCGCTTTATACCGTTCTTTCAGGACAGGCTCCGTTGGGCAGGGATTATCGCACCGCTGACCGCTCCAGCGCGGGCATCGCGCCGCTCGCGGAGACCACACCCGAAGCGGTGGTGCAAGTCTACGCGGCGCGAGCCCTCAATTGGCGCGGCATTTTCGGGGTCCACACCTGGATCGCCACCAAGCCCGAGAATGCCAAGGAGTATACGGTACATCAAGTGATCGGTTGGCGCCGGTACCGCAACTTGCCGGTGCTGGCTTCGGCTCCCGGAATTCCCGACGGCCGATGGTTCGGCAATGAACCGGAGCTTCTCGCCGAGCTGCGCGGTGAGGCGGCGGCCAAAGCCATTCCAAAGATCACGGACGCCGTCGCGACTTATCCTTATCCGAATGATTACCGACTATGGCCCGGCCCCAACAGCAACA